>Ga0073928_10003882_pt1 | contig 22888 bp, 20 predicted proteins | sample PaiPotPPA55metaG_FD_76969 | JGI IMG/M metagenome (GOLD analysis project Ga0073928, IMG submission 76969) | Iron sulfur acid spring bacterial and archeal communities from Banff, Canada, to study Microbial Dark Matter (Phase II) - Paint Pots PPA... ...
CGCCGGATGCTCATGATCCGATTGTTCGAGGAACAAGTCAACGATCTTTACACCCGCGCCCTCATGCCCGGTCTCGCTCATCTCTATATAGGTGAGGAAGCCGTCGCCGTCGGAATCTGCGAGGCTCTCCGCCCCGACGACTATATCACCAGCACCCATCGCGGCCACGGCCACTGCCTCGCGAAAGGCGCATCTATCGACCGTATGTTCGCCGAGCTGCTCGGCAAGGAAGCCGGCTATTGCAAAGGCAAGGGCGGATCGATGCACATCGCCGATCCCGATACCGGAAACTTGGGCGCGAACGCCATCGTCGGCGGCAGCACCGGCATCGCCACTGGCGCGGCATTTTCGGCCAAGCGCTTGGGTACCGGCCAGGTCGCGGTCTGCTTCTTTGGCGAGGGTGCGCTTGGGCAAGGCTTGCTCTACGAAGTCATGAATCTCGCGGCCCTATGGAAACTGCCGGTGATTTACGTTTGCGAGAACAATCTCTACAACGAATACACGCACTATTCGGAAACGACCGCCGGCGACATGCTCCTGCGCGGCCCGGCTTTTGGCGTGCCCTCCGAAAGCGTCGATGGCCAGGACGTCCACGCGGTCCACGCCACCGCATCCAGACTCGTCGATCGCGCGCGCAAAGGCGAAGGCCCGGCGCTCCTGTTCGTCAACACTTATCGCTACATGGGCCATCACGTCGGCGATGTCAGCCGCGAATATTATCGATCGAAGCAAGAAGAGCAGCAGTGGAAAACCGATCGCGATCCGATAAAACTGCTAGCCGATCATCTCACGGGCCAAAATCTCGATCAGATTCACGCCGAAGTGAAAGCCGAAATCGACAAAGGTGTGCAGTTCGCGCTCGCCGCTCCTTACCCCAACGTCGACAAAGTAGGACAAGACGTGTATGCCTGAAGTCGCCACTGCCGTCCGCGAATTAACTCTCGCCGAAGCTATCCGCGAGGCCCTTGCCGAAGAACTGCGCCGCGATTCCCGCGTCTTCATTTTGGGCGAAGACATCGCCGAAGCCGGCCATCCCTTCAAAGTCCTCACCGGCCTGGTGGGCGAGTTCGGCCCTGAACGAATTCTCGATACGCCGATCTCGGAAGCCGGGTTCACCGCAGTCGCCGTCGGCGCAGCCATGACAGGAATGCGTCCCGTGGTCGACATCATGTTCGGCGATTTCGTCACTCTCACGATGGACCAGATGGTGAATCAGGCCGCCAAGATCCACTACATGTCGGGTGGCAAGTGGAAAGTGCCCATGGTCATGCGCACCACGCTGGGCGCCACGCGCCGGTCGGCCGCGCAACACTCGCAATCGTTGCACGCTTGGTTTTGTCACATCCCGGGACTCAAGGTCGTCATGCCGTCGACTCCTTACGACGCCAAAGGCCTCCTCAAAACCGCGATTCGCGACGAAAACCCTGTCGTCTTTTTCGAAGACAAAATGATGTACCGGTTAAAGGGCCCGGTGCCGACCGAAGAATACACCATTCCGCTCGGCGTCGCCGACATCAAGCGCGCGGGGGACGACGTCACCATTGTCGCCACCAGCAGCATGGTGCAAGTGGCGCTCGGCGCAGCCAGCTTGCTCGAAGAAGCGGGGATCTCCGCGGAGGTCATCGATCCGCGCACCCTTTGGCCGCTCGACGAAAAGACCATCATCGACTCGGTCAAGAAAACCTCGCGCGCCATGGTGATCGATGAAGGATACGAAAGATACGGGGTGACCGCGGAGATCGCCTCGGTGATCGCCCAAGGCGCGTTCTTCGACCTGGAAGCGCCCGTCAAGCGCATGGGAGCGATGCATGTCCCCATTCCTTTCTCGCCGCCTCTCGAAGACGTCACCGTCGCCACCGAAAAGTCGGTGTTCGAGGCAGCTCGCGCCCTCTGCGGCGAAAAATAATCGACAACTGGAGAACGAATCGTGGCACTGAAAACTTTCGGAACCATGGCGGTGGATTGGGAGCAGCGCGTGGATATGGACCGTCTGCGCCGCGAACGCCTGGCGCGCGCCAAAGCCCTGCTGGCGAAATCTGAGATGGGGGCATTGCTGTGCTTCGACATGAACAACGTGCGCTACATCACCTCCACGCACATCGGTACATGGGCGCAGGACAAGATCAGCCGCTTCACCCTGCTACCGCAGAATGACGAGCCGATCCTCTGGGATTTCGGCTCTGCCGCCCGGCATCATCAGATCTATTGCCCCTGGCTGGGCGAGCGCTCGCGCCCCGGTATCGCTCTCCTGCGTGGAGCGATGTCGCCCGAAATGGGCCGAGCCGAAGATGTCGCCCGCAAGATCAAGATCGAGCTCGAACAACGTGGCCTACACAAGCAGCCGGTCGGGATCGACGTGGTCGAGCCGCCGATCTTATTTGCCCTGCAGCGCGAAGGCATCACGGTGGTCGACGGCCAGCAGCTCATGTCCGACGCTCGCGTCATCAAAACGCAGGACGAGATCTCGCTGCTCAACACCTCCGCGATGATGGTGGACGCCGCCTATGACGAACTCTATCGCGCTATGAAACCGGGCCTCCGCGAGAACGAAGCGGTCGGCTTGGTCAATAAGATCCTCTACGATCTCGGCTCGGAATATGTCGAAGGTGTCAACGCGATCTCCGGCGAGCGCTGCAACCCGCATCCGCACGTTTTCTCCGATCGCGTGCTGCGCCCCGGCGACCCGGTCTATTACGACATCCTGCACTCCTTCATGGGCTACCGTACCTGCTACTACCGATGTTTCACCATCGGCTTTGGCTCGCACGCGCTGGTGGATGCCTACAAACGTTGCCGCGAATATCTGGACGCCTCCATCTCGCTGATCCGCCCCGGCCGCACCACGGCGGAGATTGCCGCCGTATGGCCTAAGGCGCAGGAGTTTGGATTCGCCGATGAAGAGGCGGCATTTGCGCTGCAGTTCGGCCACGGCATCGGGCTCGCAATTTGGGAGAAGCCGGTGATCAGCCGGCTCGTTTCAATCGAGCATTCGCACGAAATCAAACCCGGCATGGTATTCGCTCTCGAAACCTTCTGGCCTGCTAAAGACGGCTGGAGCGCCGCGCGCATCGAGGAAGAGATCGTGGTCACTGAAACCGGCCACGAAGTCATCACGCGTTTTCCAGCCGAGAAACTAATGGTCGCGGGCGCGCATTATCACACTGTCGAAGGCCCGCTTCCCACCGAGCGCGAGCACGACCCGCCGCCCAGCCGTCGCGTAGTCGAAATGGTGGAGGCCAGCGCGCAATTGGAGAAGGCCGGAGTCTCAAGCTGAGATGGCCGTCAGCGTCGTAATGCCCGCGCTCGAAATGGCGCAGGAGACCGGCAAGCTCCTCGCCTGGCGCAAGAAGGAAGGCGACAAGGTCACCAAGGGCGAGCCGCTGCTCGAAATCGAAACCGACAAAGTTGTGCTCGAAGTGGAAGCTCCCGCGGACGGCATTCTAGCGGCCGTGACATCCTTCGAAGGCGCCCAGGTGCCAGTTGGACAAACCATCGCCTGGATCGTCGCACCGGGAGAACAGCCGCCGGCTTCAGCATCCACCTCCGCTCCCACCGCGCGCGCCGTCACCGAAGCGCCGCGCTCCACCGCAGCGCCGCCGGCAGACGGCCCCAAAATCTCGCCTAAAGCGCGCCGACTGGCGAAAGAACTCGGCGTCGATCTCAGCAGGGTCCACGGCACCGGACCCGACGACGTCATCACCGGCGAAGATGTGCAGCGTGTCGCCGTATCATCGCAGCCTGCGCTCAGCACCATCGCGCGCCTGATGGCCGAGCGCACCACCCAAAGCTGGACCACTACCCCGCACTTTTTCCTGGTCCGCGAGATCAATGCAACTGGCTTGGTTGCGGCGCATGAGCAACTCGGCGCCGAGGTCACCTACACCGATCTACTTGTTGCGCTGGTAGCTCGCGTTCTCGCGAAACATCCCAAGATGAACGCAAGCTGGACCGGCGACGCCATCCACCTGAATCCCGACGTCAACATCGGTATCGCGATCGCGGTCAAAGACGGCGTCGTAGGGGCGGTGATCCCAAATGCCGGCGCGCAAGGTCTCGGCAACATTGCTCAGCGGCGGCGCGACCTGACGGATCGTGCCCGCGCCGGCCACCTTCATCCGCCCGACGTCATCGGTGCAACCTTCACCATCAGCAACCTCGGGATGTTCAACATCGATGCGTTCAGCGCCATCATCACGCCCCCGCAGTCCGCAGTGCTCGCGGTGGGCCGCATTGCCGATCGCGTCGTGGCCGTCGATGGCCAACCCGGCATTCGGCCCATGATGACCATCACGCTCTCGAGCGATCATCGCGTCGTCGATGGGGCCCAGGCGGCCGCGTTCCTCAACGATTTGGCCGGAGCACTCGAAGCCCCGCAGACCTGGCTCGGCTAGACTTATTGATTGGCTTCCACGTATCTCTTCGGACGGACCTGCACCCGCACCGGAACTTCCTCTCCATTAGGACGTTTCAACACGAGCTTATACTCCCCCAGGAATCCGGGTCCGAGCTGCCAGTAAAAGACGCCGCCTTTCAGCGCTGCTCCAACCGGCAAAGGCCCTACGCTTTCACTCGCGCCCACATGCAACTCGATCCGGTCGAGTTCGTCGGCTTCGACAAAATATACCTTGCCTGGATCCGGCGCCGATTCGATCGGTCCTGGCCCTTCCTCCGCCGGCACGTTTCCCGACAAATTCTCGGCCATGAAGTACCGGCTGCCGATCCCTTCGCCACGATTGTGGTCATCGTATACCACCCAACTGATCGCGTGCATGCCATTCGCCAGCTTGGTCGAATCCAGGTAAAAGAAGCCGACCGCTCCCTGCGAGTTGGTGAAATTGGGAAACATCTTCGCAATGTCCGCGCGATATTGGTTGTACGTTGGATGTCCCAGCGGCACACCGTCGACCATCACCGTGATAGTTGACCCATCCGTTGGAATCGTGAACGACGCGCCCGGCGTGAGCGCCCACCCGAAGTTGAGATATTGACTGCCCGCGGCCATGGCGCCCGGGCCTGGCGTATCGATGCTGCCAAACGGCTTGGCTGCCGTGGCATTGGTGCAGGTAATGGTCTTTCCGGGCGCTCCGAGCTCGATTACGTTGCCACCAGAATCGTACGCGATCGCATGCAGTTGGAACGTTCCATTTCCATTGTTCGGCAGGACATTGGTGAGAAGTTGATAGCCCCAACCCGCAAAGTTGACGAAGACGTAGTTCGGGTAGCGAGCCTGCACATCGGGCCGCGAGCCCGGAACGAAGGTGGCAGTTCCAATGAACACGAGCCCGAACTTGCCCCTGGGCTCATTACCCACTGCATCGCGGTAGATCTCCAGGTTCGAAATGGAGAAACTACTCAACGCCCATCCGGTGACTGGGATGGCGCCGACGACATTGCTGGTGTTGTTGAGCGGCGTATCAAACGATCCGAATAGCTCTGAACCTGGGGCGCCAGATATTACACTCACAAAAGCATTGCCGAATCCTCCTTGGGCGGTTCCTAAGCGGGACCGCAACGCATTCGCCGTGGGAAAGTTCACTGAGGTCGTAACACCGGTGAGATAGGCATTGCCATTGGAGTCCACAGCGATCGCGGCGCCCCCATCCACGTCAATCCCGCCAAGATAGGTCGAGTAGACCAGATTCGCGCCCTGAGCAGTAATCTCCGCGACAAACGCGTCACTGTACCCGCCGCCATAAGCTGATTGCATGGCGTTTTTGATCGGAAAACCGACACCTGAGCCGAAAGAATTGCCGCTGGTGCTCCCCGTCACATAAGCCTCTCCTGCCGAATCCACAGCGATGCCTGTGCCCTGCTCGGATCCACCGCCCCCGAGATAGGTCGAGTACACCAAGGCCGTGCCCTGAGCACTAATCTCAGTCACAAAAGCATCAGTCGGCCCACCGCCGTAACTGCCCTGCAGTGGTGCAGCGAGAGGGAACGCCCCCGTTGTGTATCCGGTCACGTATGCGTTTCCACTAGCATCCACCGCGATACCTGAACCCTGATCATCTCCACTGCCGCCGAGATAGGTGGAATACAAAAGCGCGCTGCCTTGCGGATTCAGCTTGGCAACAAACGCATCCGATGCTCCGCCGCCGTAACTGCTTTGGAGAGCAGCGACCAATGGAAAAGCACCGGTCGTCGATCCGGTCACGTAGGCATTTCCCCCGGAGTCTACTGCCACGCCCAAGGCCTGATCTGTACCACTTCCGCCCACGTACGTTGAGTAAACCAGGCCGGAGCCCTGTGCGTTGATCTTGGTCACGAACGCATCGTAGGTTCCTCCCCCGAACGTCGATTGCAGCGCATTGAACACCGGAAATCCAACGCCTGCAAGACCCGCTACCACGGTATTGCCGCTGGCGTCCACCGCAATACCTCGGCCGACCGCATTGCCGATTCCCCCGAGATACGTGGAATACACTAAAGCGTTCCCTTGCGGATTGATCTTAGTTACAAAGGCGCTATTTCCACCCGGAAGGTTGCCTGGTGTAGACTGCAAGGCGTTGACGACCGGAAAGCCGCCCTGAGTGCTCCCCGTCACGTACGCGTTGCCGCTCGAGTCGACCGCGATACCAAGACCGTGATCGTAGACAACGCCCCGGCTCAAGATAACCGAATAAACCAAAACATCTTTTGGACTGATCTTGGTAACAAACACGCCATTGAGAGCGCCGCCCCGTGGGAAGGAGCCGGCCAACGGAAAATCGTTGGATGCAGTGGTACCTGTGATGTAGGCGTTGCCTGCGTAGTCCACAGCAATACCCCCGCCATAATCGTAAATGCCACCGCCGAGATACGTCGAGTAGACCAGAACCGGATCAATAACCAGCGGCTTCGCCGCATCGTAGCGCGCCACTTCAAAAGCCACTTCGTTGTGAGTATGCACTACATAGCCGCCCTCCAACTCTCGCCGCTGCCCGTCCACCACCTGATACACCACCGGCTTGCGCTGTCGAATCTCCGCGCCTCCAACACTCACGAGCACGTCCCCGTTGCTCTCACGTCGCAATCGATCCGCGCCCGTGAACTTCAACCGGAAGCGATTTGGGTCTGCGCCCGGTCCGACTACTACGTCATACTCCAACTGCTGCTGATTTCCATAGAAAATCAGATCGATCCCAGGATACACGCCGTGCACGGCAACCTTTGCGAAGTTCGGAACATTCGTCCGCCACTTCGATGGATCACTGCCAATAAAGTAATTGCTCCGACCCGGCAGCGGATCAAGAGGCTCGATCTTCGCGCTGCGATTCGAGCCGATCAGCTTCATACGAAGCACACGGGCCGGAAGACCGGGCGAGACGATCCTCACTTCAGTCGCGGTCAGATAGACGCTATAGCCGGGGCCACTGGAAAGATACTTCACACCAGCAGCGGCTTGTCCTTGGTTCGCTTCAAAGCTCCGCGGTAGCTGGGCGAGCACCTTTCTCACTTGGATTACCGTCGTTGCTTCCGGCCAGGCCGAAAAGCAAAACAGAAGAAAAAGGAAACAAACCTTACGCAGAGAGTTCTCCTTCGGCGCAGATTGTAACGGTTTAGGCAAGGTGTTTGCTGGGTGCCAGAGTAAATAGCAAACAGCTCGCCACCGGCTAAGTCGCGCCAATTCATTATAAATCGAGAATAATCTGCGAACTATGCCACAGGGTCTGAGGTTAAATTACTCGCCCGGTCGCTTCCCGAAGCCTCTCGCGTCTCAATTCCCACGCCCAGTTGAGCACCACCGTCATCGGAGTCTGTCTGGTTTTGCTGCGGTGGCATCGCAGCTGAAATGCGCTTGCCATCCGGCGTTACGTCCCATGGCGAACCACCATATTTGGAGACCTCAGAATTTCGTAGGGACCCAGCTTATCGCCTGACGAGATCACCATAGTTGTCCGGTTCTTCCATCCAAACCGATTCAGACGCCAAATCATCCCCTGCGCTGGTGTACCCGTCTGTGCTATTGTCGGCGTCTAAAGACTCCATGAACGTGAAGTACATTACCGTCATTTTCTTTGCCTTTGTTACGTGGGCCCAGCCGCAAGGCGGCGAAAATGAGCCACAGCAAAGCATCCCGCTGACTGTTCCCGCCAGCGTCCCGCTTCGTGTCTACTTGACCAAGCGCGTTCCAAAAAAAGTCGGTGCGCCCGTCGAGGCCAAACTCCTCGAAGGCGTATACGCATTCGATCGTCAGGTAATTCCGCCAGGTACGCAGGTACTCGGCCGTGTCAGCCGGCTGGAACCAGTTTCAAAATTCGAGCGCACCAAGGCTGTGCTCGGCGGCGATTTCACTCCCCTGCATCGCGCAGAGGTAGAGTTCACTTCCTTGCGGCTGCCGGATGGCCGCGAGATTGCGGTCCAGACCCAAGAGAACCTCGGCCTCAACTCCATTTTCGTGCCCAAGCCACCATCCAAGAAAGCTCCGAAGCCCCAGACCAACACCGGCGGCGTTCTAGGCACCGGCAAACAGATGATCCAGGATCAGATCAACAGCCAGATCGACCGTGTGAAAAGCATTCCGGACATGGTGCGAGCGCCGAATAAGATGGAGCGCCTTTCCGACTATCTGATGGCGAAGCTGCCTTATCACCCACAATTCGTGCGCAACGGGACACGCTTCGATGCCGAGCTTCGAACTCCGCTTGATTTCGGGTCGGCGTCTGTAACTCGAAGCTCGATGCTTCTGTTAGGAACGCAGCCCGCCGCGGAAAGCCTCGTGCACGCCAGGCTGATCACGCCTGTCGATTCGAGCACGACGAAGCAGGGCCAGCAGGTCGACGCCGTATTGTCGGAGCCGTTGTTTTCATCCGATCACAAGTTGGTTCTGCCCGAGGGGACGCGCCTCAGTGGATCTGTGGTGATGGCCCAAAAAGCGCGCTTGTTCCATCGCACCGGAAAACTTAGGTTCAATTTCCAAAATGTCGATCTGCCCGAGGAAACCGCCCAATTGAAATTCCCAGCGCCCGAGTCCGCTGGTGCGCCGCCAGTCGAGACCCCTGCCCCAGCAGTGGAAACGGAGAAAGTGCTCCGCTTCCGAAGCCAGGCCATCCTCAGAGCCGCGGAAAGCGACCAGGCGCCCGTCAAAGTGGATTCAGAAGGCGGCGTGAAGACAACCGAATCTAAGACTCGCTTTATCCAGACCGCGATCGCCGTCTTGATTGCCAGCAAGGCGGGCGATACCGACGCGGGCCACCTCCACGGCGGCGGGGGCGGCAGCCTGGGCGGCGTCGGGCAAAATTCCAATGTTTCGGGCCGGACTCTGGGCGGCGGACTGGGCTTCGGGTTATTGGGCTCGGCCCTCTCTCAGAGCTCTAAATACGTTGGCATGGCATTCGGATACTACGGACTGGGTTGGTCGGTGTTTTCGACCGTAATCGCTCGCGGTCAAGAGGTCCAATTCGACAAAAATGCCGTGATCGACATCGGTTTCAACCCGCGCACAGCCACCACCGCAAAGAAGTAACTGGGCCTCAATCCCAGGCGTGGATTGATATACTTGAACGGTCCAAAGCGAGGCCAAATAAAATGAGCTCCCGTTCAGATCAGAAAAGAAAGAAGCCGTTCTACACGGGTCTCTCGTTTCAAGTGATGGTGGGAGTGGTCCTCGCCATCGTCTTCGGCTACCTTAGCCCCGCCAAGGCCGAAGCCATGAAGCCGCTGGGGGATGGATTCATCCGCCTGATCACGATGATCATCGCCTTCGTCATCTTCTGTACCGTGGTCTCCGGCATCGCTGGCATGCAGGACATGAAAAAAGTCGGCCGCGTCGGCGGCAAGGCGCTCCTGTATTTCGAAGTGGTCTCGACCCTCGCCCTCATCATCGGCCTGATCGTCGCCAATGCGACTCACCCCGGTAGCGGTCTCAATATTAACCCCGCCACTCTGGATGCCAAAGCCGTAGCCGGATATGCCGGCCAAGCCAAGGCGCAAAGCGTCGGCGATTTCATCTTGCACATCATTCCCACCACCATCGTGGATGCTTTTGCCAAGGGCGATATTCTGCAGGTCCTGCTGGTCGCCATCCTGTTCGGCTTCGCTCTTTCGATTGCCGGCCCGCGCTGCCAGCCCCTTGTGGATTTATTTGGCACACTCACGCAGGCCATCTTCGGTGTGGTGAATATCGTGATGCGTCTTGCGCCCATCGGCGCTTTCGGCGCCATGGCATTCACCATCGGCCGCTACGGAATAGCTTCGCTTGGACCGCTGGCCAAGCTGATCGTCATCTTCTATCTCACTTGCATTTTGTTCATCGTAGTCGTCTTGGGCTCCATCGCGTACTTCGCAGGTTTCAACATCTTCAAATTCCTGCTGTATATCAAGGAAGAGATCATTCTCGTGCTAGCGGTCAGCTCGTCCGAGCCGGCGCTGCCTACGCTGATGGAAAAACTCGAAAGGCTGGGCTGCTCGCAAGCGCTGGTTGGACTTGTCGTGCCAACCGGCTACACCTTCAATACCGATGGCAGCAGCATCTACATGACGCTGGCCGCGCTTTTCGTGGCTCAGGCAACCAACATCAATCTGTCACTATCGCAGCAACTCACGATTCTCGCGGTTGCTGTTCTGACCTCGAAAGGCGCCAGCGGAGTACAAGGCGCTGCCTTCATCGCTCTGGTAGGCACCTTGATGGTGATTCCCACCATTCCGGTTGCGGGCATGGCTTTGATCCTGGGCATCGATCGCTTCATGAGCATGTTCCGCGCCATGGTCAACATGCTCGGAAATGGAGTCGCCACGCTGGTCGTCGCCCGCTGGGAGCACGAGCTCGATCCGGCGGCGTTGCGAAAGGCTTTATCCAGGCAGAGCGAGGTTCCGGTGGCCGTCGGCGCCTGAGTCGCTACTTCCGCCGTGGCGCAGATCGCCGACCTGCGAACTCCTCCAGGCAACGCCGAAAAGGCAAGCAAGTTTTCCTGAGGGATGGCTGCTACTCTTCACCGCTACGACGGTCACGGTGAAGTGGCCCCGAAGCTTGCTCGCCATCCCTCCCGACCGTCGCTATCGCCCGCCAGCGGCCGCCTCCGCGCTACTTCATCGGCGAATAGTCGGTCGCTTCCGCGAACACCGAATCCACCTTCGTGACCAGCTTCCCGTTGGCCTCCGACTCCTTCTGCACTTTCTGCCACTCGGGGTCCATCCTGAACGCGTCCCACGATTTCTTCGCGGCGTCGCGGCTGGGAAACGACAATATATAAATCAAAGTGTTCTTCGACAATGGTTCATCCGCCGGTGCAAAGTAGCCCACGCTGTGCATCCCGTGTTTCTTGAAGATTTCAAGCGTGTGATCGCGGAATCGGCTGTGCAGCGCGTCCAGTTTGCCCGGTTCCGCCGTATAAGTGCGGATCTCGAAAACTTTTCCATTGGTGCCGGCCGCGGCTGCGGTCGTCGTCCGTCCAAACCAGTAGCCCACCGCTAGAGCGGCGCCAATCGCTAACAACACAAAAAAGATGTTTCTCGACATGGCTGTTTCTCCTTGACTAGCTTGTCCTCGTCAGTCCTCAGACTGCTGAAAAGTATAGCATCAGAGCCGAGCCCGAATCTCGCGGATCTGTTAGCATTAACAAAACGGAGGTGCTGCTTGAGACGCATCGGCCTTGCTGCTCTGTTCGCGGCTGTAGTTGCGGTTTCCGCCCCGGCGCCAAAAGATTCCGGCGCCAATGTCACTTTCAATAAGGACGTCCTTCCCATCCTGCAGAAGAACTGTCAGAACTGCCATCGCCCCGGCGAAGTGGCTCCCATGTCATTGGTCACTTATGAGGACGCGCGGCCCTGGGCCAAAGCAATAAAAGCGGCTGTCGTTACTCAGAAGATGCCGCCTTGGTTCATGGACCCTAAGTACGACAGTCACTTCTCCGATGTGCGGCGGCTCAGTGAAGCAGACGTAAAAACCTTGACCGCGTGGGCCGACAGCGGCGCGCCGGAGGGCGATGCGAAGGACAAACCTGCACCCCTGGCATTTCAGGATGGCTGGAATCTTAAGCCCGACCTCGTGATCGAAATGCCCGATGTATTCCACGTGCCGGCCACAGGCACGATCGAATACCAATACACCCTCGTCAACTATACGTTCACGGAAGACACCTGGATCGCCGCCGCCGAAATGCGTCCAGGAAATTCGCAGGTCGTGCATCATGGCGAGGTTTGGGTCCGGCCGCCCGGCTCGAAGTGGATGGCTGGCGCAAAGGCCGGCGTCTCCTATCCCATGCCAGAGATGCCCAAGCGGCCTGAGGACTACATCGACGTCATCGGCAAGTTTAATCCCGGTCTCGGTGCGCAGACTTTCGTATTCGGCGATTCCGCCAAGTTCATTCCCAAAGGCTCCGACGTGGTTTTCGAGATTCACTACACCGCTGTCGGAAAAGCAGTCGACGACAAGACCAAGGTCGGACTGGTTTTCGCCAAAGGCCCGCACACCACTCGTTACTACATGTCCTACGGGCCTCAAGCCACCAATCTCGTAATTCCCGCCGCCAACGGCAATGCGGAAGTCGTGAGCGAAGTCACCGTCGGAGAAGAAGCCAAGCTGGTCTACGCTCAACCCCACATGCACCTGCGCGGCAAGGATTTTGAAGTGCGCGCCATCTACCCGACCGGCGAGGCGGAAACTTTGCTCAAGGCCAAATGGGATTTCAACTGGCAACTCGGCTACAATTTCGCCCAGCCCGTGGTGCTTCCCAAGGGCACGCGCGTGATCGCGATCTCGCACTTCGATAACTCGCCCAACAATCCGTTCAATCCTGATTCCACTAAAGAGATCCGCTGGGGCCTCCAGAATTGGGACGAGATGAGCAACTGTTTCATGGGCCTGATTATCGATGCCAAAACCGATCCGAAGAAAGTCTTCCTTCGCTCCGGCCCGAGTCTGTTGCCCCCCAGCGCGCCTGGTCCGACGCTGGCAACGCTAGCTCCGGCCAGTTCGAAGTAGTCATTCAAATCTCGTAGGGCAATACACCAGGCAGCGAGGTGGCGCACGCTTCAGCGTGCCGCGTCGGCAATCCAGCCCCCGCCGGCCTAAAATCAAACATGCGCCTTTCTGTCTTCTCCGTCGTCCTCGTCGTATCAGCGTATGCCCAAAACCCCTCCATCCCTGCTCTGCCGCCTCCTCCCCCCAGCCCCGGCGGACCCCTCTCGCCCTACGCCACGCTTCCGCCCATGCCCGCAAAGCCCAACCCGCTCGACAAACTCACGCCCGTCACCGATGCGCTACTCCAGAATCCCCCCGCCGGCGATTGGCTCACCTGGCGCCGCACCTACGACGATCTCGGCTTCAGCCCTCTCAAGCAAATCGACCGCACCAACGTTGCCGCCCTCCGCGTCGCCTGGACCTGGTCGTTGCCCAACGGACCCAACGAAGCCACGCCTCTCGTCCACGATGGCGTCATCTTCGTTCACGGATTTGGCGATCGCGTGCAAGCGCTCGACGCCGCCACCGGTGACCTGCTTTGGTACTATGCGCGGCAGCTTCCCGAAGGTAACCGGCCCAACGTGAAGCGGAATCTTTCGATCTACGCAGGCACGCTCCTCGTCCCCACTTCGGACTCGCACCTGGTCGCACTCGACATCAAGACCGGCCGCGTCGCCTGGGACCATGTGCTCGGCGACTACAAACAAAATCGCGTGTCCGGTGGACCGCTCGTCGCCAAGGGCAAAGTCATGCAGGGCGTCACCGGATCGTCGCCCGGCGGCAACTACATCATCGCTCTCGATGCCACCACCGGCCAGGAAGCCTGGCGCTTCTACACCATCGCGCGGCCCGGCGAGCCCGGCGGCGAGAGCTGGAACGGACTGCCGCTCGAAAAACGCAACGGCGGCTCGGTCTGGACCGCCGGCAGTTACGATCCCGCTCTCAACCTCGCCTATTTCGGCATCGCCCAGACCTACGACACCGGACCTCTGCTACATCCCGTGAAGCAGCCGGGCGTCACGAACGACGGCCTCTACACCGATTCCACTGTCGCGCTCAATCCCGACACCGGTAAGCTGGCCTGGTATTTCCAGCACATGCCCAACGATCAATGGGACCTCGATTGGGCCTTCGAGCGCCAGTTAATCCAACTGCCTGTGAACGGAACCATCCGCACCATCGCGGTCACAGCCGGTAAGGAAGCCATCTTCGACGCTGTGGACGCGGCCACCGGAAAATACGATTTCTCCATTGACCTCGGGCTTCAGAACGTCGTCACTGCCATTGATCCCAATACCGGCGCCAAAACAATCAACCCCAAAGTTATTCCCGGCGGCAGCGATCCCATCATGGTCTGCCCTCACGCGGGTGGCGCTAAAAACTGGATTCCTTCCTCCTACAATCCCGAAACCAAGATTCTCTATGTTCCGCTGGTGGAATCCTGCATGGACCTGATTCCCGCACCCGCGGGCAAGCGTCCCTTCCTGTCCTCAGGCCTGAACTCTACCATTCGGCCGCGCCCTGACAGCGATGGCAAATACGGCCGCTTCGAAGCCTTCAACTTGATGACCCGCGAAGTGGTCTGGACCCAGCGCCAGCGCGCGCCACAAACCACCGGCGCCCTCGCCACCGCGGGCGGCATCGTCTTCAATGGCTCACTCGACCGCTTTATCCGCGCCTATGACGGCTCGAATGGAATGGTTCTGTGGGAAATGCGCCTCAACGACGTGCCGAGTTCCTGCCCCATCACCTACACCGTTAATGGCAAGCAGTACATCGCCGTCGTCGTCGGCAACGGCGGCGCCCACACCGTCACTTGGCCGGCACTCGTCCCCGAGATCCAGAACCCTCCCGACCACGGCGCTGCCATCTGGGTCTTCGAACTTCCGCGCTAACGGTTGATGCGATCCACCAACGCTCCCATCATCGATTTCCACACCCACATGATCGAGCCCGGGGTCTTCAAGCAATGCATCGATCATAGCGTCGCGACAGGATTCGGCGCGCGACCCAGCCCCTTCCCCACAAAGACTCGCCCGGCTGGAATCTGTTCGGCGGCATGATCGACCCCGCGATCCAGATCCTCGACATGGACCGCAAAGGCATCGACAGAAACGTCATATCCACCAGCACAGTGGTTCAAAGCTCCTGGTGGGCAGAGCCAAAACTCGCGGCCGAGGTGGAGCGCCGCGCCGACGAACGCATCGCCGAATGGGTAACGCTGTATCCAAAGCGGTTCACCGGCAGCTTCACCCTGCCCATGCAGAATATCGATCTTGCCCTGAAGGAACTGGATCATGCCGTCGCTCATCTATGAGGGAATCTTCGAATCGTTCCCCGATGTCAAAGTCGTCATTGTGCACGGCGGTGGCTATCTGCCGCACTACACCGCGCCCCTGGACCGCAACGTCACCGCTCATCCAATCTCAGCGAAAAATCTGAAGCACGTGCCCACCGACTACCTGAAGTGCTTCTATTACGACTCCTGCGTGTACAGCCCCGTCCTGCTCGAAGCGCTGATCCGCGGTGTCGGCGCAGATCGAATTATCCTCGGCACCGACTATCCCTTCGGCGAAGACGATCCCATGGGAATCATCCGGAAGGTCGCTGGGATATCGCGCGAAGATGTCGACAAGATTATCAGCCGCACCCCGGCCGCGATCCTGGGTCTTGCGATATGATCGGCATGATAAGGAGCCGCTAATGGACGCAACCAGACGCAGTTTCTTGATGGCTGCCGGCGGTACGGCCGCGAATGAACTCGCCCAGGCGCAGGAACACGACCATGATCACGATCATGGCCATCAGGATGTTCCTTCCGATCCGACGCTGCGCGTCAAGGCGCTCGAATCATTGCTCGTGGAAAAAGGCTTGGTCGATCCGGCGGCGCTCGATGCGCTGATCGACACCTACCAGCACAAGGTCGGCCCGCGCAATGGCGCCCAGGTCGTAGCGCGCGCCTGGGTCGATCCCGTTTACAAGAAGCGCCTCCTGGCCGATGCCACCAACGCGATCGCTGAGCTGGGCTATGGCGGCCGGCAAGGCGAGCACATGGTCGTGGTCGAGAACACGCCGCAGGTGCATAATCTGGTGGTCTGCACTCTGTGCTCGTGTTATCCATGGTCCGTGCTCGGCTTGCCGCCGGTCTGGTATAAGTCGGCGCCTTATCGTTCGCGCGCAGTAATCGATCCGCGTGGAGTGCTGCGCGAATTCGGCCTCGATCTGCCGCAGGACACCGAAGTCCGCGTTTGGGACAGCACCGCTGAGCTTCGCTATCTGGTGTTACCCGAGCGGCCCACCGGCACGGAGAATCTGAGCGAAGAACAACTCGCTGCTTTAGTCACGCGCGATGCGATGGTCGGCGTGGGAAAGGTGAAGCTGTGAACGGCATACATGACATGGGCGGCATGCAGGACATGGGCCCGATCCACTACGAGAAGAATGAGCCTGTGTTCCACGCGCCGTGGGAAGGGCGATCCTTGGCGTTGAACCTCGCGGCTGCGGCTTGGCGCAAATGGAACATCGACGCGGGCCGCCACCAGATCGAACTCATCCCTCCCGCCGACTACCTGCGCATGAGCTACTACGAGAAATGGGCGCAGCGGTTGGAAGAGTTGCTGGTCAAGACTGGGTTGGCGACGCAAGCCGAGATCGAAAGCGGCAAACCGGCGCCGGGTTCGCCTAAGGCTACTCCACCGCTCACGGCCGACAAAGTTCCGTCCATGCTTCGCAGTGGCGGTCCGGCCAGCCGCAACGTACCGGGACCTTCGCACTTCAAGGTGGGCCAACGCGTCCGCGCCCGCAATATCAATCCAACCGGTCACACGCGGCTTCCGCGCTACGCCCGCGGCAAGACCGGCACGATTCATCTCGACCACGGCGCCTACGTTTTCCCCGACACCAACGCGCATTTCCTCGGCGAGAAGCCGCAGCACGTTTATTCAGTCCGCTTCACCGCCCAGGAGCTGTGGGGTGAGCAAGCGTCGCCACGCGATGCAGTCTATGTCGACATGTGGGACGACTACCTTGAGCGCGCCTAATCCGATTCCGGCCGAGCCAGTCTTTGCCGAGCCATGGGAGGCGCAGGCGTTCGCGCTCGCAGTGCGGCTTTCGGAGCAAGGTCACTTCACGTGGAAGGAGTGGGCGGCCGCGCTTGCTGCCGAGCTCAAAGACGCTAAGGATCGCGGGGAGCCCGACGACGGCTCACGTTATTATCACTACTGGCTGGCCGCGCTCGAGCGGCTGGTCGCCACCAAGGGCCTAACAGATCCAGACGCGATGCTGGCGCGCAAGGAAGCTTGGGCCGATGCTTACCGGCACACGCCGCATGGAAAGCCGATCGAGTTATCGGCCGCCGGCCGATCAAAGGTCTAGCACTCGGCAATGCTCTTCCGCTTGTTCGTGTGGTACGGCGAAACGCCCATTGCCCGCGCCATGAACTCGTCCGAGTGGATGTTTCCTATCGTGGAAGTCATTCATATGATCGGGATCGTTCTTTTAGTGGGAACTGCTGTAATCCTGGATCTGCGCCTTATGGGCCTTCGCCTGAACAGTGTGCCGGTGTGGGAGTTGGCCTCCGATCTGATGCCGTGGACGACCGCGGGATTGGTGACGATGTTGCTCACCGGGCCGCTGCTGCTTTCTACTGACGCGGACCGTTATTACGACAGTTACGAATTTCGATTCAAGATGGCTTGTCTTATTCTGGTGCTCTTGTTCGATGTTGTAGTACATCGAAGGGTGCGAGCTAAGAACAGCACCGCCGGCCTGGGGACGCAACGGTTCGCGGGCGCAATGTCGCTGTTGCTATGGAGCTGCGTCGTGGTCGGCGGCCGGGCGATTGGCATTTTGATGTTGTCGGTAACGAGGTAGTATTTCGCAAATGTCTGTCTTGTCGATTTGCCAGGCGCTCGAAGCGACGTGGATCGGCACCCAGGTGCGCGAGACCTACTGGGGCTACGCGGCTCCGCAGATCGCGCACATGCTCGGCATGGCTTTGTTCGGAGGAGCCGTCGTGGTGGATGACCTGCGGCTGCTCGGGCGGCTGCGACGTCCTGCATTCTCGGAACTTTCCAAGCAGCTAATACCTCTGAAGTGGCTCGGCTTCGTCGTCGTGGTGGGCAGCGGCTTAGCGCTATTCATGTCCGATGCAACCCGCCTCTACCGCAACTGGGCGTTTTTGGTCAAGGCGATCCTGTTGTTGTTGGTGGCCCTGAACGCCTGGATCTTTCGTGCCGTGGTATATCGCGACATCGCGAAGTGGGATCAGTCTGCCGATCCACCAACCGGTGCCAAACGATCGGCGAGCTTATCGCTGCTGTTGTGGCTCGCGATTATTGTAACGTCGCGATTGATCGGGTTCGTCGGACCGGAATACTGACCGATCCGATTTGTTGTTCGCTTGTTCCTGGCCGCCGCCGTCACTGCGCGGGCGCCTTAGAGCATCCTGCTTCAAAGTCAGAGGTGATCTTAGGTCTGACGCGACGTCCTCGCAGTAGATGCGGGAGAATATAGAGTAGGGTTGCGGCATGGATAAAGTCCACAATCATAGCCAAACTACGGGCACACGAGAGCGAGCTCAAAGCTGCCGGCATCGAGCATCTGTCCCTGCACGGATCCTACGCCCGGGGGACTGCTGTCGGTGCGATGTCGGATGTTGATGTGATAGCCGAGTTCACTCCGGGACAACGGCTGTCCCTTCTGGATATGGTTGCTATTGAGAATCGCCTCACCGAAATGCTGGGCGTCCGCGTGGATCTATCCCCGGCAAAGGGCTCAAGGAGCCAGTTGCCGCACGAGCCGCACGAGAGGCTGTAGTTGCCTTTTAGGGACCCACACTTTCCCTGCGGGATATCCTCGACAGCATTGACATGATCGTCAATTTCGTGCGTGGCATGGATTTGGGAGCGCTTCGGGAAGACCCGAAGACGGTTGCCGCGGTCGAGCGCAAGCTTCTGCTCATCAGCGAGGCGGCGATTCGGCTCGGAGAAGACGCGGACCGTCTCTGTCCCGGCCTTCCGTGGCACAATATCCGCGGAATCGGCAACTGGCTCCGGCATCGCTATGACAGCGTGGATGTTGAAACGGTGTGGAACACGGTCATCGACGATCTTCCACCTCTCAGATCTGGTGTCTTGCGCGCGCTAAAGCCACCTCTCGAAATAACTCCAGGCACGCCCCAACCGATTCCGCATTACCGGCAGAAACCACCCATCGCACCAGCAAACTCCCGCGAGAATTTGCGCGATCTCCGCAAAAAGGATTCTGGCCCGCTTCGACTGACACATCAACGCGTCGGACGTTGACGTGGTTTCTCAATGTTTTACGGCGTCTAAGATATTAGCTTTGCACAAGCTGAGCAACCTACAATAGCCGATGGGGACGCAAAGTCACGGCCAAGTTGACGACGCGCGTCTTCTGTTCGTGGTCGTGCGCTCGCTATAGAGCCTAGCACCTACAACGATAGCCGGGGGTGTACATGGAGTGGATAAAACCGACGCTAGTGCGCATATTGGTCGTCGCGACTCGCACCGTCGCCATCAGCTCACTTGTCATCTTCGTTTGGATCACCATTGGCGCGGTCTGGTTCCCGGAATGGTGGTATCGCGTGTTCTGGAACGCGAAAGTTATGGACCCCGGGTATCTGCGGGAAGGCTTGCAATATCTCGTCGATAACGAATTGGTTTTGCTCATCTGCTTCAGCGTCGCCACTATCGCGACCTTAGTCGTCACGCACTTCTACCATCGTCGTTTCCTAGCCATTCTCGACGCGTGGGCACTTCGTATCACACTCATATGTCTAGGCGCGCTGATGGTTGTGGCGCTTCTGCTCTATCGGACGCAGAGCGAACGTGTCGAAGCCATGAATGACATCGAAAGGGTCTCGAACGCTACCCAGGCGTTGCTCCAGGACAAGGGGTGGACGGCCCCGCCGATTCAGCCGCCGGTTGACTTTCGGTATTTGGACGGCCCTAGGGTGGATGGCCTGTACAGCGAGCTTGAGTCTGAATTCCCTGAGAGAGAAAGAACGATATCCTCTGAGCGATCGAGATCATTGATATTCGGCGTTGGAGGTTCGAAAGCCGAGGGGTCAGGAAAAGCGAGCGAAATCTCTTCGTACCAGAGGAAAGATCTCTCAGCAGAGCGGAAGTGCGTCGAGTTGATCAACACACTCCTATCCAAGCAGAAAATGCCATATTACACGACGGCAACAGATTGGAATGAACACGAGTTGGAACGTATACGCAGAGTGCTGGCGGCTTCAATCATTAACCTAGCTGATTTGATGGAAGACGGTACAAAGATAATTGCCGAACGGGAGGAATCAAAAGCAAAGAGCTTGCAGAAGGTGCAGTTGGATCTGAGCAGCAAGCTCCGAGATACTCTCCTCCAGCCCCAAACAAAAGAAGAGCTAAAGCGACTGCAAGAGGGCGCGAATCGTTCTATGCAGGTGGAACTCTCCCGAGCCAGCGGTCTGGTGATCTTTGATGGATCATTTCGGAAGATTGTCGAGACGCCGGACAACCAGATCTTTGAGGCACTTTTTGCGAAAACCCCTCGCCGAATAACATTCCGCTTCGCATTAGGGGCGCAAAAGAAAGCCTCTCCTATCAAAGAAGGCGGCCGCCTCCGGGTGTTCGGTAGCATTATTCACGAGCTCGAGAGTGGCGGCTATGTCGAAATTCTGCCAATCGCTATTTTCTGACTCTCCGCCGACGCCCCTAGTTCTCCAAACACCAATCCACATTGGCGGCAAACCACGCTTGTGACCTGCGAATTCTCCTCGGATCAAAAAAGATGTTTGGGCGTGATACGCCCAGTTGGCGGGGCCAAGTAACGAAACTTGGACCGCCCAACGTCCTGACAATATGATTGCTTCGTCCACCGCTATTCAATTGCCGTTTCAAGTGGTCGAAGGAGTCTGTCCGCAAACTCCTCCGGGAGGCGTGTAGATCCGTCCATTTGCCTCAGTACTTCAGCACTAAGTTCGCTTTTGGTTTTGTTGATACCGTTGAGCGAGACGACGTCCCCGGTAATGGTGAGGTTTTTGAGTTGCTCAGGCGTGCATGCGAAGATCACAGCAAGAAGGTCAGGAGGATAGTAATACTCGATGCCGTTTTTCGACCAAACTACGATGTTAGCCGGGAGTATGCCGAGTTTTTCAAGTTCAGCTTCAAGATTCGGTTGATGCGTTTTATCGAGCACGACGAACAAACGTGGTCGAAATGGACTCTTTTCGAAATCTCCAAATGCTTCACGAAGACCATAGATCTTCCTTTTCACGTCGCCCGCACCAGGGATGACCGTTACGCGCCGGCCTCGTAAGTGGAGCTGCGTAACCCGATCAATGTACGCGTGGTCAGTCTTTCCTTCAACAACCACAATCGCCGAAGGAAAGAACATGCTCTCGAACGCATTTCCTAGAAGATTGAATTGAAGACGATGAAAATCACCAATGTCCTGCACTCGGGCCAAGTTGATCCGTTTCCCATTCTTTGTGACAACATAGTTGCTCGTGATGTCTGAACGGTCCAAAAAAAGGTGTGAATGGGTAGCGAGGTAGACCCGCTCAAGATGTGGGAAGTACTTCTTGCGTTCCTCTTGATCCTGGAAAAACGACGATAACGCGGCTTGAACTTTCGGGCTCAAACCCAACTCGGGCTCATCGATGAGCATCGAAGTGAACCTCTCGTCCATACATAAACCGAGCATGGTCATCAGTAGTCGAGTGCCCGACGAGCCAACCGACAAGTTCTGGCCATCCATGTCTATATAGCGAGGGCTGAGATCATTCTGCTCGTCTACCTTCTTCAATGTGAAGTTGTTGCCGATGAGTTCCCCGCACAGCGCGAATAAATTGGCCCGCCTATTGTCGCTCAATCCGATGATTATACGAGACAGATCAAAGACGTTCTGCTCGTAGTTGTGACTTTCGTCATTGAAATGTGAGCTGAAGGCGTTCTCTAGCTGATCAAGTTCGTTGGTCTCTCGAATTCCCGTGCTGAAGCGGTAAACATGATAGAACCGATTGGTTCCGACGAAGTACGCGGTCTTTCCAAGCGTCTATTTCAACCAACGTAGCGTGAGCGACTTGCCGCTGTTGTTCGGCCCAGCAAGCACGGTCAAAGGGGTCTGATTCCGAGATTGCCCAAAGAGCTGAAGCGAAGGAATAAACTCAATATCTTGTTTTCGATGACCGGCCATAAAATGAGGATAGAATTACACGGCGCCGAGTTTTTAGGGCAGCCCGTCTTAATCGCTGTTAGTACCCAGTGTAAATGTTAGTGTCAATTCATTTTACGGAAGTCACTTGCCGTGATGTCGGGCATCCCGGACTCGTGCCGCTCGGGGTCAAGAAACGGCGTTCGAGAAAACGTATCTCAATCTGCACCGGGAATCCGGCATGAATCGACAAATCGGCCAGCCTATCGATTCATAGTGACCCTGTCCGCAAGTTACTCCAACAGCGCCATACCGATCTGATCGAGCAAGCGGCTGATCTCCACGGTAGGCGCATCAAAATTGTTCACTAGGAATGAAAAAGCGACCGGACCGTATCGGGTGGTATCCGCGTACCCCGACATCGCCCGGACATGACTCAAGCTCCCGGTCTTGGCGCGAATCGCTTGCGCCTCCGGATGGTCTGGGAACCGCGTTGCCAACGTCCCATCCACGCCCGCGATCGGCAGCAAGCTCATCCATAAATCGCGATTGCTCGACTTATACATGTAGGCCAGCAGCTTAGTAATCGCCGCTGGACTCACCAGCGTTCCGCGCGATAATCCCGAGCCATCCATGAACATTCCTACCTTGGATGGCTCTGGTGCAAACTCAAGCCGACGGAGAGATGGGTACGCTCCGCCATGTTTAGCGATCGCGAATTGGGGGCTCAAGCTGCGAGTGCCGCGTTCCACAGTTCCGTCATCGTCGCATTGCACCCGCCGAGCTTGCCCGTCTTGAACTGCCCCTTCTTGATCTTCTCGGCTAGCTCGATTCCGGAGATCGTTA
>Ga0073928_10003883_pt1 | contig 22886 bp, 12 predicted proteins | sample PaiPotPPA55metaG_FD_76969 | JGI IMG/M metagenome (GOLD analysis project Ga0073928, IMG submission 76969) | Iron sulfur acid spring bacterial and archeal communities from Banff, Canada, to study Microbial Dark Matter (Phase II) - Paint Pots PPA... ...
AGCAGTAGGATGGCGCCAAAAGAGAAGCAAAAAATTGAAATCGAAAAAAGTCACAGAGACCCCTTACTCTCGTTCAATCAAGCAGTTACGGTGGACTGCTTAGACTTTCTTGGGACAGCACTGGCTCGCCTACATGAATTTGGGAATCCTGCTTGACGATATGAGGGACATTGACGGCGCGATCGTGCAGTTCCAACGGGCGATCGCCCTGAATCCCGGCGATGCAAACGCCCATTTCAATCTCGGCGTCAGTTACGGCGACAAATCCGATTACCTGGCTGCGATTAACGAATACCGCGAGGTCAAGCGGCTACCCGGCGCATCGATCACAGAATTTCGCGACCTCATTGCACTGGCGCCGGACTTCGCTATCTGTCGTGAGTGTCTTGCCACGGCACTCTTCAACTCCGGCCGATATTCCGAAGCCGTAACCGAATATCAAGCTGCAATCGCGATCGATCCATCGCATCCTGGTCCTTACAATGGACTCGGCCTGATCGCAGAAGTTGCAAAAAAATACGACGAAGCCATCGCGGAATACCACAAAGCGGAACACATTGATCCCACATTCGTCGAACCGTATAGGAACGCTGGACGCGTTCTGCTTCTCAAGAAAGACTTCCCTGCCGCTATCGCCGAACTGAAACACGCTGAGGATATTGATCCCGGAAACGCGACCAATCACGATCTGCATGGTCAAGCACTGGAAGGTTCAGGAGATCGCGACGCCGCCGTTGCCGAATACAAAATATCGGTCACGCTCGCGCCAAAGGACCTACAGGGCCGCCTGGACCTCGCTCTGGCGCTCGAAAAGAAAGGTGATTGGGTCGGAGCTCTAGGTAACTACCGCCAGGCGGCGCTTGACGAGCCCGCGCTCAAACCCGGCACCGATCAGATTCGATTTGACGCGCAAAACAAATTGGCGACCGCGAAGGAACGATTCCGGCGGCATATTGCCAATTTGTGTTCATCCGGCAAAATCCCGGAGGCCGCCGATCTTGAAGCTAAGTTGCGTGCCAGCGAGGCGTCGCCAGATCTGGACGCGAAATATCATGACGCCATTCAGTCCAGCATGAAGGCTGTTCAGGAGAGACGATTCGATGACGCTGAGACGGCCGCCAAGCAAGCCATCGATGTCGCCGAAAAGATGCAACCGCAGGATGGCCGTTTGCCCGACGCAGTGGGACAACTTGGCAACGCCTACGCATGGCGGAGGGAGAACAAACTGGCGGAAGAAGCTTATGGGCGTCAGCTGGTGCTTAGCGAGAAAGTCTACGGCGCCCAATCGCCTGCAATCGCGCCTGCTCTGCAAAATCTGGCTATGTTGTCGCTTGCCGAGAAGGACTTTACGGCAGCGGAGCACTTCTTCACCCGCAGCTGCGACTTGAACCTGAAAACGTACGGCGAAAATAGCCAGGCTGTGGCAGACAGCCTTCGTGGACTTGCCCACGTTTACTCGACGCAACAGGACTTTGCTAAGAGCGAATCCACGCTGCTGCGTGCCACCAAAATCTATGAAACGATGTATGGACCCGAGGACATGCGCGTAGCGATTCCGCTAGCCAGTCTGTGTTCGACTTATGATCAATGGGGCCAGGCGGAAAAGTCCGCGCCGTGCCACACGCGTCTCGCGACCTTGACCGGACACCAAGCATCACAGTTGAACCCGCATTAAAAATGATGGGCGTCCACCGACGCTTTGTGGAGGCGGCGCCTCAGCTGTGACCGTTCCGTCCTACAAATGCCTTCCCTCGGCGTCCCACGCTTTGATTTCATCCTCGACGGAAAAAATGTCCGCGGAGCTCTCTCCCAAATCGGGCCTCGAGTTTGTAGGCCTGCTCCTCCAAAGGAATTGCCAGCCACGAACGATCCTTCACGAAGCCGCATACGTAGAGCTCGACGTAGCGTTCAAATCCCAGCGGTTCCATCTGCGTGGCATGTACAAGCGTATGGAACAGAGCGCGCGGCGCAATCTCATCGTGAAATACCCACACGTCGATGTATGTGAACGACGCCAAGGTGCACGAAGTCCGGGAAATTCCCACCGCTCATTTCTCTTGCCTGCGCGTAAAACGGCTGGAGGAGGTATCCGCGCCCATGCAGCGTGATGGTTTTTACTTTGTTCAGTAATGCAGCCGAAAAATACCGCGCGATCACCGCTCGCAATGTGGCATCCAGCGGCTCACTATGCCGCACATACAATTCGCGCTCGGCCCGATAGTAGCTGACGGCGCCTGCGATAATCTCTTTTAACAGTGGGTTCTCGCGGCTCGCTGGGACTCATTTTTGCTCTCTCAAATAGCACAATCGACACTCTGCGTTTGCGGTGAGCAATCCCGCAATGCGCGCCGATTCGCCGCCAGCATTTTCTTGCCAGCAACAATGCGGCGACGTATTATGCGGTCGCCCATTTCCCGCGGTTAGAAATTCCAGCAACGGAGACCACTGCTATGATCCCCGCAGACTGTTTGCCAAGTCGCCGCAATTTCCTCAAAGTTGGCGCGGCTGTCGCCACCGGTGTGTCCCTCCTGACTCTTTTCACCAAGCCAGCCGTATCGCAGGAATCCGATGCATGGATCATCGGCCCTAAGCCTGGCTTCACTCCCGAAATCGGCACACTTACCTCCATGCTGGCCTTCACCCGCATGCAGGTTCTGCATTCCGTCGAAGGCATGTCGCAAGCCGATCTCGATTTCCTGTTCGACGCCAAAGCCAACACCGTTGGCGCGCTACTGCTGCACCTCGCCGCCACGGATTCCTACTATCATCTCAACTCTTTTCAAGGAATGGCCTGGGGGAAATTTCCCGACGCCGCCAAACAAAAGTGGGACGTCCCGATGAACCTGGGCGAGCCGGCGCGCAAAGCCATCAAGGGCAACAACCTTAGTTATTACGTGAACGCGTTGAACGAATCGCGTGAAAAAACGCTTGCCGAATTAAAGAAGCGCGACGACAAATGGCTGGCCGCTCTCGACACCGAAGCCGGCATGAACAATTACGGCAAATGGTTCCACGTCGCCGAACATGAATCCAATCACAACGGCCAAATCAAATTCCTGAAAAGCCGACTCCCCGGCGCAAAACCCGCCGCGGAGTAGCTGTACCGCATTACAGCCCCATTTGAGAATCGTCCGCTGCTGCGAAGTGTTACATTCTCGCCGGATCATCATTCGCACATGACTCTCACAGGCTGCTTGTTCACCCAAGCCGCTCCTGCTATTCGCGGTTTCTTCAGTCTGCAATCAACTGCAGGCCGCTCTTTACTTCGTTACATCCTTACTTCATTCTTCCTCTCGTGTTCTCTCGATCCCGTCCCCGCAAACTCGACACTGAAGACGAACTTTACGATGTAGCCCTACGGGCGCTGATGCGCCGAGCCCACTCCGTGCAGGAGATGAAGCAAACCCTGGCGCGACGCACGGATAACGAGTTGCTCGTACGCGTGGTGATGGCACGCCTGAAAGAAAACGGCCAACTGGACGACGAACGCTACGCCCAGCAATTCACCCGCGATCGCACGCAATCCCGCAAACAAGGCAAATTTCGCATTCAGCGCGAGTTGCGTGCACGCGGTGTCCCCGACGGCGTTATCAACTCCGCGCTCGAAGAATCCGCTGCACAAACCGACGCCGCAGCCACCGTCCGTCAACGCATCGAACGCAAACTGAAATCGTTTCGCGGACCCGTAACCGGTAAAAAGCTTGGCGACAAGAAGATCGCCTCAATTTATGGATCGCTGCTGCGCGCCGGCTTCCCTTCCGACATAATCCGCAAAGAATTAAGGGCCATCACCCATGAGCGGATCCCGGAAGTGCAGGAGCTCGAAGAAAGCTAGCTGGCCCTTGTTGGCGCATCACTCTCGGCTCTGCAATAATGTCCTTTTTACCATTCCCGCATTTCATGAGGCTGACGTGACCGGTAACGCCACCAACGCGAACGTGCCCGGCAAGGGCACTATGAAAACGATGAGCGGAAACGAAATTCGGGAAAGGTTTCTGCAATTCTTTGAGTCGAAAGGCCATCACCGTGTGCGCAGCTCTTCTCTCGTTCCGCACGGCGACTCGACGCTGCTCTTCACCAACGCCGGAATGAACCAGTTCAAGGATGTTTTTCTCGGCTTGGAAAAACGCGACTACACCCGCGCCACGTCCGCTCAGAAATGCGTGCGGGCGGGTGGCAAGCACAACGATCTCGAAAATGTCGGCTTCACCAAGCGGCACCATACTTTTTTTGAGATGCTGGGCAATTTTTCGTTTGGCGATTATTTCAAAAAAGAAGCAATCGCTTACGCGTGGGAATTGGTGACTTCGCCCGAATGGTTTTCCATCGACAGAGAGAAATTGTACGTCACGGTGTTCGGCGGCGCGGAAGTCGCTTCCGGAAACAAGCTGGGCGTGGATGAAGAGGCGCAGGGGTTTTGGCTTGCGCAAAATATTCTGGCGGAGCGCGTCGTTCCGATCCCCGGGTTCAAAGATAACTTCTGGGCGATGGGCGATACCGGACCGTGCGGGCCGTGCAGCGAAATCTTCTATGACCTGGGGCCAGAGGCATCCGAGCAAGGTCACGCCGATTGCAAATTCCCGTGCGACTGCGGACGCTATGTCGAAATCTGGAACTTAGTTTTCATGCAGTTCAACCGCGACAGTGACGGCAAACTTTCGCCTCTGCCGAAGCCCTGTGTCGACACCGGCATGGGCCTCGAACGGGTCGCCGCCGTCCTCCAAGGAAAAATCTCCAACTACGACACCGATTTGTTTGAGCCATTGACGGAGCGTGCCGCGGAATTGTGCGGAGTCGACTTCAGTCACGAGGAACAGCTGGAAGAGGGCAAAGGTGGTGCGGCCTCTCTGCGCGTCATCGCCGATCACGCTCGTGCAACAACATTTCTGATGACCGACGGCGTGCAGCCGTCGAATGATGGGCGAGGCTACGTTCTGCGCAAGATCATTCGGCGCGCAATTCGCCACGGTCGCTTGTTGGGGGCAAGCAAACCGTTTTTTTCTCAAATGGTGCAAACCGTTCGTGAACTGATGGGCACTGTCTATCCCGAACTTCTTGAGCCTGCTGCAAGTCGCGTCCCGGAGATTGTTCGGTCAGAGGAGAAGCGATTCGGAGCAACTCTCGATACGGGGCTCATGAAGCTGACTGACGAACTGCGCCCGTTGCTCCATCTAAGAGCGCAGTACGACTATGCCAGCAAGCAGCTCGATTCCACGCCGGAAGGACCGCAAAAGGTCGACCTGACGCAAAAGCGTTCTGAACTTGCCCGCAAAATGACCTATTCGGGCGAATCGGCCTTCAAGTTATTTGACACATATGGCCTCCCTCGAGACTTCGTAGAAGACGTGTGCCGCGACGCAGGTATTCCCGTGCGCTGGGAGGAGTTTGATCGCGCCATGCAAGAACAACGGACGAAGGCGCGGGCTTCGTGGAAAGGTACGCATAAGGGGGCGGCGAGTCCGGCTTTTGCAAAATTGGGGGAGACGTTCAAGACCGAACCGGCTTTTTATTACGCGACCTGCACGAAGGATTGCCATATTGAGGCAATCATCTCCAAAAGTGGACCGGTTAACGAATTGAAAGCAGGCGAATCCGGCGAAGTGGTTCTGGATCGCACAGCGATTTATGCGGAGTCTGGCGGACAGATTGCCGATACCGGCGCGTTCTATGACAACTCTGAATCGCAAGTGCTGGCGGAAATTTCCGGAGCGTACTATCCGGTCGCGGGACTGGTGGCGCATCGCGTTACAGCGAAAGAAACTTTGCACGTCGGGGATCGTGTCACCGTAGTAGCCGACGCGGAGCGGCGCAATCGTGTGATGCGCAATCACACCGGCACGCACCTGGTGCACGCGGCGCTGCGCAATATTCTTGGGCCGCACGTGAAGCAGGCTGGCTCGCTGAATGCGCCTGACCGGCTGCGTTTCGATTTTTCACACTTCGCTCCGGTGGACGCAGAAGAATTGCGCGACATCGAGCAGCAGGTAAACGACGAAATTCGTCTGAACACGGAACTCGAGACGAATGTCACTTCACTCGATGAAGCACTGGCTTCCGGCGCGCTGGCCTTCTTCGGGGATAGATATCCGGAGCATAATGTTCGCGTGGTGACCATTCCCGATCCGCGCGCTCCTCGCGGCTTTTATTCCAAGGAGCTGTGTGCTGGCACCCACGTCAAACGCATCGGCGACATCGGCGTAGCCAAAATCGTCGGCGAAGAATCCGTTGCGGCAGGAGTCCGCCGCATCGAGGCGGTCACTGGCATTGGCGCACTGGAACATTTCCAGCATCAAGCCAGCTTGCTTTCATCCGTCGCCAAACAACTCAATGTAGGCGAAGACGCCGTTCTCGCGACAGTCGAAAAGCTGACCCAGACTACACGCCAGCTTGAAAAACAACTTGCCGATCAGCGCCGCAAAGGCGCTCTGAACCAGCTCGATGAACTGGCCGCGAAAGCCCAAACCATGAAGGGCGCCAAAGTCGTAGTCGGCCAGGTCGAAGGGCTGGACCGGGACGGTATCCGACAGCTGGTGGACAGCCTGCGGCAGAGGCTTGGCTCTGGAGTAGTGGTGCTCGGGCAGGCCGAAGACGGCAAAGTGGCCCTAATCGCCGGGGTGACCAAAGACCTCACTTCTAAGGTCCATGCTGGCAAGCTGATACAGACGCTGTCGCAACAGGTCGGCGGCCGAGGGGGTGGCAGACCTGACCTTGCGGAGGGTGGCGGAGAAGACACAAAAGCCCTAAATAGTACCCTTGGGGGAGTGCCCGCCCTACTGGAGCCGTTGCTATAATTCGCTCACGCGCGGTCCTTGCCGGACCGAACCAGATTCGCGGTCCCGCAGGGCCGCAGTCCGCCTGGCCGAGTAAGCCAGCGCAGCGCCAGAAAGTGGACGACCCGCCACACGGCTAAGTCGCCCGTTTGCAACCTGTTGTACAAGTATGGCCACTCAAGGGTGGCCGCTACAAATTGCACCAAAGCGCCTTCCCCAAGGCAGGCCGTCCAATCGTTCATAAAATTGGTGGCCACAGCAAAAGTTGATGGGCAAACGAAGATCCAACCCGGCCTACTTCGCGATCGTGGTGACTGTATTTTGCATGGGTGTTTTCGGTGCGTCGTTACTGTTTGCACCGGGCGCGCAGGCGCAGATTACCAGGCTTGCCAACGATAACGGGCGAACGCTCTTTGTGAATGCCGAGCCGCCGCTACTGCTGAAAATCGCGTCGCGGCGACGCAGCTCCATCTTCCTGCCATCCGAACCTTCGTTTACGGGCAGAAATCGTCCCGCCATGAATCTGGACCGCGACGGGGCGGAAAAACTCGTACGAGAAGCGGCGGATCGGCACAGCGTGGATCCCGCGCTGATTCGCGCAGTGATCGAAACGGAGTCTAACTGGAATGCTTCGGCCGTTTCCCGCAAGGGAGCGGTCGGACTGATGCAGTTGATTCCCACGACGGCACAACGCTTTGGAGTCAATGATTTGTACAGCCCGCAACAGAACGTCGATGCCGGGGTTAAATACCTCAAGACGTTGTTGGAACGCTACAACGGCAATCTGGATCTGGCCCTTGCAGCGTACAATGCGGGAGAGGGGGCTGTGGATCGTGCTCACGGCGTGCCCTCGTTCCGGGAAACCCGGAACTACGTGCAACGGGTGCAGAGTGCTTATTTCCGGCCGGGCTCGGGACGTCTGGATGGCGCGTTCATCAATCCTCGCGCAATCCGCAAAGCCACCGATCCTAACGGCCGCACCATTTTTACGAACGACTAAGCGGGTCGAGAAGCATCAAAGAAGTCAGCGGGTTTTGGGGCGGCGGGTTGTGCATGAAATTTAGCCGGAAAAATTTGCCGTGTGTCTTGCGCACGTTTAATGCGTGGAGTTCACGCGCGCTCCAGCGTTTTTTCCCTTCCCTTTTTTTCCGCAGGAGCTTCGCCCGCGTTTCGCCGGTTTTCGCTGCAGCGCTGCTTGCCGCTTCCAGTGCGAGTTTTGCGCCGCACGCTGCAGCTTTCAGTTCCTCCGCCGATCCAACAGCAACTGTGAAGCGGCAGTCGGCGAGTGCGCAATTTGTGCGCGCGCAAGACCAGCGCACCGCGCTGAACAACAAAGCCACCGAAAAGCGTACCCTCGAAGATTACAAGCAACTCGTCAACACTTTTCGGCGCGTTTACATGATTACTCCGCACGCTGCGGAAGTTCCCGACGCGTTGCTGGCCGTGGCGGAGTTGTATACGGAGATGGGCGAGCGATTCGGCAGAAGCTACTTTCAGTCGGCTGTAGATACTTATCAATTTCTCATACGCGAATATCCCACCAGCCGGTACTGCCAGGATGCGTATTTGCGTTCGGGAAAGCTACAGAAGGATCAGCTGGGTGATTTGGCGGGCGCGACCAAGACATTCGACGCGTTTCTGAAAAAGTTTCCACGTTCGGCGCACAAGCGCGAAGCGCAGGAAGCGCGCGCCGAGTTGGCTTTGCTGCAGAATTCCGCTCCGGCGGAGGTCGCACCGAAAAGCGCGATTGCCAGGAGCGCGAGTTCTGACGTTGAGAGGGAGAACACTTCGAAGCGTTCAGCGTCGCGAAATTCGCAACGAGATTCGGAGCGAGAGCCGCCGAACGTTTCGCTCGCGGAAGAAGACAAACAAATCGCGAGTGTGAACGCAGCTGAAAAAGCGGCAGTGCCCAGCGTCGCGAGCGGACGCGCACGGCAAATTCGCAAAATCAGCGCGAAGGCTTTGCAAAATTCCACGCGAGTGATCATCGACCTCGAAGGCGGCGTGCAGTATGTTTCCGGGCGCATCGCCAATCCCGACCGGATTTATTTTGATTTGCACGCGGCGAAACTGACGCCGGTGCTGGCACATACAAAAATAAAGACTGACGGCACGATTCTAAGCGCGGTCCGCTTGGCGCAAAATCCGTCGAGCGTGGTGCGGGTGGTGCTGGATGTAAACGGCGTGACAGATTACACCGCTTCCCTGCGGAACAATCCGAGCCGGCTCGTGATTGACCTCTATTCGAACGGCGAAATCGTGCAGGCCGCAAAGGCGGGCGACGGCTCGGGAGAAACTGCAGCATCAGAAAATGCGGCAGCTACTGAGAAGCCGGCCGGAAAAACGCAGCTGGCAGCGACAAGTCCCGTGAAATCCTCAAAAGCCGAGACCGGTGATGCCGGAAATGCCATCCCGCAGCCAAAGAGTAAACTGGGCTTGGCGAACGTTGCCAAATCATCGAACGGAAAGCCGGATCTGGTGCAGCCAGCGTCTACGCCGCAGCCTACGCGTGGCGGACAATCGACATTGACACGCGCGCTAGGATTGAAGATCGGGCGCATCGTGATTGATGCCGGCCATGGCGGTCATGACACGGGAACCATCGGCCCGACTGGACTAATGGAAAAGGATTTATGTCTGGACGTGGCGCTGCGGCTGGGAAAAATTATTCAGCAAAGATTGCCGGGCGCGGACGTGGTGTTCACACGGTCGGACGACACGTTCATTCCGCTGGAGGAGCGCACGCACATTGCCAACGAAGCGAAAGCAGACATGTTCATTTCGATCCACGCAAATTCGAGCCAGGATACGGGCGCGCGCGGAATTGAAACGTACTATTTGAATTTGAAGGGCTCGGCGGAAGCGATGGAGGTGGTGGCGCGTGAAAATGCCACCGACGATCAGGGGATACATGAGCTGCAGGATTTGGTGAAGCAGATTGCGCGCACGGAAAAGATCGACGAATCGAAAGAGTTTGCCGAAGATGTGCAGGATTCTCTGTCGAAGAGAATCCAGAAATCGGCCAAGCCAGTGAAAAACCGCGGGGTGCGCAAGGCGCCATTTGTCGTGCTGATTGGGGCCGATATGCCGTCGATCCTGACGGAGATTTCGTTCTTGAGCAATCCGGCGGATGAAAAAATGTTGAAACAGCCGGAACACCGGCAGCGGGTGGCGGAAGGAATTTACCAGGGCGTGGCGAGTTACCTGCAGAGCCTGAACAGCATGGGCGTGAACCAGACCAACAACCCGCCAGCCAGGCGGACCGATGCTTCCGCCTCGGTAGAATCCTCTCGCAACCGAAACTAGCATTCTGGTGTCTAATAGACTTACAGGGATGAACCGCTATTCAAGTGTCGCTTCGTTCTGCCTGGCTGCCGCGCTTTCTATAGCCGGGTCTCCGACTTTTGCCCAACAACACACGCAAATATTGCCAAAGCAATTCGGCAAGTGGATTTCGGGCGGCGGTCCAGCAAACGACCCTAAAGTTGTGGCCGCCGATACCCCGGTCGGGCAAGAGGCGGGCCGCACTGGTACGGACTCCACCTGGTATAGCGACAGCCAGCGTTCGATACGTGTTTTACTCGAAGAATTCCATGACCCAAGTGGAGCGTACGAGACTTACACCGCGCGATTGTCTACAAGGTTGAATCCATCCACGGTTGCGCCTTTGACGGCGGCGGGGAATGATCAGCTCATTGCGCTGGTCGGCAACCGCGTCGTAACCATTTGGCATATTAGCTCGGCGACTGATGCCGATTTAAAATTACTGCTGGATTTCGTGAAGCAGACCGCGGATCGCACCCCCCTGCCGCCGGTGCGGAGTTATTTGCCTGAAGAACAGCTGATTCAGGGGACGCAACGGTATGCATTGGGCCCGGCGGGCTTCGATGCGGCGCTCACGTCGTTGAATCAAAGCAAGTTTGCGGCGATTACGCCGGAGATTGGATTTGCTACTGGCGCGGAAGCGATGCTGGCGAGCTACCAATCGGAAGGCAATAAATCGCAAGATTTGCTGATCATTGATTATCCGACCCCGCAGATTGCGGAGCAGCGGTTACATCACATTCAGCGAGTGCTGTCCGCGAATCCGGCCCTGGCGGGAGCGACCGTCGAGCGCAAGGCTTCGCTGCTCTCGCTGGTGTTGTCGCCGGTGTCGGCGGAGGCTGCGGCAAAATTGCGCGATGACATTCACTACCAGACGTCGGTAACGTGGAATGAGCCCTCGCAGACGCTGACCGATCCGCCGTGGCTGCTGGTGGTAAAGGGAATTTTTGTGGGGACGCTGGCGTTTTGCGGGATTGCCATCGTGATGGGCATAGCGTTCGGCGGAGTGCGCGTGCTGACGAAAAGATTATTTCCGGGGAAGGTGTTCGACCGCCCCGAAGACATCGAAGTGCTGCAATTGGGCTTATCCGGAAAGCGTATCGATCCGCGAGATTTTTATTAGGGTAGCGCCGAGCCTTATTGCTCGCATCGCCAGCACAAGAGGGATTCCCTGCCTCATAACCTCCCGGAAAAATATAACGAAAGTCGCTGAAAAGCGTCTAACGGGAATCGAGCCGGGGTGTGTGCTTTCTGTACTGCCGCCACTGACGTAATATCGTGTGTCGCTGAGACGGAGACTCGGGAGAATATGAACTTTTTATTCGACAGGAAAACATCGGTATTGGCTGTGCCGCGCCTGGGCGTGCTGGTCGTTTTGTGTCTGAGCGCGTCGGTGCCACTGATGAATGGTTGCGGACAAAAAGACGCGGCCAGTGGTGCGGCAGGGATGCCACCGGGCGGAATGCCGGTGCAAGTGCAGGCAGTGAAGACGGCAACAATACCAGACACTGCCGAGTACTTGTCGGTAATGAAATCGCGGCACTCGGCGAATATCAATCCGCAAGTGGAAGGTCAGATTACAAAGATTTTTGTGAAGTCCGGCGACCGCGTGGATGCCGGCCAGCCCTTGCTGCAGATCGATCCATTGAAACAACAAGCGACCGTGAGCAGCCAGGAAGCGGCGCGGGCGGCACAGGAAGCCAATGTACAACTGGCGAAAGTTTCCTATGAGCGCTCCAAGAGACTGTTCGAAGCCGGCGTGATCGCCAAAGCGGAATTCGATTCAGCGCAATCGAATTACGATGCCGCGGTGGCACAACTGAAATCGCTGGAAGAACAGGTCAACACGCAAAAAGCGGAACTGCATTACTACGGAGTGCGTTCGCCGATGAACGGCATCGTGGGCGATATTCCCGTGCGTATCGGCGACCGCGTGGCAGTGACTACGCTGTTGACGACGGTAGACGAACCGGGAGCGCTTGAAGCATACATTTATGTCCCCGTGGATCGCGCGCAAGGACTGAGAGCCGGGTTGCCGGTAAAACTGCTGAACGAATCAGGAGAGTTGCTGACAAATACCAGCATCACGTTTGTTTCACCCCAGGTGGACTCCGAAACGCAAACCGTCTTGGCCAAGGCGGCTGTTCCAAATACAAATGCGCAAGCACGACTGCGCGTTTCACAACAGGTCAGAGCGCAGGTGAAATGGGGCCAGCGCGAGGGCGCAACGATTCCCTTCCTCAATTTGACGCGCATTAATGGGCAGTATTTTGTCTTCGTAGCAGTGAACGAAGGCAAGGGCACGGTGGCACGGCAAAAACTAGTGAAAATCGGCGACATGGTCGGAAATAACGTAGAAGTTCTGGACGGACTGAAGCCCGGAGACCATTTGATCGTGTCCGGGGCGCAGTTTTTGCAGGACGGCGCGCCGGTGGCGGAGCATGAAGCCGCCGCGGCTGGCCCATCTACGGCAAAGGATGCAGCCGCGCCCGCACGGTAAACTCAACCGCCGAAAATGTTCCCTTTCCCATACCAATCCCAGTTGACGGAGTGCCAACGTGGTTGATTTTTTTATACGACGCCCGGTGTTTGCGACGGTGTGCGCGCTGCTGATCGTTCTGGCGGGATCGATATCGATTCCCACGCTGCCGATCGCGCAATTGCCGGATCTGGCGCCGCCGCAAGTGATCGTTACCAGTAATTATATTGGCGCGAATGCGCAAACGGTGGAGTCGGCGGTGACCATTCCCCTGGAACAATCCATCAACGGCGTCGAAGGGATGAAATATATTTCGTCCTCCAGCACCAACGATGGGACCAGCCAGATCAACGTGGTTTTCGATGTGACCCGCAACGTGGATCTGGCGTCGGTGGACGTGCAGAACCGGGTAAACCAGGCGCTGGCGCGTTTGCCCAACGGAGTGAAAAACACCGGCGTAATTATCACCAAGCAGGCCAGCGGATTTGTGCTGGGCGGTGGAGTTTATTCAGAAAACGGACAGTACAATAGTTTATTTCTCAGTAACTATATAGATGTATATATTAAGGACGCGTTGAAGCGGTTGCCGGGCGTTGGCGACGTGATTATCTTTGGCGAGCGCAAATACGCCATGCGCATCTGGCTGGATCCGGCAAAACTGGCGCAACGCGGGTTGACAGCTTCCATCGTGGTCAGCGCTTTGCAGGAACAGAACGTGCAAGTAGCTGCGGGTCAGGTAGGACAACAACCGGCTCCTACCGGACAGGCATATCAAGTCAGTGTGCGAGCAATCGGGCGGCTTTCCGAGCCGGCGCAATTCGACAACATTGTTTTGAAGACTGGTTCGGACGGCACCCTGGTGCGCTTGAAAGATGTAGGGCGAGCGGAACTGGGGGCGGAGGATTACGGTTCCCTGCTGCGTTTTAACGGCCACGACGCGGTGGGCATGGGTGTGACGCAACTGCCCGGCGCGAATGCGCTGGATGTGGACAAAGCGGTCAAAGCGGAACTGATTCGGTTGTCAGCGAACTTTCCTCCGGGATTGAAAGTAGCGGTGGCTTTCGACACCACCACCGTCATCGGCGAGTCAATTCGCGACGTGCTGCAGACATTGCTCCAAGCCATTCTCCTGGTAGTGATCGTCATTTACATTTTTCTGCAGGACTGGCGCAGCACGCTGATTCCGGCGATAACAATTCCAGTTTCGCTGGTGGGGACATTTATTTTCGTGAAGGCGCTGGGCTTTTCCATCAACACGTTGACACTCTTTGGTATCACGCTGGCTACCGGACTCGTGGTGGATGACGCCATCGTGGTGATTGAAAACGTCGAGCGGCACATCACCGAAGGCATCAGCGAGCCGCACATGGCGGCATCAGCGGCGATGAAAGAAGTTGCCGGAGCGGTGATCGCGACGTCGCTGGTGCTGGTGGCGGTGTTCGTGCCAGTGGCGCTGTTTCCGGGAACCACCGGAATTCTGTTCCGTCAGTTTGCGCTGACCATCGCGTTCTCGGTTTCGATCTCCGCGTTCAATGCGCTGACGTTGACGCCAGCGCTTTCCGCAATCTTTTTGGGCAAGCATCGCGAACGCGCGAAGGGATTTTTCTTCCGCTCGTTCAACAAGATTGTAGATGGCGGCACGGAAGCTTATCGCAGCACAGTGCAGCGGATTTTGCACTGGCGGGTGATCGCCATTGTTGCGTTCTTGGTGACACTGGGGCTGACCTACTGGATTTACTCGCGTGTTCCGCTGGCGTTCATTCCGGAAGACGATCAGGGCTACGTAATGGTAATCGTGCAAGCGCCGCAGGGCGCTTCCGTGGAATACACGTCCGACATTTGCGCGCAAATCGAAAAAGTGGTGCTGAAATTACCCGACGTCGAAGGAACATTCACTATCGTGGGATTCGGCTTCACGGGAAATGCTTCGAACCGCGCCATCGTGTTCGTGCCGCTAACTTCCTTCGAAAAGCGCAAGGGCGATGCACACTCGGCGGCGGCACTGCTGGCAAACATGCGCGGACCGCTATCGCAAATTCAGGGGGCGATGGCGATTCCCTTCAACCCGCCAGCGGTGCAGGGATTGGGAAACTTTGGCGGATTTACGTTTGAAGTGGAAGACCAGGGACGAAATTCGGTGCAGCAAATCGCCAATGCGGCGTACGGGCTGATCGGACAAGGCAGTACCGGCGGCAAGCTGGTGGGACTGTTCACTACATTTACGGCGAACGATCCGCAATACCTGGTGCAAATCGACCGCGAGAAGGCCAAGAGCTTGCAAGTTCCCTTCACTCAGATTACCGACGCGTTGCAGGTCTACATGGGCTCGCAGTACGTGAACGATTTCGACTTTAACAACCGTTCGTATCGCGTATACCTGCAGGCGGAGGGAAAATACCGCGCGACGACGAAGAACATCGCGCAGTATTACGTGAAGTCTGACAACGGAAAACTGATCCCCCTGGATAACTTCGCAAAGATTGAGCAGACGGCAAATCCACAGGTGATCAGCCATTACAATTTGTTCCGCTCAGCGGAAATCAGCGGATCGGGCGCGCCGGGGCGCAGCTCCGGCCAAGCGATTGCGGACATGGAAGCGCTAGCGAAGAAAAGTTTGCCCGGTGGAATGACCTACGAGTGGAGCGGATTGTCGCTGGAAGAAATTCAATCAGGCGGCAAAGCAATGATTCTGTTTGGACTGGGATTGGTGTTCGTTTACCTGACGCTGGCAGCGCAGTATGAAAGTTTCGTGCTGCCGTTTATTGTGCTGCTGGCGGTTCCGGTAGCGCTGTTGGGCGCGGTGGGAGCGCTGGCGCTGCGCGGGCTGGATAACAACGTCTATTGCCAAATCGGGTTGGTGATGCTGATTGGCTTGTCCAGCAAGAACGCGATTTTGATTGTGGAGTTCGCCGAACAATTGCGCGCAAAAGGAAGTTCGATCGAAGATGCCGCGGTGGAAGCGGCGCGCATCCGGTTGCGGCCAATTTTGATGACGTCGCTGGCATTTATTTTAGGAGTAGTGCCGCTGGTGCTGGCCACTGGAGCGGGGAAAGCCGGACGCATCTCGGTAGGAACAACCGTCTTCGGCGGAATGATCGCCGCAACCACATTGAATCTTATCTTTATTCCGCTGCTGTACTCGGCAGTACGCAGGCTGGTGCCGGGCGGCGGAAAAGCGGCCGTGTATACCGGCGAATAGTTCTGCAGTCGAATAATTTCCTAAAATTTCTTTTTCTTTGGAAATCCGTTGCTGCGAGTGGCGGCGCGGTAATCGAATTAATTCAAATCAAAAATTGCGTTGGACAGGAAAAGCCTCGTCTCTTACTCTCCGTGGAACCTGTGGTGGCCAATTTGGCCTTTATTGGGCACTCCCCCAATGAAAACCGGGACGCTCTGCCCTACTCCCGGCGGAGCGTTCCAGGAAGGCTCAAGGCCGCTCATTCGAGAGATTAGGCGAGCGTAAAAAGTGCTAACCGCTCTTAGTGGGTGTGTGTCTCTCGATGCGGAAAACCACGCCGTTCTGCGCGGTGCAGCGCGATTCGGAGGCTCCACGGTGCCAGCAAAATCATGCAATTGAGAGGAAATGAAAAATGAAGCAACTGCTCGTCGTGCTTTTACTGGTTTTATTTTTGTTAATTCCTGCCAATGCACAGACTTTCCGCGGAGCAATCAACGGCACAGTGACGGATCCTTCGGGAGCCGTAGTGCCAGGCGCACACGTCAAAGCGACAAATAAAGCAACTTCCATTGATTACAATGCCGAATCCACGTCTGATGGAAATTTTGTGTTTCAAGACTTGCCGGTTGGAACCTACAAGGTAGCGGTGATAGCCGCCGGATTCCCGACGCTCGAAGTGGACGGTATTCTGGTGGCGCAGGGCGCGATTTATACGCTGAATGCGGGCATGAAAATGTCGCAGCAATCAACGACGGTGGAAGTCTCCGCCGCGGCGCTGACGCTCGACACAACGACCTCCACGCAATCCACGCTGGTGGAGGGCGCGAATTTGCAAACCATGCCACTGAACGGCAGAGACTTTACGCAATTGATTTCTGTTACGCCGGGATTTGGCGGATATTCGGCGGGCGGTTATGGATCATTGAATGGCACGCGTGCAAACCAGATCAACTGGCAGATTGACGGCGTGGACAACAATGATTTGTGGCATAACATTCCGGCAGTGAATCAGGGCGGCGTTTCGGGCATCGCGGGCATAGTTTTGCCGATCGACGCGGTGGACCAATTTTCGGTGCAGACTCAGGCAGCGCCGGAGTCTGGAAGAAATCCCGGCGGGACGGTAGACCTTGCTCTGAAGTCAGGCGGCAACACTATCCACGGATCGGCATACGCTTATTTTCGAAATGAAGCGTTTGCGGCCGCGTCGCCCTTTGTTTCCAGCAAGAAGGAAAATCGCAATTACAATTACGGATTCTCCGTCGGCGGTCCGGTTCTAAAGGACCGATTGTTTTACTTTCTGACGTTTGAGAAGCAACGATTTACGATCGGATTGCCGGGATTGGCGACGGAGCCGTCGGCGGCTTATCAGGCGGAAGCCCTGGACGTTCTGAACAACCCGGGCAATAAATATGGCCCTTACGCCCCGGTGACGGAAAGCCCCGTCTCGGTGGCGCTCTTGGCCAATCTGTGGCCAAGCTACGCACTGACGGGAGCGGCAAGCGCAAACAACTATTCGAGTCCCGATCCTGAATACGGCTACAGCTACAACGGGCTTGGGAAAATCGATTACAAAATCAACGACAAAAATACAGTGTCGTTTCACTATTTCGCTGGACAGGGGAACCAGGTTGCGCCGGTTGGCGGATCGGCGTTGTCCGAAGCGGCTTCTGAATTGAAGTCCTACTACGAAGTCGCCCCCATTCACGTTTCGAACTATGCGCTGGTCTGGAACTCGGCATTTTCGCCGAGCTGGTCAAATCAGACGTTGGCCGGGGTAAATTATTTCCACCAGAAATTCAGCGACTTCAATAATGGATTCATCGTTTCACAATACGGACTAAACCTCTCGCCCAACTTTGACGCGACGGGATTGACGGGGGCGCCTAACATCCAGATCACCGGATTCGATGGCGTGGGGCAGACGCCGCCAGAAGGACGCGAAGATATCACAGGACACCTCACCGACGTGGTTTCACACACGTTTGGAAAACACCAGCTTCGGTTCGGGGGCGAATTCCGGCGGGCACAACTGGAAGAATTCTATCACCGGCATGCGCTTGGCAATTTGAAGTTCGACGGATCGATAGGTCCGTGGGCGACAGCGTCATCAACCCTCATTCCCGATAACAACGTCAAGAGTCTTGCCGACTTTCTTGCGGGTTATCTGAATCCTACAAATTCAACGATTGCTTTGGGGGATCCCACGCGCCTGGTATACGTGAAGACTTTCGATCTCTTCGCGCAAGACACCTGGCAGGTGAGCCGAAAGCTTACGATCAATTACGGATTGCGGTGGGATTACGAAGGGCCACTCGGAAACGACAAGAAAGACCTGTCGGTCTTTGATCCCGCCAAAGGCGGTTTGGTATTCCAAGGCGCGGGGATTGACTCCGTCTATCCGAAGCAATACAAGAACTTTTCGCCGCGACTCGGTCTTGCGTATCAACCAAGAGGAAACGGCGACTTGGTGGTACGGGCCGGCTTTGGCGTGTTCTTTGACACGCCGAACCTGAATCCATTCCTGGACAATCGTCCCGCCAACGGAGCCCCGAATGGTCTGGAGGGGAATCCCGCGGGTCCGAGCCCGGTCAGTACAGTCGGCCCGACAGGCGGCGAGTTTCAGATTGTTTCAGGTCAACCGATCTTCCCCGCTGGCGGTTCGGTATGCCCAACCGGAAATGGTTGCGGACAGATCTATAACATTTTCTCCGTCAGCCAGAATTTCCGGAATGCCTACAACTATAACTACAACCTGAATATCGAAAAGGCGCTCGGAAGATCGCTCGTACTGCAGGTTGGCTACGTGGGAAGCGCGGCACACCGGCTTCTCACGACGCACGACATCAATCAGAGCGCCATTTCTCCGACCTTGGCGACTAATCTATTCACTGCGGAAGCCGCAGTGTCTGCGAACCCGTCGCCAGCAAATTTGGCAGCGCTGGCATCAGCGCAGGGTGCGCTTCAGGCAAGCCGGCCATACTTCGCCCAGTTTCCTGATTTCGCATACATTAACGAGCTCGAAGCCGACGGCAACTCCAACTACAACTCGCTGCAGGCGGTGCTGAAGATTCGCGAATGGCATCGCTTCACTTCACAGTTCACTTATACATGGGCGCACGCTTTTGATGACATGACGGCGTACCGCGGAACACTTCCACAAGACAGCACCAACATCCAGGGAGACTACGGAAACAGCGACTTCGACACGCGGCACAATTTCACGGCGCTCTTGAATTACGACGTTCCAGGCGCTTCGCGTTTTAGGCTGCTGACGAACGGGTGGGCGCTAAGCAGTTTGCTCTCGTTCCATAGCGGACAGCCGTTCAGTGTTTTCTCGTCGACTGACACAACGGGCACTGGCGAGGCTGTACAGCGCGCGAATCAAATCGGCGATCCGTTTGCAGGCGTCTCGCACGCTTTCAACAGCACTGGCGTCACTTGGCTGAACCCGGCAGCCTTTGTGAACCCGCCGGATGGGACGCTCGGAACAAGTCCTCGAAACGGCTATTACGGACCCGGCTTTGCTTCCGTGGACTTTTCGGTCGTGAAAAACACGAAGATCACGGAACGCGTCAATACCCAATTCCGAATCGAAATGTATAACCTGTTCAACCGAATCAACCTTGCGCCTCCAAGCGGTGGTTTGGGAGGCGGCTTCGGAAAGTCCGGTGACACAATTGGCGACTATAACGGAGCGCCGGGCATTGGGCCGGGCGAGCCGTTCAACATGCAGCTGGCGTTGAAGATTATCTTCTAAGCCCAGAGTTTGTAAGTGCAAACCCTGAAACCCGGCGCGGCGGTTTCGGATATGATGATTGCGGCGGGTGCCTGGCACTCGCCGCAATTACTTGTTTGCGCGAGACTTTAGCACGCGACTTCGTACCGGACTTTTGTTCCCGACGACTGCTCTTAAAGCGTGGAGGCGAGAACATGGAAAGCGATTCACGATGTAACGGCACTACTCCTTCGCGGCGAGCGTTTTTGCAACTTGGAGCTGGCGGATCGGCGGCGCTGGCTTCTGGAATTCTGGGCGAATCGTTTTTCGCTGCTTCCGCTCGCGCTGCTTCCCTTCCTCGCGGTCCCTTTCCCAAAGATGCGGTGATCATCGATGCCAATGAAAACCCGCTCGGGCCGTGTTCGGTTGCGCGCGAAGCAATTGCCGAGATTACTGGCGATTCCGGGCGATACAGTTTTTGGCTGACTGAGGATTTGGGGAAGCGCTTTGCCCAACAACAAGGACTGAAGCCGGAATACGTGCGGGCGTTCCCGGGTTCCGGCGAACCATTGCACTTTTCTGTGCTGGCATTTACTTCAACCTCCCGGAGTTATGTGACGGCCGATCCTGGCTATGAAGCCGGAATGCATGCGGCAAAAATATCTGGCGCACGAGTGGTGAAGACGCCGCTCAGTTCAAGCTATGCGCACGACGTGAAGGCCATGCTGGGAGCGGCACCAGACGCGGGACTTTTTTATGTTTGCACGCCGAATAATCCGACCGGCACTCTGACGCCGCACGCGGATATTGAATACTTGGTGGAGTACAAACCGAAAGGCTCGATTGTGCTGGTGGATGAAGCTTATATCCATTTTTCCGACGCCACCACGGCATTGGACCTGGTGAAAGCGGATAAAGACGTCGTGGTGCTGCGTACTTTTTCGAAAATTTATGGCATGGCGGGGTTGCGTTGCGGCCTGGCGATTGGGCGGCCGGAGTTGGTTAGCAAGATCTCGAGCTTCAGCGGATGGAACAGTCTGCCGGTGACGGCGGTAGCGGCGGCGTTGACCAGCCTGGATGACGCGACGGTAGTGCCGGAACGCAAACGGATCAATGCTGCGGTCCGCAGCGAAACATTCGCGTGGCTTGACAGCAACGGCTACAGCTACGTGCCGTCGGTTTCGAATTGCTTTATGCTGGACGCCAAACGGCCGGCCAAAGAAATTATCGAAGCGATGGCGGCACGCAATGTATTCATCGGACGCGCGTGGCCGGTGTGGCCGACGCATGTGCGAATCACTGTCGGCACAAAATTAGAGATGGAAAAGTTTCACATGGCGTTTCAGGAAGTGATGCATTCCAAGCCGGCGCATAATGCCATCACGCCGGAGCCGGGATTGTGGACGAATCTTGACGGCAGACGCGTGCGCGGCGATTTAGCCTAGGATTTTCCAGCTATTGCTGCAATCATGCCACAAACAAATTTATTTGAAGTGCGATAGGACGCGGCGGATACCTTCTGCGAATTCACCTTCGCGAACAATCAGACTGACAATTAAATGACCGGGCTGAGCAAAGTCGTAGAAATGCCCGGGATGAACGGACACTCGCTGTTCCGACAGCAGAGTGATCGCCTGATCTTCGTCGGACTGTGTCGCCGGTACACGCAGAACGGCGGCCCAGCCGCCTTCGCATAACAAATGGTTGCAAGCGGACTGACGGGAAAGCTGCGCGTCCAGTTCGCGCAAATTTGCTTGCACGCGGGCGATTACCTGAGCCTGAAATCCAGCGCGCGTCGGGAGCAACTCCGGCACCGCAAGTTGAACCGGCGTTCCGACTGACAAGTAAGCGTCGGCGATGACTTCCAGCCGCGCCAAAGCTTGTGCTTTGTCACCGGAAGGACCGCTAACGGCGATCCACGCTAATTTAATCTGTGGCAGCCCGCAAATTTTTGAAAGACCACTCAGCGTGAAGACGAGCAATTTGTTCACGGAAACAAAGCTCTGAGCGCGAGAGTTGTTAAGCGAAAAATCCAGAAAGACTTCATCGGCAATCAGCGCGAGTCTTCGTTGCACGCAGAAATCGGCAAGCTTCGATTGTTCTGCCGGCGATGCATAGTGGCCCGTGGGGTTATTAGGATGGACAACGATCAGAGCTTTCGTGCGGGACGATGACGCAGCAGCCAGCGTCGACAAATCAATTTGCCAGCCATGATCGTACAACAGCGGATAGCGAACTAGTTTGACGTCGCAGAGATCAGCCAGGAAATCAAACAGCGGATAGCCGGGCGCAGGGATAAGGACTTCGTCGCCAGGATTACACAGCAGTCGAAAAATAAATGAGTACGCTTCGCTGGTTCCGGAAGTCAGTATCAGATCGTCTGCAGGCAGGTGAACCTGCTGCTGTCGGTAATAGGCACTGACCGCTTCGCGGGCGCTTTTGATTCCTCGCGGGTCAGGCTGATAACGCAGCGCTGCCGGCTGGGAAAGCGCGCGTTGAATTCCCTGTTCATCGTAGCTGAATCCGCAATCGGTAGGATTCGAACGCGTCAGGTCGAAAATCGTCTGACCCGACGCGCGCAATTCCCCGAGCGTGCGGCTGAGTCGATTTTCTTCCAGGTTCCAGTGGCTGCGGTCTGAAAACATGTGCACGATTTGCGCCCGGGAATTATAGATTGTCCCTCAGCCGGTTGCACGTTCCGGTAGGCACTTGCGGGCATATGGTTGCGAGCGATTCGGTACCGCCGAGCTATCCTATCTTGTTTCAATAACTTACGACGAGAAACTTTTTCCCCTAGGGCGGGTTTACCCTGGTGTAGGCGGCTTCCCCAGGCAACATTCTCAAAACAATTCTGCCGGGAGGCTATTCGGCCCGCTTGGGTGTAGAATCTGGGGACCGAGCCGGAAACAAGGTCAAGATTATGCGATATCTAAAATATTTTGCGTTGCTGGGGGCGTTGCTTCTTATTTCCGTAGGAAGCGTGAAGGCGCAGGACTACGACAGCGGCTACTACGCTGACTATGGTGACTACGGTCCTCCACCGGTTTGCGCGTATGGCTACTTCAACTATTACCCGTATGCTTGCGCGCCTTATGGATATTGGGGTCCTAATTACTTCGCGGACGGAGTATTCATCGGAGTTGGCCCGTGGTACGGGTGGGGTTACGGTCGCGGATATTACGGACGCGGCGGCTGGGGCGGGCGCGGCTTCCGTGATCGCGACGGCTTTGGTCGTGGATTTCACGATGGACGCGGTTTTCGCGACGGCCGCGGGTTCAATGGCCGTTCAGGATTCGGAAATAGAGGCGGCTTCGCCGGAGGCGGAAATCGCGGCGGCTTCTCACACGGCGGCGGAAACTTCCGTGGCGGCGGTGGATTCCACGGCGGCGGCGGTGGTGGATTCCGCGGCGGTGGCGGGGG
>Ga0073928_10003884_pt1 | contig 22880 bp, 23 predicted proteins | sample PaiPotPPA55metaG_FD_76969 | JGI IMG/M metagenome (GOLD analysis project Ga0073928, IMG submission 76969) | Iron sulfur acid spring bacterial and archeal communities from Banff, Canada, to study Microbial Dark Matter (Phase II) - Paint Pots PPA... ...
TCGCCATTTTTGCCACCATCGCCTTGCTGATACACCAATTTGCGGTGATGGCGGAGGCGGCGAGGCGCGTATCAGGATCTGCGGCAGAGACATTGTTCAGCCCAGACTTCGGTCCTCTGAAAACCGAACTCGTGCGCGCTCCCAGCCTCGCGATCCTGTTGCTGCTCGTCGTCACGACGCTGGGGGTGTACAAACCATGGGGCCTGACCCGCTACGGGCGACGCAAGCAGCAGGAGCGACGTAAAATACAGCAGCAACCTGAGAAAGAGACTCCCTTAGGAGTCAAGATCTTCTTCGCCGTGATCGGTGTGCTGGTGTTGGTATTCGTTATTCTGCACCTCACCGGCCATGGTTTTGAGAGCCACGGTCACTAACCCCGGAGGCAACGATTTGAGCGCGGCGGGGATGTCGGCGCCGCACTCCGCTTGCTGCCATTCATCAAACTCCGTCGATGATTGCCCTATCCTAAATGTCCAAGCCTATCTGTCGGCTTCCCGCAACTCGTCAATACTCGTCCGGCAACAGCAGAGCGGTTGCAGACCGGTCCGCTTCGGTGATTATCCACAGCCTCTCCCCGGCATCTGTCTGGTAGCAGCTCAGCAACCGAAACCCATGAGCAACACTGTACTCATTCTCTGCCACATCTGATGGCTCCAGTTCGCCCCAGTCTCCCAATGCGTGACGGGCCAGGAAACATGCAGGCGCCTGCTTCGCTCTCTCAAGCGCAGCTAGCACTCCGGGCGTGGCCACAATTTGCCCAAGTGGAAACAATGGAGACATGACAATGACTCCTCTCTTGAGCCCATGCGGACGAGCTTCGCCCGCATGGGTCGTGTTAAGGCAGAAGTGGGTTACTTTTCTTGGAAAAGGGCCGATGGATAGGGCCTCGCAGGCTAGAACGACTGTAAGAACCGGGCTTCCAGGAACTCGCCCAGCTTGGCCGTCGCCTTGAATTGTGGAATGGGGTCTAGTTCTTTGAATGCGGAGGTGAACGCATTGGAAAGACTCCAGATCGTCCGCGGCCGGAATTCCTCGTGCTTCGGTTCGAAGTAAAGGTCATGCACGGTGCGTGCGAGGTGCTTGTGAGCCTCGAGTTCACCCTCCACAAACGCCTCGTAGATGACCACCTTGGCGGTGACGTCGGTGAGTTCACTTCTCTGCCAGGCTTCCACTTGCTTTCGCATCGGCTCAAAACTTCGCTGCATACGAGTCGACACCAACCGAAATGCAATCAATGAGTGAGAACGACTTCGAGTGCTTGGCGAGCACGGGAGTGAAGACACCAAATAGCGCCAAGCTAGCATTTGTTCCAAAAAATGGTGGACCTGATCGTGATCGCGCCAACGACCTCTTCCATACAACGGAAGCGGTCGCAGCGTTTTGAAGCCGGATACCACCAAACTGGAAATCGGGCTATCTGCAAGTAGTTGAAAATGAATGTGGACGGAAGATAGCCGGCAACGTCTTTTTCCGGCACTTGAGGCACTGCTCACAGTCCGGGCACAATCAGGCTCTGTCATCGACTGGCAGTCTGGTGGCCGTTCCGAGGATCGGAACTTGATAATAATCCACGCTTGCCGACGATCCGTTCAAGGTCATCAGAGCGAAGCAGTTGTTATACGACGTGCCGTTATTTCCGAGTTGGCCCTGGGTATTCCAGACAGGCAGCCCCGCGCCGCCGTAAGTATCAAGACCACTTGCGTTGGTGTACGACTGCTGATCCGTAAACACAGGAACAGCTGACGCTCCGACGCATCTCCCCCGTTGCAAGCCCATATAGGGATCGAAAATAGCAAGCGTATGTTCATGTCCCCAGAACCACCATGCAACCTTATCCATTACCGCCTGGAAAGTGGAACGCAGATTCGGATTGTAGGCGTACGGCCTTCCATCTACAGATCCCACCGCCCCAAAGGGAGAGAAGAGCTGATGGTGCGAAAGGAGTACGGTTTTTCGGCCCTTGGCCAGATTAATTGTGTCCAACAGCCAGTCCTCCTCAGCCCAGCTTCCATCCTTGACTAGGCCGGTCATGTTCGTAGCGACTGTCAGCGGATTTTGGTCATTGTGCCCGGTATCCATCGCGATGAATTGCCAATTGTCATTCTTCAAACAAAAATAGCTGGCCTGCTGTCCAAGCTGATCAACCAGCCAGTAGTAACCTTGCCCGCCCGAATACATATCGTGGTTACCACACAGGCTGAAGATTGGAACATTGGGCCCCAGCAGCTTCCGGCAGATATCCAGGAAATTCCCTTGCTCCTCATTGTTTGTTCCGGCGTAGTACACGTCACCGAGATGAATGAGTACCTCTGGTTTGAGGCTCGCAACTTGCTGCAGCAGGTTGATCGCGACTTCGTCGCCGGTTCCCCAATCACCGATGATCGCGACTGTTTTGCGATTTCCCAAGTCAACAACTGGATTTCGATTGGTCCGGTAGAGCAAGTTGGCACCTGACGCTTTGTAGGCCAGATAAGTCACGACACATTCGCCCCATCCGATATCGCATACTGAATCCTTTAATTCGCTGGCGTACAGCTCCGCCTTCTCTTTATTGCCGGTCATCTCAGCCCAAAGAAACTGGGCGGCTACTTTTGCGCAATCAGCCGGCACGAGCGCCTTGACTTCCGCGACAGCAACTGCCAGTGAAGGGGTTACCGGCTCTGCTACTTTGGAATAGATATCAGCAGGCACGTTCTTCTTTGCCTTCAGGGGCTCTCCCAGTATGTACACCGGCGACATGAGCTCGTTCTGAGCAGGAACGGGAGTTGCCGCCAGTCGGCTGCTGGTCGCCATGGCCATTCTGTTGGTCACCGATTCATGGCGGCTCTGAACTTCTGCAACGGCTGCTTGCCACAGCGAAAGCACCGGGTCCGAGTAGGTATACAGATTGTGTTTGTCAGATGAATTCATCATCAAGCCTCCGGCTCTGGTGAATACTCAAACCCTTTACATGCTGCGCCGACCCCTTTTGCGTACCACAACAGGTCTGTGTTGTCGAAAGTGCCTCCATTGTTCCATGCGTTGGAGCGTGTGTTAGTGGCCATTTTTCTCATTCCCGTGACTGGTGAAGTATAGACCAACACCATAGAATCATGTTCCGAACGGGATCATGGCAATCGATAACGTGTAAAGACATCTTTGCGGCTCACCGGCGGGGGTGCCACTTTCCCGGTAACCGATTCATACAATGCGGGCTCAACGATGTGCACGCATACAGTCGTGCCGGAGTTTTCGTCCCATGTCTCTGCACCGTATGGATCAGGAATGACGGCACAAAATTCCCGACTCGCGGGACCGTGAGAGGCCGCCTGAACTGGAACCGGAATCCCTCTCGCCGGTACCTCGCGTTCTTGAAAGCTAATTCCCGGGAACGCCTCATAGACTGTCACTCGCAGCGTTTTGAATATTCCCGTCTCCCTCGTAAGTATCGGGGCAGCAAATGGCTCGACCGTCCCACCGCGCCGGACACCGTCCCAGTGCAACTTCGGAGGGCAAACTAGGTAATCCTGCATGTGCGAATGGAAACCAGGCCGTGAAAGCTTACCCGTAACCGCGTTTATATCCTCCAGGCTAATTCTTACGGCGTTCGGCCTCTCAGTAGTTCCCGCGAAACCCAGCCAGACCACCTCATCCGGAAGCAATGGTACAAAAATACCGCCTTCCTCGCGCCAGGTTATTGGTAGATATTGTAAATAATCGCTGACTCGATGAAGAGGTAAGGCGCCCATCTAAGCCCCGAAGTTTTCGTCTGGTTCTCTGGTAACTAGAGAGAGAGCAAACGAGTTGCTGACGCAGTGATCGGGCTAGGGAGTTGCACGCCAAGGGGGCGGTTGGGAGGTAGTTTTGTGCCGTCGTGCGTCTTCACCTGCCCACGTTCAAGAGATTTTGGTGAGGGTGAATGGCAGCATGGGCAAGCCGTACCATCTATTCGCCCAAAACTGTGAGCACTTCGCTTCCTTTGCGTTCTACGGCAAGGCTGAGAGCAAATCCGTGCAAACCTTGGGACTGTTCGCGGCTGGCGCTGTTGTGGTCAAGCTGCTAGCAGGCAAAAGTATGTCGGCGTAGTGCGGGATTTTCGTGTGGAGCAGTTTGGTCATCGAACTGCCTACTTCTTTGCTGCACGAATCTTTGCCCATCGTGCCCTCTGTGCAGCCGCAATTCTCTTCCGACCAGCGGCGGACATCTTGCGCCGTGGCTTAGCAGTCATAGCCTTCGCTGTTCTTTTACCCGATACACCGTGACTACCTAGCAGCCCTAGCACCTGCTGCAATCGACCAATTTCGGCTCGAACTTCCCTGACAATGTTTTCGATACTCAATGGGGTCTCCCTGTCGCCAGACGCGACCGGGCAAGAATAGCATGACGGTGATGACAGCGGGAGAGAGTATCATGCGGAAGATCGACAGTGAGTTTCCAAGCAAGTGATTTTTGAGGAGGCAACACTCCCATGCAAGTCTCACCGTTTGCCTTTTGCCTAGCTTCCGGATTGGTAGATTGTGGCGGAGGAAGTAACGGAGGTGGCGGCGGCAAGACACCGCCTGGCACGACCGTTCTTACGGTTACTGGCACGTTCACGGGTGGGCAGGGAACGTTGAATCACGTCGTGAGCCTCAAGCTGACCGTGAACTGACGCTCGACTGCTCGACTGTGGCGCGTACCATGACTCTTTCTTGGGCTGCCCCTGGCCCTTCCGACGAGTAGCCGAGAAGGTCGTCATTGATGGTTACCGCGCCTACACTGATTACGTCTGAGTGCGAGTTTGCGCCGTGGATGCGGGCGCCGAGTCCTGTTCGTCGACGACGGCCATTCCACCGAGCAAAAGGTTGGCGAGACGCTCCCCGGAGCGGCTTTGCGACTCCTGCGCAAGCTCTCTCTGCCGACTCCGTGTTGCGGCGGCCCGCACAGTCAAATTGGCGGCAATCTTTCGGCCTGGAATTCGGAAGAACTGATACAAAACGACTTCATCGAAGATCCAGATGGACCGGGATGGCGACTGGATCGACTCTGCTTCGATCGTACTCTACGTAAGTCGGCCATTCGTTCCGGCGCCACGTTCCTGAGATCTAATGTGGCTGATGTGGTGCGAAAAACTGGATCCTGGGAAGTCAAACTTCACGACGGCAGTACTTTGACGGCGCGTTGGTTAGTCGATGCCACGGGACGCCGTGCCGCGATTGCTCGTCGAATGGGCGCTAGACGCAGCTGCGATACGCCGCTTATTGCATTGTACGCATTGGGGAAAACAGAAAAAAACGGCCGTCTAAACCGCACCGTGATCGAATCTGTGCCCCAAGGCTGGTGGTACGCGGCCCTTCTTCCCTCGGGTGCACCAATCGCCGGCCTGCATATTCGCCCGCTAGATGCCTCGCGGCTCGCTTCGACACCTGGAGGATGGCACCAGGCTTTGAGTAAAACGCATCACATCAACTCGCTGTTTTCACCCAAGGTCTTTGACTGCCAGTTGCGTCCCTTGGATGCATCGAGCACTCGTCTCGATCGCTTCGTTGGAGACGAATGGATCGCGTGCGGCGATGCGGCATTGTCATTTGACCCTCTCTCCTCTCAGGGAATCTTTTCGGCGCTTCATGGCGGGATGACAGGTGGCTCTGCGGTAGCCGCGGCTTTGGACGGTCAACGCACACTGACCGAGTCCTATGCTGCAAGACTTGAGGAGGTCTGGCGAATATACGTGACGAGGTTGCAGAGCACTTATCGCAGCGAAAGCCGCTGGCGCGGCGAATCATTCTGGTCGGGGTTCCACATCAGCTGTAAGGGATGAACCACCGGAATCGTTCTTCAAAGAGAGCGATTCGGAAAATCGGTCACTCAAGAACTCGGACCGAGCAACTTCAAGATATCCCCTTGCTTACCTCTTAGGTTCGTGCATTCCGACTCGTTCGCACTTGCATCCGTTTCGGATTTCGTAACAGGAGACATCGACGTAGTCAGTTACTGGGCGTCATGTTCACGCTTGGAAAAGAGGATTTAGTCTGAGACAACAGTCCTCGGTCCAGTGACTTATATGAATTTGGGGGCCAACCTATAAGACGTAGCTGTTCGCCTTTCACAAAAAAGCGCGAACATCTCGTCGACTCGCGCTCATTCCGTGATAAATTGCGCGTCATTTTTATGTCCCGGCGCTCGAATTCCACTGGCACGGAAGAGAAAACTCGTAATATGGGTGCGCTTATTTTTGTCAGCACCGGTTGGCTGTTTGCCCAGTCCTAGCCTCGAGCCGCCAAGGTGGCGGCGAATCGATCTCTAAACTCAGACAATACAACGGAGGCAATATGGCAGAAGATGATGCGGTTAAAAAGCTTGAGGCACGATTGACAAGACTAGAGGCCGCTTTGACGCAGTCGACGGGCGGGGCCGGACCCGCCGGTCCGTTGCCAATTATGGCCATAGTGGATCCAGGTCCTTGGCCGTCTTGGGGTGGCGGTGGCTGGGGTGGTTGGGGTCGCCCGCATCCGATTGTTGATCCTGCGGCGTTCGCGACTTCCGCCCGCTTACCCGGGGCTGTGGTGGATCCAGGCCCATGGGGCGGCGGAGGTTGGGGTGGCGGAGGTGGATGGGGTGCTGGTGGCGGTGGTTGGCGCCCTCCGATTGGCCCGATTGGCGATCCGCCTCCGATTGACGTCAGCCGCTTTTCGGTCGCCCAACTGGAAGCCACGCTGCATTCGATCAATGCCGAAAAGGCGCGTCTCTCTTCGATCGAGACGATGATCAAGCAGCAACTGGAAAAATCGAAAGGGCGTCAGGAGTAATCCGCAAACTCGCCTTACGCTCTAAGAAGGCTAAATTGGTTCGTTCGCTCTGAAGGTAGGTCTCCTCGTGCGAATACTGTCGTCAGATCCGACACAAATACCGGCGATTGATGCTAAAGGCCGCCCACAAAAGGTTCTTCTGATCGGTTTTCAGGATCAGGACAATCTTGGTTTGCGTTACTTGATGTCGGCTGTGAACTCGTCCGGTCATCGAGCGTCGATCATGACCTATGGTTCCGAGCCTGAACTAATCCTCGCGCGTATACGGCAGGAGGTGCCCGAGGTCGTCGGATTCTCACTAATATTTCAGTACATGGCTCCGGATTTCGGGCGCGTCATTGGAGCCCTCCGAGATCGAGGAGTGACCGGCCATTTCACCATGGGTGGTCATTACGCGAGCTTCGAGCCCGCAGAGATTCTGCGGCAGACGCCGGGCCTCGACTCGGTAGTGCGCTTCGATGGCGAGTTCACCCTGGTTAAGCTTCTGCATTGTCTTGGCACCGGTTTGGATTGGCGCGCGCTGCCCGGAATCGCATTCCGTTCGGACGAGAATCAAGTCGTGGTCGCCACGCTGGCCCGAGTCGTGGAAGATCTCGACATCCTTCCCCGACCGGATCGGCGGTCAATAAATTACGAGGGCCATCCGATGCCCACGGCTTCCATCCTCGGAAGCCGGGGATGCCCGTGGGATTGTTCCTTCTGTAGCATCCGGCCGTTTTATGAGGAGCAAGGCGGATCGTTGCGTCGCTTGCGCAAGCCGAAAGAAATCGTCGACGAGATGATCGATTTGCATGTCAACCGTAAAGTGCCGATCTTCTTATTCCAGGACGATGACTTTCTGGCGGGAGGAAAGAATGCCAAAGTCTGGGCGATCGAGATTGCCGATCTGGTTGCGGCTGCCGGCTTCTCCGGCAAGATGGCGTTCAAGATTAGTTGCCGTTCCGACGAGATTCAGGAGGACATCATCGAGCGGTTGATGGCGGGCGGCCTGACGCATGTCTACATGGGTGTCGAGTCAGGCGATGAAGAAGGCTTAATCAACATGAGCAAACGGATGAAACCGCAGGCGCATTTGAATGCCGGCCAAATCCTGAAGAAGCTCGGACTTTCTTTCGATTTTGGTTTCATGATGGTGGAGCCTTACTCCACGTTCCGCAGCATTCGTCAAAACGTCCAGTTCCTCGAAGAGTTCATAGGCGACGGCTGGACGGTTGCGCCGTTCTGTCGCATGCTTCCTTACGCGGGTACCCCGATCAAGCGCAAACTTGAGGCGGAAGGCAGGCTGTTGGGTACGCCCTTCGAACCCGATTACAAGTTCCTCGACCCCAAACTGGATCTTTTCTACGAATGGATGGTCAACACATTCTACGACCGCAACTTCACCAATCAGGGGCTTTGTCACATATTGCGCGGACTGCTATTTGAATCGCGCTTGCGGCTGCCGGAGCACAACCGCGTTTCTGAAGGACAGAGGGCTTATCTACATCACCTGACCGCAGTGTGCAACCGCGTAGCCTGCTACACCCTACGCTGCGCGGTCGATCATATCGAGGCCACTCCGTTATCGGCAATCCAGCGCGACCCAGGCTTTCTCGAAGGGCTGACTGCTCACGAGAAACGGGAAGAGTCCCGACTTATCAACGAAGTCGCCCAGTATTACGAGTGGGTCCATCAAGATCACAGTCCGATTCCCGGTCCGGTTGGGGGTTTCGAGAAGTCTTGGACGTTCTATGAAGGTGACCGCGAGGCAGCTGGCGTCGGTGCGGCCTGATTTTTAGGATCGTCCGAGTTTCCACCCGCGCGGTGCGTGATTGCGATGGACGTCAGTCTTGTCTCGATGCCTTTTGCGGAGGTTCAACGCCCTTCGATCGCTCTTGGCCTGCTGCACGCGGCATTGTTGCCCACGGCGATCCGAAGCGAAGTGGTTTACGGTAACTTCGATTTCGCAGAGGCCATAGGCCTTGTGGCGTATCAGGCCATGCAATCGGCCCCCACTGACCACTTATTAGGAGAATGGTGCTTCGCCCGCCTTCTATTTCCAGACGTCCCCGAAAAAGACGAGGAGTATTTGAACCTCGTGCTCGAAGTGCGATGTCAAGGATTTCCGCCGGACCTTGAACAGAGAAAAGATCTAATGCGCTGGGTGCGCGCCCAGACCGCCGATCACGTCGACAGGCTGGCAGAGAGAATCCTCGAGCCAGGACCGCGTATCGTCGGTTGTAGCTCTGTGTTCCAGCAACACTGTGCCTCTCTGGCTCTGCTGAAGCGAATTCATCAGCTTAGCCCTGACACCATTCTGCTGATGGGCGGCGCCAACTGTGAAGGAGAAATGGGCGTGGAGACGCTGCGGCAGTTTCCCTGGGTGGAGTGTGTCGTCTCTGGCGAAGCGGACGCTATCTTCGCGGACTTATGCCAGATGCTGCTTGATCAGGGTCGCGAGGCCGACCCCTCTACGCTTCCCAGTGGAGCAATTTCCCAGGCTCATTTGCGTAACCTACAGCCGGTTCTATCAGGAAATGGCGTGCAGGCACCGCGGCCATTGATCCGCGACATGGACGCCCTGCCCACACCCGACTACCGTCACTATTTTGAAGCTCTGAAAGCTTCCACCCTCACAGAACTTGTCGAGGCAAGCCTGTTGGCCGAAAGCTCCCGCGGATGCTGGTGGGGCGAAAAATCGCATTGCACCTTCTGCGGCTTGAACGGTACCTCTATGAAACACCGTTCGAAGTCTCCCGAGCGCGTCCTCACCGAATTATCCGAGCTGTCAGGACGCTACGGTATTCGTAGCATTCAGTTTGTCGACAACATTCTGGACATGTCCTATTTCAAGACCGTACTGCCTAAGCTGGCTGAGTCCAGCGACAAGTACGCACTATTCTTTGAGGTGAAATCGAATCTCAAACGCGAGGAGGTCCGTCTTCTGGCAAACGCGGGCGTACGCTGGATTCAGCCCGGAATCGAGAGTCTTGACGATAACGTCCTCCGCCTCATCGGTAAAGGGAACTCCACGTTGATGAACCTGCAGCTTTTGAAGTGGTCGGGCCAGTTCGGTATCGATGCGGCGTGGAATATGCTCTGTGGAGTTCCTGGCGAGGCAGATAGCTGGTACGCTGAAATGGCAAGATGGCTGCCGGCGATCTTTCATCTACAACCACCTTCTGGACTCAATCGGGTACGCTACGATCGATTCAGTCCCTATCAGATGCGTCCGCAAGATTTCGGTCTGGTGCTGCATGCAAGCAGGGCTTACGGATACGTTTATCCTTTTACCCAAGATGCCTTGGCCCGCCTGGCGTACTCATTTGAGAACAGAGGAGATGAGGGACATATCCATCGCGGATTGCACAGCCAACCTGGGAAGCGGGAGCTACAAGAGGTATTACGGGAATGGAATCGACTTTGGCATACCTCGCGGCCGATTCTACAGGTCCACACTGAGGGCCCGCATTTGCGAATTGTGGACACACGTCCGGTTGCTCTCCAGCGAAACTGGTCAGCAGGGGAAATGGAAACCGAAGTTTATCGTCTTTGCGACTCTGCACAGACGCCAGCGGCGATCTTGAAACAGATTGCGGCCCGACGTGGTGAAGTCGTTTCGGTGGAGGAGGTCCAAACGGCGATTAAGACTTTGTGTGACGCCAAGGTCATCGTGCAAATGAACGGTAAGTTAATAAGTCTTGGGATCACCTGAGAAACGCCAAGTCGAAGCGCCGCTCTCGTCGGTGAGGCTCACCATATGCTGCCTGCGAGTTCGCTGCCTCCCGCGCTCATTAATGACGGAAGTCGTTGTCGGCGAGGTTATGGGGGCGGCGCGGCGCCCGATGCCAAAGCTACAGCTGCTTGAGCCACCTTTCGTGCAAGGACAAGCCCGGTGAGCGTGGGATTCACTGAACCGACAGTCACAAACAGCGACTGATCTGCGCAGAAGGCATTGCCAACGTTGTGAAATCTTCCATTGGTATCGGTCACTGAGGTCTGGGGATTCGTTCCCATCCAAAGCGTCCCCGCCTCGTGATAAGTCGTCCCGAGACCATCGCGATTCTGGCTGGTGATCTGGAGATTGGCGGGATTATTTCCGGCGAGCTGATTCGCGAGTCCCAGAATGGCCGCGTCCATGGAGTTGGCCAGTGCGTCTTCGGAAGCCGCAGTTGTCAGCTGCACGTACGCGCGAGGCACGCCGAATTCGTCGCTCTCGTATGGACTTAGGTTTATCCAGCGCCCGTTCGCGTTAGGTACACTGGCATTTCGGTCGCCGATCAGTTGCGACACTCCGCGAAATCCTATGGAGATCCATCCCGCCTGTTGATTCGCAAGAGTCATTTCCAGTTGGTCGATGTCCGGGATCATCGTATACAGCAAGGCGTCGGAGTTACCCGTTGGGTCTGCGGAAGCCGTTACTTGAATGTGGAACTTTCCTTGGGGTGTCGAGCCACGAACCAAGAGCGCTCCAGTTTGTACCTCGGCGGGCAGCGTGTTGCCCGGGTCCAAAGCCGCCCGATTGATGCGTACGAAAATGTTCGAGCGCCAGTGCGCCATCAGGTTCCGTCCCATCAACTCTCCTGCAGGATTGCCGGGGCTGGTAGGGAAAGACGCCAGAGCCAGGCGAGTCGATTCAATCGTGCCAAGAGCCATGATGACGGCGCAGTTCGGTGTAACCGATATCGATTGGCTGACACCGTTCACGCTGACTTGAATCTGGGTGACTACGCCGCTCGCGGTTATCAAACGGGTCACGTGTGCATTGGGCACGACAAATAGACGGCGCTGCGAATCCGGCTGAGTCGCTGCATCCCGAGCAGCATCGATGAGCAAAGTAATGCTGCTGTATTTGTCAAAACCGAAGAGACCGGAGGCTGGAGACTGACCCTGAACCGCGAGTGGCGGGTCTTCGACGGAATCGAGATTAGGAATTGTGCTGCTCTGAATGCTGGCTGAAACACGCTGCTTAAGCAGATTGAAAAGCGGCCCCTGAATGAACTCGGTGTCGTCTGAGACGCCCGTCTGTTGCTCCATCAATGGATAGTTTTGATTGAGGTACTGGGAAACTGTCGGTGGCCACGCCGCGAGATCGCTTGCCAGCAGTCGCGGGCACCACCCTCCCCAGTACAGTGACTTACCACCGACGCAGTAGGCTTGGCCAACGAAAGGAACGTTGCCTCGCCAAGCCATGCCCCAAACCACGTTTCTCGGACTTCCAGGGTCGTTGGCTGGAAACACTGGGTCCGGCGGATAAAGACCGATGTCGGGCAGGTTCTGAAGGTGCGTTGCCACTAGGAATGGCCCAGCTTCAAGTACCAAAACTTTGAGGTTATTTGCTGCTCCCCAGCGGTAAACCTTTTCCGCCGAATAGGCGCCAAACATGCCGCCTCCGATAACAATCGCGTCGAAGTGGCGTGTACTCCCGGCAGTCGCTTCGTCCCAGGTGTTGCAGACATATCTGCCGAGGACATCAACACCTAGCGTGGTGTGTTGCACATCGGGAGGTGGAACAATCGGCTGACCAGAATCAGTTAGTCGGTTTAGAGCCATTCTGGGGCCTCCCTTCCTGGATTACTGGAAATGATACCAGCCAGTTCTTGCCGAGTTCATGCGTTCGAAATTCTCACCAGGGAGGATTTGAGAACCCCAGATTTGACGGGCTATTCCCGGGCGGGATATAACAACTGGCCGTGGCATCGGTGAGTTCGTTTCTGCACTGCCTCCACTTGCTTTCGTATCGGCTCGAAGTTCCGCTGCATTCGCCCGACGCCACCCGCGATGCAGTCGATGAGCGAGAACGACTTTGAATGTTTGGCGAGCACTGGTGTGAAATCCGCGGCGAGCGCCATATTCGAGCACACGAACACGCGGTATCTGCAGGTCATCGCCAGCCGCATGCTCTTGTCATGTTTTTGTGAGAGCAAAAAATGGTGATTGCTTCCGATCAGTTCTGATCGACCTTCGAGAACGCAGGTCAGTCGGTGATACCGACGGCGCCATACGCAGAGGTAATGGCATCGAGTCTCGCGTTTCTCTCCCCAACGGGCAGTGCACGGAACAGAGTTTGCGCTGACAGAAGAACACCTCGCAGGCTGTCGCTGAACTGCGACGTGCGGGACAAACGCTGCGTAAGCGCCAGATAGAAAATGGCCGCGACCTCCTCAGTCGTTATGACCAATTTCCCTGAAGAGTCTCTGGCAGTCATGACCTTGAAGGCAGCGTAATTGTGAATTCCGCTGTTGGTATGCACGCCTCCCCAATCCCCATCTTCCGTCTCTGGAAACTTCTTGTAGTCCTTCATATTGTCGGGCTGACTAAACCGAACAGGATTTGACATGTCGCGAAATGGCTTGCCGTCAGGGCTTAGTCCTTCACCGATCTCCCAGTTCCAGTGCGCGCGATCCGGAATGTTTAAGTTGGCGATTATGATCCCAAAAATGTCAGAATAGGATTCATTCAACGAGCCGGACTGACTGACGTACTCGAGTCGACTTGTGAATTCGGTGACGCCGTGGAACATCTCGTGTCCAACGACATCCAAATCTACTGATAAGGACATTAGACCTGTGCCGTCTTTTCTCTGACCGTAAACCATTTGTGTGCCGTTCCAGAACGCGTTAAACCATTGCTTTCCGCCAGGGCTGTACCGCTTAACCACGCAGTTAATACTCGAATTCATTGGACCGCCATGATTGTCGATATTGTTCCTCTTCACGACATTCCGCAGGAACTCCGCAACGGCCGTGGCATTGGCGTGGGCGCTTACTGCGCCGGGATCCCAGGGACTCGGCGGATTTGTGATCGCCGTTCCCGGTAGTTTTGTTTCCTCAACCTGAGGATCTTTGTAATCGAAGTCATAGGTCTGAACGTTCCAGTTCGTATCCTTCAATAGTTTCTTACCACCGTTTGACTCGATCCCAATGTCTCGTAATTGTTTCTTCCCGTCCTCTGCTTTTTCCGTGGCCACAACACTCGGCGTCCGCGGGAGTTCAGCGATCACAGAACCAACGTGGGCATCGACCACATAATCCATGTACAAAGGGCTAGGACCATCTTTGTCTTTCGCCTTTGACTCTCGCACGACCGGAACGTCCTCGACGATGAATGCAAGATGCCACTTCGACCGCTGCGCCTCGAAATAGAAGTAAGGATGGGGAACGAGTCCTTTGAGCTGCTTGCGGTAGCCCGGATACTTCTGAATCGCCGACAGTGCCTCAGCTGGCGAAATTGTAGCCACAGGGGTGACATTTTCAGGCTGGCCGAGCGCCGAATTGAGGCTAACCAACTCATTGTTGTTGTCGAGTTCGACGGTGACGAGCGACCCATAGACCGGTATTTTGTCGTAGGTTTGCCGGAACTTGACTGTGGTCGTGTCTGTCAGCGGTATCGTTTCCGTTCCTAGGCTCTTGAATTCACTCCCTGCATCGCCCATTTTCGGCGCCGTAAACGATGGAACCGACTTGCTGTCGAGAGCCTGGTGCAGGTAACGAACCGCTGCCGTCTCTGGATCAACTTTCGCGATTTCCACGGGCGCCGCGGCGAAAGCGAGACTTCGTGGTCGCTCATCCCGAAGCTTGGCGATCATGGGGGCCGACTCCCGATCCGCACTGTGCATCGCAAACGTTTGAAGGCCGTTGCCGGCGCTGCCGGGACGCTGCATCGCCGCCCGTACAGTCTTTACAGCCTTACGCTTTTGGGTCTTTGTCGTTTGTTTTGCCATGTTGCATCTCCTGCTCTCAGTCTTTGGTAGTTTGGACTTCCCCATCCAGCTCCGCGGAACGGCTCGCCATGAAAGCCTGCCAACCGGAAAAAGGATTTTGGGTTGTCCGGGGGAAGCTCCTTAATTCCCTTCCAGGCCCGCATAACATCTTCCAAGGGTTTCTTGTCGCCTTTCGCGTAGTCGTTCTGTAACTCCTGGACAGATCTGCGAATTCTAATCCCATTGTTTGTTTTCATGAGCGGATTTTAACTCCTCGGTGTGCTTGTCTGTCGGGGTCCATCTATGGCCTGGCGTGACTGGGGCCGAATCCTACCACAAAATAGGGCCTGATGAACTGAGCGCGTGAGTGCAGCCGAAGGTGTGGCGCTCGCACTCTAAGCTCAAGTTCACAGGCCAGAGCCGAATTGAGACATTGCGAAAGACTATTGACAAGTCGGCAGGAGAGAAACCACAATTTCGCGCATGAGCCAGAATCCGAACATTGGAAGTTTGGTTGGATCGTGGACCTATCGCAGCTTTTTGAGTAACCCCGACCTAGCAACCGCCTTCAACGATCTGGAATTTGGGCGGGCGAATCTCACAGTCTGCGATGCGCCGCATTGTGTGTTCAAAGGTCGCATCTTTGACGATGACCCAGCATTTCCTTGGGCTTTAGAGTTGAATGGCTCGATCAATTACGGTAATCCCTACGATCTTCGTTTCCAGGGTAGAGGCATCGTTAAGGGCGAAGAGTGGGTTTATGACTACGAAGGGTACGTAATCCGTCCCTGGCCAAATGGGATCGATCAACGGCCAACATTCGTGGGGACTGTGGTGCGCACGGTTGCGCACTCTCAAGGTAAGTCGAAAGCGGGTGTCGTTGCTTCCTTTATTTCTGTTCGCCAAGATGACCACGCCTAGGATTTAAGCCACCCAGGCGGCAAAGAAGAAATGGCTGGCCTACACCTCCCTGCGTGCTAGAACGACTGTAAGAGTCGAGCCCAGAAATTCGCCCAGCTTTGCGGTGGCCTTGAACTGCGGAATGGGATCCAGTTCCTTGAACCTGACGTGAACGCATTCGACAGACTCCAGATCGTCCGCGGCCGGAATTCCTCGTGACTCGGGAGCCCACGGCAGCCGGGCGGAGGCTATCGAGCAAGTTGCGATTAGGTGGCAGGGCACATACCGTGACGCCCTCCAGTTCGTGTGAAACGAAATTGCCTTGGCCATCACCATCCCTTAGGACCCAAGTTCGATCTTCAGTCGTGTAGGAATACAATGAGTAACCCAGGTTCAAGAAACATCGCTGTCAGCCGGTGCGCTTCGCAGTCCAACACCACCGGACGCGTCGCTCAGAGTGAGCCCCTATGGCGAAGGATGATTGACATTCGCAGACATTCACCCGTCCTTCTCGGCCTAATCGGTTTCTGGTTTTTCTGTCGTCCAGCCGTCGCTCAGCCCTCGTACCCGCTCTATTGCCAGGGCCCGCTTACAACGAGTGCCCCAACGCCACCGCCCACAGGGCCCACTACAACGCCGTTTATATGGGCAAGCACGGGTGCCGGCGCGCAAGCGCCCGGGCAAGGGCAGTGCGCTTGGGCCGATCGCGCCGCCGGCGGCGCGGAACTGGTGAACGGGAACGGGAACGTGATCTGCGACAACGTGGGCTTAATCGCAAGCGTACCGGCGGGGCAATACTGGGAATTCGGTGTCTATCGCGATCAAACGTCCAACAACTGCATGCGCATCACGCAATACGTGGGCACTGTGAGTCCACCCTTTTCGGCAACTCCAGAACTACCCCCGACTCAGACACCGCCCTCCTACCCACTCTATTGCATGGGACCTCTAACGACGGGGCCTCCTACGCCGCCATCATCAGGCCCGACCTGGACACCATTTGTTTGGTCCGCCACGGGTGCGGGAGCCCAAAGCCCCGGTGCTGGTCAATGTGCTTGGGCCGATCGACCTGCGGGCGGCGTCGAAATCCAAAACGGCAACGGCAACTCTATCTGCGATTGGTCCGGACTCGTTAATGGCGTGCCTGCCGGACGGTACTTTGAGTTTGGGGTCTACAGGGACGCATTGCACAACAACTGCATGCGAGTTACACGTGTCATCGGCGTGGTAAGCCCACCGTTTTCTGCTGTGCCTGCCTTGCCGCCCTATGTGAGACAGAGCGTAGCGTCGCTCTCTGCGCAGCAAATCGCGTCGCTGCAGCGTGGGATCGGGGCCATGATGAACCTGAACCTGGTCTATGCCACGAGCTATCGCTTTCAAGCCAATATCCATGGGACATATGATTCGGCTACAAGTCCGCGTGAGGCCTCATCCTGGGACCAATGCGAGCATGGCAGTTATTTCTTCTTTTCCTGGCACCGAATGTATTTGTATTTTTTCGAGCGGATCCTTCGCGCGGCGTCCGGTGATCCTAACTTAGCTCTGCCTTATTGGAACTGGAGTAACTCCACCCAGCGCGCGCTTCCCCAGCCCTTCTGGCAGCCAACGACTAATAATCCGCTCTACATTCCGCCGCCAGGGCGTTCCGCCGGAGTTGACAACGGCACTTATCAGCTCTCGGCTGGGACGGTCGATTTTTCGGCGGCGTTTACCTACACCAACTTTGACTCGCCCAACGGCAGTGGCCTCAGCTTTGGCGGACAGATTGCCCCGCCCACGCAATTCAATGGTCCGCATGGCGAGCTCGAGAGCCAGCCCCACGACGTTGTGCACGGTTCTCTGGGCGGGCTTATGGGCGATCCCGATACGGCGGCGGAGGACCCAATCTTCTGGCTTCATCACGCCAATATTGATCGCCTGTGGAATCAGTGGATGGCTCAGGGCGGCGGACGGCAGGATCCGACCGACTCAGCTTGGTTGAATACCACCTTCACGTTCTTCGATGAGAACGGTACTGTAGTGAACATGACGGGGCAGCAGGTCGTTGACACGGCGGCTCAACTAGGTTATCGCTACGACGATGATCCACCGTCTCCATCGCCAGGACCGAGTCCTATGCACCGCCTTCGCGCGGAGCGCTCGGTTAAAGTCAAGCGGACTCCGCTTACGCCCCCTTCTCCGGAAAATGCTCCCCGGCACATGTTGGATGAGCACGTGTCACACGCTTCGCTGCCACTCTTGCGCGAAGCCGAGGAGATTCTAGAATCCGCATTGAAGCCGGGCACGTCGCACCGCGTTGTTCTCCAGATCACCGATATCCAATACGAGCGATCGCCGGGAGTTTACTACGAGGTGTATCTTGACCTTCCTCCAGGCGTTTCAGGATCTTCGAAGGGTCCACATTTCATCGGCAACCTCAGCTTCTTTGCGTTGAAGCCGCACCATGCGATGCCGAATGCGCCAATCGAGGCCAACGGTGGGGCAAAGCGCGACTTCGATGTGACGAAGGTCGTCTCCCTGCTGCGGCGCGAGCAAAAATGGAATTCGTCCGAGGTGTCCGTGACCTTCGTGCCGACGACGGGCCTGGTGAACAAGCAAGGCCGACCTGTGCCCGTTGAGCCAGGAAAGAAGGCTTCTTTGGGAGTGATCACCCTCAGTCTGGAGTAGCCGCGAGACGAGGATCGAGGCGGTTTGAATACCGTCAGCGCCGCGGGATGGCTCCCCTTCCGCAACCCGGAAGGCCTCCGCATCTCCCCTGAGGTTCGGCCACGGGTAACGAAGGCTCACTGGACGAATTGTCGTTACACCGGAAGCTAGGGATTCAGCGCACCTTATGGGAAATCAGTCCGGGGAGGCGCCAATCATCGCGTGACACTCGCTTGTTAACGCTCGCAACCTAGCTACGAAGGAGCGGTCGGCGCCGATACCGCCCGGGAGAGCTAGAAACACTGCGAGAACCGGGTTTCCAGGAATTCGCCCAGCTTGGCCGTCGCCTTGAATTGTGGGATGGGGTCTAGCTCTTTGAATGCAGATGTAAACGCATTCGAAAGACTCCAGATCGTACGAGGCCGAAATTCGTCGTACTTCGGCTCGAAGTAGAGGTCATGCACGCTGCGGGCGAGATGCTTCGGAGCCTCCAGTCCGCCCTCGATGAAAGCCTCGTAGATCACCACTTTGGCGGTGACGTCCGTCAGTTCACTTCTCTGCCAGGCTTCGACTTGCTTCCGCATCGGTTCGAAGTTGCGCTGCATTCGGTCAACGCCCACCGAAATGCAGTCGATGAGGGAGAACGACTTCGAATGTTTCGCGAGAACCGGTGTGAAGTCCCCGGCGAACGCCATGTTCGAGCACACGAACACGCGATAGCCGCAGGTCATCGCCAGTCGCATGCTCTTGTCGTGGGAGTTGCGAAGACCGATGGAGAAGCGGCATCCCTCCATTTCGGTTGCGAGGTCGAGGACACCGAAGGCTTTCATGCCGTCCGGTGATACTGCGTACTCATCGTGAACGACTCCGATATGGCGAAACCCGAGCGTCTCGATCAGAGCGTGCACAATTTCGTGATGCGGGACCGGACGGTGTGTTTCGGTTGCCACTGGCGTTGGTACCAGTGCTAGTTCCTCGCGGCCAATCGTTCGGCCACCGTAGCCAATTAACGTACTAGTTTCTGACATACTTCTTTCCTCCTTGGTGATTTGGGATAACCTTCTTGAACGAAGGGCAGAGACGTTGGCACTCGACACGGCGGTCTTCGTGGTCAAGGGCTTGAATTTGGGGATTTAGGAAAAGAGAGACCGCTCAGGGAGAGTGCCGCATCAGTATTGGAGTTGGAGGTCCCGATCGTTCATGTTTACGCCGCAGGCAATTGGATTCGTGAGTAGTCAGTACAAAGAACCTGGGGAAATACCGAAGGGTCTTGGCGCAAAACACGAAGCGGAAGGCGTGCTTAAAATCATGCCCGAATTTGAGCCCGGCCTCACCGATATCGAGGGCTTCTCGCATCTCTTCGTTATCTGGGCGTTTGATCGCTCCCAAGGATTCGAATTGCTCGGCACACCGCCTTCTGACGATCGGCCGCATGGAGTGTTTGCGACGCGATCTCCGAGGCGTCCCAACCCAATTGGCCTTACCGTGGTCGAACTCCTGCGCCGCGAAGGTAGACTTCTGCATGTCCGGGGCGTTGACATGCTCGAGGGAACGCCCGTTCTCGACATCAAGCCCTACCTCTCCGGCGTTCCGCCCGAGGCGTTACGCCGTGGGTGGCTCGCGGAAGCCGAGGCACGCAAGCGGAGTGATGCGCCCCAGGCACGGTAAGCCGGGCCCATCGACGGAAAGTTTGTGGACCATCGTTCTAAATGCCTCAACTAAAGCCGAATAACGACGCCTGTTCCGGGACAACTGGCCTCCCGCGTCGGCGTCTACCCGATAACGATTCAGCTCTCTGTCCAAAGATGAACACAGCGCCAGAGTCCGGCGCAGGCTCGGCCGAACTAGCAGGATCGAGAAGGGTGTCAATTGGGACACTTGGCAACTCATCTGATGAGACTGCCAGATTGTCGTGAGCAAGCGTTGGAAACAGCTTCTGATGTTCTGCACTGAGAGCCTTCCACACGGCGTCGGCCGTCTCTCCAATTCCGTTCCTCTCGACCAATTCCCGCGCCATCGCCGAGAGCATGTCATCGTCCTCATCGATGCTCTGCAATCCTTCGCCGGCGAACTTGCCCTCCATGGTGAGAGCGACAAGCAGTTTCTTCCCCATCAGGCGCAGGCAGGATGTCTGCATCGTCCCTTCATAGCAAAGAAACTTAACTCGCACGGGACGTCGCTGTCCGATCCGCCACGACCGGCGGCTGGCTTGCCGCAAGGTATGCAGCGAATATCCTGACTCGTAGAAGAGGATGGTGGGGAAGTCCAGCAAATCCAATCCGGTTTCGACCAGCTTGGGATGGCAGATGACAACTTGCACTCCATCTTTGATTTGTCTGGCGTACCACGCTTCCCGCTTGGACGTGTCTACGCTGGCACGCAGGACTGCCGTACGGATTCCTTCGTCACTTAGGATTCGTTGAATGCGTGCCGTGACGTCGTGCTTCTGTGTGTATACGGCGAAGACCTGGCAACGGCGTCCCTCCGCCAGCTCTTTCTTGATCTCTTCGAGTAGCCTGCGTTCCTTGGAGTAGACGCATTCTTCGGGAAGGTCGCGAGGTTCCGCAATGACGAATCGCACCCTGCGCTTGAGTTCCGCATCGAACTCGGTGCCGTAAAGGGTTCCGAGCCCATAAGGGTGATCGGGGTAGAGCAATAGGGTGTTGAGCATGATGCTCAGCACCGACCGGTTGCCCCCGTGCGCCTTCAGCGCTTTCCGAATCTCATCTTCCAGTTCGGAGTACGCCTCGCGCATAGGAGCATCCATCGGAACGCTCAGGTAGGTTTCCTCGTACGGTGGGAGTTCTCCGGAAATGTCCTCCAAGAACACAAAAGCGCACAGCTGCATCAGGAATTCGCCGAACAACAGCGGAGACGCTCCAGGCTTGCGACGCACCGTGCTCGTTGTCCTGGCCTTGGAACAAGCGTTATTGGCGGGTTCTACCTTGGTGATGGTCTCCAGGACGCCGTAATCCTGAATGAAGGAACTGCGTCCTGTAGTTCCCCACTCGTAGCCGTGCTCCTTCATCCTTCTCGCTTCGAGACGGAACAGCGTGTTGAACAGATCGTCTGCATAGCCGCCCAGCAGCGTGCCGGTCAGACCAACGATTCGGTCGGTACACGAGGCTAGCGTGCCCAAGGCATTGCCTTGCGCGGTGTCGCCCGCAAGCTGGTGGATTTCGTCGCAAATGGCATAGTCAAACCAGCCCGGCATGTAGCGCCCGATGAATTCGACTGGGGCCATGCGGCGGATCTTCTCCGGGTCGGCCTGCCACATGGCACTGTGCAGCCGGCGGCACGACCTCTCCCCACAGGACTCAATGGTCTCGGCAATCTTGAACTTCTCGAAGTCGGCATGGGTCAGCCGGCCGTCATCAACCATTACAGGTTTGCCCGTATCTGCATTGACCACGCAGCCCAGATATGGGCCCGAACGAGGAATAAGGTAAGCGTGACGCCAAAAGTACCCCAGCTTGGCGCGCTCACGCCCCACGATGAACACAGCCGGTCTCGCGCACAAGGACATCCACCGGTCACGGGAACTCGCAGACTGTTTCCGAAGTCGCATATCGCTGAGCGTGGTGTGCAAACCTTCACGCACGACCCGGCCCTGCTTCAGCCGCACTTCATTGACACCGTGCGGCGAATTCCCGTTGCCGCCGTTCCGCAAGTCGTCGATCAGGAACACGCGAATTCCCGGGAGCGTCAGGAATGCTTCACGCGCCCACTTCTCGACCAGGTGTGGAGGAACCATTGCCAGAGCGTTGAATGGATGCCCGTCGCTGTGAACGTGAATCGCTCCCAGCGAGATCAGGGTCTTCCCCGTTCCGCATTCGGCGACGACCATGGCGGTCCTCGCCCGCTCCCAGCGTTTCACTACTCCCATAAGGGCAATCGTCTGCGCCGGAAACGGTCGTCGCAGAAGCCTGTCAATCCGAGGGGAGATCGGATCTCCAAACGGATGTAGAGCCGGGTATTCCTGAAGGATACGTTCTCCCAGCATGGTTGCGTGGGCGCGCATGTAGTCGTAGATGGTGGCAAGCTCGGGCATGGAAATCCTCGGACAGTGCGGAAAGAACCTCGGAAGGGTAAGCGCTCGAACGACACGGAGGACGGGGGTTTAGTTTTCGGCAGGAAGAACGATCTGCTTTAGTTCCAGGCTCGGCCAGTGGATTGAACCGCTATATGCTGGAAAGCGAATGTCGCCGCCCCACAAGCCGTCACCCAGCCAGGAAAGAAACTGTTCTTTGTTCCCTTTGACCAGCACAGGATTACATCCGAGCCCCAGCATCGGAACGACCGCTTTGCGCCTTTCAAGTTGGCGCAGAAACCACTCGGCCCAATCCGGAATTCCTGGGATGCCGTGAATTTGGGCCAACGACGACCACACGAACAAGACTCCCGAGTCAGCCAGAAGGGTCCGATCAGTTCCTGATCGTGTGCCACTGGCGGCAAACTCTTCGGAAACACCGATGAGATGACGCAGAGGCTTTTTGCGACCGGCAAGTTGCAGGGACCCTTTGTAGCACTGCGGGTTCCTTTCCAGGCAAATGCGAATCGGCTGCAAGCCCGGGCCTTCCACCATGAAACGTTCTCCCATGGAAATAGCCGCAGACACGGCCGCTATCTGTGTGTCGCCCCCGATGACAGAGATCAGGTGGGCCTTGGCCTGTCGCGGAGGGTCTGGCAAGACCTCGCCGATGAAGCGGTCCAGGCGCAGTCTGATGTTTGTAATAGCTTTCTCAGTGGTCTTGACGTAGGTAAGCCAACCGAAGCGAAGGTGTGCGTTCTTCACGGCGAGTCCTTCTTTTCGTGGGTAAGGATCTGGGTCTCGCCGTCGGCGAAGACCAGCGTGAGTTCGTGGGAAAACCGCTCCCGGTCATGCA
>Ga0073928_10003885_pt1 | contig 22873 bp, 15 predicted proteins | sample PaiPotPPA55metaG_FD_76969 | JGI IMG/M metagenome (GOLD analysis project Ga0073928, IMG submission 76969) | Iron sulfur acid spring bacterial and archeal communities from Banff, Canada, to study Microbial Dark Matter (Phase II) - Paint Pots PPA... ...
AGCAGCCGGAGCGGCTTTTTGGAATGAGGACGCAATCGAGCCTGTTGGAGATGCTCGGCGCAAAGCCCCTGCTTGGCCGTCTGCTGCTGCCTGAGGACGACAAGCCGGGCAAAGCGGATGTTGCGATTCTCAGCGAGCGAGTTTGGAAGCGCTTCTTCAATTCGGATCCAGGAATCGTCGGGAAAACCATCGTGCTCAACAGTAACCCGTTCATCGTAACGGGCGTCCTGCGGCGGGATTTCACGCTTAGCGCTGAAGTCATGCCATCAGAAACTCCCATGGACAAGATGGATATCTTCGCGCCGTTGCCGCTGGGAGCCGATGCCGAGAAAAACAGGTTCGACGAGAACTACAACATCTTGGCGCGGCTGAAGCCGGGAGTCTCCGTGCAACGTGCGCAGGCGGATGTCGAGGTGATTGCGAGCCGCATCCGCGAGAAGGACAGGCGCGACGCCAGCTTCGGCATGCACGTCGTGGGTTTGCAGGAACAAGTTGTCGGCGACGTGCGGCGGACGCTGCTGGTGCTGCTCGGATCGGTGGGATTGGTGCTGCTGATCGCGTGCGCCAACGTTGCAAACCTGCTGCTCGCGCGCGCGGCAGGGCGCGAAAAAGAAGTGGCCATCCGCACCGCTTTGGGAGCCAGCTGGAAGCGGCTGGCGCGGCAGCTATTCACGGAAAGCGTTCTTCTGGGACTTCTCGGCGGTGCGACAGGGCTGCTGGTGGCGCAACTCAGTATTTACGTGGTGCGCGCGATGAATCCCGGAAATATTCCAATATTGGAGGACATCGCCATCAATGGCGGCGTCCTGGTTTTCACGCTCGGCGTTTCGCTCGCTACCGGCATTCTTTTTGGCGCGGCGCCGGTGTGGCGCGCCATCAAAGTGGATCTAAACAGCTCGCTGAAGGCCGGCGGGCGTAGCGGGCAAATCGACGGTGGTTTGCACCTTCGTCGGCACAGTTTGCGCCGGTTGCTGATCGTTTCCGAACTCACTCTCTCCGTGATGCTCTTGATCGCAGCGGGGCTGTTGATTCGCAGCTTCGTGCGATTGCAAAGCGTGCCGCCGGGGTTCACCACCGATCATGTGCTGACAATGGAAGTGACCGCAGCGGATCGGAAGTACCAAGACGACAAGAACGATAAACCGATCATCAACTTTTACAAGGAAATCGAGAGCCGCGTCGCGCATTTGCCCGGTGTGGTGGCGGAAGGCGTGATTTCGGCACTGCCGCTGACGGGTGAGGTGGGTTGGGGAGGAATCAACGTGGAAGGCTATACCCCGCTGCCAGGACAGGAATTACAGGTGGATATTCGCGTGGCCAGCACGGATTATTTTCGGACGATGGAGATCCCATTGCGAAAAGGGCGATTTTTCACCGAGGATGATACGGCGGACAAGCCGCAAGCGGTGATCATTGACGAGAAATTCGCGCAGCGCTTCTGGCCGAACAGCGATCCCATTGGAAAACACTTGTGGTTCCGTGACCCCAAGAAGCCTATCACGATTGTAGGTGTGGTGGGCGTCGTCAAACAATACGGTTTGGAAACGGATGGGAAGATTGCCACCTACTTCCCGTACCAACAGTTTCCCGGCCAGAGAGTGTTTCTGGCGGTGCGCACCTCATCGGAACCGGCAGGATTATCTTCCGCGGTCGTAAGCCAAATCCATGCGGTCGATCCTGACGTGGTTGTTTACGATATCGGGACAATGCAGGAACGCTTGTACGATTCACTGGCGCGCCAGCGCTTTGCGAGCACGATGCTAGGTGCGTTTGCGGTCTTCGCACTCTTGCTGGCGGCGGTGGGACTCTACGGCGTAATGTCGCATTTGGTCACGCAGAGCACTCACGATATCGGCGTGCTCGTCACATTAGGCGCACAGCCCGGGAATATCGTCGGGCTAGTGGTGCGGCAGGGGATGCAGTTGGCGGGAATTGGAATCACGGTGGGCCTTGTGGGCGCTGTCGCGTTGACTCGCGTTATGAACAGCTTGCTATTTGGGGTGAGTGCCACGGATGCTCTCACCTTCGCGACGGTGCCGGCGCTGTTGGCGGCGGTAGCGTTTGCTGCCACCGTCATTCCGGCGTGGCGGGCGACGCAAGTTGATCCGATGGTCGCGTTGCGAGAAGAATAGCAACCTGTCGCTGTTTTATTCACTTAGCCATATATTTGGGCGCCGCGTTTCCAACCTAGATGCCGGAAAAGCGCCCCAGGCGCGACACACTCTTATCGACACCGCTGCCGGCTTGACTCCCGCCAAGTCGGGGGTGAAACTCGATTCTCAGTTTCATCATAGAGGCTTTAGCATGCCCGCCAAGCGAACAAACAGCGCGCCATCGCCCTACATTGCCGATCCCGGAGTTCGAATCGGGCACGTTCACCTCAAGGTCGCGAACCTCGAGAGAGCGCTCGAATTCTATTCTACGATTCTTGGTCTTGAGATCACGCAGCGGCTCGGCGACACCGCTGTTTTTCTTTCCGCGGGGGGATACCATCATCACATCGCCCTAAATACTTGGGAAAGTCTTGGCGGGCCGCCGCCAGGCCCAGGTATGACGGGCCTCTATCACACCGCGATTCTTTACCCGAGCCGCCCGGCACTGGCCGGAGCGCTGAAACGCGTCCTTTCCGCAGGAATTCCTTTGGAGGGTGCGGCAGACCACGGCGTCAGCGAATCGATTTATCTCCGCGACCCAGACCACAACGGAGTCGAGCTATATTGCGACCGGCCCAAAGAAACTTGGCCGCGCACACCAGACGGCAAACTCGCAATGTACACGCGTCCCCTGGATTTGCATGGCCTCCTAAGAGAACTGGCCCCAGACTTACCCGTCTCTCCGGGCCCTCGAGATCTGTGAGATCGCGCCATAGCGGCTGGCCCGCCGCATCAAAGGCCAGAGCCGACGTCGAAACCGTCTCCATACGCCAGCGTCCGGTCGAGCGTCAGGCTCCAGATCCATACGCCTCCGTCCGGTACGCTCCACCGAACGCTTACTCTCTTCCGGTTTTTATCTGTGTTCATCTGTGTTCATCAGTGTTCATCTGAGGTTTCAAGGGTTCTCCTGCCAGGGCAGCTAAGCGCTGTAGGTGCGACGACGGTCCTAGAACTAGGCCTCTTGACGAGCATGGTATAATGGCAATTTGGTTACTAGGAGCCAGGATGACAGGAACGGTAACAGGAAGCTCCAGGCGGGGGGTCTTCGCCCCGACCCCCGACCCTCGTCCCTCGCCACTCGCCCTCGTCAATCGGTACAATCCGCAAACGGAAATCGCCGTACGTCACAGAAAACAAAGGACGGATGCCTCGGTCAATCGGTACACTCTTGGGCGGTTTGCCTATGAAAATTAGCCGCGAAGACGTCATCCGCGTCGCCGAGCTGGCGCACCTCGAACTCTCACCCCAAGAGATTGACCTCTATCGCGGTCAGCTCGACGAGATCCTCACCTACATCGGCAAGCTCGAGGAACTCGACCTCACCTCGGTCGAGCCAATGGCCCAGGTTCTGCTGAAGCAGGAAAACGACGAACACCCGGAACTGCGCGACGACGTGCTAAGTCCATGCAACGTCGCGCCCGCCATCCTCGCCCAAGCGCCGGACGCCGCCCCACCCTTCTTCCGCGTCCCCAAGGTGATCGATCGGTGAAACGCCAATCGGATCGTGCACAGGTTTCTGCTTTTGTAGCGCCGGGCTTCAGCCCGGCATCCCCGATTGAGGGCTCCCGATGAGCGCCGCGGCACCCTGGACCATTGCCAGTGTCCGCGCCGCGCTCCAAGCGCGCAAAATCTCTGCTCGCGAGCTGGCCTCGGATTTCTACGCACGCATCGACAAACGCGACCCCGAACTGAACGCGTTCCTCACTTTGAGCCCCGAACGGGCATTTGCGCAAGCAGACCGCGTGGACGCCGCCGTCACCCGGGGTGAAGGCTTGCCACCGCTCGCTGGCGTGCCAATCGCCGTCAAGGACGTTATCAGCACCAAAGGTATTCGGACGACGTGCGGTTCGAAGATCCTGGAACACTACATTCCGCCCTACGACGCGACCGCTGTCGAGCGCCTCGAAGAAGCCGGAGCAGTCATCCTCGGCAAGACCAATTGCGACGAGTTCGCCATGGGCAGCTCTAACGAGAATTCTGCATACGGCCCAGTACGGAACCCGATTGCCCCCGACCGAGTGCCGGGTGGCTCCAGCGGAGGCTCCGCCGCAGCGGTTGCTGGAGGTCTGGCCGTCGTCGCTCTGGGTACGGACACGGGCGGATCGATCCGCCAGCCTGGGGCGTATTGTGGCATCCCGGCTCTAATGCCGACATACGGACGCGTATCGCGTTACGGTCTCATTGCTTTTGCTTCCTCGCTCGACCGCATCGGGCCATTTGCGACCACTCCGGACGACGCCGCAGCGGTCATGTCGATAATCGCTGGAGGAGACGAGAACGACTCGACTTCCGCCCCGGTCCCGGTGGGCGACTATGCTGCCGAGATAGCAAAGCCTATCGAAGGCGTTCGCATCGGCGTCCCGGAGGATTACTTCGGCGAGGGTCTGGACAGCGAAGTAAGAGAGAAAGTGCAGGCGGGCATCGCGCTTCTCGAGCGGTTGGGGTGCAGGCGCATCCCGCTTCACATGCCGCACACGGACTATGCCATTGCGACGTACTACATCATTGCTACAGCCGAAGCCAGCTCGAACCTGGCTCGATACGATGGCGTGCGGTACGGCGTTCGGGTCCCGGGCGCAACCTTGGCAGAGATGTACCGAAAGACACGGGAGCGTGGATTTGGGGCGGAAGTGAAGCGCCGGATCATGCTGGGAACTTACGCGCTTTCCGCCGGCTACTACGACGCTTACTATTTGCGCGCGCAGAAAGTCCGCTCGCTGATTGCCCGCGATTTCTCCGACGCCTTTCAAAAGGTGGATGCGATCGTCACGCCCACCACGCCTACGCCGGCCTTTCGCCTCGGCGAAAAGACCGCCGACCCCCTCCAGATGTATCTAGCTGACATTTATACGGTTACGGGCTCCCTGGCTGGCGTTCCGGGCATCTCGATCCCCACCGGCAAGACCAAAGCCGGCCTGCCTGTGGGCATGCAAATCTTTGGGCGGCATTTCGCCGAGGGCCCCGTCCTGCAGTTGGCCCACGCGTTCGAGCGCGCTGGGGGATTTTCTCTATGAGCCAAACGATGATCTTGATGCGGACGCAGCCTCTATTTTTCGCCCTCGGTAAATTCCGCCTGCGAAAACAGTTCCGTCAAACCGTAGAAACATTCCACCTCTAGTATTCGTTTTTCCATTTCCATCGAGCCCGGCTCAAGAACTTTCAGCGCGGAAATCGAAGCTTTCGGAGCCAACCCGCAGAATGCAAAGCTTCTTGCGCGCGCGTCCTACCAGAAAGTCCTCTCTCGAATAGTACGGAACGGCTATTGCATGGAAATCGGTGCGGCGTTTATTGTCGCTCTAGCATCTGAGCAGTCGAGGAGCTCGCATATGGTCCGAGTTAGGTCCAGCCAGAAGTTCTTCACCGAAGACGAAGTCGCGCACTTGACGGGGATCTGCCTGGACCATCTTCGCGGCCTCGCGCGCAACCGTCACCTTGGAACTATTGCCCGCGCCGCTGAAGCCGCCGAGGCGGAGGCCGAAAGGTGGCTGTTCACCAACTCGGACCTGATGATATTGACCGTTCTCCACCCGCGCTGCGAACACTAAGTTTCTTCCCTCTCAGCCAGAGGCAAACATAGACGGCCTTCCGGAGAATCGGAAGGCCGTTTCCCTTCTTGGACTCCAGTTGCCGCAAGCCCCCCCGCAGAGCTATTCTGAGCCGCTCAACCTCCCAGGCGCACCTTGCATCTGAGTCTTGGGAACCCGAACAGCCAAATGACTCGACACCTCAGAACGCAAGCTGATCCGAGACTAGCTGTCGCACGAGCGTTCTTGAGCAGTCTGCTCGCTTTCAGTCCGTTATTCCTATGCGCGCAGCTGAGCACCTCGGTCCCACCTCAGAAAACCTCTGAACCGCAAACCGAGCAGCCGCAATCCGCGGTACCCCCGGCCCGGGCAGCGTTGCCCCGCGGGAAGAAGCTCTTCCTAAGGGACGGCAGCTTCCAGCTCGTGCGCGACTACAAGGTCGAAGGCGACCGTATTCGCTACTACAACATCGACAGTTCCCAATGGGAGGAGATGCCCGCGTCCCTGGTGGATTGGGACAAGACAAAGCAAGTAGAGGCCGATCAAGCAAAGGGCGACGCCGCCCTTGTCAACAAGGTGCACACGCAGGAAGAAGCGCGGATCGTGAAGCCTCTCGACATCGACGCCAGCCTCGAGGCCGCTCCGGGAGTTTTCCTACCGCCCGGCGAAGGGGTTTTCGCGTTCGACGGCAAGGCCGTGCTTCAAATGGCGCCAGCCGAACCCAATTTCAAAACGGATAAAAAGCGGCAGATAGAGAAAGTGCTTTCGCCTATTCCGATCGTGCCTTCCCGCCATTCGGTTTTGATCCAGGGCGTGCGCGCGAAGGTTCGCCTCAAAGCTGGTCAGCCCGAGTTTTATATGCGGACAACGCAGGAAGGTGATCCTGATCTGGCACTGGTGACTGCAAAGGTACACGGCGCGGCACGTCAGATCGCCAATGTCGACGAGATCTTCAAAACGCAGCAAGCGTCGATGCAAGCCCTCCTGCTGCAGCGCTGGGACGTCGCGAAGGGCGTCTACCGATTCACTTTGGGGCAAACGCTGAATGCGGGCGAGTATGCCCTGATGGAAGTGGTGCCAGGCAAGACCGACGCCGATCAACTGAGCATTTATGTTTGGGATTTCGGCGTCGATCTTTCGCCGAGCGCGGCCCCAAAGAACAACTAACCCTCACTGCTTGTGGTTCCTATTTTTCGGCGGTCTGAGGCTGCAAGAGTTCGGCCAGAAGCGTGGCTAATGCGGACACATGAAATGGCTTTTGGAGGATTTGCGCGCCTTTCTCGCGAAACGCGGCGACCGTGGCCGGCTCAACCAGATCGCCGGTCATGAAAACGAATCTCGGAGACGAATCCGACGTTTCCGAGCGCATGCGCTCGAAAAGCTGTTGCCCGTGCAGTCCGGGCAGGTTGAAATCGCAGAGCACAAACTCATAAGGGTGGGCGGAAAGTAATACGAGAGCCTCTTCTGAATTCGCGGCGCAATCCACTTTGACACCTCGCGCCGCAAGACCCTCCTGCACGATCTCGCGTATGCTCTCTTCGTCGTCCACCACTAGCACTGAACGCCCTCGCAGCGACTCCGTGCCAGCATATGCCGCCTTTCGGACAGAAAGCGGATCGGTTGGCAAGTCAGCCGGCGCAGCAGGGAGCAGCACGCGGAAAGTGGCGCCTCCCTTGTTCGACTGGACTTCGATGGTCCCTCCGTGCTCCTTCACAACGGCAAGGCAGATCGTCAGGCCAAGACCGGATCCTCCGCCCGGACGCTTCGTCGTAAAGAATGGATCGAAAATCATTTGGACATTCTCGAGCGGAATGCCGGGGCCGTCATCCGAAAATGCCGCTGAGATCTTTTGGCCATCCGCCGAAAGTGAAACGCGCAATGTTCCGTGGTTCCGAACAGACGAAATCGCCTGTTCCGCGTTGGTGATAATGTTCAGAAAAGCCTGCGTGAGGAGCTTCCGATCGCCGGTGACGGCAGGCAGATCTTCAGGCGCCTCGAGCTTCACCTCGATATTTTTCAGGCGCAGAGGCTCGCGCTGAAGCTGCAAGACGTGCTGAACGAGTTCGGTAAGGCGGATTCTCGATCCACCCTGGGACAGCGGCCGCGAGAACGCCAGCAGGTTTTGGACGATTTCGGCCGCACGCCGGGCTTGCTGCAACACGATTTCGGCGTGCCGCCGCGAGGCATCGTCGGTGGCACGCTCACGGAGCAGATCGCCCACTCCAAGAATCGCGGTGAGCGGATTATTCAGCTCATGCGCGGCTCCAGCAAGCATCTGTCCCATCGCGGCAAATTTTTCCTTCTGTGAGAGCTGCCGTTCGATTCGATTTGATTCGGTGACGTCGCGAGCCGAAGCCACCACTCCGCTGATCCTACCGGTGTCGTCAAATAGCGGGCCAGCGCTGGCTCTCAGGAGCCGCCACGTTCCGTCCTGGGCAGGCTAGCGGAATTCCACCTGAACTTGGACCGTCTCTCCGCTCAGCAGCTTCCGGAGCTCTTCGCCAAGCCTGCGCCTGTCCTCGGGATGAGCGCGCGTACCGAGTTCCTCGCCGATGTATTCCTCCGGACGCCGGCCGAGCACTTCTTGAATCCGCTGGCTCACATAGGTGTAGCGGCCGTCTCGATCGAGCACCGCGATAATATCGGGAAAACTCGCAACTAGTCGGCGCACGAACTCCTGCTCCTGATGCAACCGGCGCTGCATTTCGAGCCGATCCGTGACGTCCACCAGTGTCCCTTGTATCCTAACGATACGTCCGAAGGCATCGCGAATGACAAACCCGGAGGCGAGGCAATGGATTCGAGCGCCGTCTTTGCGTTGTAATACAATCTCGCGGTCCTGAACCGAGCCTTGCTCCTCAAGCTCCCTGATGAGGGCATCGCGATCGGCCTGGTTGGCATAGACTTCGCGAAAATTCCGGTGTTGCAGCTCGGTTCTGCTGTCGTATCCCAGCATCCGAACGAGAGCGGGGTTCGCGTCCAAAACCTTGCCATCGGGGGTCGTAAAGAAAATCCCCTCGCGCAGGGACTCGAAAAGTTCCGCAAACCGGATTTCGGACTCATGTTCCGCAGTTACGTCGCGCGCCCATCCGGTGATCGCGGTCACCCTGCCATCTTCGACAACCGGCTGAGCCCAGCACAAAAAATAGCGGTCCTCCCGTTCATGCTTCAGCCGAATCGGAATAATGCCCTGCCAGGAGCCCTTTCCGTCAGCGGTGCTGAACGTCCGCTCGACGTCGGCAACCGTTGGAGATTCGATGAAGTCCGCCACGGACCGGCCGATCAGGTCGGGAAAAGATACCCCGAACACTTCCGCCAAACGGTGATTGGCAACGCGGATTTCACCCTTCAGAGACAACGTGAAAACGGCCTGGTCGAGATTGTCGATGAGTTCGCGGTAGCTCTGCTGGGAGCGAGAAAGTACATCTACGAGGTTGTCGGAAGGCGCCGAAGGCGATCCGGAATCGGACGGACGCCAGCGCTCCTTCGAAGGATCGATCAACATGGTTGACTCGCGCTCCGATCAGCCAGCCGGACGAATTTCTTCCGGCTGAGATTCTCTCATCCTAAATTTTACAGTCGGATGCAGTGTGAGTGACCAAAGAAAGCCAACGGTCTACGCTAAATACTCAATAGTCCAGCCGAACAGGCGAAGACGCAGAGAAAGGTCAGCAGGAAGAAAAGAAGGGGCGAGCCCAAGTGAATTGACTCGCCCCATGGTATTCAGCAGATTGAGAGACTAGCTTTCGGCGATGGCGTCGGCGTCCTTGCGCAAGAAATCGAGCGCCGCGGCTTCCTCCGGTGTGAGATCGGGCTCTGCCCCCTGCGGCTCCTCCTTGGGCAATTCAGTAAGGAGCTGGATGTTGCGGTAGCGCTCGAGGCCCGTGCCCGCCGGGATCAGCCGGCCCATGATGACGTTCTCCTTCAAGCCGCGGAGGTAATCCACCTTCCCGGAGATCGCCGCCTCGGTAAGGACGCGGGTGGTTTCCTGAAAGCTTGCCGCGGAGATAAAGGAATCGGTCGAGAGTGACGCCTTGGTAATGCCAAGGAGCAGCGGACGACCTGTGGCTGGGCGACCGCCATTCTGGATGACCCGGTCATTCTCCTCGCGGAAGCGGAACTTGTCCACCTGCTCCTCGAGAAGGAACGTTGTGTCACCCACGTCTTCCACCTTCACCCAGCGCATCATCTGGCGCACGATCGTTTCGATGTGCTTATCGTTGATGTTGACGCCTTGCAGACGGTAGACCTCTTGAATCGAGTTCACGAGGTACGCCTGCGTGTACTTTTCGCCAAGGACCGCGAGCAAGTCGTGCGGATTCAGCGGACCATCGATGAGCGGCTCACCCGCGCGCACATGCTCGCCTTCCTGAACGTTAATATGGACGCCGCGCGGGATGGAGTACTCCTTCATCGTCCGTCCATCTTCGCTCTCGACGTAGATCTTGCGCTGGCCCTTCGCGATTTCGCCATACTTCACTACACCATCGATTTCGCTGATGACCGCGGGATCCTTCGGTTTGCGCGTTTCGAAGAGTTCGACGACGCGCGGCAAACCGCCGGTGATGTCTTTGGTCTTCGTGGTTTCGCGCGGTATCTTCGCGAGCACGTCACCCGGCTGCACCTCGTCACCGTCGGCCACCATCAAGTGGGCGCGCGATGGCATAAGGTACTTCTTCCGCATGCGGCCCGCCGAGTCCTTCACGATGATCGTCGGCTGGTGCTTTTCGTCGCCAGGCGGCAGCGTCACAACAAGCTGCGAAAGACCGGTGACTTCGTCCACCTGCTCTTCGATCGTGATGCCGGGCTGCAAATCCTTGAACTGGATTGTGCCGCCCGTTTCCGTAAGGATCGAGAACGTGTACGGGTCCCACTCGACCATTGTCTGGCCCAGCGTGACCGGCTGCCCATCCTCCACGCGCAACCGGGCGCCGTAGACAACATGGTGGCGCTCCTTCTCGCGGCCCTTTTCGTCGACAACGGCGATCAGGCCGGAGCGGTTCATTGTGATGAGAGTTTTTCCGCGGCCCTCGACAACCTTCAGGTCAATAAACTTCACGAACCCGTTGTTGCGGGCCTCGACCTTCGATTGCTCGGTGACGCGAGTTGCCGTACCGCCGATGTGGAACGTACGCATCGTGAGCTGAGTGCCAGGCTCGCCGATGGACTGCGCCGCGATGACGCCTACGGCTTCGCCCATTTCGACGAAACGCCCCGTGGCCAGGTTGCGGCCGTAGCAACGCCCGCAAACTCCGCGGCGGGATTCGCACGTCAACACCGAGCGAATCTTCACGCGCTCGATGCCGGCGGCCTGAATCGCATTCGCGAGCTCTTCCGTGATTTCCTGGTTGATCTCGACGATCACGTTGCCTTCGTAGTCCTTGATCTTCTCAAGCGAAACGCGGCCCACCACGCGGTCGCGCAACGGCTCGACTTCGACGCCGGCTTCGAGAATCGGCTCCACATAGATTCCGTCGGCCGTGCCGCAGTCGAACTCGTTAATGATCACGTCCTGTGCCACGTCTACGAGCCGCCGCGTGAGGTAGCCGGAATCGGCGGTCTTGAGCGCCGTATCCGCCAAACCCTTGCGGGCGCCGTGGGTCGAGATGAAGTACTCGAGCACCGCCAGCCCTTCGCGGAAGTTCGACGTGATGGGCTGCTCGATGACTTCGCCGGAAGGCTTCGCCATCAAACCACGCATCCCGGAAAGCTGGCGGATTTGCTGCTTCGATCCGCGAGCGCCGGAGTCTGCCATGACGTAGATTGGATTGATCACGCCCTGCTTGTCCTGCTCTTCCAGAGCTTTAAACATCTCGTCAGCCACTTTTTCAGTGACGTCCGACCAGATGGCGATGACTTTGTTGTAACGTTCGCCGTTCGTGATAGCGCCATCGAGATACTGCTGCTGCACCTTGAACACTTCGTGCTCGGCCGCATCAACGAGCTTGTACTTGACGCTCGGGATGACCATGTCGCTGATGCCGATTGAAACGCCGGCCTTGGTCGCATAGAGGAAGCCGAGCTCCTTCAAGCGATCGAGCATCACCACGGTCTTCTCGAGGCCGAAGCGCAAGTAACCGTACTGTACGAGCGCCTGCACGCCCTTCTTCTTGAGAAGGCCGTTGATGAACGGCATCTCCGAAGGCAGGTGATCGTTGAAGATCACACGCCCCACCGTGGTGTGCAGGAACTGCTTGTTCAGGTTGATCGGCTCCGTGTGCGAAACATCCTGGTCGTCATATGCGTTCGTGAGATCGATCACCTCTCCGGTGTAACGCAGGCGGATCGGCGTGAGCAACTCCACCTCAGTGGCATCGAGCGCCATGATCACTTCTTCCACTGAACCGAACGCGCGGCCTTCGCCCTTCGCCTTCGGCTTGGCCTTCGTCATGTAGTAGATACCCAACACCATGTCCTGCGTCGGAACAGCGAGCGGGTAACCGTTCGCCGGCGACAGAATATTGTGCGAGCTCAGCATCAACACCGAGGCCTCCACTTGCGCCTCGGGCGAGAGCGGAATGTGTACCGCCATCTGGTCGCCATCGAAGTCCGCGTTAAACGCCGTGCAAACCAACGGGTGGATGCGGATTGCTTTTCCTTCGACGAGTACGGGCTCGAACGCCTGAATACCGAGGCGGTGAAGCGTGGGAGCGCGGTTGAGCAGCACCGGATGCTCGCGAATCACGTCCTCGAGAATGTCCCAAACGGTGGCTTCCTGCGCCTCGACCAATTCTTTCGCCTGCTTGATCGTGGTGCAGTGGCCTGCAGCTTCCAGCCGGTGATAGATGAACGGTTTGAAGAGTTCGAGCGCCATCTTCTTCGGCAAACCGCATTGGTGGAGCTTCAGTTCCGGGCCGACGACGATGACGGAGCGGCCGGAATAGTCCACGCGCTTGCCCAGCAGGTTCTGACGGAACCGTCCCTGCTTACCTTTGAGCGTGTCGGAAAGCGATTTGAGAGGACGGTTGTTCGTTCCGCGCAGAACGCGTCCACGACGGCCATTGTCGAACAGCGCGTCAACGGCTTCCTGCAGCATGCGCTTCTCGTTGCGGACAATCACGTCGGGAGCGTGCAACTCCATCAGCTTCTTCAGCCGGTTGTTGCGGTTGATGACGCGCCGGTAGAGGTCGTTCAAATCGGAAGTGGCAAAGCGGCCGCCGTCCAGAGGCACGAGTGGGCGGAGTTCCGGCGGAAGCACCGGAATCACGTCCAGAATCATCCACTCGGGTTTATTACCGCTCTTGCGGAACGCTTCGAGAACCTTAAGACGCTTGGCATACTTGATCCGTTTCTGCAGGCTCGGATCGATCTTCATCTTCTCGCGAAGCTCTTCCGAAAGCTTATCCACGTCGACGCGGCGCAGGAGTTCCTTGATAGCCTCGGCGCCCATGCCGGCGGTGAACCGTCCCGCGAATTCCCGCTGTAGCTCGCGGAACTTCTCCTCGGGGAGAATTTCCTTTTCCTTGATGCCGGGAACCTCGCCGGGTTCGATGCAGACGAACGTCTCGAAATAAAGGATGTGCTCGAGGTCGCGCATCGTGATATCGAGCAGATAACCGATGCGGCTCGGCAATCCCTTGAAGAACCACACGTGAGAGCAAGGCGACGCAAGCTCGATGTGACCCAGGCGCTCGCGGCGAACTTTGCTGAGCGTGACTTCCACGCCGCACTTATCGCAGATGACCCCACGATGCTTCATCCGCTTGTACTTTCCGCACAAACACTCCCAATCGGTGACGGGGCCAAAAATCTTGGCGCAGAATAGTCCGTCCCGCTCCGGTTTGAAGGTGCGGTAATTGATGGTTTCCGGCTTGGTCACCTCACCGTGCGACCACGACCGGATTTTTTCAGGACTCGCGAGGCTGATGCGAATGGAATCGAAATCCGCAATCTGGCTTGCGCGATCATAAGGGCTCGAACGATACAAGGGCTGCCTCCCTCCCCAGCTGTGCTGGGGCAAAAACGTTTCGATAATCTTGTCGCGCGCGCCCACAAAACTTCAAATCCGGCAGGCGCGCGATGCTGTTAATCGGCCGCTTCGGCCTTTTCCAACTGCGGCTTCTGGCGTTTCATCAGTTCGACATCCAGGCAGAGCGACTGCAGCTCCCGAACAAGGACGTTGAACGATTCGGGCACTCCGGGCTCGATCCCCGGCTCGCCCTTGACGATGGCCTCGTAAATCTTGGCGCGACCGTAAACGTCGTCAGATTTTGCCGTCAGCAGCTCCTGCAGAATGTGCGCGGCTCCGTATGCTTCCAGCGCCCAAACTTCCATTTCGCCGAAGCGCTGGCCGCCGAACTGCGCCTTTCCGCCGAGCGGCTGCTGCGTGATGAGTGAGTAAGGACCGATGGAACGCGCGTGGATTTTGTCGTCCACCAGGTGCGACAACTTGAGCATGTAGATGTAACCGACGGTGACGTTCTGCGCGAACTCGTCGCCGGTCATACCGTCGTGGAGCGCGATCTTGCCGCTCTCCGGCAGCTCGGTAAACTCGAGCAAGTGGCGAATGTCCGCTTCGCGGGCGCCGTCGAATACCGGCGTGGCCACCGGAACGCCTTCGCGGAAGCTGTGTGCGAGGTCGAGCATCGCCTCGTCATCCAGCTCTGAAATCGTTCGCCACACCGACGTGGGTCCGAACGCGTCCTTGAACCACTTGCGAACCGCATCAGCGCGCGAACTCGTGTCGTCGAGAATCTTCCCGACTCGTTCGCCGAGCTCTTTCGACGCCCAGCCAAGGTGCGTTTCGAGAATCTGGCCGACGTTCATACGCGAAGGAACGCCGAGAGGATTCAGAACAATCTCGACGGGCGTCCCGTCCGGCATATAAGGCATGTCTTCCTTCGGAACGATCCGCGCGATGACGCCCTTGTTGCCGTGGCGTCCCGCCATTTTGTCGCCGACGGAAAGCTTGCGCTTCATCGCGATGTAGGCCTTCACAAGCTTGATCACGCCCGGGGGCAGTTCGTCGCCCTTCTTGAGCTTTCCAATGCGCTCGTCGGTGATCTTTCGCAGCACGTCGATCTGACGCGAGGTCATTTCCTCCACCTCGTCGATCTTCTCGATTAGCAGCGGGTCCTTGTCGTTGAGGCGCAGCCGCTTGAGGTTCCTTGTGGAAACCTTTTCCAGAATGTCGCGGGTCAGCTCGGTGCCCTTCGTGAGCAAGCGCTTGTTCGTGCGCTCGTCGTGCAGGTCAGCAATCAGCTTCTGCCCGCCGAGCAAGTCGTTCAAGCGCTTCAGGCGCTCATCGGTGAGAATGCGGATCTCATCGGCGAGGTTCTTTTCGAGCTTCGCCACTTGCGTGCCTTCGATGGCCTTGTGGCGTTCGTCCTTCTCCGCGCCCTTGCGACAAAAAATCTTCACGTCGACGATCGTGCCCTCGATGCCCGGCGGGCAATAGAGGGACGCATCGCGGACGTCACCAGCCTTCTCGCCGAAGATGGCGCGCAGAAGCTTTTCTTCCGGCGTCAGCGTGGTTTCGCCCTTTGGCGTCACTTTACCGACGAGAATATCTCCCGGCTTGACGGTGGCGCCGATGCGAATCACGCCGCTTTCGTCCAGGTTGCGCAGGAAGCTCTCGTTGATGTTCGGAATATCCCGTGTGATTTCTTCAGGGCCGAGCTTTGTATCGCGCGCCTCGATTTCATACTCCTCGATGTGAATCGAAGTGTAGTAATCCTCTTCCACCAGCTTTTCGCTGACGAGGATCGCGTCCTCAAAGTTGTAACCGCGCCACGGAAGGAACGCGACGAGTACGTTGCGCCCGAGCGCCAATTCGCCGCGATCGGTGCACGGCCCGTCGGCCAGCACCTGACCCTGCTTCACGCGGTCACCCGCGCGAACCAGCGGTTTCTGGCTTATGCAAGTGTTCTGATTCGAGCGCTTGAACTTCGTGAGGAGGTAAATGTCAGACCCGACCTCGCGGCTCAGCACGCCCGACTGGTCGGATTCGACGCGCACGATCACGCGCTCGGAGTCGACCTGATCGACAATGCCATCGCGCCGGCAAACGATAACCGCGCCGGAATCTCGCGCTGTGACTCGCTCCATGCCGGTGCCAACGAGCGGAGCTTCGCCCTTGATAAGCGGCACCGCCTGACGCTGCATGTTCGAACCCATCAATGCGCGGTTCGCGTCGTCATTCTCGAGGAACGGAATCAAGCTCGCCGCAACCGATACGAGCTGCTTCGGCGAAACGTCGATGTAATCCACTTCGTCGCGGCTCTTGAGCACGAAGTTGCCCGCTTGGCGGCAGTTGACGAGTTCCGTCGTGATCTTCCCCTTCTCGTCGAGCGCCGCGTTGGCCTGTGCAACTACGTACCGATCTTCTTCCCAAGCGGAGAGGTAGAAACAGTACGGCTCCACAACCACACGCCGCCGCTTCAACTCCTCGTTCGTCGCTTCCACCTTTTCCCGTTCGACGATCTCACCTGCTTTGAACTCGCTGTCGCCTGCATTGATGATCTGGACGAAGTCGATCACGCGGCCGCCCTTCACCTTGCGATAGGGGGACTCTATGAACCCGAATTCGTTGATCCGCGCGTAACAAGAAAGCGAACTGATGAGGCCGATGTTCGGACCTTCCGGCGTCTCGATCGGACAGATACGCCCGTAGTGCGTCGGGTGAACGTCGCGCACTTCGAATCCCGCGCGTTCACGCGAAAGACCGCCTGGTCCGAGAGCCGATAGGCGCCGCTTGTGCGTGATTTCGCTCAGCGGGTTCGTTTGATCCATGAACTGCGAGAGCTGCGAACTGCCGAAAAACTCGCGGATCGCGGCCATCACAGGCTTCGCGTTCACCAGATCGTGCGGCATCGCCGTCGACATTTCCTGGTACACGGACATCTTTTCCTTGATCGCGCGCTCCATGCGGACCAAGCCGATGCGGAATTGGTTCTCGAGCAACTCACCCACCGCGCGAACGCGCCGGTTGCCGAGGTGATCGATGTCGTCCACCGCTCCGATGTTGCGGCGCAGCCTCAGCAAATACTTGATCGCGGCGACGAAATCCGCCGGATCGAGCGTGCGCTTGTCGAGCGGCGTTTCCAGACCCAGCTTGATGTTGAACTTCAGCCGGCCAACCTTGCTGAAATCGTACTTGCGCGCGTCGAAGAACATGCCGTTGAACAGCGCCGTGGCCGTCTCGAGCGTCGGAGGATCGCCGGGACGCAGCTTGCGATAGATTTCGATCAGCGCTTCCTTCGGAGTTCGAATCGTGTCTTTGTCGAGCGTGCGGGAAACGATGATGCCGACATCGTCGCGGTCCGGGAAGCAGACATCTACTTCCGTGATGCCCGCTTCGGAAATCAAGGCCCACATCTCGGGCGTCAGCGGTTTGTTCGCTTCGAGCAGAACTTCACCCGTCTGACGGTTCACGAGCTCGCTTACCGTCACCGCGTTTTCGAGATCCGCAATGGTCACTTCCACCTGCGTTACGCGAGCTTTCGCGAGCTCTTTGTACAGCGGCTCAGAGATGCGCTTATGCGCGCCCACGAGCACTTCGCCGGTTTTCGGGTGCTTGATCTCGTGCGTCAGCTTGCGATCGATCAGGCCCTCGGAAGCGTTCCAATAGAGACCCTTGTCGCGCAGCGAAACGCGCTCGACCTGGTAGAACGTCCGCAGAATGTCTTCATTCGATTTCATTCCCAGAGCGCGCAGGAAAATCGAGCCCAGGAACTTGCGCTTCCGGTCGATGCGCACGTAGAGAATATTTTTCGTGTCGTACTCGAACTCCACCCACGAGCCGCGGTACGGAATGATCTTGCCGAGGAAGTAGCTGCGATTGTTCGCAGTTTCGAAAAACACGCCCGGCGAACGGTGGAGCTGGCTGACGATGACGCGCTCCGTGCCGTTGATGATGAAAGTCCCGTTCTCGGTCATCAGCGGAATATCGCCGAAGAAAACTTCCTGCTCCTTGATGTCGCGGATGGACTTCGAACCGGTGTCGGGATCCTTGTCGTAAATCGTGAGACGGATCGTGACCTTCAGCGGCGCGGAGTATGTCATCCCGCGCTCCTGGCATTCGTTCATGTCGTACTTGAGCTGCAGCGTGACCGGGTCTCCGCACTTGTTGCAAAATGTGGGCGTATTCTTGTTGAACGTGCCGCACTTCGCGCACAGCACGTCTCCGGTCTTGTACGGATTCGTGACGACGGATGCGCCGCAATTCCGGCAAGTGGCACGCAAATGGTGCAGGCCGCGCAGATGGCCGCACTTGCACTCCCAGTTGCCGATCGCGTAGTCCACGAAATCGAGCTGCGAAAGCCCGCGAAAATCCTGGATCGGAAACACTGATGTGAAAACGGATTGCAGCCCGGTGTCCTCCCGCTCGCTAGGGAGCAGGTCCATCTGCAAAAACCGCTGATATGACTTCTTCTGAACGTCGATCAGGTTCGGGATCTGGACGGTTGTCTTGATCTTGGCAAAGTCCAGGCGTTCGCGTTCCCGAACGACGCGATTACCGTTACGATTGCTCATTGAGAATCCTCTTCAGGGTCAAGCCGGAATCGACAATGCGGATAGACACCCGCCCCATCGGTCCGGGAAGGACGCATTTTGTGGTTCCTGATTTCCAAAGGAGCGGCCCGCCGCGGCGGGCGAATCCCCGTTTACAGCCCCAGGCGGCTGCAACTGCCACTACTTGATCTCGACCTTGGCCCCGGCGTCTTCGAACTTCTTCTTGATTGTGGCGGCTTCGTCCTTGTTGACGCCCTCTTTGACCGTCTTGGGAGCGCCGTCAACGAGATCCTTGGCTTCTTTCAAGCCGAGGCTCGTGACCTCACGAACCGCCTTAATCACGTTGATCTTGTTCGCGCCGACTTCGGTGAGAACGACGGCAAATTCGGTCTTCTCTTCCGTCGGCCCAGCCGCGCCGCCCGCCGCCGCGCCGCCCGCCATCATCACTGGCGCCGCCGCAGCCGCCGAGACGCCGAAAGCCTCTTCCATCTTCTTAACGAGATCGGAAGCCTCGAGCAGCGTTAGGCCCTTGATTTCTTCCAGGATCGTTTCCACTTTGCTAGCCATTGCGTTCCTATCCTCCTCCGAATTGAGAAACTCGAACTACTGAGCCGTCTCAGGAGCTGGCGTGCCGCTGCCTGCCCCGAACTTGTTTGCCTTTACTGCCTCGCTAGTCACCACCGCGAGGTTGCGCGGCAGTGCCGCCAAAGCGGATGCCACGCGCTGCGCTGGAGCGTTCAGCATGAACATGATCTTGCTGATGAGCTCTTCCTTGCTCGGAAGCTGCGCGAGCTGATTGATTTCCTGAATCGAAATAACACGGCCTTCCACCCACCCAGCCCGGAACTGAAACGCTGGGACGTCTTTCGCCACTTTCGTGAGAATCTTCGCCAGCGCGACGGGATCCGTCTTCGTGTAAGCGATCGAGTTCGTGCCCTTAAGATTCTTGAGCAAAGGCGCGGTCGGAGTGCCTTCCGCAGCGCGCTCCACAACGGTGTTTTTCACCACCTGGTACTTTCCGCCCGCCGCTTCAACTTGCCGCCGCAGTTTCGTGTCCTGCTCGACGGTGATCCCCTGGAAGGTCGAGAGAATTACGGTGGAGACAGTCGCGAGCTGCGTGCGAAGCTCATCCGCCTGCGTTTTCTTTTCGGCCTTTTTCTTCATCCAACTCTCCCCCTTGCGCTCCGCGCTTACGCCGCAACTGCAACTGCTGCATCCGCCTCGGCATGATCGATCAAAATGCCCGGGCCCATCGTCGAAGTGAGCGTGATTTTCTTGATGTATTTGCCCTTCGCTGCGGCCGGTTTGGCCTTGACGACAGCTCCGAGCAGCGCATGTGCGTTTTCCGCGAGCGTCTTCGCCGCGAAGCTGATTTTGCCAATCGGTGAGTGAATCAAGCCCGTCTTGTCGAGCCGAAATTCCACTTTGCCTGCCTTCACTTCCTTCACGGCGCGAGCCACATCGAACGTTACTGTTCCCGTTTTCGGGTTCGGCATCAGGCCGCGCGGTCCCAGCACTTTGCCCAGACGCCCAGCGGACTTCATCATGTCCGGAGTGGCGATCACGGCCTCATAATCCGTCCAGCCTTCCTGGATTTTCTGGACCATGTCGTCGCCGCCCACAAAATCCGCTCCTGCTTCTTGCGCTTCGCGAACTTTTTCGCCGCTGGCGATCACCAGCACCCGCTTTGATTTTCCCAGTCCGTGCGGGAGCACAACCGTGCCTCGAACCATTTGGTCCGACTGCTTCGGATCGACGCCGAGATTCAGCACCAGTTCCACGGTCTCGTCGAATTTCACGAAGTGCGCCTTGCGGAGAAGCTCCGCCGCTTCTTCGAGCTTGTACGGACGCGCCTCGACAAGCTTTCGGGCGCGATCGATGTTCTTTCCACCTACTTTTGCGCTGCGACCCATCTCGTGTGTCTCCTGCTCTTAGTCAGTGACTTCAATGCCCATATTGCGCGCCGTGCCCATGATCGAGCGCATTGCCGATTGAAGATTCGCAGTGTTCAGGTCAGGAAGCTTCGTTTTGGCGATCTCCTCCACCTGCTTCCGCGTTACCTTCGCTACTTTGTTGCGGTTCGGTTCCGGCGAGCCCTTCACGATTCCGGCAGCACGCTTCAACAGTTCCGAAGCCGGGGGCGTCTTCAGAATGAACGTGAAAGTGCGATCGCTGTAGACCGTGACCAGAACCGGTATAATCATGCCGTCCGGTTCTTTCGACGTCTTAGCATTAAACTGCTTGCAGAAATCCATGATGTTGAGCCCGTGCGGGCCGAGAGCCGTCCCCACGGGCGGAGCGGGAGTAGCCTTCGCGGCCGGCAACTGCAGTTTCACCACTGCCTGGACTTTCTTTGCCATTGATTAGCCCCTAATCCCGGAATACCGATTCCCTAGCGCCCGGCCGAAGCCAGTTATCCGACCTTTTCGACCTGCGCGAAATCCAATTCGACCGGCGTTGACCGGCCAAAAATTGTGACCGAAACTTTCAGCGTGCTGCGGTCCGTGTTTACTTCCTCCACCACGCCCGTAAAATTTGCAAACGGCCCTTCCCCGATGCGGACTTTCTCTCCGCGATCGAACGAAAGCTTCGGCTTCGGTTTCTCCGCCGTCGTCGTCGCGCGGTTCAGGATGTTCTGAACTTCCTCTTCCGTCAGCGGCGAGGGCGTTTGGCCCGACCCAACGAATCCAGTCACGCGCGGCGTCGAACGAACCACGTGCCACGTGTAATCGTCCATATCCATCTCGACGAGCACGTAGCCCGGATAGCACATCCGCGGCGAGATCACTTTCTTGCCGCCGCGTACCTCGACCACCGATTCGGTCGGGATAATGATTTGCCCAATCTTGTCCGTAAGACCGAAAGCTGCCACGCGGCCCTCGAGGCTCTCCTTCACCTTCTTCTCAAACCCCGAGTAGGTGTGGACGATGTACCACTGCTTTGCCATCTGCGTTTCCGTCTGTGTTTCCGTCATTTTTTGAAGTAGTTCAGCAGCCAAACCGAACCCTTGCTGAAGAACGAGTCGGTGATCGCGAAATAGATTCCAAAAAACGTCACTGTAATGATGACGACGATCGTGGTCGACCAAACGTCCTGCCGCGACGGCCAATTCACTTGCTTCATCTCGACGCGAACGTCGTGCAGAAACTGGCGCAACCTCTTGGGATAGGCGGCCAACTTGCCCACCGGCTCCATAAGCGAGAATCCGCTAACGCGATGCGATTCTTCTTCCCTGTTTGTCCGTGCCGCGTCTGCCATATCCTCGCCAGTTCCGATTCTAAATGCCCACGTTATACGCCGTTCGTCGCCCCGCCCAAAAAGCTGGCAGGGGAGGAGGGATTCGAACCCCCACTCTCGGTTTTGGAGACCGATGGTCTACCGTTGAACCTACTCCCCTTTACTATTTCACTTCTTTATGCGCCGTATGCTTCCGGCAAGTGTTGCAAAACTTTTGCGTCTCGAGCCGGTCCGGATGCTTCTTCCGGTTTTTCGTGGTCGTATAATTTCGATTTTTGCACTCGCCGCATTGTAGTGTGATGATTTCGCGCATGGTCGTTACTCGACGATCTCGGCGACGGCGCCGGCCCCGACTGTGTGGCCGCCTTCGCGAATCGCGAACCGCAGCCCCTTCTCGAGCGCTACCGGCGTGATCAAAGTAATCTCCGCAGATACGTTGTCTCCCGGCATCACCATCTCCACTCCCGCCGGCAGCTTCACGTCTCCCGTGACATCGGTGGTGCGGAAGTAAAACTGCGGCCGGTATCCCGTGAAGAACGGCGTGTGCCGCCCGCCCTCTTCCTTCGTCAACACGTATGCTTCCGCCTTGAACTTCGTGTGCGGCGTGATCGAACCAGGCTTCGACAACACTTGCCCGCGCTCCACTTCATCTTTTTCAGTGCCGCGCAACAGCAAGCCCACGTTGTCGCCCGCGATCCCTTCATCCAAGAGCTTGCGGAACATCTCGACGCCCGTCACCGTCTTCTTCATCGTCGGACGGAACCCCACAATCTCGATTTCCTCGCCCACTTTCACCTTCCCGCGCTCGATTCGCCCGGTAACAACCGTGCCGCGTCCCGAGATCGAGAAAATATCCTCAATCGGCATCGCGAACGGCTTGTCCACATCCCGCTGCGGCAGTGGTATGTGCTTGTCCACAGCTTCCATCAATTCCAGGATCGACTTCTCCCACTTCGCGTCGCCTTCCAGCGCTTTCAGCGCCGACCCGCGAATCACGGGAATCGTGTCGCCGGGAAACTGATACGTCTTCAACAATTCGCGCACTTCCAGTTCCACCAGCTCCAGCAGCTCGGGATCGTCCACCATGTCGCATTTGTTCAAGAACACCACGATCGCCGGCACACCTACCTGCCGCGCCAGCAAAATGTGTTCACGCGTCTGCGGCATCGGACCATCCGTCGCCGCCACCACCAGAATCGCGCCGTCCATCTGCGCCGCGCCCGTGATCATGTTCTTCACGTAGTCGGCGTGCCCCGGGCAGTCGATGTGCGCGTAATGACGATTCGGCGTCTCATACTCCACGTGCGACACCGCAATCGTGATTCCGCGCTCCCGCTCTTCCGGCGCGTTGTCGATCGAATCGAATGCGCGGAACTGCACCTTCGGGTTGCCCTTCGCCAGCACCTTCGTGATCGCCGCCGTCAGGGTCGTCTTGCCGTGGTCGATGTGACCAATCGTCCCCACGTTCACGTGCGGCTTACTCCGCTCGAATTTCTCCTTCGCCAT
>Ga0073928_10003887_pt1 | contig 22870 bp, 21 predicted proteins | sample PaiPotPPA55metaG_FD_76969 | JGI IMG/M metagenome (GOLD analysis project Ga0073928, IMG submission 76969) | Iron sulfur acid spring bacterial and archeal communities from Banff, Canada, to study Microbial Dark Matter (Phase II) - Paint Pots PPA... ...
AAGAAGGGGGTTGAAAACCGTGACCGTGTGACCGGCAAATTGGTGGCGGCGTCATTCGTGCATGACAGTTCCCGCGCGCTCGATCCGCAGTTGCATACGCATTTCACGGTGTTCAACGCGACATTCGATGAACAGGAACGCTGCTGGAAAGCCCTGCAAGCACGGGGAATGTATGACGCGATTCGTTACGGCACGGCAGTTTATCGTAATGAATTGGCCAAACGGGTGCAAAAAATTGGGTATCGCATCCAACCGGCCAAACATGGCTTTGCCATCGAGGGTGTGAGTGATGGGGTGTTGAAACAATTTTCCAAACGCGCGCAGGAGCGCGACGCAGTGGTGCAGGAGATGGAACAAAAGTTGGGGCGAAAACTTTCCAACGATGAAATCTCCCATGCGGTGCATCAGAGCCGGACAAAAAAAGTAAAAGGCATTTCAACTGCGGAAGTCCGCGAACGGCAGTTGTCACAGTTATCGGATGATGAACGGCAGTCGCTGCAAACGCTCCGTGCTTCGGCTCGCTCCTCACGCAAGTCGCAAATTACGATGGTGGAAAATCAAGCCTTGAATCATGCGGTCGCCCATGTCTTCGAGCGTAAATCGGTGGTGCCAGAGCATGAGCTATTGGACGTGGCGTTGTCGCATCGCTTGGGCGCGGTGGATTTGAACCATTTGAAAGCGGCGGTGAAACACTTGCCAGACCTGGTGAAAACGGAACGCGGATTTTCCACCAAGGAAATTGTGGCGACGGAATTGAGTTTGATTCAGACGGTCAACGCGGGCTGCGATTCAGTTGCACCATTGCATCCCGGTTATCGGCCTGCCGACTGGCTCGGCGAAGATCAACGCCGGGCGATTTACCATGTGCTGCGCACCAGTGACCGCATCACCGGCCTGCGAGGTCTGGCCGGCAGTGGTAAAACCACGGCGTTGCGCGTGCTGGTCGCCGCCTGCAAAGAGGCGAAGATTGAACCGATGTTCTGCGCGCCAACGGCGGCGGCAACGGACGTGTTAAGAAAAGAAGGATTCGAGGCGGTGACACTGCAAAGCCTGCTGTTGTCCAAGCCATCATTGCTCAAAGACAAGCTGGTGGTATTGGATGAAGCCGGGGCGGTGGGGATGGATGACATGAAGCGGCTGTTTGATTATGCGCGCGCTGCGCGAATCATTTTGTCCGGCGACACCGGGCAGCACGCTTCGGTAGCGCGAGGCGATGCGCTGCGGATTTTGGAACGGCATTCCGATTTCAAGTCCGGCCAGTTGACGGCCATCCGGCGGCAACGTAAAGCCGATTATCGCAAGGCCGTGGAACTGGCCGCGCAGAAACGCACTGTGGAAGCGTTCGCACAGTTGGAGCGAACGGGCGCGGTGGCTGAATTTTCGGGCGATGAACTTCATGGCTCGGCGGCGAAATCGTATCTGAACGCATTGGCGGAAAATAAATCTGCACTGCTGGTAGCACCCACTTGGGCGGAAATTGAAGCGGTGACGGAAAAAGTGCGGGCTGCTTTGAAAACATCCGGTCGGCTGACCGTTGAGGAAAAGGCATTTCAAGTTTTTGATTCGCTCTCATGGACGGAAGCGCAGAAACGGGATGCGCGGCAATATCGTCCCGGCATGGCCATCCATTTTCATCGGCGCGGACATGGTTTTGAAAAAGGTGAAACGGTGCAGGTGGTCGCCGTGGAAAATGACTCGCTCAAAGTTCAACATACGGATGGTTCCGAAAACATTTTCCCATTGGGTGCAGGCATCGCCTGTGATGTGGGGGAGAAACGGAAATTGAAAGTGGCTGCCGGCGACAAGCTGTTGCTGCAAGCGAACTGGCAAAAGAAATTTGTGAACGGTGAACTGGTCGAGGTCAAGGCTGTTCAGGGCGATTCCGTTTTGCTGGCCGATGGCCGGGTGATTCCTACCGATTATCGCACGTTCACGCATGGCTACGCCGTCACGTCGCACGCAGCCCAGGGCAAGACGGTGGATGAAGTTTTGATTGTAGCGTCGTCGCGTTCGCTCCGCGCAATCAATCAGGAACAATTTTACGTCAGCATCTCGCGCGGTCGCGAACGCTGCCAGATTTTCACCGATGATAGTGACTTGCTTCGTTCGTATGTCACCCATTCCAGCGCACGGCTGGCGGCGGTTGAGGCCATGCCGCAACGTGACTTCCTCCAAACGATTTTGCAGCGCGGCAATCGTTTTCTGAAACGGTTCCGCCAGCGCATTACACAATCACTTTCAATCGAAACAACCGAAAGGAGCAGCCATGAAATCAAGCCAACTGAACAACGAAAATCCGTCCAGCACATCAGCGTCTAGCCCGCGCGACAATCCCTGCCTCGGCAATGATCCCACCGTCGCCGCACTCGATGTGTTTGCCGATAACGGCATCAGCTATCTGCTGCCTTACGCACAATTCTTGTATGCGGAAAAAATGTCCAACCCGGCTTTGGAAAAGGAGCCGGACGCGCCGCCGGAAAAAATGCTGATTCGTTTCGCTACGGCCGAAGTCGTCGTTTTAGGCAGCGGCCTCAAGCGGCTGGAACAGGGGATTCAGAAATCCGAATTAAAATTTGTGAAGTCGGCGGATCGCCGTTTGGCCGCGACGTTGAGCACGCATATTGCCGCCGTCACCCTGACTCTAACCAAGGAAAACGTATGAATCCCGAACGCAAAGAAATTCTTAATTTGGTCTCACTGCCGGGACGTTTGAACGCCGACGAAGCCGCTTTCCGGCTTGGCTTTGAACCGGACCATATTCCCATTCTGGTCAGTGCCGGCCAGCTCAAGCCGCTGGGTAATCCGCCGCCAGGGTCGGTGAAGTTTTTTCTGACTGTCGAGATTGAGCAAAAAAAAGTTGACGCCCGATGGCTGAACAAGGCAACCGAAATCGTCCGGTTGAAGATCAAGGACAAGAACGAGCGGGCCGCAAAGAACCGAGCGCTTAAAGGTTCCCTTAAAAGTTCCGCCGCCGCAACCAATGGGAACAATTCCCATGCCCGTCGTTCCTGAATCAGCGGCGCTATCCGCATCTCCGTGGTCATTCCCAATCATTATCGTGATTGCAATACGCCGAATGGTGCGGCGGTGGAAACGGGTCGAATGTGTCCGGGTATGGCGGTGGCGATCCCGGCAGATGGATGAAAACGGCTGGCCGCACATGGTGCGTAGATTTTCCTCCCTTTCGCCGCAATGCGCCGCTTAATACCCACGCCAGCAAAGCCAGCAAAATATAAATGACGCCAATGAGAAAATAGAGCGCATGGTCGTGAACGAATCCGTCAAGGTGTTTCAATCCCGACGCTTCCAGTTCGAGTGCTTTTATTTGCCAAGGTTGCATGATGTCCTCCTTATGCAGCAACGGCTTTCGCCGCTGGTTCGGTGTTCCGGTTTCTAATGATGGCCTTCTGTTGCCGTTCGTATTCACTCAACGACGGCATTTCCACCGGCGCTTTGCGGGAATACGCCCGCGCCATCGCCCGGCTGTTATGGCCAAGATTCACCTGGGCATACCGTTCGGGGTAGCCCGCCGTCTTTGCACGTTCCGCCCAAGCGTAACGGTAGCTGTGCAGCGAGACGCCCTTGATGCAAAGTCCGGTGCAGCGTTGTTTGAACTCCGTGGCGCGGTCACCCGAACGGACGCTTCGCAGATACGGAAACAGCGGGCCGCTTCCCGGCAGGTCGCGCAAAACCTCCTCCATGTCTTCATCCATGCGCATGATGGCAATCGAGCCGGTCTTCCGGCGCGCATAGCTGATGACGTGGTGTTCCCAATCAACGTCCTCGGCGTTCAGGCCGGCCAGATCGGATTGCGATGCGCCCAAGTGCCAGGCCAGTTTATAGAACGCCTTGCGTTCGGGATTGTTTTCGCGGGCGACGATGGCCAGATGTTCGGCCAGCTTAATCCCGCGCTTCTCTTTGAACTCGACGGCGGGCCACTGGCGTTTCGGCACCAGCGGCCACGGCAGCCAGTTCATGTCCACGCAGAAGTTGTGCAGCCGCCGGAGATAAACATTCGTCGAGACAGTCCCCATTTGCAGAACTTTCAAAATGGTTTCGGCCTTCGTTTCGATGATGACCTGCGGTAGCAACATGGCGAATGCCTTGTCCTTCGCGGCAGTTTTCCAACGATGCTGGTTCGCCCCTTGTTTGGTGCCAATCAACGATTCAATGGCGTGCCGCCACGTCCGGGTGGTGATGCCGTTGTCGCTGCCCGCCAGATACGCTTTGGCAATCTGGAGATTCAGCACCGGCTGGCGTTCGGAATTATTTTTGGCTTCGATGACCTGCCGGGCATCGTCGGCGTTGGTGGTGCCGAGACTGGTGCGTTTGCCGGTCTTGGTGTCCACGCAGTAGTAGGCTCCCCCACGAATTCCACGGCAGATGAGACGGTAACGTGTTTTCATATTTTTCACGCAACCGCGAGAATAACCGAGGCCGAATCCGAAGCGGTAACAGATAGTCGGCAGATTATGCCGGACTATACTGGTTTCCTACGGATTGGAAAAATGGTGTCCGTTTTGGTGTCCGTTGCGGACTCCCTGCCTCTTAAACCGTTGCTGCACTCACAGTTCGGATTGGAGGCGAGGGTCGGAATCGGACTAAGTCACCGATTCAGATGCCAATATAATCGCATAAACCCCTGTAAAATCAAGGACTATTCGCCATTACTCGCCACTATTTTTCACTACTGTTTTCAACTTTCACTGACAGTTTCACTGACAGTTAGGAGTTTCGGCCAGGATCACTGTCGCTTGTGAAATAGGCCCGCATGGTATCTGCGTCAATCGGCACACAAGCGTCAACGCACTCCTGTAATTCTTGCGCCCTTCTCGGGTCGCCCATCTCATCACAACACGCCACCATATTCCTCACGATGTGGAAGTATTCAAATTCTGTGACTAGAATATCTCGGAGGCAAATACAGATTTTGAGGGGGTCATCAAGAAATAAAACCTTAGAGTTATTTTCCACAAGTTCACGAAACAATTCTGGGCGGTCGTGCCGAACCTTTTTCATTGCACGATCCTCTCGTATATCCACAGCTTTCAAGTAAGAAAGCATTGCCAACCTGAAATGTCCGGCCAATTTGTATGTAAGACCAAGACTGTTTTGGGAGTAGTCGTTATCAGGTTGTAAGCGAACGGCAGTCGAGAGTGCTTCTATGGCCTCAGGAAAGCGTCCAAGCAACTGTAGAGCGATGCCAAGTGCCTGCCAAATAGGCCCTTCATCGGAATTGAGTTTAAGAGCACGTTCATAATAATCAATTGCCGGTATTAAGTCGCCACGGGACCGAAGCGTCACGCCAGCCAAATAAATAGCGTTCCAGTCGCCAGCATCTTGATGAATTGCCTCGGCGCAAGCATCAAAGGCGGCGTCGAATTGCTTTTGGTCGTAGCAGTGTTGGAATCGAGAAAGTAGTTCGTCTTTCATAGATGCGAGCCCCCCTTGGTGAATACTAGGTGGAAATTTTCAATGAAGCAAGAATTGGTCACGAGCGGTTGTGCCATGATGACTCAACACTTTCCTTTCCGCCCTGTCGGAAAGGGCGCGAAGCGTTAAAGCCAGCGCAGCGGTGAATGCGTGGTGTCCAGAGGTCCACGACCTCTGGCGGCGGGGTTTGGGGACGGCAGCGGAGTCCCCAACATGGCAAAAACCGACTGAACCGTTTCCAGTCCAGCCGGGCGCGTGATGGTGCGGGCGGTCAATCCTCGTCCGGCATCATTACCGTGATGGCCGGTTCCGGCGCGTCCATGTCGAGGGGGCCGCACATGGCAACCAATTTGATGAGGCGCGGGGCGCGGTTGTCGTTGCGCACATAAAGCGCAAATGGCAAGCGGGTCTGTCCGGGCTGCGCCTTGCGGATGGCAAAGCGGAGCATCCAGACAACATCCCAAAGCCGTCCGGCTTCGTCCTGGCCGGTCACGTCCGGCGGCACGGTCACATAAGCGTCAAACGCGGTGCGGGTGATAAAAACCGGAAAGCGGATTCCGGCTTCCTGCGCGGTTTTGGTGATTTCAACCTGCACGCCGTCGGCAATGGCTTGGGCGCGGGTGTAACTGTAAACGATATTTAACGGGTGATTATTCATGGTGATTTTGTGTAGTGGTGGTAAAAAACGCCGCCTGCGCTGCCTCGGCAAGCTGCCGGGCGTGGTCTGCTTCGCCGCGTTCGCGGGTGATGCGTTCGCCGTCCAGCCCGGTTTCGGCAATCAGGTTGAACGTGTCCGGCGTGAATCCAAATTCATGCTGCGGGACAGGCAAGCGGCGTCTGTTTCGTTTCATGGCCGGGGTTAGGCGTAAAAATAGCCAAGACTGCGGAGTGATGAAAAATTGCCGTTGCCGATAACAACATGGTCGAGCAATTCCAATTTCAAAAGCTGCCCGGCGCGGATGAGGTCGCGGGTCACTTTGATGTCTGCTTCCGATGGGGTGCTTTCCCCCGATGGGTGATTGTGCATGACAATCAAGGCACTGGCGGCGGTTACGATGGCCAGCCGGAACACTTCGCGGGGATGGACTAAAATTGTGTCCATCGTGCCAATGGAAACGATGTGATGGCCTTTAACCTTTCGGCGCGTGTTCAAAAGCAGCACGGCCAAACATTCACAGTCCGGGTTAAAATGCGGATGGGTCGCAATGTGCAACCGCCAATAATCGGCGGCTTTGTCGGGTGTCTCGCAATGCTGCATTGCGTCCGGGGTCGGACACTCGCGCAATGTGGTCACTTTATATTCATACGGGCTGGCGGCAAACTTGAACGGTTTAACGATTGATTCCAAACCGGGCAAAACAGGTGTCATATTCATGGCGGTTTCTCCGGTTAGGCGGGTTTCTGGTCTGCGGCAAAATAGCTGCCGTAACGCCTGCGCGGGTCATAGGTCGCCCGTTCGTCGGGTATCGTGCCGCAAGGGTGCTGCCATGCCTGCCGGGTGTTGTTCCAATGAAAACCAAGCTCGGCCAAAACGCGGGTGACGGTCGGCGGTTGCTTGTCGCTAAACTGAATCCAAACCCATTTGCCAACCACTTCGGCGATTTCAAAAAAGTTCGGCGTCTCACTGCGTAGCAACGAAAGAAGTTTTTCCGTTTCCAACTGGCGGTTTGCCCGGCGCAATTCCAGATTGATTTTTGGTCTGTTTCCCGTGCTCGTGCTCAACTGTTCGGGACGGCTCTGAGCCTTGATCTGATTTTTGTTTGTATTCGTTTTCATAGTCTTTTTTTTGTGCTCTGCTGTTCGGTCCGGTCTTTCGCCCTTCACGAAAAAAGCCCGTGCAGCAGGGCGGCCAGTGGAGGTCGCCTTCAGGAGGAACCACGTCCGGCCCCCTGTGAAGCGGGCTAGTGAGGGCGAAAGAACGAGCCGATGCAGAGGGGAGCACTTGCGGGAAAGGACTTGAAAACGATCCAAAGAATTACTCCCCCACTGACTCCGCGAAGCGGGCGAGCCTGGCGTGACTCATGGCTTCCGCATGAGCCATGACAGGGGAGTATCAATCAAAAGCCAAAACGGGGCGCGGGGTCGCGCTGTTCTGACGTATGGCCGGAAGGGTGTAGCCGGGAGCCGTGGCTTGGAGGGTGAAGGGGCAAGATCAAAGGCGCACGGCGGAACACGAACGACCAAAGGTCAGACTCACATGGGCAAGGACAAGTGGCACAAGTTGCGCGGTGGCGTGCCACGCTGAAAGCGAGCGGCTGCTTGTGTCTCTTGGACGGCGGGGAAAATTAGGGTTTGCTGCCGTCTATCCACGGCATTAATGGCGCAAGTCGTCCAGAAATTCAGACGCGGGTTCAACACTGGTTACAAGGAGACGGTCTCGTGCGCGGGTGCAAGCAACATAAAGCAAATGGCGTTCTGTGTTGTAAACTTCTTCCAAATCTGAGTCGTCTGCTACGGATTGAATGCGTTCTTGTAAAGGGATGACTTCATCGTCGCAACCCATGACCGCCACGGCACGAAATTCCAACCCTTTAGCAAGGTGCATCGTGCTTAGGGAGACTTGGTCGTTGGTCGTTTCGACATTTTCATCAAGTATCTTGAATGACATTCCTGTCTGCTGAATTGCGGCGCGGGCGCGATCCATTTGCGCCACAGAGCGGACAAACACGCCGAACTCATGGGGCGCAATACCACCCTTTGCAAGTTTTGAAATCCATTGGGCAATCGCTGCGGCCTCGTCCTTTTCATTGCTGAATGTCCGAATTTCCGGTGGCGGGCCGTTAAACACGGAAACGGTATCTGCACGCTGCTCGGTATTTCCATCCGCATCGGACACTTCCGGGCCGAGCAAGCGGTCTGCCTGCGTTCGGATTTGATGCGATGTGCGATAATTGACGCGAAGATTTCGCGACCGTCCGCGAATATCCACGCCCAAGGCCAACCATGAAAATGGCTGTTGAAAAATACGTTGCCCAAGGTCGCCAGCGAAAAAGAGGGCGTCAGCGCGATGTGCGCCAATCGCCGCTAAAAAACGCAAGTGTGCAATGCCTATGTCCTGCGCCTCATCTACAATAACGAAATCAAATGGCGGGTTCTTGTCCGCACGAATCGCCGCTGCCAGCTTGGTGAACATTTCTGACAGGGTGACCATTTTTTTGGAAGCCAGGCCCGCGCGCACTTTTTCAAAAATTTGCCATAGCACCTGACGCTGTGGCTCCGGCAGCCGGGTCTTTCTGCCCAGCCGCACCACATCACGATAAGACTCCCAAGTCCCCAACTGCCACGCATCAACAACCTGTTCCCACTCGGTGAACAAAAAATGGTTGCTGAATTTGTGATTACCAACGTCTTTGGCCGCTGCGCTCAAAAGCTCAAGAATCACCTCGTGTGGCGCGAGATTAGCCTGACCAAAGTGTGATTTGTAGAGGCGTCCTCCAATGGCGTTGATCGAATGCACCTCTAAACGCTCTGCTAAACGCGGTTCGTTGCTAATCAATCTTCTCAGTTTGGTGCGTAATGAATTTGCCAGTATGTGCGAAAAGGTTGTGAGTAAGACTCTGGCGTTGGGATTCGTCCGCGCCAGAAATACAGCACGATGAACGGCCACAATGGTTTTGCCTGTGCCTGCGGAGCCAGAGATACGGGCCGGGCCGGTGTAGGCGCGTTCCACGAATTGGCGTTGGTCTGGATGAAGAAAAATTGACCACTTGTCCCAGGGAAACTCAAGCGCCCGTTCCAATTCCTCGATATTCGACATTACGCGGAATCGGCGTTGTGCGTCGGGATGCTCAAATGGATTGGCCGATGCTGCGACCGGCGTTGCCACACGCGGTTTGCCCCCGGTTGCCAGTTCCAAAAGGGCTTCTGAGGCTTCTCCGGGTAGTCGGTCGGCAAGCAGTAGCAATGTGTCTTCGTTGGCTTGGCGAACATCGTTCAACCATTCAGCAGGCACACCGTAACTCAAAAGTTCGTCGTCTTTGACATTGGCAAAAAGCAGGGGCTTCTTGACGGCTTCCGGTTTGAGGACTTGGGCTTCCACATAACACGGAATGAGAATCTCCTGCACTGTCTCACGGATTTCAACCAACTGTGCGGCCCCTGTCTTGGGATGGGTTTCCAGTTTTCGACGTTCCGCCCATTGGTAAGCTTTGTCGTGATGGTCAACGTAGCAAAGTAACAAACTCGCCTCGCTTTTGTGGACAATCAGCCGGATGTCGCGGCTGACGCGCAATGACCAGAAATTTTTGTCCTTTGCTTTGTCGAGCTTGTGGAAACTCATTCCGGGACTGGCCGGATTGAGCTGCAAATCGAATGCAGTCGTTTTTACCGCCTTTTGTTCGTCGCCAGTAAGACGCGCAAGACTGTCGGTAAATGTGTCTGCAATTCGGAATTCCATTCTGTATCGCTCATTTTTTCAAAAGTTGGGCATCTCTTGCGAGCAAATTCGCGAGTTCTTTATGTTGCGCCTTTCGCAAATCGGGGTCATTTTCGGTCCCGCCCCAATTCCTTATCGCTGCATGTCTTGGAGGCGGCTCATCCGCGATCACGTCAAGTTGGGCATTTCTTACGCTTTGGGCTTTAATAATAGCCGCTCCGTGGATTGTCCGCCCCTGTGCCGCAAGTTCATCGCCAAGTGCCCAAAGTGTGTGGCGCGGTTCACTGCCGTGACGAAAAACCGAGGTTTCACGATCTTCAATTTCCGGCAAAAATGCGGACGGTTTGACCATCGTTGAATTGAACTGGCTTCGCGACATGAGAAATCGCGCGAGGTCTTCCTCGTCAGCGACAACCTCAGGCAACCCGGAGGGCAGCATTTCCATTTGTCGTAATTGAGGTTATGCCTTCAATGACTCGTTCAGGGATTCGTTGCCCATCAAAACGAGCAACCGCGTGGCCCTTGTCCGTTCCATCGAGCCAAGCAAAGGCAACGCGGCTATTTGCTCCTATGCTGAGAGAGAAAATTTGGTTGCGAGTTTTAATCCAGTCCAACGAGATGGAGCCGTCAGGATCAATCGAGAATTCAGGCAAGGGAATTGCATTTGGTAAGGCTCGTAGAAATTTTTCTGCAACCAGAACAGCGATTGGATCAGCGGCTTGGTCCTCAGCAGCCAACGCCATCAATTGAGAAATTGCTTCTTTTTTTGCTCCAAAAAGCGCCTCCGATTGCTCGAAGATTCTGACAACACAAGCGGCTTGTGCTCTGACGGTCTGTGCTTCCTGAGAAACAGCACTTCCATCATTTGCCAAAGCCTGCATGGCGGCAAATCCGGCGATTGCACTTAATTTTGGAATAGATTGATACATGTCTCTGTCAGTGTATTTCGGAAAACTCTGTTTTTCAAGTCCCTTAACGATTGAATTGTCTTGATGATTTCGCCCCAATTGCTTGGTTCCGTGGTCACTATGCGAGCGGCAGCGATGTCAAATATGACAGGTAATGTTTCGTTTTCAGCGTGTTGGGCCGCCAAAACGATGTTGACCTGGTTCCCTGTTTCATTTTCGACTGCCGTGTGTTGATCGAGAAAGCCAATAAATCCAAGCCTATCTTCATCTGGTAGCTTTGGACAGATTTTGAAATAATCTTCCAATTCGAGTTTGCCTCCCGGCATTGGCAAAAGAAGTCGATTGATGTAACGCAATTGGATAAACCGCACTTGAACTGGCGATGTAAGTTTAACGAAGATGTTCCAAGTCCGCTCCATTTCGCCAAGATAATCATCCAGTGTGGAATAAGGTGCAAGCCGATTAAACGAAAAGCCATGCGGCCTCACCTGGACCAATTGCCTTTCGTCTTCTTGAAGCAATTGAAATCCGTGCAAGCTATGTTTGATTGAAAATTGAGGCTGCGCCTCAGGTTTTGCTTCGATTCGGTGTTCCTGCACGAGCACGGCCTTAAATTTTGGATATTGTGGACGAAATGCCTCTTTTGCAGGTTCTTGCAAAGCTGCGATGTCCTGAACGGGCGGCATATCGCATTCGATATTGAGAACCGCCTCGACAATCGGAGCATTCTTTAATTTTAGCATCGGCTCATCCATACCAGATAAAATACAGCAATTTGGTTAAACCTTAAACACTTTCATCACTTCGTCGCCGAGGTGATTGATTACCTTTACAGCTATGCGGCCTTTTTTTGGTTTGTCGAACGGTCGCGATATGTCGCTGTTAAGGGTAGCCCAGGCTTCGGGATCAATTTCAGCTTTGAGCGTGGTTTTAAGAGAATTGTAAGGGTCATTCGCGCCTAGGAAATATGCGTGACGAACAAAGAAACTTTCTTCGTTGTAGTCCGTGTCAATGAACCAGCACGCGATGCCGTCGGCTCCGTCGCTGCGGACTTCGCCGGTGTTGGGGTGGAAAACATCCACGCCGTTTACCTTCACACGCACTTTGCCGTCCTTTTCCTCCAGGATCGTGATGTCTGGCTCGCCGAAGATGACAAAGAGATTTCCCTTGCCGGTGTTTTTCAGGTCGTCGGACATGTGGAGGTCGGCATTCATGCGAGCCTTGAGCACGGGAATTCGGCCTAGCTTATTGAATTCCGTCGTGTGCGCTTCATAATTGAAGGCACAGGCGATAAGGACATCGAAATCAGCATCGCCCGCCTCGCGGGCGGCAAGGACAAGGTCTTGACGTTGGACGGTGCCGAACTCCGGGCCAATGAAAATGGCGGCGCGTTTTTCTTTGTCGGCCTCCATGTAACGGCCTTCCGCGCAAACCAACTCACCCGGCCAAGGTGCGAGCGCGGTAAATGTGATCTTGTCCTCTTTGTGCGCCTGCTGGACACCGGCGACTTTAAGATTATCCAGAATCATCTGCGGGAAACTCTGCTTCGCCGCGTAGTCGGGGCTATCTTCTTTGAGGGCATCAATCAACTCGTCGTTTTCATCCACGCCAAGGACTCGGTGGGGCGAAAGGCTTTCCACGGTGAACGGCCCGGCCACGCGGACTTTCTTTTTGTCCTCGTATGGTTTATCATAGAGGTATTCAAACTCTGCCTTGGCGGCGATAGACTTGTTGATCTCTTGCTGCCGTGCGATGCGAGCCTGCCACCAGTCGGTGTGCAGCTTCTTTGCTGCATCGGGCCACTTGGCATCGGCCTCGCGCGGAATTTCCCAGTCCTGCCATTGTTCTTTCAGGGCGGTGTTTAACTTTTCGCGCAAAGGTTCAAGCGTTGCCTGCCACTTTTCCGAGATAACTTCCATTTCGGCGTTGTTAGCGATAGAACTGAGCATTATGTGTGGCACGCGCTCATAAACGAAGCCCTGACGGATATTACCCTGCACAGGCTGCGAGCTAGGTGCGGTATGCGTGATTTCGGCTTCTTTGATTTGACCTTCGCGGGAATCGGCCAGCAAGTAAAATGGATACCGCGCGCCCATTATGCGAGCACGGGCCAACGCAAGGGCTACGCGCGATGTGTCAATCGTGATCCAGCGGCGTCCCCATTGCTCGGCCACAGCGGCGGTGGTTCCTGATCCGCATGTCGGGTCAAGCACAAGGTCTCCAGGGTCACTGGCCAACAATAGGAGCCGCTCAATAACCTTGGTGTTCGTTTGGACTACATAAATCTTATCCATTCCGCTCCCTGAAGCGGTATCGGCCCAAAAGTTTGAAATTGGGTTTACGCAAAAGTCGTCCTGAAACCTCACATAACTCAGCGATTTTCCGTTTCCCTCAAGACGATTAGCTAACGCAAGCCTTTGCATTCCGCTGCGATTGCTCTTCCAACTTGACCCGCTCTTCGGGCTGTATTTCGTTCCCATAAAGTTAATGTCAAAGACACAACTTGGCGTTAGCCCTGCGGCTAATGCTATTTGGTATCGAAGAATGCGTGCATGTTCGGGCAATGTCGTTCTCCCTGAACGCTCATCCGAATTCATTCTGCGCCGGACCATTCCGGGCAGTTCGACCACTGAATATGCGTCGTCGCCGAGTTCAGACTTTGCGTCAAACAAGCGACGTAGCTTTAGGGTTTCCGCACTTTTGGAATACCAAACAATGAAGTCCGTGACCCCAGACACGCCCTCCTTTGAAAGGCCTGCTGTCTTCTTAACGGTTATCAGATGAACGAAGTTTGTTTCCCCGAAGACCTCATCCATTACCGACCGGACGCGATGGACATTTTCATCACCGATTTGGACGAAGATAGAGCCGGAATTGGTCAGAAGATCGCGGGCAACGGTCAGGCGGTCGCGGAGGTAGGTAAGGTAGCTGTGGATGCCATCGCGCCAAGTGTCGCGGAAGGCTTTTACTTGCTCTGGTTCGCGGGTGATGTGGTCGGCCTTGCCATCCGTCACGGTGCGACTAGTGGTGGACCATTGGAAGTTGCTGTTAAATTTGATGCCGTAGGGCGGGTCAAAGTAAATGCACTGCACTTTCCCGCGCAAACCCTCGCGTTCAGCGAGGCTCGCCATCACCTGCAAGGAATCGCCGAGTATCATCCGGTTCGACCAATTTTGGTCATGCTGGTAAAACTCAGTTTTGTCCGCGCCTTTTGGAATTCCATTGAAGTCCGCAAATAGGTCTGCGGTAATCAGCCCTGCGTCATGCTCGCGCTCCTTCGTTTCGCGGAGCAGGTCATCAATCAAAACTTTGGGGTGAACCTTTTCCTGAATGTAAAGCGGTGGCGCATGGACAACCAGGTCACTCCAATCTTGTTCGTCTTTGCCGCGCCAAACAAGCTGTGGATCAAGGTCGGTATTTCGGGGATAGCGGATTTGCTTCGGATTTTGTTGTTCCTCCTGAAGCACGGATTGAAATTCAGCCGTGGGGATGTTTTTCCGCTTTGCCTCGTCGTGTGTAAGCGTTTCAACGGTTTTGGTGTTGGCTTTCTTGACCATGTTATTTCTCCTGGGCCGTTGGCTTAGTGGTGGTGGTATCTATCATTTTGTTAAATTCGCTCGCGATCTTGGCCGCGAAGTCGGATTCAATCTGATAAACTTGGGTGAATTCCGCGAAGGCCCAACGACCGTAAGTTTTAAGGTGATTCACGCCTGGCACCCAATAGGTTTCCATCGTGATTTTCTTTTCCTTGGCGTCCTCGCGTCGGTAGCCTTTTATTTCTGTAATCAAGTGCAAGGGGTCATCGGGGCCGTGACCATCATCTACCAACACGATGAAATCGGGAAGATACTTTCGCGTTTCGGAGCCGTAGCGATACGGCACTTCAAGTCCGAGATTGTGATTTTTGACGTAGGCAATGACTTTTGGATGGGCTTCCGCGACGCGGCAGAATTCGGCTTCCCAATCGCTGTCGAGCACGATCCAATTGATATGGCATTTGGGCGGGGGACCGATTGTCTCCCAACGATCAGTTTTGGAAGTATTGAACCGGACGTGTTTGGTGGAACCAACAGGATTGTAGGGGTCAAGCAGCGCCCTGATGGGACGCTCGCCAATAAAAGCGTTTGTGATGCCAGCCGTAATGCGATTGCAGGCTATGTCTGCAAGCTCCTGATACATGAGCAATGCCGGATAAGTTTCGCCTTTGCAAACGAGGCAGGTATCAATCCATTGCTTGGTGATACGTTTCAACTGGCCGAACAAATGAAGTTTGGGTTCGTCGCCGGGGTCGCGCCATTTCGTGTAAAGCAGGCGTTGCGTGACGTGAAAAAGCAACGTGGATGGCCGCATGTCGCCAAGATGTTTCAAGCCAAGGTCAACACCTTCGCCGATGATGCCAGAATTTCGTGTGATTGAAGGGCCAACGAGGTCGGGACTGAGTTCAAGTATTGAATCCGCGTTGAATACCGCCGTCAGCCGGTCCTCCGGCAATTCCACGCGATAGCCTTCAACGCGCGGGAAAGAGATTTCGAGCGCGTCACGTTCGGGCCGGACGGCCTTGACCTGAATTGTCTCGCGGGGCGGTTGCGGCGGCGCAATGACCGGCTTCGCATTGAAGTCGAACGGAATGCCGAATACATCGGCATATTCAACATTGAAAAGACCTTCCTCGTTCAAGTCATAGGATTGGCGGCGCAGCGCGCGCCCGATGACTTGTTCGCAAAGCAGTTGGGTGCCAAAGGCGCGGATGCCGAGAACGTGCGTGACGGTGTTGGCATCCCAGCCTTCCGTGAGCATGGACACGGAAACAACGCAACGGGTGGAACCGCCAAGCGTTCCATGTTTGCCCACTGTGTTCATAACCTCGCGAAGCAATTCCTGGTCGGTGATGCTTTCGGCTTTCCGCTGATCGCCGGTGCGTTCGGTAATTTCGCGCCGGAAACGGTCAATTTCATCGGAAGCCATGTTGCGAAAGTTGTCGTCGAGCGCATCACCCGCTTCAAGCTGTTCGCTATCTATCAGCAGCGTGTTGGGGCGTGCCAATGGATTGCCAGTCGTTTCATCGAAATTACGGAAAAGAGCGAGTCGCCCATTTTCTAACGTGGTTGTTCCATCTTCATTTTTGCGGTGGAAGCCGGAAATAAAATCGTAAACGAGTTTTGATATGGCCGTATTTTGACAGACGATAATGAAACATGGCGGAACACGAATTCCCTTTTCTTCCCAAAGTTTGAAAGTTTTTTCGTAGTGGCCGTAAAGTGCTTGCAGAGCCGTTTGCAGGCGCGTCGGGAGTTTAAGGGGGTCAAGTTCGTCAGAATTACCGCGCCCCTTTTTGGGCATGTCTTTGCGAATGTTTTCCCAGAGATTGCGGAACATGGGCATCTCGTCGCCGGGAATGTTTTCAGCCACAGGCACGCGCGGCAACTTCACGATGCCGCATTCAATCGCGTCCATGAGCGAGAAGTCGCTCATCGTCCAAGGAAAAAGTGTTCCTTCGGCATACCCGGAACCGCTCAAGAAAAATGGCGTGGCCGAAAGGTCAATCACTCTGCTGACGCCGAGTTTGCGATTAAGGGCTTCAAGCCCGTTAATCCAAAGCCGGGCGGCTTCGCTGTTTTTTTCAGCTTCCTTTCTTTCGTCGCCTTTTAGTTCTTCATCGTCTGGGTCTTTTGGTTTTTCGCGGTAGCAATGATGCGCTTCATCATTGAGCACGAGAATATTTTTCATTCCCATGAGGTCCGGCATTACGCGCTGGAGCATCTGGCCTTCGGTTTCCAATGTGTTGAGTTCTTCTCCACCCCGGCCTTGTAGCAAAGAGCGCCCACCAGCGGAAAGTTCGATGCGTTCACGCATTTTGAAGGCGTGGAAATTGGTGATGACGATTTTGGCGCGGTTCACATCGTCAAGCATGTCATTCGGAACCAATTCACGGCTGGCGTAGTAGCTGTCAGGGTCATTGGGCTGAAGCACGCGGAGACGGTCCTTAATCGTCAGGCCGGGCGCACAAACCAGAAACCCACGCGAAAAGTTTTTGCTGTTTGGACGACGCACCGCGTTGATGGTCTGCCAGGCTATCAGCATCGCCATGACGGTGGTCTTGCCTGCGCCGGTGGCGAGCTTTAAGGCAAGGCGCATGAGTTCTGGATTTGCGTCCTTGTTGGCTGCTGCAAGGTGGTCAAGAAGGCGCTTGCCGCTTTTGGACTGCGGAGCAACTTCTGTCAGCCAGATGACTGTTTCCACTGCTTCCACCTGACAAAAGAAAGGACGAACGCCGGTGAAGTTATGATGCCGCCAGTGTTCAAGGAGTCGCGCAGTCTCCGGCGTGACCTGCCACTGATTAGCATTGGGCAAGGCACGCCATTGATCCACATGTTGCCGCAATTCATTGATTATCGAAGTTGCGTCATACTGCTGGGCCTTCGTGGAAAGCCCTTTTCCTTCATCAAAGACAATCTCATCCTGTTTGGGTGAGGCTTTGCGCTTCTTTGGTTTGGGAATTGGCGTGATGAATTCTGCGCGACGGCGAGTTTCAATGATTTTTTGCGTCGGCTGACCATGCTCATCAAGCTCCCAATGCCTGGGCGGGCACTCATAGGGGGAATTCAGGATCGGCTTTTCAAAAAAGGCGTCAGACATTTTTTGTCCTGATGTTGTGTGCGGAAGGGCGAATCCAGCGAGATTCGCTGAATGGTTGAACAGTAATGAAAAATTTCGTAGTCACAACAATCCTTTTAGGGGGATTACCCATAATCGGCAACGGGAAAGGGTATCCGTCCAGAGCGGTTTTTAGCAACTCGAAACCTCCAAAACACATTCACGAAGAAAATATTTAGGTTTTGGAAACGGTTGCGATTGGAAAATGGCAGAAAAAACGGTGAATGACAAACGGCTGAACTGCAAGGTTCAGCCGTTCGTTTTTTTGGGTTCAATCCTCGTCCGGCATCATCACGGTGATGGCCGGTTCCGGCGCGTCCATATCGCGGGGGCCACACATGGCAACCAGCTTCACGAGCTTGGGGCGGCGGTTGTCGTTACGGACATAAAGTGAATACTCAATGCGGTCGCCATCGCTGCGGCCGCATTTAATGGCAAAACGGAGCATCGAAACGATGTCCCAAAGCCTCCCGGCCTCGTCCTGGCAAGACACGTTTGGCGGCACGGTCACATAAGCGTCAAAGACGCGACGGGTCAGAAAAACCGGAAACCGGATGCCCGCCTCGGCGGCAGTGGTCGAAACATCCACCTGTTCACCGTCCTCGATGGCCTGTTTGCGGGTGTAGGCGTAAATGATATTTTCCATGATGAATCTCCTTTGGATGATGGGCGGGTTTTGACGCCCGCCCGTTGAATGACTATTCGGATTTTTCAGAAGCGATGCGGAGCGTGATGCGTCCGTCCAAGGGCAGCGTTTCGATCTGGATGTTGAAGCCGTTGCCATCGGCATGTGCCCATGCCGCACCGATGCGGGTCCAAAAACCCTTGTCGGAATTCCCGTTGCGCACATGGTAGGCGATGTGGCTGGGTGATTTTGCCGTGGCAATTTTTTCCTTGGTGTCAGTCATTTGAAGTCTCCTTTTGTTTTCAGGCTGCGCCAATCGCGGCCTGATGGCACAAAACGGAAGTCCTCAAAGCCGGGGCGTAGCGTTTCCCACGCAAAACTGAAAATTGGGGGAGACCTCTGGGGGAGCCGATTTTCTGATTGCGGGGACTGGCGGGGGCTTCACTGTGCCCATCAGAAAGACCGCGTTGGCGTGGCTGGCAATGGCCTTTAGGGAGACGCCTGACTGAAAAAAGGCCAAATTGTCATCAAATCTTAATACATTCCTCCGTCCAATCTGCTAAAATGCCCGGCATTCAAATCATTGGGGGACTATATGGGCAACAACGGCAAGTTTGAACTGGTGGCCTTGGACAAGGCGCAAGTGGTGCATGAAGTGAATGCCGTGGGCGGAGAAATCGCTGACTACCGAAATGCGTCATTGTTAAATAAGGCCGAGTATGTATCCGGTGCGTTCATGTTTGGGCTGATTGAGACGAAAGGCAAAATGCGGTTAAACGTAGCGGAAGAAGCATTAAAGCTGGGCTTGGATTCGCATGAGGGCCGCAAGGAATTTTTGAGCAAAAAGCTGGGCGTTGATGCCAGCACTTCCGACGATTACCGTTTTGTTACCTATACGAATGATGCGGGGCAGATGACTTATTTTAAGGGACACATGGAAGGCGACAAGAAGCTGGTGTTGACAGACAGCCTTGCGGCCCCGGAGAATCCCGAACAAGTTCATTCCTTTGTGCAATCCTCCTTCAAGCCGTTGCCCAAGCCGATTGAAATCCAGATTGAAAAATCCACCGCTGGGGCCGCTGGCACCAAGCTTGAGATTTCGCCGGACGAACAAAAGAAGTTGGAAACCCAAACCACCTTGGCGTCGGCGATGCAAAAGTCCGGTGACGTGCAACTGGCGTCGAATGCCCGACTGCCGGGCAAGCAACCGGGAAAAGGTGCCGGATTGAATGCCTGAATCACCCTGCGTCTAATTTGAACATTCGTTTAATATCACGGCTCAAGCGGTCTTCCGACAGACCAAGCCGGGCCAAATCGTTGCAGGTTTCCCACGCAAGTTCCCGGATTTCCTGAGCGTCCAGCGCATCGCGGCTGATTTCACCAGATGCCACCCTTGCCGCCAGTGTCATCATTTCTGAATGCGCTTTTTGCAGTGCCATCGTGCGGTTAGAACTTTCCGTTTCTCCTTCCAACACGCGAATGAACTGGTCAATGCTTCCAAGGCGCGTCACCAATTCATGCTTTGATTTTGATTCTTTGGAAAGGCTTTGCTGGCTCTTGCTCTCCTTGTCAAACTCCTCGACCAATTTTTGATGAGCCTTTTGCGCTTCCTTCCGATGGGAATGGCGTTTGGCTTCCTCCGCCTTCTCGCTCATGTCTTCATGAAATTTCAACTGGGCGGGCGCAATATATTTTGCTGCAAAATAGCTTGCCAGGGCCGCAATCAGAAGGCGCGGAATGGCGATTATTTGTGCGCCGATTCCAGCACCCGGCGCATTCGCCACATCGAGGATGATTGCCCACAAGACACCCGTAAGCACGATGAACCAAATCCAGCGGGCTTTCTTTATGTAGGCTTCAGGGTCGGATGAATTCATGATTTTTCACGCCGCGATTGCGAGTGCCCGCTGATCCTGCGCGGCCATCGTGGGCATCGTGCCCCCAATCAAAAGAATGGCCCGCAACATTTCGCGGTAAAGCGTTGCGGCGTCGGCGCGGATATTTTCCAATTGAATGTTAATTTCTCGAATCCTCTTGCCGATGCTTGCCTGTTCTATTGGCGTGGTCGCCTTGATTTCCGCATCTGCGTATTTGTCCTGTTGCGCCATGTAATGGCGGCATTGCTCGGCATACATCGCCAAAACATCTTGAAAACCCTTTTGCACCGCATCCACGCGCCGATCAATGAGGGAGCGGATGAGGCCGCGCATGAAATCCGTTTTCATGCCATACATTTCCCGGTCGTGGGAAAGCTGAACTTCCAACGCCCGCAGTTTTGTCCGCCCTTGCTCGACTTCGGCCAATGGCCCCATGATGGCGCCGATGGCGGATGTTAAAAATTGAGTCGGTAATATTGTTGGTTGCATTGTGGTTTTATTTTCTTCGTCTGCGGTTTATGTGTTCCCGAACATCATCCCCCAAGCCCGTAGGAATTCCGGTGGGCTGCTGGTGCTGGCGGGGATGATTTACATTCTCAAATTGCTCGATGGTCTGGCCTTGGTTTTCGGCGTTGATGAGGCCATCAATCGTGTCCATGTCTAAATTGCGGTCGCGCTCGTAAATTATGAACTCATAAGCCCGCAAGCAGAATGCCGAAAAAAATAGCCAACAGGCGAGTGCGTGCGACAAGGGATAACATGCAGCACCCACGAGAGCGCAAAATAGTGGGTCAATGAAACGGGCAACACGCCGGTTACGGTGCATGAAAGATGGCAGCCAGCGAAAAGCAAAGGGCGATGTTCCAATATAAAAACTGTGCTGACGCACGGCGCGATTAAATTGAATCCAGCGTTTGAAACGCTGGGCGACTGCCAAAACAAGAAAGCAAATGCCGAAATAGAACAACGCGATTGGTTCGGCGCTTTCGTTTCCGGGTTGAGCCAACACGCCAAAAAACACCAGAAAAATTGTAATGCCTAGCACGCGGAAGGGATCGAGAAGCCGATAACCTAAATCGTGCCGGAAAAAAACCATCACCGACAAGGCGGGGAACTGCATCAGCCATTTCGCCCTAGCGTAACTCTCAAGAAAGTTCGGCCCTTGCTGTTGTTGTGGCTGGGGCGGCATTTTATCGTTGGTTGAAGGTCAAAAGTCGGAAGGGCAGTGCGAGATTGCCGGTGTAAAACAGGTTCCCGCCGTTATAGACTATCGCCTCGACCTGAAAATTATGAGCCTCACCGCCGCGCTTCAACGTCGTGAAAGTGGCCGCTTCGACAAACATCTTCATCTGCTCGGCTCGCGTCACCCCGGAACTGTGGTTGCCTTCATTCTGCTGATTGCTGCCGTCGTTGCGTTGCTGGCCTGCGGTGGTGCTGGTCATCTTGACCCAGCGTTGCCCCAAAATGAATGCCGCCCAACTGTTGGTATTTCCGGTGTTCTGGCAGAAGAATTTCGCCTGCAAATTCCCTAAAAGGGAATCCACAGCCGCGTCATTTTTCAGGACGCGCAGGTAACTTTCCCGGTTCTGCGTCAGATATACGGTGCATCCGCCTGCGGAGCGGGCAACCGCCTGATATTCGGCATCAAAACTGGTGACGAAGTTCTGGGCCTCGTCAGCCCATAAAAAAACCGGACGCAAATATGTGTCCGGTGTCGTGAGCGGCGTCCGTCGCAAGACGGCGACCTGAAAACAGTATTTCCAGGTCAGGTTGGCAATCCTGCCAACCAAGCGAAACTCCTGAACGGGCAAGTCCACGATGATGATCTTGCCGTCGAAGGCATCCTCCGGCTTGACGTTGGTGTCGGCGGAAAACAATTTCCGCAAGGGTTGCGTCACCAGCGGGCGAGCCAGCATCGAAAACGTCAAGGTTATGATACTTCTGGTTTTTTCGGAAAGATTGGGAAATTCGACTTCCCAATATTTTTTGCATTCCTCGAAGTCGGCGCGGATTCCGGCGTCGGCTTTGAGGGTGGCGTCGTTCGCTTCCTTCAAGATCGCCGCACAGGCACTTTCCTTCTTCCAGGCTGGATCACTCAACTGCGCCTTGTCGTATGGAGCGGTCTTTACGATGTCACTGAGCAAGGGGAGCGAGATTTCCACTCCCGCCAACCGGGGCAAATCCACCAGATTGGTATTCATGTGGTGCAGGGCATCCTGCCAGAAGCGGTCAGTTCCGCCCCCGCCTTCACTCGGCCCTGTCCCCCCGGAAATCGCCCCGGCGATTTCGTCCAGTAGGTTGACGATGTTGATCGTGAAGCCGCCGCCCTCGCCGGGGCGGCTGGCCTCCCAATTCATGAAATTGAACCGATGGTTCCCGGTGCCATCCACGATGACCAGGTCATCTGTCCGGCCTGTTTCGGCTGCCCATTTCTCCCATTGCCGGCGTTCCTCGGCCTTGGCGCAAAGCACCAACCCGCCGAATCCGGCGGCAAGGTAGCCATAGGCAAGGTGCTTGGCCGGGCCGGAAGTTTTTCCACTTCCGGTTGCACCAAAAACACAGACGCCCGTGAGGGCGTCCACAAGGCGGAAGCCTTCGCCATTGCCCCAATCCCGCAACACCGTTTGCGGGTGGAACTCGGGCAACTGTTTCTTGCCGTTGGTCATGCTAAACAGCGTGGCAAGACCCGGTTTGCCCGGCAAGGCAAAACGCAAAAATTGGGTGTCAGGGGCCTGCCCCTGCTGGCCTGTCCAGAGCGGCAAGGCTCTGGCGGCATCCAACCGGCGGACGGTTGGGCATGGTTCCAAGGGCGGCACGCCTTTGGGCAAGGTGACAAGGGATGCAGTCCCTTGGGCGGGATTCGTAAGGGCGGCAGTCCTTACGGGGCGGTGCAGCCGCCCGGTGGAAGCGGGGTCCAGGGGCCGGATTCGGAGGCCCCTTGGCGAGGAACATCGCTTGCGATGTATAACCTCGCCATTCCGGCTTTTGCTTTTTTTTG
>Ga0073928_10003888_pt1 | contig 22870 bp, 24 predicted proteins | sample PaiPotPPA55metaG_FD_76969 | JGI IMG/M metagenome (GOLD analysis project Ga0073928, IMG submission 76969) | Iron sulfur acid spring bacterial and archeal communities from Banff, Canada, to study Microbial Dark Matter (Phase II) - Paint Pots PPA... ...
CGGAGACGCAGGTTGTTTACATTTACCAATCAAAACTTTTAAAGGTTTTCCAGCACACAGATATCCGGAAGATTGCGGTAGCGTTCCGCATAGTCCAGTCCATAACCGACCACGTAGGCATCGGGAATCGTGAAGCCTATATATTGCGCCTGAATTGGCTGCTTGCGGCGTGAAGGCTTGTCCAATAAAGCCGCGATGCGCAGCGATCTTGGTCGATGCCCCTGCATCAGCCTCGAAATGTAGTTCAAGGTCAGTCCGGTATCGAGGATGTCTTCGACTAGAATCACGTTGCGGTCCGCCAGCGACTGATCCAGGTCTTTGGTCAAACGGACTTCGCCCAGCGAATCCCACGCCGCGTGACCCGCCGGGTCTTCTTTAGCTGTGGGGCGGTTTCCATAACTCGAAACCCCGATAAAATCGAAGGTGGCGTCGAGCGGAACCTGACGCGCAAGATCGCTCAAGAAGATGGCGGCGCCTTTGAGGACGCCGACGAAGATAATCGATTGGCCGCGAAGATCGCGCGCAATCTCCTCTCCCAGCTCGGCGACCCGTTTGGCAATAGTTTCGCGTGACAGCAACACTTTGAGGTCGGGCATTGAGCACCATCTTATACACGAGTTTGGACGCAACCGAAACTGTTCAAATCCAATCCAATATACTCGGAGGCCGGGGTGCTCGTTGCGCGCTTCCGCCCGCGTCACTAGAATGCTAATTCGCTCGTCGCCCGGGGGTGTTTCTTGACTCTTAAGGGAATCCAACTTACGTGGCTTGCCCACGCTACCTTCCGCATCCAAACGCCGGAAGGGAAGACCCTCTACGTCGATCCGTGGATTGCCGGTAATCCCAAGTGCCCGGAGAGTGAGAAGAACGTGAAGACAGCCGACGTGCTGATCTGCACCCACGGGCATGGCGATCACATCGGGGATGCGGTCGACGTGGGCAAGAAGCTCAATCCGATCGCCGTCGGCATCTTTGAGCTCTGCTTGTGGCTGCAGAAAAAAGGCGTTAAACAGATCGCACCCATGAACAAGGGCGGCACCCAAACCGTCGCAGATGTGAAAATCACCATGGTTCACGCGGTGCATTCCTGCGGTATTCAGGATGGCGACCAGATCGTCTATGGCGGCGAAGCGTGCGGCTATGTGCTCGAGTTCTCGAACGGAGTCAAGCTCTACCACGCGGGCGATACCACCGTCTTCAGCGATATGGCCATCATCCGCGATCTCTACGCGCCGAAGATTGCCATGTTGCCCATCGGCGACCATTTCACCATGTCGCCGCGCGAAGCCGCTTATGCCTGCAAACTGCTGCAGCCGGAAACAGTCATTCCCATGCACTTCGGGACGTTTCCGCAGCTGACGGGAACGCCTGGCGAGTTGCAGAAACTGGTGCCGGAAGTGAAAGTATTGGAATTAAAACCGGGGCAGACGATTTCATAAATCTTGACTATTCTCAACCTTAAACATTCTTAACCTTAATCATTCTTAACGATGATTTCAGAAACCTTTAACAATGGCGTCGTATCTTTATGTTCACCGAGCCGTGGCGAATCGCGGCAGGGTTGGATCGCAAGGAGCACCATGACCGATCAATCCGCAAACGCTTATTGGCGAATGGGCGGCATCACAGTTCCTGAAGTCGAAGACTTCCTGTACGCGATGCTGCCGCCCCGCGACGAAGTTCTCGCCGAGATGGAGGTTGATGCCGGCAAAAACGATGTGCCAATTGTCGGCCCCGCCGTTGCTCGCCTGCTTTATCAACTGGCCACAATCAGTGGCGCGAAGAAGATCTTCGAAATGGGATCGGCCATCGGCTATTCCACCATCTGGTGGGCGCGCGCCGTGGGCGACGGCGGACGCGTGGTTTACACGGACGGCGACCAAAAGCGCGCCGATAAAGCCCGCCGCTACTTCGATCGAGCGGGCGTCAGCCAGCTCATCACGATTCGCGTGGGGGACGCGCTCGAATTTCTTTCGGAGGAGAAGGAACAATACGACATTATCTTCAACGATATCGATAAAACCGACTACCCGCGCGTTTTTCGTTTGGCGCTTCCGCGGCTGAAGAGTGGCGGGCTTTTTATCACGGATAACGTTCTCTGGAGCGGCAGGGTCATCAAGCCCAACCCCGATGCCACCACCAAGGCCATCCTCGAATTCAACAAATTAATCTACGGGTCGCCGGAACTGTTTACGACCATCTTGCCGCTCCGCGATGGGGTTGCCGTTTGCGTTAAGAAGTAGGGAAGCATGCGCGGCGTGCGCGTACCGCACGGTGCTAGAATTAGCGCTTCCGTTTACGCGCGATGAAGACCCCAACCCTCTTGCCCTTGCCCGTCGAGCAGATTCCGGAAACTCTGCCCCGCACTCAAGCCCAGCCTCGGCCCGACTCCTGGGCTGATGTCCTGGTCGTGGGCGCTGGCCCCACTGGAATGGCCTGCGCCATTGAGGCTCAGAAGGCCGGCTTCAAAGCTCTCATCGTCGACAAGGGATGCCTCGTCAATTCCATCTATCGCTATCCGAGCAACATGGTGTTTTTCACCACGCCGGAGTTGCTCGAGATTGGCGATGTTCCTTTCACCACCGCGTTGGCGAAGCCCACGCGGCTCGAAGCGCTCGAATATTACCGCCGTGTGGCTGAACATTATCACTTGCCCATCCGCCAGTACGAATGGGTGAAGACGATTACGGGTGAGGACCGTAATTTTCGCGTCACCACCACCGACCGGCACGATGCCATCCATGATTACCGTGCGCGTAAGATCGTGCTCGCCACCGGCTACTACGATCTCGCCAACCAACTCGATGTCCCCGGCGAGGATCTGGAAAAAGTCTTTCATTACTATCGGGAACCGCATCCTTATTTTGATACTGACGTCGTTGTTGTCGGCGGCAAGAATTCCGCGGCTGAGGTGGCTTTGGATTTGTGGCGACACGGCGCTCGCGTCACTCTTGTCCATCGCGGACCGCAGATTCACGGCAACGTCAAGTACTGGGTGCGTCCCGACATCGAGAACCGCATCAAGGCCGGCGAAATCATCGCGCACTTCAACAGCTCGGTGCAGGAAATCGGCGTTGACTACGTTGGGGTGCGAACTCCGTCCGGATCTCGTCGTCTGAAAAACGATTTTGTGTTCGCGCTCACTGGGTACCATCCCGACTTCGATTTCCTCAGCAGCGTAGGCATCGAACTTTCTCCCGAACAGCTTCGTCCGGTTTGCGATCCCGAGAATCTGGAATCGAATGTTCCGGGAATCTATGTTGCCGGAGTGATCGTCGCCGGATCGAAGACGAGTGAAATCTTCATTGAAAATGGGCGCTTTCACGGCAAACTGATAGCCGCTCATCTCAGCCAGAAGCTCGGCGGCGTAAACCCGAATTTTCCTCTTGACGCGACTTAACGAGCAGCGGCGGTTGGCCCGGTGTTGTCGAGCTCAAACAATTCACGGAAACTGGAAAAGGGATAAGAGTGGATCGACGGGGGTCCTCGCCAGGCGGGACGGGCAAGGGCGCCCGGCGCTCCACCGAAGAATGCTGACGGTTGGGTACCCGGTTGACCGCAAAATTCGGGCGACATAAACTTGCGCGTGTGTCGGGTCCCATGTGATGGTCGGCGAGACGATTTCCCACTACCGTATCCTTGCTCAGATCGGCGCGGGTGGGATGGGCGTCGTCTACAAGGCTTATGACGAGCAACTCGAACGCGAGGTCGCGCTCAAGGTGCTGCTCCCCGGCCTGCTTGCCGAGGAAGGCGCGCGTAAGCGATTCCGAAAAGAGGCGTTGGCGCTTGCCCGCCTTAATCATCCCAACATTGCCACGATTTTTGAATTCGGGCACGAGGGCGGCGCTGACTTTCTGGTCACCGAGTACATACCTGGAATAACCCTGGACATGAAACTCTCCGCCGGCGCCCTTGGCGTGGAGGAAACGGTTCGCCTTGGCACCCAGTTGGCGACAGGATTGGCCGCGGCCCACGAGCAGGGGCTCATCCATCGCGATCTGAAGCCGGGTAACTTGCGGGTCACGCCAGACGGGCTGCTGAAAATTCTCGATTTCGGCCTGGCCCAGCTGGTGCCGCGGGCGAGCGACGACGGTCTTACCGCCACTCAGACACGAACGCAGGAGATCGCGGGTACGCTGCCCTACATGGCTCCCGAGCAACTGCGCGGCGGAATAGCCGACGCTCGCACCGATATCTGGGCTGCCGGAGCAGTTCTCCACGAGATGGTGACTGGCAAACGGCCGTTTTCTGAGTCGGGGACGCCGCTGCTTATCAATGCCATTCTCAATAGCAATCCGGCTCGGCCCAGTAAGACGAATCAGAATATTCCTTCGGGCATGGATGACATCATCCTGAAGGCGTTGCAGAAGGATGTCTCCCGCCGTTATCAGACGGCGTCCGAATTACGGGCTGACTTGGAGCGCTTCAGGGTCGGCGTACCGGTCTTGTCACAGGCCAAACCGCAGCCCGTTTGGATCGTCGCCGGCATCGTTCTTCTCGTCGTTGTGTTGGGGCTTGCCGGGTATTTTGTTGCCCGGAGAAGAACATCAGAGCGCGGCGGCAATGCGGCTCGGTCTCGCCGGTCCGTGGCTGTCTTCGGCTTCAAAAATTTAGGATCGGACGAGAACCAGAATTGGCTGTCCACAGCGCTTTCCGAAATGCTCACCACCGAACTTGCGGCCGGAGACAGGCTGCGCACGGTGCCCGGCGAGAACGTGGCCCGGGCCAAGGCTGACCTGGCACTTCCCGACGCGGAAAGTCTTGCCGCTGAGACATTGGCGAAAGTGCATAGCATTCTCGGGACGAATCTCGTGGTCCTCGGATCCTACCTTGATCTCGACGGTCAGATTCGCGTGGATGTGCGCGTGCAGGACGCCGCCGCCGGTGAAACGGTAGCGAAGTTCTCCCAGGTTGGCACTGAAGCTCAGCTCTTCGATTTGGTGCGTCACCTCGGAGAGACTCTCAGAAACGACTGCGGAGCCGGGGAAGTGACACCGGAACAGGCCACCTCCATACGAGTGTCGGAGCCGGTGAATACCGAAGCGGCCAAGCTCTTTGCCGAGGGACTCGCCAAGCTTCGATCTTTCGATACGATGCAGGCGCACGATCTGCTCACGCGGGCGGTGGGGAAAGATCCGGCATATGCCATGGCGCACGAAGCGTTGGCCGAGGCGTGGTCGCAACTCGGTTACGACGATAAGGCTAAAGACGAGGCGCGACGGGCTTTCGAATTATCCACCGGCCTCGCTCGTCAGGATGCTTCGGGCATCGAAGCGCGATTTCGGGAGGAGACGCGCGAATGGACAAAGGCGGTCGACATCTATCACTCGTTGTGGACAGTTTTCCCGGACGATCCTGAATATGGTCTGCGCCTTGCCAGCGCCGAGGTTTCAGCGGGGCGAGGGCAGGATGCTCTGTTGACGATTAGCACCTTGCGGAAGATTGCCGCACCGATGAGAGACGATCCGCGCATCGATCTGGCGGAGTCGAGCGCCGCGGCTTCTTTGTCTGACTACAAGCGCGCTGAGACTGCGACCGAGCGCGCGATTTTGACGGCGGGGCGGCAAGGCTCCGAGGGCTTGCGGGCGGAAGCTCTGCTTCGGCAGTGCTGGGCGCTTCGCAACCTTGGAGATCCGGGGCGCGCGAAGACGGTTGGACAGCAGGCCGGCGAAATTCTCGGTCGTGTGGGCGACCTTCGTGGGCAGGCGCGAAGTCTAACGTGTGTGGCTGACGTGCTCGCCGATCAAGGGCAACTGTCCTCCGCGCAGAATATGCATGAACGGGCTTTGGAACTGGCGCGGAAGATTGGCGCACAGAAAGACATCGCCGGGGCGCTGATCAACCTGGGCAATGTGCAGGCATATCAACAGAAGCTCAGCGATTCCACACGGCAATACCAACTGGCGTTGGCGCTCGCCAATTCGATTGGCGATAAGTTCGACGCTCTGATGGCGCAGGACAATCTCGGTGTCAATCTTTCCCTGCAGGGCGATTTCACCTCCGCGCGCAAATCGTTCGAGGATTCGGTTCGTACTGCCGAGGAGATTGGCGATCAGGCAGGCATAGTCGAAGCACTGATCAACCTCAGCTCAGTATCTTACCTCCAAGGAGATTTGCGTAGCGCGAAAGAAGACCTCGAAAAATCAATCGCCAAGGCGCGTCAGCTGCAGCTTAAGAGCAGGTTGGCAATGGCGCTTGCCGGTCTGGGCGACGTGTTGCTCGCAGAAGACGATCTGCGGGGCGCCGAGCAGTCCTATCAACAATCGCTTGCGATGCGCGTCGAATTAGGGGAGAAAGGAGGGATGGCAAACAGCCATGTATCGCTTGCCATCCTCGCTCTGGAAAACGGTCAGGCTGCTCAGGCAGAATCGCTGGCGCGAGATGCAGCTAAGGAGTTCGAAACAGAAAATGATGCGGATCAGCGTACCGCGGCCGAGGACGTCCTCGCACAATCCTTAATCGCGCAGGGAGACTATGACCGCGCGGCGAAAGAAATTGATCTCGCTCGAAAACTTGGAGTACGCGATCTGCCTCCCACTCTCTCCCTCAGCATTACGAGAGCCAAGCTGCTCACCAAAACCGCAAAGAGCGCCGAGGCGGAGCGCGAACTACAGCAGGTCGGAAGCCATGCTGCGGAGAAAGGCCTTCTTGGGCTGGAGTGTCAGGCGCGCCTGGCTCTGGCAGATGCCCAGATCGCCAACGGAAACCAGGCTTCCGCGCGAGCCAACCTTCAACTTGTGAAACGGCGGGCTACAGGTAGAGGCTTTCATCTCTTGGCGCGCAAAGCTGCAGAGGCCGAAGCCTCTCTTCGGAACCTCAGCCTTCACCGGACTCTCAGCGAATCCCAACCGAGGGCAGAGATATTGGCAAGGGTGCCGCTTTCTGGCTGGTGATGACGAAAAACGTCAGTCCCTGGCCCTGCTGGGCAGTCCCCGCGGGATAGGTGGGAAAAGTATTTGGCACCGTAAACGTGACTGAGGTCTTCGCCGCAACGGCGGTAAAGTTTGGGATGTGCGTGCCGGTGGGGTCGTTGGTGCACATCTCGATCGTATTGGTGGGGCTGTCGCAAATCATCACCCCAAAATTGTTTACGTTTGTAGAATCGAATCCTGACAATTTCCCGATGGCTACTCCCAGGTTCGTCGCGGTGGACTGAAATTGAAAAAGATACATGTAGTCGCCTGTATCGCAACTTCCGCTTAAGGTAAGTGTTGGGCTGGAGAAGGCGTCCTCCACGTCTTGACTGAGGCAAATAATCTCTCGCGTCATGGTAGCTTTCTTGCCGGTGACTGTGAGGGTTATGCTCTGGCTTCGCCCCAGCAATAACCAGTTCGGTGCGTTGCTGTCCTCTCCGTTTCCAGAAGAACCGCGGATAGTGCCAGCGGATGCCATCGTGGCAGCGCAGAGCACAGCTAATGCGACCAAGGCAAACTTTGCGGCGATCCGGTTCAATGTCATATTCTCTCCCCACACGAAAGTTGACCTGTACGTCCCGGCTCCTTCACTGATTGATGTCAGCGGATAGCTACCGAAGAGGACTGCACAAGCCGAGAAGGATTTTATGCCTTTCGCCGTCCGGTCGCAACCTTACGGACCTTTTTGCGCCCCGCCGGTCGGATCCTGCGGGTTTGGCACGGTGCTCAGCAGTGGTCCGAGGACATCCGCAAAAGTAACCGAGCTACCTTGGCCACCGGGGGAAAGTCCCAAGCTTCAAGCGGCTGTGAAATCCCACCCTTCGACTCCGCTCAGGGCAGGCTCTAACGTCGAAAAGCACGACGTTAGGATGGGCCACCCACCCCAACATTCCGGTGACAACAACCGGGAAAACACTGTATTCCCGCCTCAGGCATGCGCGGTATTTGAAGCATGCGGGTCGTGAGTTACGATTTGAAGGCCACGAGTGTCGTGTTCTGGAACCACCAGCTGGCATCGTTGTAGTTATAGCGATCATGATTAACAGACTTGGGGAAGGGCATGGGTTCGTTGCGCATCCTTATTGTTGATGACCATGAAACGGTCCGGCGGGGAGTTCGCATTCTCCTGTCGTCACGCCGGGACTGGGTGGTGTGTGGAGAAGCTGGGGACGGCTTCGAGGCAGTGGAAAAGGCGAAAAGCCTGCGACCGGACGTTGTGCTGATGGACATATCCATGCCCGGAATGGACGGAGTCGAGGCAACTAAAATCATCCGGCGAGAAGTGCCCGAATCCAAAGTTGTTATCGTCAGTCAGAATGATCTCACGGTGGTCTCCAATCAGATCGCAGACATAGATGCGAGCGGCTATGTTAACAAGGCCGATCTGGCACGAGATTTGATTCCGGCGGTTGAAAGCCTGATTGCAGACGGAAGCGGAGAGAAAAGCGAATTGCTGGCCGCCACAGATGCACGAGGAGATGGCTCCGAACGAAGGCTTGCTCGGCGAGCAGGCGAGTTGCTGGCTGCTATCGTGGATTCCTCCGACGACGCAATCGTCAGCAAGACTCTGGACGGCGTCATCACCAGCTGGAATAACAGTGCGGAGCGAATGTTCGGCTACACCCGCGAAGAAGCCGTAGGCCAGCACATTACCCTGATCATTCCCGAGGATCGACGGGACGAAGAAGTGAAGATTGTTCAGCGACTCAGACGAGGCGAGCGAGTCGATCATTTCGAGACTGTCCGCCTGCGCAAGGACGGCACTCTGCTCGACCTCAATCTTACGATTTCTCCGGTCAAGGATGCTGCTGGCCGCGTGGTTGGTGCATCGAAGGTGGCGCGGGACATCACGGAACGAAAGCAGGCTGAGCAAGCGCTAGCGGAACGAGCGCGTTTGCTCGACTTGAGCAATGACGCGATCTTTGTTCGCGACGCGGCTGACCGGGTTACGTATTGGAACCAAAGCGCGTCCGAACTGTATGGCTATAGCCGCGAGGAAGCAGTGGGTCGCGTGAGTCACGAGCTGTTGCGCAGCGAATTTCGCGAACCGCTGGAGCGCATCACTGAACAACTTCAACAGGATAATCGGTGGAGCGGCGAACTCATTCACAAACACAAGGACGGCAGCCGAATCATAGTTGCCAGCCGTTGGGCACTCGATCGGGACGACCGCGGGAATCAGAAGCGCGTCCTCGAAACGAACAATGACATCACCCAACAAAAGCTGAACGAAAAAGCACTGCGAGAAAGCGAGGACCGGCTGCGCACGTTGTCCGATGGACTTGACATCCAAGTACGGGCGCGGACTCAAGAGTTAGAGCAGCGAAATGCCGAAATCCTCCAGCAGTCGGAACAGCTCCGCGAGCTATCGAACCGCTTGCTGAAAACCCAGGACGATGAACGGCGGCGTATTGCGCGCGAGTTGCACGACAGTGCCGGTCAACTCATAACGGTGCTGGGAATGAATCTCGCCGGTATCGCCCAACGCGTAGGACAAAACCCGTCGCTTAGTGAAACTGTAGAAGATACTCAAAACCTGGTTCAGCAGCTTAGCCGGGAGATCCGCACGACGTCCTACTTATTGCATCCTCCCTTATTGGATGAAAACGGCCTGTCGCAGGCGATTCATTGGTACATGCAGGGTTTGAAGGAGCGTAGCGATCTGGACATCGAGCTTAGCGTTCCGGAGAATTTCGGCCGGCTCCCCGCCGACCTTGAATTGACGATTTTTCGCATCGTACAGGAGGGCCTGACTAACATTCATCGCCATTCCGGCAGCAAAACTGCGACCATACGCCTCTCTCGCAGCGCCGACAGCGTGTTGCTGAGGATTGAGGATCATGGCAAAGGAATCTCTCCCGAAAAGCTGGCTGCGCTCCGAGCGCAGCGCACGGGAGTAGGGATCACAGGAATGCGTGAGCGCGTGCGCCATCTTAAGGGCGTCATGGATATTCAATCGAACGGAACGGGGGCGACAATCTCGGTCACGTTCCCGGTACCGATGGTTCCTGCGACCGGACCAGACGGAATGCTTCAGTCATCGGAGGCTACCGGATAGGCTCTGCGGCGCTCTCCGGACACGACGATCATGCGCATTCTCATCGCAGACGATAACGACGCGGTTCGCCGTGGAGCGATGGGACTCTTGTCGTCCGAAACAGGTTGGAAAGTCTGCGGCGAAGCAAGAGATGGTTCAGAAGCACTTCAAAAAGCGCGCGAACTCCGGCCCGATCTGATTCTCCTCGATGTCAGTATGCCGGGTATGAACGGGCTGGAGGCAGCTCGTCTTCTCCGGCGAGAACTGCCTGAAGTGAAGATTCTGGTGATTAGCCAGCATGATCCGATGCACTTGTTGCCGCGCGTGGTTGAGGCGGGCGGGAACGCTTGCGTGGATAAGAGTCGCCTCAGTACAGATTTGGTGGCGAGTATCAAGAGCATCGAGGGTCTTCCGGCGCTATCGCGCGAAACCCGCTGAAGGTTGGATATCTGTGACGGGTGGCACAGGAGGATTGTGATGAAAAATCTGGATCGGAATCCTCCCGTGCCGCGCTAGAACCAGAACGACCAGATAGCGTCCACGCAGGCGTGGGTTATGGCCGAGGCTGGTACTCGCCGTTGCTTGCGCCAGGCCCGACCGTAGAAAATCCCCGCGACGCTTGCAGCACAACGTAGCGCCAGTTGAAGTGCGCCGAACGTTTATTGAAATGAGAGAGCCCGAACAAAACCGCAGTGATCACGAGCGCTGTCCCGCGTCCCAAGCGCCGTTCCAGCAGATTTTGCACCCAGGCGCGAAAAAAGAGTTCCTCGGGACCAGCGACGAAAATGAAGATATAGATCCACGTCGGAATCATCGAGAGCCGCAGCGGGTTGCCATGGGGATGCAGAAAGCCCAGCGCCAGCCCTCCTGCGAGAACCAAGGGCGAAAAGTAAGCCAGTTCGCGCAACCCGGTTTTCCAGTCGCAGCAGCGGAAATGAAAGTCAAAACCGGTGCCTTTGAGCTGCCGGATAACGACGAATCCATAGAGAGCGGCATCAACGAGGAGCAGCTTCCCCAGGCTTGTGAGGCCGTTCGGCCACGCTCGCTCGAACCAGCGCAAGTCCACAGCCAGGCCGACTGTCAGGAGAACGATCGCGTCTCGCCAATTGCCGCGTTGCTTGGGGTCGGCGATTGCGGCCCGTCCCAGCAGCCACGCGATCGCCACAGGCAGCGCCGCATAGAGCGCGCACCATTTCCAAGAAAACATCTGGTACGAATAGGAAATCAAAATGTAAGGCAGCGCGCAGAGTACTGGGAAGGCCGTTTGTATGCTTGATGGCCAGCGAGAGAATGTTTGCCAAACCCGCTCGCCGGCTAATCCAAATAGGACTGCGGGTGCGAGCTCCACAAGCGTTTTGCATGGAGATAGTTTAATTCGGGAGGCCATTCCTCCTGAGGTAGGTGCCCTGAAGGGTAGGGCGGTGCTCACACCCACACATTCGCAAACGGCACGAATGTGTGGGCCGCCCGGCGATTGGGTCTTTAGGAAGCCACGCCCAAGTTTTTCGAATCCGTTGCGTTTTCTTTCGAATCCCCAGCTAGTTTCGATGGCCAGACCGGACTTGTCAGCTCAATCCGCCAAATGGGTCCACCGAGAAAAAGGGGGCCCTCCGAGTTGACGAAAGCCGGAGCCTCGCCACCGAGAATCCAAATATGAGCGTCCGGGGGCTGTTTCCAGGGCTGTTTCCCCAGCAGGGGCGCGACCAGACCAGCTGCGCCTCCGATCTCCACGTGCACGACGTAATGCGCGGCTTTGCGACTGGAGCCGCCGACTGAGAAAGGCTCTTCGCCCCGCGGAGTGATGGCCAGTTTCACGAGCCTCGGCTTTGGGGCAGCTGCCACCATCGAAACTTTCATCTGCGACGCACCGGGCTGAATATTCTTCAAGAGCGTAAGAACCATACCGTTGGCCACATCTGGGGGCATTTTGAGGCGTTCGGTCACCACCTCTTCCTTGCCGTCGTCGCCGGTGGTATGGACTGTGACCCCGCCTGTCGACGCGTCAATTGAGACCTCCATCGGATGTGGAACGCTGGGCCTTTCTGGATGAGATGGGCGCTGAGGAGACGGAAGTTGCGATGCTGGGAATAGACGGCCGTCTCGTCGCGGACCGAGCCGTCCTTGAAGTGGAATATCAGCCGTGTGGTGACGCGCTCGCCATACGCGATTTGGATGAGATCACCATCGGCGAGAGTTTCTCCCGCCGGCGTGCGCAACACAAGAAAACCATGGATCAAGCCCTCCGTGTAGCGAACGGCGATTGGATCCGCCAGCATTGGCGCAGGCTGGAGCAGGGAAGCGCAGGCTATAAGAACCGCGAGCGAGCACCAACAACTTTTTGAATGATTGAGAGAGATGCCTTGCCACAAAATCATCGGAGGGTGAGATGCTTCGTCTTGTCCATTTGCCGCCGTGTGAGCGAAAAACTTAGCCTGTTAGCTTCGAAGGACGCACAGGTAAGCGTGTTTAGTACCAGCGCGCGAGCGCAGATGCGAGCGATCCCAACATGCTTCTTGATCGAAGATGCGAATAAGAGTCGCGTCTGCGAAGGAATTGTCAGCACCCGCCCCTTGCACAGAACGCAAGGAGCGGGCCACCCTAAACCCCCACTCACCCCTCGCCCTCAAAACGAGGCCTTTACCCCAGCGATAAATCGCTGCGCCACCCAAAGTCACGCACAGAATCGTGGTTTATACTGGCTCCATGTCGGAGTCCACTGACAAAACGTTTTACCTGGAAACTTTTGGCTGCCAGATGAATGCGCACGACTCCGAGAAGGTGGTGGGGACGCTTTTGCAGCAGGGGTATCGGCAGGTCCCTACGGTGGAAGAGGCGGGGCTGGTTCTGTATAACACCTGCTCGATTCGCGACAAAGCGGAGCAGAAGGTCTTTAACCGGCTCGCGGATTATAAGAAGTATCGGGCGCAAGGGAAACAGTTTGGCGTCCTGGGGTGCGTGGCGCAGCAGGAGGGGGAGAAGATTTTTGAGCGCGCTCCTTATGTGTCGCTGGTGTGCGGGTCGGCTTCTTACCGCAAGCTTCCGCAGATGCTGGTGCAGTTGGAGGCTGGCGGGCAGCGGGTGACCGGGCTTGACGATCGCTTGACTGATGAGTGCTTCGAGACCGAGTTCACGGCTCGGACTAATCCGCATCGCGGGTACATCACGATCATCGAGGGATGCGACAAGTTCTGCGCTTACTGCGTAGTTCCTTATACGCGCGGGAAGGAGCGGAGCCGGACGTCTTCGTCAGTTCTCGGAGAAGCGCGGCAACTGGCGGACCTGGGCTATACGGAGATTCAACTCCTCGGGCAAAACGTGAATTCTTTCCGCGATCCTGATGGAAAGAAAAGCTTTGCCGAGTTGCTGGCGGCCCTCGCCTCGGTCGCGGGAATTCGGCGAGTGCGGTTTACTACTTCTCATCCTCGGGATTTTGGACGCGATATCGTTGAGGCGATCGATGCCGTGCCGGCGCTCTGCGACCACGTGCATCTGCCGGTCCAGAGCGGATCTACGCGCGTGCTGGATGCCATGCAACGGCTTTATACTCGGGACCAGTATCTGGAGCGTGTCTCCTGGATTCAGGGGGCGCGGCGCGACATATCTCTGACCAGCGATCTGATTGTTGGATTTCCGGGCGAAACGGAAGCGGAGTTTGAAGAGACGCTTTCATTGATGGATGTGGTGGGATATGACAGCGTGTTTACGTTTAAGTATTCGCCGCGGCCTAACACTCCGGCGTTGGGGTTGGAGGATGCGATTCCGGATGCGGAAAAGGCACGGCGGCTGGCAGTGCTGAATGACAGGCAGAAGCAGATTGGGGCGCGGCGCAATCAGCGGCACGTGGGGCAGGTGCTTGAGGTGATGGTGGAAGGGAAGAATCCAGCGCGGGGACAGTGGATTGGGCGGACGTCGCAGATCAAGGTGATGAATTTTACTGTGTCTGAAGGCGTTGAGCTGGCGACTGGGAGCTATGTGCCGGTGCGGGTTACGGGGAGTTTTCCGAATAGTCTGGTGGGAGAGATGGCGGGCTAGTGCGTCGCGCCGATTCTGCCGGGCGAGGACGCCCGGCGCTCCACCGGACGAGCTTTGAGGTTTTTATGGAAGTTGAAATGAAAATTCGCGGACTGATGATGGATCCGGTTTCGAACATGCCGATTGTGTTGCTTAAGGATGTTGGCAGCGACACGGTGCTTCCCATTTGGGTGGGCGTGTATGAAGCGAATGCGATCGCGCTCGAAATCGAAAAAGTCAGCACACCACGGCCGATGACCCATGACTTGATCAAGAGCGTTCTCACCGGGCTCGACGCGCTGGTTCACAAAGTGGTGGTCACCGAACTGAAGGATGATACTTTCTACGCCGTGATCTGGTTGGAAAGGGAGGGGCACGTGGTCAGCATTGACTCCCGGCCGTCGGACGCGCTGGCGCTGGCGCTGCGCGTGGATTGCCCCATCTTCGTTGAGGACGAGGTTCTGAAGAGCTCGAAGCAGGCAGCGAATAGTCCTGTCCCGGCGGTTAGTAGCGAGGAACTCCGCAAGTGGCTGGAAGACCTTGGCGATGATGACCTTGGCAAATACAAAATGTAGAAGAGCAGGTTCCAGGTGTCAGGTCTCAGTTTTGAATCTGGTTGGTGGGAAGTTTAGGCGCTCGATGAGATCGTTCTCCGGTGGGTTATTCGCGCTCCGGCCCCTCTTCTTTTTCTGGGCTGCATTTTCGGCTGCGCAAGGACATTCGGCTACGCCCTCGGCTGTTCCCAACATTCCGCCATCAGGATCGATGATTTCGGGATCGACCATTGCGCTCCACACCTCCTCCACCATGAACGTGGCTTCGGAGACGGGCGGGGCGTTCATGAGTCCGTCGAAGTGTGACGCTGACGGCAATCTCTACATTCGGAAACTTGCGACCGACCGGCCGTTGCTGGGCCCCGTGGTGAAGATCAAGCCGGATGGCAAGCGCACCGCGCTGTTTGACCCCGCCGCATTTTCTCAACTGGCGATTGATCGCGCCGACGCTTTCTCGCCCGCGTCCGATGGCGGCCTATATCAGATCGCGCAGAGTGGTGGGTTGAAGCCGCGGATCTATGTGCTGCATTTTTCTTCCGACGGATCGCCTTCGTCGCCGACGCTGCTCGATGCCGATTTCGAGGCGTATACATTCGCGGCATTTGCCGACGGGAATTTCCTGGTATCGGGTGTGAAGAGGGATGTGCAGAATAAGAACGATCGCGGCCGCAACTTTACCGCGGTCTTTTCGGCCGACGGAAGGGAACTGGCGCAACTTTCATTTCAGGCGCCGCAGGAATCCGCGAAGGCATCAGCAGGAAAGGCGAACACGAACGATGCCGAGAAGACGACGCCCGGCCTCGATCTGGCCGAGGCCGAAGTCGGGAGTGACGGCAACCTCTACGTCATTCGTTTTTCTTCCCCAGCACTTGTCTATGTGATCGGGCCGAGCGGCAAGATTATGAAAACGATCAAAGTCTCTTCGCCGCTGCCGGGCGCGTTGCCGAGCGCGTTTCATCTTTCTGGAAATCGCCTGGCGCTTTCGTTCTGGAATAACGAAAACCACCGCCAAACGGTGGTGGTCGCGGATGCGCAGACCGGCCGGAAGATCGCGAGCTACGCCGATCCGACTGGCCTGGGACCATCGTTTGCATGCTATTCGGCGAACGATGGGGTTTTCACCTTTCTGAAGCTGGGAGAGGGAAATGAGCTGGAAGTAATCCGCGCGGAAGCGCAGTAGCACGGGAGCTGCCGAGACGCGGCAAGCCGCGTCTCTACGGGAGGTACTATTACTTTCGCGAATTCTCTCCATGCCTGATTCCGCCGAACAGCTCCAGCGTGTCTATCTTGCGGGATTCGAACTCCAGACTTTTGAACGCTATCCCAAATGCATTGGCGTGATGCGCGACAACTGCGTTGCGCTTCTTGTACCGGGGGTGGACGGTTTGCAAATTCTGGGCACTCCGGGCTGGCGGATGGGCGAAGTGATGGGCGTGCTCACGGAGAGGGAAGGGCGAAAAGTCTTTCAGGCGAAGACCGAGATTGTGGAGGCTACGCCGGAGCGGCTTGTGGCGTTACAGAAATTTCGCGACGAACTGGCGCAACTGCTGCACGCCAAGCGCTAAGAGTGCCGTCCCGAAGAATTCGTTGAGCGCTGCCGAGCTTCGCTCGTCTGGACAGCCGAGGGCGGCCGTCCCTACGTGAGTACGGAGAGATCTTCATCTGCCAGTTGCCAGCTGTTCCTTCATCCAGGTCAGGATGGCGGGGATTAATTCCTCATAGAACTTGCCGTTGACGGTGAAGCCGTGAGTCATGTCATCGATCTGTAGATAGCGGGCGTGTCTGGGATGGACCTGGTTGACGATTCGCGCGATGGCTTCGCTGTCGGCGCGGCTCATGATGTTGTCAGCGGTGCCGCGAATGACGAGTACGGGCTCATTCACTTTCTGCCAGATTTCGCCGAGGTTCAGGGCTTGCAACTGCTGATAAAACGCTGCGGGACGGCCGTATTGACCGTCCGGGGAGTCATACCAAAGGCTTTTCCATTCGGGATGCTGAGTGATGATTTGGCCGGGCGTCATTCCTTTCATCAGGTAGAAAATGTAGAACTCGACAAACGCTTTGACGGCGGTGTTGACTTCGGCTGGTGGTTTGCCATCTTCCATCAAGCGTCGACGTTCCAAGTCGAGCGTGTGTTCGTACCAGGTACGACCCCAGGAACTGGCTGCAATGTATCCGCGGACGGGATGCTGGCGGGGAACTAGCGCCGATGTTCCGCCGCCGTTGCTCAGGCCGATTACGAGGATCTTCGCGGGATCGATAAAGTCATACTTGAGCATTTCGTCAAAAGCTGATTGATATCCTGAGAGTTCTTCCGTGAAATCGGCCTTAGTGCAGTCGCCCTCGCTCTCGCCTACGCCGGGCTTATCCATGCGCACGGTCGCGTAGCCGGATTGCTCGATCAGGCGACGCAAGAGAATGCCGAAACCGTCCTGCGTCTCGGCGTCGGGATATTCCATGCTGTCGCAGCTCAGCCATCCCACGAAAAAAATCGCAGGAACCTTGGCGGTGGCGTTGTTCGGGCGGGTGATGAAGGTTCGCAGGCGTTCGCTGCGGCTATCTTGTGCCCATCCGTAGAGCACCTCCGCGTTTTGAAAATGCTCGCGCTTGGGCTCGGGGTGCGCTGTTTGGCCCGGAAGAAAAGGAGTGACGGCGGCGATGGCGAGCAGGAGTAGTGTAGGGGCGCTATTTCGGAGCATGGTAGAACCTGAGAGCATGGGCTTCGATGCGATAGACGTCAATGGGAGCTTACGGTGATCAGGAGCGCGGGAAGACTGGTGTGAAGAGGCGGGCATACTTTCCTTGACAGGGATATACGAATGTATATACTTGAAGTTTGGGGGTAAGGTTATGGCAGGCGCTAAGGCACAGCTCGTTAAGTGGGGAAATAGTCAGGCCGTCCGCATCCCGAAGAAAATACTTGAACAGTGCAATCTACGGGAGGGTGAAGAGCTCGAAATTCGGGTGGAAAATGGGCACATTTGGCTCGAGCCGTTGAGCCAGAAGCCAACCCTAAAAGCGCTGGTCGAGAAAATCACACCCGAAAATCGCCATGGCGAGCAGGATTGGGGCAAGCCGGTTGGTAACGAGGTATGGTAGATCCTGCATACGTTCCGGATAAGGGTCACATCATCAAAGTCAATTTCGATCCTCAAGCGGGACACGAGCAGGCAGGCTGGCGGCCGGCTTTGGTTTTGTCTCCCACAGCGTATAACAGGTATGGCCTCGCCATCGTGGTACCCATAACAAACCAGGTGAAGGGCTATCCTTTCGAAGTGCCAGTTCCGGCAGGATTCGCGACCACGGGAGTGATTCTCTCCGATGCCATCAAGAGTGTGGACTGGAAGGCGAGGCGGGCCCGTTTCGTCGAGATCATGCCAGCCGGGCCTCTGAAGGCTGTTCACGGTCACCTGATGTTGTTGCTCAGCTTCCCGAAGCCCTAGTCGAGTCTAGGAAGGCTTCAGATGGTGGCTACCTGGCCGGGGGGAATAGATAGCCCTCCTTCAGTCACTTAACATAATACCTGTTATCGGACATTACATATGATCGGGTCCGTATCGCCCAAGAAAATGCCGGGGGCAAAGGCTGAAGCCCCCGGCACGCCCACTTCGTTCTTTTCTACGGTGCTCCCTATGGTCTCGCTGCTCTTATTCGCGCATGCGCCGTGCAAACCCGTGCGCAGGGGTCGCGTTGACTCAGTCTGCGGATCCCGTGAACACGATTCGGGGGTGGAAAAGCGTGCCCGCGATTCGGGTTACGATGGCAATCAGATCGCTTTGACCGCAGAAGACCTTGACCTGTGGCGCACGAGACATTTCCGGAAGATTCACGGCGCGGCCGCTGCGGATGAGGGCCGCGCTTTCCTCGTTGGCGGTGACGCTTGGCAACTGCGGCACCAACTTTCTGGGATGGACAAATAGAGACTCAGCACTTCCCTGCTGCATCGCGGCTTCCAACGCTGGCAACGAGTGGGCATCTTCGATTGCGAACTCCGCGACGGAGGTGCGGCGAAGAGCGGCCAGATGAGCGCCGCAGCCGAGCTTCTGGCCCATTTCGTGGGCCACTGACCTTATGTATGTGCCCGAGGCGACGCGTGCCCGAAAGGTGGCTTGATCGGCCGTAGTCGCCAGAATCTCGAATTCTTTAATTTCTACTTGTACCGGCTTGAGCGCGACCTCTTGCTTCTTGCGAGCCAGTTTGTAGGCGGGAACTCCAGCAATTTTTTTGGCGGAAAACGGCGGCGGCATCTGCTCGATAGAGCCCTGAAACTGAGCAGCCAGGGCGCGCAGTTCGTCGCTATTCAGGCGCACGTGTTGCAGCGGCGTGGTGGGTTCGCCATCGGCGTCATAGGTGTCGGTGGAGAAGCCGAAGCGAATCACGCCTTCGTACGTCTTCTGCGAATGGACGTAGAACTGCGCCAGACGCGTGAGGTTGCCGAGGACAACAGGCAGGACTCCGGTGGCCGAGGGGTCAAGGGTTCCGAGATGACCGACGGAGCGCTGGCCGAGAATTCGGCGCACGCGGTTGACCACGTCGTGCGATGTTAGCCCCGGCGGTTTATCGATGACTATGACACCGTTCATAAAGATTTGTAATCTGGTAATTTGTAATTGGTAATTTGAATCCCTAGTCGTTACGGTATCAGCGATCTTGCTCCAAATTACCCATTACAAATTGCCAATTAAATGATTCCTCTTCGTGACGATCAGCCCACTTTCTCGACGCCGTTCGTCAACTATTTTCTGGTCGTTCTGAATGTGCTGGTCTTTTTTTGGGAGCTCTCGGTCAGCCATCGGGCGCTGAATTCGGTGATGTTCGAGTTTGGGGTCGTCCCTCACCACACGCTGGCTGTGCTCGCCGGACAGTCCCCAGACGGTCTGGCGACGGCCGTTTTGCCGTTGTTTACCTCGCTGTTTCTGCACGCTTCATTCTTACACGTGGCTGGGAACATGCTCTTCCTGTGGATCTTCGGCGACAACGTCGAAGATTACATCGGACATTTCCAGTATCTCGTGTTCTACCTGGTCAGCGGAGTGGCGGCCGGCGCTACCCACATCCTGCTCAATCAGGCCTCACCCATACCCAGTGTGGGCGCGAGCGGCGCGATTGCGGGAGTGATGGGAGCGTACTTCATTTTGTATCCGCGGGCGCGAGTGCTGGTCTGGTTTCCGCCGATATTTCTGTTTCACGTTCCGGCCTGGCTGATGCTCGGATACTGGTTCCTGGGAAACTTCCTGAGCGGCTTCGCGACCGCGATCGCCGAAACCAGCCAGACTTCGGGTGGGATTGCTTTCTGGGCGCATATTGGAGGCTTCGTTGCGGGCGTGATCATGATTAATTTATTCGGCGAACGACCGCAACGATACCGGTATGGGACGTGGTAGGGGCAGTCAGTTCTCAGTTCTCAGTAAGGGCAAGCAATCTGATGGCTGAACGCTGCTCGGGGCAGTCTCCGGATTTTTTAGCGGCGCGGTTCTGGCGCGGGGCCAGGGGGCAGAATCTCTGGGTCTTTAGGACTGGAGTTGGAACTGGAATTGGACTTCACCTGCTGGCGGGTGACGAACCATACGGCGGCGGTCCAGGTGGGAAAAAGATCTGCGCCGGGAACGAGTTCGACTGCGAGGGTTGGCAAGAAGGCCCAGTGCCATCCGAGGAGACGAATCAGAACGAAGGCGACAATCAGATCGAGCAGCGAGTCGGCGGGGGATATGCCTCCCTCGACGAAGAGCGGAAGGGCGGCGATCTGGAGGGCGTCGGCGGCGATGGCTACGGCCCATGCCAGGCGGTGCTCGGGCTCTTTCAGCGATTGGACGTAAGTCAGGAATGACATAGAGTTTTCCCGGTCGTTGGTCGTTGGTCGATAGCGAACCGCCGACCACGCATCCACTTCTTATTGGATGCTCACGCAAGGGCCCGCGTCAACAATCACTTGCCTACAGCGTGCCGCTTGAGGGCATCACCACGATTTTTTCTACGGTCGCGTTTTCGGGCAATCGCAGTGCGTCGACCACCGTACGGGCGACGGTTTCGGCGGACATCATTTTGCGCCTTGCCGCTTTCGGCCACAGCGTGTTCCAGATCTCAGTATCGGTTGCGCCGGGCATGAGGGCGATCACGCGAATGCCCTTCGGCCTCAACTCTTCGCGCAATGTGTTGGTAAACCCGAGGGCGCCATGCTTCGACGCGTTGTAGGCTGCCGACCCCGGGAAGACGCGCTCGGCGGCGATCGAGAGATTGGTTACGATCGTGCTTCCGCGCTTCATCACGGCGAGCGAGGCCTGCGTCACGAGGAACAGGCCGTTAAGGTTGGTGTTGATCACTTCCATCCAGGTGGGGTATGGCAACTCGCCGACGGTGCGATTGGGATGTCCAATGCCAGCGTTGTTGATGAGGATATCGAGGGGCTTGTGCAATCCGCGGACGAGGGCAAAGAGGTAGTCGACCGAGTCGGGGCTGCGGACGTCGCAGGACTGCGCCAGGACGTGCAAGTTCAGCTTAGCCGGCTGGAGCTTTTCCAGTTCAATGCGTGCCTTGGCCAAGGCAGGCTCGTCGCGGCCGGTGATGATGAGATTGCATCCTTCGTGCGCCAGCGCGCGGGCGATGGCGAGACCGATGCCGCGGTTGGCGCCGGTGATTAGGGCGAGGCGGCCGCAGAGCGCGGGTTCGCGCGGCGTCGTTTTGCGAAATCTGAGTGTGCGTTTCGGCATGTGGCGTTTTTCAGCTTATGCCAACCGCCGCCATGTTACGAGCAGGGAGTGCACAATTTGGCAATAACAGCCGCAGCGAGCCCAGAGTTGCAGTGACCGCAGGCAGCTGCCGAGCTTCGCTCGGCTTGGACGGGCGGGGTGCCCGTCCTTACACGAGCCTGCAAATTACACGCCGTTCGTTCTTTGGCGGATCAGCGACAGGAATTCAGTTCGCGTTTCTTCTTCGTTGCGGAAGCAGCCGAGCATGGACGACGTTACCGCCGATGAATGTTGTTTCTCGACGCCGCGCATCATCATGCATAGATGCCGGGCCTCGATAACCACGCCGACGCCTTGGGGTTCGATGGTGTTCTGGATCGCCTCCGCAATTTGCGTGGTCAGCCGCTCCTGGATCTGCAAGCGGCGCGAGAAGGCTTCGATGAGGCGCGGTATTTTGCTCAGGCCGATGACTTTTCCGTTTGGGATATAAGCCACATGCACCTTGCCAAAAAACGGCAAGAGGTGGTGTTCGCACAGGCTGAACATTTCGACGTCTTTCACGATCACCATCTCATCGTAATTGACCGTGAACAGCGCCTTGCGCAAAAGCGCTTCGGGATCGTCCTTGTAGCCTTTGACGAGAAATTGCATGGCCTTATGGACGCGTGCTGGGGTACGCGAAAGGCCTTCGCGATCGGGGTCTTCGCCGAGGCGGACAATCATTTCGCGCACCAGATCTTCGTAGGTGGCGCTGGTCAGGGTGTTTGGTTCGGTGGTTGATTTCATAGGTTCTTGGTCGTCTGTCGATCGTCGTTGGTCGTTAGCAAACCTTTCTCCGCGAACGACTAGCGACCATCGACTAAAGACTTTTTTCTCCCGCATATTCAAACGAATTCATCATCGTCTCTTCTATTCGTATCTTTTCTAGATGAGCCTTGCGGAATCCGCGCTTCACAATTTCATAGATGGCCATGCATAGGTTTTCCGTGGTCGGAACCTGCTCGGCGAACTCCGACAGCAGGTTAAGATTCTGGTGGTCGTAGCGTTCCAGGATTTGGCTGTGCACGAAGCCATCCAGATCGACCAGATTGCAAACCATACCGGTCTGGTCCTCGACCGGCCCACTGACGGTGACCTCGACGGTGTAGTTGTGACCGTGTCCGTAGGGATTATTGCACTTGCCGTAGGTCGCGCGGTTTTCTGCCTCCGACATTGCGTCGCTATGCAAGCGGTGCGACGCCGAAAACATGTAGCGCCGGGTCAGGTGGGCCTTCATGCTTCTCCATCATCTTCGCCGAAGAAATCAACAAACAGATCCGGCGTTTCGTAGACGCGCACGCGGTGTAACTGCGCCGCATTGAGCTTTGGCGCCAGGCGCTGCCAGATCGCGACGGCGAGATTCTCGGTCGTTGGGATCTTGGTGAAGAATTCGGGCACTTCCTTATTCAGGAAGCGATGGTCGAATGCGTCGAGCACTTCCCTGCTCATGACGTCCTTCAATTGCCTCAGGTCGACGACGAACCCCGACTTCGGATCGACCGCGCCCTTCACAGTGACTTCCAGGGTGTAGTTATGCCCGTGCCCATTGGGATTATTGCATTTGCCGAAAATACGCGCGTTCTCTTCGGGGGTAAATGCCGGGTTGTGGTAGAAGTGCGATGCGGAAAA
>Ga0073928_10003889_pt1 | contig 22867 bp, 21 predicted proteins | sample PaiPotPPA55metaG_FD_76969 | JGI IMG/M metagenome (GOLD analysis project Ga0073928, IMG submission 76969) | Iron sulfur acid spring bacterial and archeal communities from Banff, Canada, to study Microbial Dark Matter (Phase II) - Paint Pots PPA... ...
AGGATCGTGGTCGCCTGCTCAAATCCCAACAAAGAGTTGCTCGCGGCGGCCGGTATCCTAGGGCTGAGCGAAATCGTGCGCATCGGGGGTGCGCAGGCGGTCGCGGCCCTGGCGTACGGAACCGAAACGGTTCCGCGCGTCGACAAAATCTTTGGACCGGGCAATCGCTTTGTTACTGCGGCAAAGCAAATCGTAAGCCGCGATTGCGCCATTGATCTCCCCGCAGGACCAACAGAAGCCATTGTGATTGCCTCTCACGGCAACGCCAGTTGGATCGCGGCCGATTTGTTGGCCCAGGCGGAGCACGCTCCGGATGCGACGAGCATATTGGTCACCACATCGCCGCGTTTCGCGCGCGAAGTACAACGCGAAGTGACAAAACAGTTAGAAAAACTACCGAAACCCAACCCGGCCAGAATTGCCTTGAAAACGACCGGAGCGATTTTGCTCGCCGCTTCCGATGATGCAGCGTTCAACTTCGTGAATCGCTTTGCACCGGAACATCTAAGTCTTCCGCAAGCCAGAGCTGCGGCTCTCGAGAAAATTTCGGCGGCCGGGTCGGTTTTTGTCGGTCCTTTCGCGGCTCAGCCACTTGGCGATTACGCGAGCGGCAGCAACCACGTTTTGCCCACAGGCGCCTGGGGGCGTAGTCGCGGAGGGCTGTCCGCGGCGGATTTTGTGAAATGCATTAGCGTGCAGACGATAAGCCGCAAAGGTTTCCACCGTTTGGCCGGCGATGTTCGCGTTCTTGCAAAAGCGGAGAATCTGCTTGGGCACGATAACGCCGTGGGGGTGCGCCAATGAAACCGAAATCCCCCGTTCGACGCGCAATCCTGAATGGCGGAAGAACGGCCAGAACGGCAAAGATTCATCGTAAGACCAACGAGACCGATATCGACCTACGTCTGAATCTGGACGGGCGCGGCAAAGCGCGCATCGCCACAGGAATCCGTTTCTTCGACCATATGTTGGAGCTTGTAGCCCGGCACGGGGCGTTCGATTTGGAAGTGAATGCGCGCGGCGATTTAGACGTTGACCAGCACCACACCGTAGAAGACGTGGGAATCGCCATGGGCGAAGCGTTGAGCAAGGCGCTGGGCAGCAAGCGCGGCATTTTGCGCGCCGGTTATTTCCTGATGCCCATGGACGAGGCGCTCGCCGCCAGCGCCGTCGATTTGGGTGGGCGGCCCTTTTGTATCGTCAATGCCAAGATTCGCAGCGCGCGCGTTGGCGATTTTCAGACCGAGCTAACCGAGGATTTCTTTCAAGGGTTTGCGCAAGCCGCCCGCGCCAATGTGCATCTCCGGGTTCTCTACGGACGATCCTCGCATCACCAGGTGGAGGCCATGTTCAAGGCTTTTGCCCGGGCATTGCGTTTCGCAGTGGCGCGCGACAAGCAATTGCGGCGCGTGCTGCCCAGCACTAAGGGTTTACTGTGAAAATCACGCTATTAGATTGTGGCGTGAGCAACGTCGCGTCTGTCGAGCGCGCGCTGCAGCGGCTGGGAGCAGAATCGCAACGCACCGCCACGCCGGAATGCGTTGCAAATGCAGACGCGCTGCTCCTGCCGGGCGTGGGACACTTCGAAGCTCTTATACACGTGCTCGATGACCGGAAATTGCGCGCTCCATTGTGCGACGCCATCCGTCGCGGCGTGCCCTTCCTCGGCATTTGCCTGGGTCTCCAGGCACTCTACGACGTTAGCGAGGAGGCGCCGGAACTGACTGGGTTGCAGTTGTTGCCAGGTCGCGTGTGCACGCTGCCACCCGTCGACAAGCTCCCGCATATGGGATGGAATCGCCTTGTTTCGAAAAATAGGTCTCGGTTGCTGGAAGGGGTCGACGCGAACGCCTATTTCTATTTCGCGCACAGTTATGCCGCGATAGAACAAGGACCGGAAACCGCGGCTGTATGCGATTACGGAACCGAATTTGTCGCCGTGCTCGAAAAGGAAAACATGTGCGCGGTTCAATTTCATCCCGAGAAGAGCGGAGCAGCGGGCGCCCAGGTCTTGCGGAATTTTCTGAGGCTGTGCGCATGACCTTGGCGCGACGCATCATTCCTTGCCTGGACGTGGATGGCGACCGCGTGGTGAAAGGCGTGAACTTTGTCGGCCTTCGCGATGCAGGCGACCCCGCCGAATTGGGGGCGCGGTACAACGCAGAAGGCGCGGACGAGATCGTCGTGCTGGATATTGCAGCTTCGCGCGATCGGCGACCAACGTTTCTGGACACGATTCGGCGCGTTGCGGCAGAGCTTGCGATTCCCTTGACCGCGGGAGGCGGCATCCGGAGCGCGGAAGATGCGCGGGCCGTGCTGCGAGCCGGCGCAGACAAGATTACGCTGAATACGGCGGCGGTGGCGCGGCCCGAGTTGATCTCGGAAACGTCACGAGAGTTTGGCGCACAGGCCGTGGTACTTGCGATCGACGCTAAGAGAGACGGCGACCAATGGGTGGTAATGGTTCGGGGCGGGCGAGACTCCGCAAACATTAGCGCTATCACATGGGCGAAACACGGCGTTACCCTCGGTGCCGGAGAGATTTTAGTGACATCCATGGATCGAGATGGAACAAAGAGCGGTTTCGATACGGAGCTCACTGCGGCTATATCCTCGACCGTCTCCGTACCCGTCATCGCGTCCGGCGGGGCGAAGGTGCCGGAACACTTCGCGGAGATTTTTACCAGCGGGCATGCGGATGCGGCCTTGGCAGCCTCCATTTTCCACGATCATATTCAGCCAATTCGTCAGCTCAAAGAATTTCTAGCCACACGCGGGATTCCGGTTAGATTGCCGTGCTAATCCCGTGCATTGACTTGCAGGAAGGGCAAGCGGTACAGCTCGTCCACGGGCGAAGGCGCGAGCTTGCGATTGCGGACGTGATGTCGCTACTACTGAAATTTATGAAGTACAGGTGGCTGCACATCATCGATTTGGATGCTGCCATGCGGAAGGGCAATAACAAAGACCTCGTGCGCAAACTATGCCGCGAAGCTGCCAAGAAGTTTGGGATGAAAGTGCGTGTCGGCGGAGGAATTCGCACTGTTCGGAGCGCGGAGAAAATCGCGAAATGGGGGGCGCACCAAGTAATTGTCGGAAGTGCGGCATTCAAGGACGGCAAAGTAGACGCGCCATTTCTCCGCCAGCTCCGCAAGCGAGTGGGGCGCTCGGCTGTTGTCGTGGCGCTGGATACAGCCAAGGGCCACGTCGTGATTAAGGGCTGGCGCGAAAGACTGCAGATTCAACCGGAACAGGTTATGGAGCAGCTCAAGCCTTTCTGCGCCGCATTTCTTTGCACCGACGTGGATCGCGAAGGAACGATGACTGGCATCAATCTCAAGTGGTTCAAACACTTGCGCAGTGCCACCTCGCATCCGATCATTGCGGCGGGCGGCATTAAAGCACAGCGGGAAATAGATGCTCTTGAACGGATGGGGATCGACGCGGCGGTAGGCATGGCCCTCTACAAGGGCCGACTGCACTAACGGCTGACATTGCTTCTGACAAATGGCTCAGACAGGAGGACGCCCGGAGGTTCGCTTAGTAGAAAAGCGGCGGACCTTGAGGTGTAGAAGTCTGTAACTTCGACGGCGCCAGTCAGATCTTTTTATTCAAAGACCCGTTCTTCTGATCGCTGTTTGATGAAGGTAAACGTCAACGCCTGGGTCGACTCCCCCTTCTAGTTTAACTGTAAAGGTTAACCGAAACTAATAATCGTTGTATTTCGCTTGACACGCCGAGTTAATTAACTGATTATGGTTAAGATAGCCAGGAGTTCTCTCGGATTGTCTGAACCAAATTAGTTATCTGACTGGCTCCCGAGGCACCGAGAAACCAAGAGAGTCATATGTTCGCACGCCGAGTCTAGAAGTGGCCAAGAGACGGCTGAACTCGCGGGCTCCCTGGGACGCAAAACTATGTGCGCCTGGAACTCTAAGCGATAGGTACACTGAGGGTTAAATGGCAGGAATCGATAGAACGAGAACCGTCTTCATTAGGGAAGGGACGGCTCTGCCCACCACGCATTCGATGGAAAGCGAAGGGTTCTTACCTGGCTGGCGAATCGTCAAAAATCTAGACCGCCAAGCCCTGACGCGAGAGATAGAAGGCGCGGGCTGGAACTTTTTCTATCTGGCAGGCGAAATTCGGACAGTCGTCTTCGGGGGCGACGGAGTAGGAACTTTGCGCCGGGCCGTGAAGCGTATTCTCGCTAAACAGGAAGGGCAGAGCTTTAGGTTTAACTCGCTGGAGATTACAAAAATCGCCCTAAAACGGTTTCTAGGCATTCCTCTCCTCAGGGTTTCCGCTCACTCTCGGCATATTCAACTTGGTATCGCTCTGATCCCGGCAAAGGATGTCTTGCAACGACCTTTGGAGGCAAAACCATCTGCTCGAGCTAGCCATCATGGAGAAGTGGTGTTGGAACAACCTAGCTATGGATGGACATCTTAGAAGAAATGGATTGCTCGGAGGCTGAGAATGACTGTAAACGTTACCCCGCTACATGACCGCGTACTGGTGCGGCGACTGGAAGAGAAAGAAACCGCGAAGGGCGGCATCATCATCCCGGACACGGCGAAAGAAAAGCCGCAGGAGGGCGAAGTGGTGGCTGCCGGGGCCGGTAAGTTTGAAAAAGGCAAGAGGGTACCTCTCGATGTGAAAGTTGGCGACCGGATTCTGTTCGGCAAATACACCGGCAGCGACATCACGATCGATGATCAGGAATATCTGATCCTCCGAGAAGAGGAAATCCTGGCGAAAGTAAGCGGAATGGCCAAAGCAACATCGGGCAAGAAGTAGATTTGAGATTCCAAAGATCGCGAGCTGAATAGCAAGTGTCAATCGCCCAGGAGGGTGAAGCAAAATGGCAAAGCAAATTGTCTCAGGTGAGAATTCACGTCAGTCGATTCTGCGTGGCGTAAATATTCTAGCGGACGCGGTAAAGATCACGTTGGGCCCGAAGGGGCGCAATGCTGTGATCGAGAAGAAATTCGGCGCGCCGGTTATTACCAAAGACGGTGTGACCGTGGCAAAAGAAATCGAGCTACGGGACCCGCTCGAGAACATGGGCGCGCAAATGGTGCGCGAGGTTGCGTCCAAAACCTCGGATGTGGCCGGCGATGGCACAACTACCGCGACTCTCTTGGCCCAGGCGATTTTTCGGGAGGGCGTGCGCACGGTCGCTGCGGGTGCGAGTCCCATGGCGCTAAAGCGCGGTATCGATAAGGCCGTTGAAGTCGCCGTGGCTGAGATCAAGCGGCTATCGCGCGAAGTGAAAGGCGACATGATCGCGCAAGTTGGCACCATCAGCGCCAACACCGACAAGCAAGTGGGCAACATCATTGCCGAAGCCATGAAGAAGGTCGGTAAGGACGGTGTCATCACTGTCGAGGAATCGAAGACCATGGAGACCACGCTCGAGGTGGTCGAAGGAATGCAATTTGATCGCGGATACCTCTCACCATACTTCGTCACCGACCCGCCACGCATGGAGTGCGTATTAGAGGACGCGCTTATTCTGATTCACGAAAAGAAGATCAGCTCAATGAAGGACCTGCTTCCGCTGCTCGAACAAACGGCTAAGGCAGGAAAGCCCTTGTTGATTATTGCCGAGGACGTGGAAGGCGAGGCTCTTGCAACCCTGGTTGTGAACAAGCTCCGGGGAACGCTGAAGTGCGCGGCTGTGAAAGCTCCCGGGTTTGGAGACCGGCGTAAGGCTATGCTCGAAGACATCGCCACGCTTACCGGCGGCAAGGCCGTTACCGAAGACCTCGGCTTGAAGCTTGAGAAGCTGAGTTTGGAGGATCTCGGTAGCGCCAAGAAAGTGATCATCGATAAAGACAACACCACAATTATCGGCGGCGCGGGTAAGGCCAGTGAGATCGAAGCCCGCATCAAACAACTCCGCATGCAGGCCGAAGAAGCGACGTCGGACTACGACAAAGAAAAGTTGCAGGAACGCCTGGCGAAACTCGTCGGAGGTGTGGCTGTGATCAAGGTAGGCGCGGCCACCGAGATGGAGTTGAAGGAGAAAAAAGCTCGCGTTGAGGATGCCATGCACGCGACACGCGCAGCCGTCGAAGAAGGCATTGTGCCTGGCGGTGGAACCGCGTATTTGCGCTGCATCCCAGTTTTGGAAAAACTCAAACTGCACGATGATGAAGCCACTGGAGTGAATATCGTAAGGCGTGCTCTTGAAGAACCCATTCGCCAAATTGCACAGAACGCCGGACACGAGGGGGCGTTGATCGTAGGACGGGTCCGCGAGACGAAGGACGAGAACTTCGGCTTTAATGCGGAGACCGGTGAGTTTGAGGACATGATCAAGGCTGGTGTAATCGATCCGGCTAAGGTGACTCGCTTGGCTTTGCAGAATGCCGCCTCCGTCGTGTCGCTGATGCTTACCACCGAAGTTCTGATCGCCGACCTAAAGGATGAAGAACAACCGACCGCTGCTGGCGCCGGCGGCGGCATGGGCGGCGCATACTAAACGCTGCCTCGCTCGCATGGTGAGTTAACTGCTCAACTCAAGGCTCCCGCATGTCCAGAACTGGGTCAGAAAACCAGTCGAAAAGTTAGGAAAGAAATGTTATTGCCGAAGACCATCCCGCAAGACGAAATTCAAACCCTTAGCAACGTTCGATACGATCCCGATCCAGTTGACTCCTTGTATGTTCGCGAGGTCATCGATCTTGCCCCCCTAGTGGAAGAAAAAGTTGCGCGATCCCTGCCGACACTGTCACGGCCAGTGCTGCCTAGCAGAGTCGCCATGATTGGGAACTACCTTCCTCGCAAATGTGGCATCGCGACGTTCACGACAGACCTCTGCGACGCAATCCACGCGGAATACCGTGCTACCGAGCTTCTAGCATTGCCGGTCAACGATACGGCGGAAGGCTACAGCTATCCGGCGCGCGTGCGCTTTGAGCTCTCCCAAGACAACTTGGCTTCCTATCGACAAGCGGCGGATTTCTTGAATTTTAGCAACATCGACCTGGTTTGTTTGCAGCACGAGTACGGAATTTTCGGCGGCCCGGCTGGCAGCCACATCCTTGAACTCTTGCGGCGTCTTCAAATGCCCGTGGTTACGACTCTGCACACGGTTCTACACGAGCCCAATCTAGACCAACGAATGGTGATGGAGCAAATTGCGGCTTTGTCGGACCGACTGATTGTCATGAGCCGGCAATCGGCCGATATCTTGAAAGAGGTCTTCCAAGTCTCTCCCGAGAAGATCGATCTAATTCCACACGGCATCCCCGATCTTCACTTTACCGATCCTAATTTCTATAAGGATAGTTTCGGAACCGAGGGAAAAGATGTCTTGCTCACGTTTGGACTGCTCTCCCCAAACAAGGGCATAGAAAATGTAATCCAAGCTTTGCCTAGCATCCTGTCGCGGCACAGCAATACCGTTTACATGATTTCCGGCGTGACCCATCCGCATGTCCTTCGACAAGAGGGCGACAAATATAGGTTGTACCTCCAGAAACTGGCCAGAGATCTCGGCGTTGAGAGCAGTGTGATCTTCCGAAATCGCTTCGTCAGCCCTCAAGAGCTCGTCGAATTGATCGGTGCAGCAGACATTTACATCACTCCCTACAAACACAAAGGACAAGTCGTTTCTGGAACCCTTGCGTACGCCTTGAGCGCCGGAAAAGCAATCATTTCCACTCCCTATTTGCATGCGATCGAATTGCTCGACGAGGAACGCGGCGTGCTTGTTCCTTTCGATGATCCCCAAGCTATCGCCGACCAAACGATAGCCCTATTGGATAATGGGACCGCGCGTCATGCCATGCGAAAACGTGCATACCTCTATGCTAGGGACATGGTTTGGGATCGCGTGGCGCAGCAGTACATGGGGAGCTTTGAACGCGTGTACAACGAACGCTTGCGGAATCCGCGTGCCACCTTTTCGGCCCAAAACACAGAAAAGGCCCTCGACCGGCTTCCCGCCATTAAATTGGATCATTTGCATCGGATGACCGACGGTACGGGAATCGTGGAGCACGCGGTCTTTGTAGTCCCGAACTATCCCGAGGGCTACACCACGGACGACAATGCTCGCGCCCTCATCGTCGCAATTCTCCTCGAGGAGTTTGGCAGCAGCGCCCCAGCCGGCGCCCTGGACCTCGCCTCTCGCTATCTAGCTTTTCTCTGGCTGGCTTTCGATCCAACCACCAGACGATTTAGAAACTGTCTGAGCTACGAACGCCAATGGCAAGAGCCCGAAGGCTCGGAAGACAGCCACGGGCGCGCACTGTGGGGACTCGGGACCGTTCTCGGCAGATCGAAGGACGCTGGATTGAGGGGAGCTGCGGGACGTCTGTTTGAGCTGGCCGTTCCCGCGGCTGTGGAGTTCAAAAGCCCGCGGGCCTGCGCTTTCGCCTTGCTGGGGCTTCAGGAATATCTTGACTCATTCCCTGGGGATCGGGCCGCTCTAAATGCTGCAGATGCACTTGCAAATCGCCTCCTGAATTCCTACCGCTCCGTCCATTCGACCGACTGGAATTGGTTTGAGAACGGTCTCGCGTATTCCAATGCGCGGTTGCCGCAGGCTCTGATAAGAGCGGGAATGCGTAGCGGAAGTGATGAGATGGTTTCAGCAGGGCTCGAAGCCTTAGGTTGGTTGGCGACGATTCAACGCTGCGAAATAAAGGGTCACTTCGTCCCCATCGGATCGCACGGCTTCTACTCGAAGAAAACAGAAAAGGCTCGCTTCGATCAGCAACCCGTCGAAGCATGTGCGGTAGTTTCCGCATGTCTGCAAGCTTATCTTGCAACGGGAAAGGGACGCTGGCGGAAAGAGGCGTGGACCGCTTTCAATTGGTTTCTGGGAGATAACGACCTGCAGATTGCGCTTTACGATCCCAGCACCGGCGGATGCCGGGACGGCCTGCATCCGGACCGCGCCAACGAGAACCAGGGAGCGGAATCGACGTTGTCTTTTTTGATGGCACTACTCGAAATGCGCAAGCTAGAGCAAGGTATGGAGAGCAATTCGTGATGAACATTCTGGTTGAGAAGTCTTTGGATAATAAAGCGGTGTTGAATCAACACGAGACTCTGTTTCACCGGCATCCTGCCAATCCCATTCTTAGCGGAAAAGACTGGCCCTACTCGATGAACAGCGTCTTCAACGCTGGTGCAACATTGCTTCCGGACGGGTCAACCTTGCTCCTCTGTCGCGTGGAAGATCGCCGGGGGCTCTCGCACCTGTGCGTTGCGCGCTCGGTAAACGGTGTCGACGGCTGGCAAATCGATCGCGAGCCGACATTGCTGCCCGATGTGGAGAAACATCCCGAGGAGTTATGGGGCATCGAGGATCCGCGCATTACGTATGTTCCGGAACTACAGCAATATGCCATTGCCTACACGTCCTATTCGCGTGGCGGTCCGGGAGTATCGCTGGCACTTACGAAAGACTTCCGCGCATACGAGAGACTTGGCGTGGTCATGTCGCCCGACGACAAAGATGCCGCGCTCCTGCCTCGGAGGATCAATGGCCTGTGGGCGCTGATCCACAGGCCCATGACGCCGCTAGGAGCGCATATCTGGATCTCCTACTCCCCTGATCTGCGGCATTGGGGCAATCACAAGCTCATGCTGGAAGCCCGGCGAGGCGCCTGGTGGGATGCGAACAAGATTGGAATATCGCCGCCGCCAATTGAAACGCCAAGCGGTTGGCTGATGATTTACCACGGCGTCCGAAGGACGCCATCGAGTTCCATATACCGGCTCGGGCTTGCCCTCTTCGATCTCGAACAGCCCGAAAAATGTCTGATTCGAGGGGATTCCTGGATGTTTGCGCCCGAAGCGGAGTACGAACGTCATGGAGACGTTCAAGACATTGTGTTTCCTTGCGGCTATACCGTGGCATCCGATGGTGACACGATCAATCTCTATTACGGCGCCGCCGATTCGAGCATTGCGTTGGCGCAAGGCAGCATCCGCAGTCTATTAGTGTGGCTGGACGCGAATGGCCACTCTGAGAACAATCAAGACCGCCGGCAGCGCCAAAGTTAGCATCGGTCAATTTGTCGCCCACGGGGCCTGCCCTTAGTTCACCCTGGCGCCTTTGCTTTATCCGCGGGGTTGGCCTGTGTAGCGGCCGGCGGACCGTCGCGGGCAGCCTTTGCCTTTTTCTTTTGGGGTAGCCTGTGTAGAGCCCGCGGACCGTCGCGGGCATCTTTCGTTGCGCCAACTGGTGCTACGATAACGTCGCCCCCATGCCGTTTCAGCGCAAAAACATCCGCCTCTCGCACGCAAACTACCTCGGCCAACGCTGGTATTTCATTACCTTATGCTGCGCCAATCGTCGCAAATTTTTCATCGTCTCAAAAACCTGTGATTGGTTCCTGAATATTCTGCGCGCGGACGCCGCTTCGCATTTATTCGCCGTACATGCCTACTGCTTGATGCCCGACCACGTCCACTTACTCGCAGAAGGACTCCGCGCCGAGAGCGATCTCATTCAGTTCATCCGCTCCATCAAAATAAAGACCTCAACGCCAATCGAAAGAAAAACAGGAAAAACCCTCTGGCAAAAAAAATTCTACGACCACATTCTCCGCAACAATGACTCGCCGGACTCCGTAGCCTGGTACATCTGGATGAACCCCGTTCGCGCCAACCTATGCCGCGTCCCCGATGAATACTCGTTCCTAGGCTCATTCACCGGCAAATGCCCGCAACCCTCTAAACGAGCAGCGGAGTGGCTCCCACCGTGGCGCAATCGCCCGCAGCTGCCTGTGTAGCGGCCGCGGACTGTCGCGGGCAGCCTTTGCTTTTTTCTTTGGGGGTAGCCTGTGTAGCGGCCGCGGACCGTCGCGGGCAGCCTTTGCCTTACTCTTCCGATTTCCTTCCCATGAACCTCTCCACGGTGTTCTCCAAAATCCACTCAAACGCTTTTTCTTCCGCGCGCGGGAAAAGAACACCGCCGAGAATCAAAATCACAATAACGCCTTGGATGATCCGCGCGTTTGGGGGAGTGAACCGGCTTGTGAACCACCGTATTGCATAAAAACCCGCAATGATAAGAGTTCCGAGGCCCCACCCGATCACTAGGTCAAGGCGCGACGTACGTACCAAATCACTAGCGGGACGCCTGTCCCACATCACCAGTAGATAGTGATCTCCGCGCCGCAAACTCTTAATTGCGGCATCGAAGCGCCTCCGGGTCTCATCATTCTCTTTGCGAGCGCGCTTGTAAGCGTGACCCAGTAGCTTGGCGATCTTAGCTTCATACTCGTCCGTGTCGTATTCCGCCTCAAAGTCCTCATTGAGCTGGATGAAGTCTTCCTGCATTTGGCCCGTTTCCGTGAAATACATCATCCGCTTCTCAAGCTCAGAGAGCGCCACGCCCTCAATCTGCACCTGCTCAGCCGTCTGCTGAACCAGAAAATCCTTAGCCTCGCGAACCCGCATGCGCCGGATTGTAAGCTATCCCGTCTTTGCCTGTGTAGCGGCCGCGGACTGTCGCGGGCGCCTTGGCCTTTCTCTGTAGGGGGTGGCGGCTTTAGCCGCCACGTTCAAATACAAAAACAAATGGGCTCAGCCCCCTGAAGAAAGCCTGTCAGTTGCGCACTCAGGGACTCGGAAAGCGCAACGCCGAGCGGCTCATCGTTTTTTCGGCTCTGTTTACGCGTGTTGCGACCAAATGGAGTTCAGCCTAAGATGTCAATCTTATGAAGTGTCCTCATTGCTTAGAGGGATTCCACGAGGGACAGGCGTGGTGGTCCGTGGTGATCGGGAGTAACAAGGACGGGTTATGGGTTCTGAACCGCCTGCTGTGTCCTGCGTGTCGAGACTATGTGTTCTATTTGGATAACGGACCATCTCCGGGATACGGGGAAGGCGTACAGAACATGAGACTGCCCGTGGTCACCAGATCGTTCATGGTGTGGCCGAAAGGAGTTTCGAGAACCCCGGTGCCGCCGGAGGTGCCGGCTGAGATCGTTGACGATTACAAAGAAGCGTGCTTGGTTCTTGCCGACAGCCCTAAGGCCTCGGCCGCCCTCAGTCGCAGATGTTTGCAAAACCTTCTCCGACGTGCGGCAGCTGTGACGCCCGGAGATTTGAGCAAGGAGATTGACCAAGTACTTGGAAGTGGAAAGCTGCCCACCGATATCGCCGAGAACATCGATGCTATTCGGAACATCGGCAACTTTGCCGCTCACCCAAACAAGAGCGCGGTTACGGGGGCAGTTCTGCCGGTTGAGCCTCACGAAGCGGAGTGGAACCTCGATGTTCTAGAATCACTGTTCGATTTCTATTTCGTCCAACCAGCGCGGGCCAAGGCTAAGAGAGACGCGCTGAATAAGAAGTTACAGGATGCCAACAAACCGCCGTTGAAGTAAGGACCTGCGGTATCTTAGTGATCTTCAAAGGTGTGGCTTTAACTTTCTTTCTACGACTAACAGACCCATGGCCCGAAAATATCTCGACTCATTCCCTAGGCCCTTGCTTGAAGATCTTGAACAAGGCAGGTGGATTCCGATCGTCGGCGCGGGACTGTCGCGGAATGCGATTGTCCCCGTCAAGCAGAAGATGCCTTTGTGGAAGGATCTTGGAGACGCTTTCTCGAAGGACCTGTCGGGGTACTTATGCGAGAGCCCAATCGATGCCATTTCCGCATATGCGCATCAGTTTGGGCGAGCAAAACTGACAGAGAAATTGACTGAATTCTTGTTGGTCGACTCCGCGAAGCCAGGTGCGGTACACGATTCGTTCTGTCGTATTGGTTTCGACGTTGTGTGCACGACAAACCTTGACCTACTGCTTGAGCGACAGTATGACTCCATCGCACGCTACTGTCGACCAATCACCGATGACGAGCATCTGTCGATCAGTCTGCAACGAAGCAAAGCGGACCAATATCCGCGGGTTGATCTCTTGAAGCTGCATGGTGACGTTCATCATAGCGGTTCCCTCGTTGTCACAGAGGAAGACTACGAAGCGTTTTTGCATCGGCACGCACTGAAAGCAACGTATCTAGCTAATCTCCTAATTAGCCGCACTGCCGTTCTAATCGGCTATAGCCTGGACGATCCCGATCTCCGTCAGATTTGGAGGGTGATTACAGATCGCCTTGGGCATCTTCGTCGGCCGGCTTACGCGATCGGAGTTGGCCGCTCATTCACGAATTTCTCACGTTTCCAGCGTCGCGGCGTTCAGCTCATTGAACTGCCGGGCAAAGAGCGCGACTACGCCCGAATACTGACCGACGTTTTTAATGAGCTGCGAGAGTTCTGGAAGTCGCTCCCTCTCGAAAGCGTCAGCAGCGACAGGGAGTCGGTGAGCGAACTTGCTTTGCCCTCAGACGCAGCAAGCAGAATATGCCTATTCCTGATTCCTCCTGAGCTCAAGTCGTTCTACCGAGAAGCGGTATATCCGATCGCAAAAAATTGGGGTTTTGTCCCGCTCGCGCCGGAGGAGGTTCTGGCAGCAGGAGATGTGGTCTCGGCGAAAATAGAGGCGTTGGCTACTCGGGCCGAGGTAATTGTGGTTGACATTCCAACCTTGAATGCGATTTCAGCGATATTGAGCGAGATACGCGACCTAAATGAGAAACGAGTCGTCACAGTCATTCCGGATTCGATTGTGGAACCGGTTGTTAATACGATTAATCAGCTTTTCCCGCGTGCTATGCGACACAGCTCCTGGCGCGTCGTTCGTCCGAGAAATGTTGTCCGAGACTCTGGTGTATTTCTCGAATCAGTGAACGCTATCTTCCAAGGTATCGCAGAAGCGACGAAGGGACGGTTAGAAGAGGAACCTGAACGGCTGCTCAAGAACGGGGACTATCGGGCGGCGGTGATTTCTGCAATGACTCTGCTAGAGGTCCGGCTCCGTGAGCGAATTCAGACCGGCGTTAGCGATCCACGAAAGAACTACAGCATGCTGTCACTAATGGGGACGGCCGTGGAGCAACAGGTACTTCCCGCTCAGTATCTGGATCGCCTCGTGCGGTGGGCCAAAGAACGCAACACGGTCGTCCACATGGGCGGAGCCGTAAACGCTAAGCTCGCCAGGGAGATAGTGCATGGTGTCTACAATATCCTGAAGCACGTGCCGGCCCCTTAAGGAGTCGACAACCGTCCCAACTCATTTAAGTTTACTATTGACATACGTCCAGACCTGTGGTATGTTGCGGTGTGTTACCTCGAATAAACCCGGCTGGTCCGTTCGTTCACTTTCCCTATAACTCCAAATCTTTCAATAGCTTGCCGCCTCTTGAAATCTCTTGCCTCTCTTTTTCCGACCGCAGTTCTTTGTTTTCAATAGCTTGCGGACTCTTTCCCCAAAATGCCGGGGGTGGCATACCCTTTCGGGAAGCTCGGATGCGACTCTCAGTCGGTCGCGCATCTACCTTTAGAATCAACACTTGCAAAAGTGTATCAAAACAAACGACTTTAACTTCCTTTAGAATGAACACTTGTGAAAAACCTAGGGAGGGGGAGGGTTACGGTTAACTAAGGCTGACGTCAGTGCAAGACCAAAGTATTGATGCGCTTGGGCACTTCTCCTGCTGGAATCACGGCTATGGGCTACGCCTGTTTCGCCGTCGTGACCATCACAGCTTTTTCTTTGCTGGCCGCTTCTTTTCGCCGCCCTGGGTGCTGATCAGCGCCAAGTAGTCTTTGGCATTGAACGGGTAGCGATGCGTGGACTGCTGTCCGGTGGTGCTCAAGGAGACGTCAACGCGTCGATTGTTGGCCAGCACCATCACCCGCAAATTATTTAACATTTGTTGCCGCTCGGAGGGCGTCAGGTCGGGATTCTGCGCGATCTGTTCCTTAACTTGCAGGGTATTCAGAGGTTGTTCGTCGCCGAAGGGTCGTGTCTCAATGTGGCCGGCAGGGACATTGTGCTCGACCAAGAATTGTTTGGTGCGTTCCACGCGCCGCTCGGTCAGAGATTTATTGTATTCGGCCGAGCCGCGTTGGTCTGCATGGCCACCAAGGATCAAGTGCGCGTCCGGGCGGTACTTCAAATATTTTCTATAATCTTCCGCCAGTGTTATCAGAATCTGTTCCTGACTCGGCAACAACCCGCCATTGGGATTTACCTCATTGGGCCGAGCGGTTTGGAAGTAAATGCTGTGAAGTTCAAGTCTCGCTTCCAGCTCTCTGATCTCAGGAGCGGGAGCAGGAGGCGGCGGTGGCGGCGGAGCCTCGACGTTTACCGTGGTGGTGGAAGAGGCGGTCAGCGGCGGATCGCGGTCATCCCTTGCATTGCAAGTGACTGTAACACGGCCTGGTTCTGCGCCGCGCGTATTCAATGTTCCGGTGCTACCGTCGCCAGAGATGTCACCGGTGCTTGCGGTGTAGCTGTAACTTACTCTGCGGCCATCCGGGCTGCTGGCGTAGGAGGTGATCGTGGAGGTCCCTCCGATTTGAACGCTCCCGGGATCGGCCGAGCATGAAATAACGGGCGGATGATTCTCTTTCACGGTGAACCTGGAACTGCAGGACGCGGAGCCATCCCTGGTGCCATCGGTCAGATCGGCTGTAACCACATAGGAGCCGGGCTGCAAGCCTGCAGTTTCCACTTGCGTGGAAGCATTGCTTCCGGCAACTTTCACGCCAGTGCCATGCCAGCGGTACGCGATCGAACGCCCGGTATGGAAATTAGATTCGCTGGCGTTGGCGTTCACTGGCTCTCCAGCAAAGACTTCGGCCGGTTGTACCGAGCAAGCCGCGCTGGGTGACACTGACGGTTGGCCCATCGAGCCAAAGTGGAAGACGATTCCCGCCGACAGGCGTACGTTATTGCGCGTACCGCTTGTTCCCGTCGTTGAAGAGGGATCTTTGAACCGGGTCATCAAGTATTCGGCTTGAATAATACGCAGGGCGAGATGGCGGCGGACGTTGACGTCTAATCCTCCTCCCACCGCCATGGCGAAGACGTTCTCGGAAGGGAGGGGAGTACAGAAGGGAGAACTTGTACAGCCATCGATGGTCACCTTACGGGCGTTCGCGTCTCCGAACAGGGCTTGAGCAAAGAGAGTGAAGCGAGGCCGCCGGTAGGAAAGACGCGGACCACCCATGTAGGTGAAGACCTTTCCGTCAGCAGAAAGATCGCGAGAAGGGCCCGCTCCAAAGAAGGTAAGAGTATTGGCGTGGTAGCCGGAAAAGTCGCCAACAAGCCCAAAATAGCGGTTCAGGTTGAAGGCGATGTTCGTATCGCCGCCATTGAGATCCGCGATTCGGTTCGCCCGGTTGGACAACACATCCGGTACATTCGAGTAACCCAGAAAGAGCTCGACCCTGGGCGTGTCGAAGCCGCTTAACCCTGATCGGGGTCCGGGCGTTGGCGTGGAAGCAGCCGGTATGGCGTCGCTTGCGGCGGCGGGTGCTACGGTGGAATCAGCAGCTTCGGATTTATCCGTTGTGGCTACTGCCTTCGTTGCGGATCCTGGCTTCGGCCCGTCGTCTGCACGGAGTGAGGACGCTAGAAGAAAAGCAACCGCTATGGTGGCAAACATCCGCGCTACAAATTTCATCGTCGGCTCCTGAGTTGTACATCGTGCTCCGCCTGTCTGAATCCAAGGTATAAGCTGTCAACCTTGTCGTTTTTCGTCCGAAAAACCTGATGCCTTACGGCACGTTGATGACGGTGTTCACCATGGTCACAGGTCCGGTCAGCACTAACGCTCTGCCGTTCAGCACAGTGAACGGCGGCGCATTGTTGCCGGCAGTAGAGAACGTAATTCCTGCCTGAGCGATGATGGTTCCGACCATGGTGCCGCCCCCGGCCCCGTTAATCGTCGCAGCGCTGCCCACCTGCCAGAAGACGTTTTGCGCCTGAGCGCCGTTGATCAGGATCACGGAGCGAGGGGCTCCCGCTCCGCCGACAGTGAGTGATGTCGCCATCTGGAAGACCCAGACGGCATTCGCGTTGCCCTGGGCATCGAGCGTGAGATCGCTTCCGGTTAACAAGAAAGAGCCGCCTGCGGCGGTATAGACACCCGGAGCGAGGGTGTGCGCGCCGAGTTGACCGGCGCCTGGATCCGAACCTGGCGGTAATGCAACCATGCTGTTATACGCAGTCAGCGTGTCGGCTGCGGCCTGCGTAGCGATCGCGAAGGTGGCACCAGTTCCTTCGGAAGGACACCCAACGGTGGGAGGCGGGGCTGCAGTGTATATTTTTCCGCTGACTGCCCCGACGTTGAGGGGAGTCTCGGTATAGGTACAACCTGTCCCCGGATCGTGGAAACCAGTCACAGCGGTAGAAACAGCGGTGGTTCCGATGTTCCCGTTGTTAATCGCCGTATTGATACCTTGGTTGGTTATTCCGGCAGTCCCCCCAAAAGCTCCAAATGTAGAGGCTGATCCGAGATTAATTGGCGCAGGCCCTCCTACAAACGGAGGGCCTGTCGTAAAGGACCAGGGATTCGGTACCGCACCAGCTACCAGGGCATTGCCAGACAGGTCTTTCGCGCCGGTAGTAACCGTGGCGGTATATTGGGTGTTCCCTGCCAGAGGGTTGGTCGGCGTAAACGTCGCAATGTCGCTCGCTGGAGCGTAGGTCACCGTTCCAGTGACAGGAGTCGCACCGGGCCCTGTTAGCGTAAAAGTCGCCGAGGTGAGGGTTGTCGGATCCATCGCCTCGCTGAATGTTGCATTCACGGTCGCGTTGAGTTGGACACCAGTCGCACCGTTCACTGGACTGGTGAGAGTTATCGTCGGTGGTGTTGTGTTTGCCACCGTCCCGGTCGTAAAGGTCCAGGGATTCGGTATGGCGCCACCTGTCAGGGCGTTGCCAGCCAAGTCCTCCGCCTTATTCGTAACGGTGGCCGTATAGGTAGTGCTGGGCGCCAGATTCGCTGTGGGGGTGAAGAGAGCAGAGTTGCTCCCCGCAGCGTACGTGACTGCGCCTGCTACAGCGGTCCCGCCTGGACCGGTTAAGGTAAAGGTTGTGCCGTTAATAGTTGCAGCATTCATTGCCGTACTGAATGTGGCTGACACTTTTTGGTTGATGGGCACAGCTGTTGCGCCATTCGCCGGGATTGTGGAAAGAATCGTGGGTGCGCTTGCATTCGTGGTTACGCCGGTCGTAAAAGTCCACACAAAGTTCGCTGCCAGTGGGTTCCCAAGCGCACTCATCGCTCCGGTGGTGATCGTGGCTGTGTAGGCCGTGCTGGCGGTCAAATTGGCTGCCGGTGTGAAAATCGCGGTGTTGCTTGCCGCAACGTACGTGACCGCGCCTGCTACAGCCGTCCCTCCGGGCCCGGCTACCGTGAATGTCGTAGTCGTGATGCTTGCCGGATTCATCGGCTCGCTGAAAGTCGCGGAAATCTTTTGGTTCAGCGGCACGCCGGTGGCACGGTTCGCCGGGATCGTGGCGGTCACTCTCGGAATGGTCCCGGTGGTAAACGTCCAGACGAAATTCGCTGCCAGTGCATTGCCCGCGGGATCTGTCGCTCCGGTTGTGATCGTGCCGGTATATGTGGTGCTGGGTAACAGATTCGCTGCCGGAGTAAACGTGGCAGTTGCGCCCGAGTAACTGACCGCACCCATTACCGCCGTCCCCCCAGGTCCTGCCACCGTAAACGTAACGGTATTGACGGTCGTCGGATTCATTCCAGTATTGAAGGTAGCGGTAACAATCTGGGCAACTGGCGTGCCCATCGCCAGATTTGTAGGGCTGGTCGAAATCACGAAGGGCGCTACGAACCCCGTCCGTTCTCGACCGCATCCGCTCAAAAGAGCAGCCAATAGGAACGCCCAGATGCAGATTTTGCCAATCTCAACTTTGCGCATCAGCTTCTCCCATGACGCAGTACAAGGCGATGACACTTCCGACCCTCAAACGCCGACGACATCCTAAAGATACAAACGCCAGGGAATAGATGTCTGCCCAATAACAGACACAATTAGATATTTTTAATGTCCAACTAAGCGTCGAGTTTGAGATAGTTCCCAGTGAGGCCGTGTTGTAACTTAGGACTTCGAAGAGCTCTCGGGTTAAAGATGAAGGCAAAGAAATCCATAAAATCGAAGTCGATCGACTCCTTCGACCCACGGGTGTTTCTCGACACCGCAGGGGTAGCAAGGAAAATAGCGGAATTCCGCAGAGGCGAGTCGATCTACTCTCAGGGTGAGGCTGCTGATAGTGTCATGTACGTCCAGAAAGGCGGCGTTAAATTCACTGTCGTTAATGGGTCCGGAAAAGAAGCTGTGGTCGCGATGTTTGGTCAGAATGATTTTTTTGGCGAGGGATGCATGGCGGGACAGTCCGTCCGTATGGGACAGCCACAGCGATTACGCCGAGTACTATTCTGGTGATCGACAAAAACGAACTCTTGCGGGTACTCCACGCTGAGCGTGAATTATCAGACTATTTTATCACCTACATGCTTTCGCACAACATCCGAGTCGAAGAGGATCTGATCGATCAACTCTTCAACTCGAGTGAAAAGCGCCTGGCGCGCGCTCTCCTCTTACTTGCCCGGTACGGAAAGCGCGAACACCCCGACCGAATCCTATCGAAGGTTTCGCAGGAGACGCTGGCGAAGATGATCGGAACTACCCGCTCACGCGTCAATTTCTTCATGAACAAATTCAGGAAACTTGGCTTCATCGAATATAACGGCAAGATCAAAGTCAAGAAGTCATTGTTAACAGTGGTCTTGCACGAGTAGGCCCGGATTCCATTAGCCAGCGGAAAGGAAAAGTGGGGACGGTTTTATAAAGAGGCTGATGTCAGTGCAAAACCAAAGTATTGATGCGCTTGGGTACTTCTCCGGCCGGAATTACCGCTATGGATTTAAGCGTCTTTGTGTCAATCGCAGACACCGAACGAGCAGCGGAATTGGAAACGTAGACTGTTTTACTGTCGGGTGTGAAGGTGATCCACTCCGGGACCGCTCCGGTGGGCGGATGGCCGAAAGGATGCACCAGCGGCAGCGTGGAGTGGCCGACTAACTTGAGATCGGGAAGTGAGTACTCAAAAACGGCGTTCGCTAAGGTGCTGTTAACCCAGAGGGATTTGCCGTCCGGCGCGACGCCTATGCCATGCGACGGAGTGCCGGTGCGCCCCTCAAGGATCCCAAAACCAGTGGGCTGGCCGGGCAGGTTGATGCGAGCCACTTCGGCGCGCTTGGCAAAGTCTACGATAGCGAATCCGTGAAAGCCGGAGAGCTGAACGAAAATGCGGCGAGTCGATCCATCAGGATTCGTTTCAAAAGCCATGGGACGAACGCCGCGGTCGAATTCGACCTCCCATGCGACTTGGTCTGTCGCGAGGTCAATGATTGTGGCCGATTTAGATTCGATCGAACCAACCACAGCGTACTTGCCGTCCGGGGTGACGTAAATATTGTGGACGCTGCGATTCACAGGGATGGTCTTCACGCGGGTGAGGGAATTTGTGTCAATCACGTCGACCGCACCGGGCAGAGTGCGGATACCCACCAAGACGCGGCGGCCATCCTTTGTAATGGTGATGTTGTTGGGCCGGGCGCTGAGCTCTATTTTCTTTGTGACTTGTCCGCTCACACGATCCACTACGTCGAGCACGCTCTCCGATTCGTTGCTTACATAGACGCGCGCGCCGTCGGGCGAAAAGTTGATTCCGTGAGGCAGTTCGATACCCCGGATAACCTGCACGACTTTGTTAGTTGCGGCGTCGACGACGTCGATCGTGTCTGCGGCACTGTTTGTAATATAGATCAGCGAGAGCGTAGTTGGCGCAGGCTGAGAATTCGGTCGGAGACCCCGCACCCAATCGGCCAGAGTGAGCCAATCGGGATCGTTCTGCGACGGAAACTGCCAGCCGCCGGAATGGAAGGGATCACCGCCAGCACTTGGCGCGAGAGGATGGAGCAATAGAGGACTGGAACCGGGCTCACCTCGGACCACTAATTGCATTACACTCTGGAAATTTTGCCGAGATTGCTCTTCGGTCCAATCTGCTGCCCCGGGCGATAATGTTTGAAGATGGAAAATTCTGTTGGATTCCGAATGACAGCCGTAGCAGCGTGCATGGCCTGGCCGCTGCTTCAGGAAAACAGCTTGGACACTTGATTTGAACAGTTGAAAATCGGGGACCTCTTGTATGGAGGTGGAACGAGGCACTGACTGCCCCGCGCTGTCGCCGGCCGGCGACTGCGCGGAGCTTGCCTGGTGTGAACTTGCAGTTTCGCTGCGCGCCGCCGGCAGCTTTTGCGCGGTCGCATAGGCGCTGCTGACAACAATTGCTAACACCAGAAATAATTGCGCTCTAATTGCCGACCGTGCTTGCAAAGTAGTTAAAACCTCTGAGAATTCGCGCCTTCAGTGCCCGTACACCAACAAGCGAAACGTGCCGGAAACAGGTGTCGGTTGTGGCTTCGGCTGCTCGGCCGTCGGAGCAGCGGCAGGAGTAAAATCGGCGGTGTCGATGAAGAGCTTGTGCGTTTTGGGATCGAGGGCCATGTTGCGCGCGCCAAATTCGGTGGTCACCGTCTCGACCACGCTGAACTTATCAGAGCTATCTTCGTGGAAGATGTGCAACGTGCCTTCGCGCGTGGCCGTGAAGAGAAGACCGGTCTCGGCCTCGTAGATGTTCGTGTCAACTCCAGAGCCGATAGGGAATGTTTGAACGACCTTGCCACTGTCCGCATCTATGATTGCTAGCACTTTGTTGCGGCCGCCGATAAACAAACGCCTGTGCTGGACGTCCATGTCCATGGCAGTGGCTTCTTCCGCGGGTGCGATGGGCCAGTGGGCCTTGACGGTATTTGTGCGGGAGTCAAGAGCGACAACTTCGTTTTTGTCCTCGATATTGTCGTAGATCATTCCCTTGCCATCGGCGACGGCGTATTCCGGCCGGCCGCCCATGGGGATGGTGGCAACAACGGTGAGCGAAGCGGGATCGATGACGGAGGCGTCGTTGCTTTTGCCGTTCATGGTGAAAATATGTTTGGAGGCGGGATCGTAGATGATGCAGTCCGGGTTGCCGCCGGTCTTAATATGATTTGTGACTTTCAGGGTCTTCAGATCGAAGACGACGGCTTCGTCGGCGCTGCCATCACTGATGAACGCGCGGCCGAGATTGCTAACCAAGGCGATGCCATGGACGCGCTTGAGGTCAGGAATGCTGCCGACGATGGCTCCGCTATCGGCATCGACGACTTTGACCTCTGTATTGTGGGAGATGTACAAGCGACGCGTTGATGCGTCGAACGTGATGTAATCCCAATACTCCTTGCCACCGGGCGCAGCGCCCAGATCGTGCTTCTTGAGCAGATGATAGCCACCTTCAGGTGGACTCGCGAGCGCGATGCCGCTGAGGGACAGAACAACACCGTACGCTGCGATGCGGCGCCACTTGAAAGACTTCACCGGAGAAACCTCCTTGGCTTCCTGTTAAATTGAACTGCTGATGCAATCCACGCAACTCATCCCTTAAAAAACGAACTTGACGGCGAACTGGATCTGCCGCTCCGGGATAGTCGTTCGGAGCAGCACGCCCGCAGTGCCACCCGGATTGGTTGGAGATGGCGCCAAGGATGCTCCGGTGGCGTCGAAAATATCGGTGTTGCCGTCGCCCGAACCTGGAGGAGCAAAGTTAGGGTGGTTGAGAATATTAAAGATCTCCATGCGGAATTGGACGTTGAAATTCTCCGAGATTCTGCGGATGTGATTATTCTTGAAGACGGAGAAGTCCAAACCGGTCACACCGGGGCCGACCAGGATGTTTCGTCCGGCATTGCCGCGCAGATTGAAACACTGCGGTAAGGGGCTCAGGCAATTGTTCGTCCAAAAGGACGTTGACGCTGGAGCTGTAGGAATTGCGAAGCACTGAGTCTTGATGTAATTGCTGGGGTTCCCGGGGTTGGTGAGCGTCGCGCAGCCCGGTCCGCCCAAGCGATTGG
>Ga0073928_10003890_pt1 | contig 22864 bp, 15 predicted proteins | sample PaiPotPPA55metaG_FD_76969 | JGI IMG/M metagenome (GOLD analysis project Ga0073928, IMG submission 76969) | Iron sulfur acid spring bacterial and archeal communities from Banff, Canada, to study Microbial Dark Matter (Phase II) - Paint Pots PPA... ...
CACAGCACAGCACCACAGCACGACCGCGTTACGGCGGCCCCCCAGCGCCACGCCCGGGACGCTGGCACACTCGGAGGTATGCCAGAACTCCCGGAAGTCGAGGCGCTGGCCGGATTCCTCACCGGCCGGCTCGCCGGCCGCACGGTCGAGAAGGCCCACCTCGCCGCATTCCCCGCGCTCAAGACGTACGACCCGCCGCTGAGCGCGCTCGAAGGACTCGAATTCCACGACGTCACCCGCCACGGCAAGTTCCTCGACCTGCACGCCGGCGACCTGCACCTGATCATCCACCTGGCCAGAGCCGGCTGGCTCCGCTGGCACGACTCCCTCCCCGCGACGCCCCCGCGCGCAGGCAAGGGACCGCTCGCCCTGCGCATCCGCCTCACGACACCCGCTCACGCCGACGCGCACGCCGACGAATCGGACAGCCCCGGAGGTCCGGGAAGCCCAGGAGGCCCAGGAGGCCCAGGATTCGACGTCACCGAGGCCGGCACCCAGAAACGCCTGGCCATCTACGTGGTCCGCGACCCGGCCGACGTCCCCGGCATCGCCCGCCTCGGCATCGACCCGCTCTCACCCGAGTTCACCGCCGAGGCCCTCGCGCGCCTACTCGACGGCGAGCGCCGCCAGATCAAGGGCGTGCTGCGCGACCAGGGCACGATCGCAGGCATCGGCAACGCCTACTCGGACGAAATCCTGCACGCCGCCCGCATGTCCCCGTTCGCGCTCGCCGCGAGACTCACCCAGGACGACGTCGCCCGCCTCCACGACGTCATCATCAGCACACTGACCGACGCGGTCGAGCGGGCCAGGGAACTCAAGCCGGGGGAGTTGAAGTCGGAGAAGAAACTCGGCCTGCGCGTGCACGGCCGTACCGGCCTGCCGTGCCCCGTGTGCGGCGACACGATCCGCGAGGTCTCCTTCAGCGACTCCGCGCTGCAGTACTGCCCCACCTGCCAGACCGGCGGCAAACCGCTGGCCGACCGCCGCCTCTCCAGACTGCTCAAATAGCCGTATCCCTCACCTCCCATCTCACCTCTCTTCTCCTTGCACCGGTGCGGGCTTGAGCAGGCTGAACCGGGCGCCGAACGGGTCGGCCAGCAACGCCAGCCGTCCAGGAGGCGCGTCGGTGGCGGGAAACTCGACCGTGCCGCCCGCCTCGACCGCCCGCGCGACAGTCGCATCCGTGTCGGCGACCATGAAGTAAGGGATCCACCTCTCGTCCTGCACCGGCATCCCCGACGAGACGGGCATCATCCCGCCGAACGCGTCCAGAGGCTCGGACGGGTTCGTGGTCCACAGGTCGTATGTACCCTCGGGCATGTCGAACGGCGCGGTCTGCCAGCCGAACAGCCTCCCGTAGAAGCTCTTCGCGGCCTCCGCCTCGCGCGTCCACAGCTGGACCCAGAGCAGGCTGTCGTCCTCGCAAGCGACCTCGACGCCCGTGAACACGCCCGGCTGCCAAAGCGCGAACGCCGCGCCGGAAGGGTCGCTGAGCTGGGCCATCGCACCTTCAGGCCCGACCTGCATCAGCGGAACACGCACCGTACCGCCGAGCGACTCCGTCGTCTTGATCGCCGCCTCGGCGTCGGGAACGCGCACGTAAACGATCCAGTCCGACCTGGCAGTGGGGTCCTGAAGGCCGCCGACCCCGGCGACCGCCTTGCCGTCCTTGTGCAGGATCAGATACTCGCCCTCCGCCGGATCGTTCTCGGGCATCTGCGCCGTCCACCCGAAGACCTTTCCGTAGAACGCGGCGGTGGCCGCCGGATCCGGAGACCCGAGGTCGATCCACGCGGGGAGGTTCGCAACGTTCCCAGTGGTGATCATGATGTGCCTCGCCCCTTCGAGAGAAGCCGGACCAGTTATCGTCACTCTCAAGTGTCACACTGGGCACTGACAGCGACGACTTCCATGGCGAACGCCGCGTCGCCCTGGGGGCGGACGTACTCAGGGGCACCGCCAGCGAATCAGAGCGCTCCCGGTTCCGCGAGCTCAAGCGAAAACTGACAAGCTCGCCGGCCGCCCGCGTGGACGAGATCGAAGCCCTGCTTCGAGGACGGAACTCGGCCGGCTCGTGATCAAGCTCGCTCGTGCCGTCCTGCCAGAGCCGACAGTCGCCCAACTCGCCCAGCGCACCGCCCAAGTCTCAACGACGGCCGTCCCGCAACAGGCCACCCGGGCCAAGAGCCTCTGGAAGGGCAGCAGCTTCCGAGCGCATGTGTATCCCGAGCTCCGCCGCGTACTGCACGAGATGGCGCCCGGCCTCATGCGCTGCATGTTCTGCGGAGACAGCGAAGGCACCGCGGTCGACCACTTCGAGCCCGTCGCGCACGCGCCGCTGCGGACGTTCGACTGGCTCAACCACCTCCTGGCCTGCTCGAAGTGCAACAGCGACTACAAGCGGGACCGGTTCCCACGCTCCGCGGACGGCGAGCCCCTGCTGATCGATCCGACAAGCGACGACCCGGCCGACCATCTCCACCTCGTGCTGGCAGTGGGGGAGTACCGCGGCCTGACGCCCAGGGGAGAGGCGACGATCGACGTCCTCGAACTGAACCGAGCCGTCCTGGTCAGCGGACGGCGACGCGTGTACTGGACGACAGCGCGGTGCCTCGCCGCCTGCCACAACGCCATGGAGGCAATGGAAGCGGTGGAATCGGGGGCAGAACTGGCACATCGGCACGAGGACGAGCTTCGCCGGATGCTCTGGGAGCAGCCGATGGCCGACGTGATAGCCGCGATGCTTCGACAGGCCGAGGCGCCCGGTGCCGAAGACATCTTCGCCGACGACCTCTATACCCTCGCGCTACTGCGCAACCCGAAGTTACGCGCGGCCCTGCTGGGCGACCAGCCTGACTAACCCACCAGCTGACCACCAGCCGCTCCGACCACTCCGATACGACCATTCGGTTGAGTCCGCTTTCCACGAACGCGCCGCAACGACCGCCGACGGTCTAGCGTGGCCTGGTGGCCCCCACAGCCGGTACGAGCCCCCGGGAGACGTCATGAACGAACAGGGAATCGACCCGACAGTGCCGCCGAGCGGCACCGGATGCGTCGAGTGCGACGCCGCGGGCGGATGGTGGTTCCATCTCCGGCGCTGCGCACAGTGCGGCCACATCGGCTGCTGCGACGACTCGCCGGCCAAGCATGCGACCGCTCACGCGAAGGCGACCGGGCATCCGTTGATTCGCAGCTTCGAGCCGGGGGAGGAGTGGTTCTGGAATTACCAGACCTCCCAGATGTATGCGTCCGGGCCCGAGCTCGCACCGCCGCTCAACCACCCCGAGGACCAGCCGGTGCCGGGGCCCGAGGGCCGCGTGCCGGCGAACTGGACCGAGACGCTCGGCTGAGAGGGTGAGGGGCGGGTCGCCGCGTCGGCCGAAAGGGTCCGAGATGACTGTCATAGAGCCACCTCCCGAAGCGCTGCCGACCCTGACCGCAGAGCAGTGGGACCGGCTGGTGGGATACGCGTCCGCGGCCGAGCCGGTGCCCGAGGGCGCATGGTTGTTCGAACCCGGCGACCGCACCATCGACATGGTCCTGATCGAGGACGGCGAGGTGGACATCTGCAGGCCCGCCATGCCCGATGAGGCGCACTGCGTCGTGATCGGCATGTTCGGGCCGCGCCAGTTCACCGGCGAACTCAACCTGCTGACCGGCCAGAACGCCTCCCTCGGCGCGCGGGCCGCGACCGACGCGGTGGTGCGCCGACTCGATCCTGCCGCGCTACGCCAGGTGATGGAGCAGGAACCTGAGATCTCCGATCTGTTACTGAGAACCATGATCGCCCGCCGCGAGTACATGCGCGCAGGCGAAGGCGCGCGGAGCCTGGAACTCATCGGCGTCGAGATGTCGGCCGATGCGCTGGCGCTGCGCACATATGCAGCCCGGCAGCAGCTGCCGCACACGTGGACGGACGCCGACACGCCCACAGGCGCCGCGATGCTGAGCGCGGTCGGCGCCGAGACCACCGATCTACCCATCGCGATCACCAGCAGCGGAGTGCTCCTCAAGACCACGCCGGGCGTGCTGGCCGAGCACCTCGGCCTGTCCTACCGGCCCCCGGCCCAGAAACGCGCGGTCGACCTGGTGGTCATCGGCGCCGGACCGGCAGGCCTGGCCGCCGCGGTCTACGGAGCATCTGAAGGGCTCGAGACTCTGGTCCTGGAGGCGTCCGCCGCCGGCGGCCAAGCCGCAGCCAGTTCCCGCATCGAGAACTACCTCGGCTTCACCTCCGGAATCAGCGGCGGCGAACTGACCGCGACGGCAGCGGTGCAAGCAGAGAAGTTCGGCGCCAGGATCGCCTCCCCATGCCCCGTGGCAAAGCTGAACGCGCACGACGACGTCATCGACCTGACGCTGGTAGACGGAACCCAACTAGCGGCCCGGGCGGTAGTGATCGCCACCGGAGCCCGATACCGGGCGTTGCCCCTGGAGCGCTGGACCGACTTCGAAGGCGCAGGAATCTACTACGCAGCCACGAACATCGAGGCACGCGCCTGCGCACAGAACCCGGTAGCAGTAGTGGGCGGAGCGAACTCGGCAGGCCAAGCCGCGCTCTACCTGGCCGGACACGGCAGTAAGGTGTCCCTTGTCGTCCGCGGATCGGACCTCCGCGCCAGGATGTCGGCATACCTGGCCGACCGGATCCTGGCCCACCCCGAGATCGCGGTGCATACGGGAGCCGAGGTCGGCGCACTGCACGGCGGCACCCGCCTAGAGGCGATCTCGCTTCGTACGAACGGCGCGGGAAAGGCATCACACGACGGCACAGGCATAGGAATAGGCACAAACATGAACATGAGCGCGGGCGACGCCGCACTCGACCAAATCCCGTGCTCAGGCCTGTTCTGCTTCATCGGCGCCGTCCCCGCCACCGACTGGCTTAGCGGCCTAGCCGTCGACGAGAAGGGTTTCCTGCGTACCGACTGGCAGCTGCGCGACGAAGAGCTAGGCGGCCCGTGGCCCAGCCTCGGCCGCCGCCCCCTGCCGTTCGAAACCAGCGAGCCGCAAGTCTTCGCCGCCGGCGACGTACGTTCCGGATCGATGAAGCGCGTCGCCGCCGCCGTCGGCGAAGGAGCGAGCGCCGTCAGCTCAGTCCACCTCGCACTCGGCGGCCTCTGACCCCTGTCATAACCCTCTCCATGGTGTCATGCATAAGAGAGATCATGGCGTGCGCAAGTCTTTGACCTGCGAGTATTCAAGTGTCGATAGCTCTGACCTCGTAGAACGCTGCATATGCATGAAGGTCTCTGCCGATCTCTGCCGTCTCCTGCCGGTTCTCGCACGCCAATCTGCCCAAAATTTGCCCAAAACAGAGGTCTGATATGCGCAGGTCCCGAAGGCTCGCCACCTGGGCACTCGCGTAGCGCGACGAGTCCTCGGCCCTGTCTTTGGCGGCTGCTGGGGAAACTGGGCACCTGTCCAGGTTGAGACAGGTGGGCGCGCGGCGAGACGAGGCGTAGGCCGATCGCAGCGCGGCTGTTGGCGCCAACTTCGTGCGGCCCCAGGCTTGGGCAGCCAGCTGAATGCGACCGTTCACCAGCTCTCCTCCTCGTCTGGAATCGGCTTCGGCAGGTGGGGTCCGATAAGAACTGCATCTGCCCAGCCCCCGCTATGCGGCTGCTGGTGAAGTCCAGCCTCCTGCCGGAAGGGCACAGTGTTGAGCGCTACGTCCAGGTCGCGTTCTCCCATCAGGCCGATAGCAATCTCGGCCGTGCGCCGCGGGTTGTTCCTGCCGCCGAGGTTTCGCGAGTAGCCTTCGCCGAGGTAGTTGAAGATCGCCGTGAGCGTCACCCAGGATTGTCCGGGGACCTCGGCCAAGGCTGCGTACGCCTCGCGCGCCAGCTTCTTCGCCGCCTCGATCGTGACGCTCTGGCCGTCGTGACCGTGTGGCGCGTACCCGTCAACGCTTGCAAGGACGAACTCCGGGCGAATGGATTGCGGCAGAATCTGGGTATTGCAGAATTCGCAGCGCCACGCCGTCTTCAGCGGATAGCCGCCGGACTCAACGTAGAGCCACACGTCTTCTTGACTCTGCCGGCGCCAGCGCACGCGCAGCCCTGCGGATACGTCCTCCAGCGTGATCCCGGCAAGCCGGGCGGCGAGGGAGTCGAGGTCAGCGTGCAGCTCCACAACTGGTCTGGTGTCAACCTCGGTCCACGTCTCCAGGACGAATCCGTGCTCCGTCACGCTCGCAACTCCCCACTTCGACTGCCGCATCGGTTCTGGAACGACTGATCCAAGTGTCCTCACGGGCACTGACAAACCAAGTTCTCGCTGGCTCCGCCGCTGGCATGTTTCTCCCGCGCTGCACCCAACGCCTCCCTGCTGGCCCGCACGCGCACGGCGCAAGCAATCGCTCGGCCGTCTTGAGACGCGACCGGTACCGTAAAGGGCCCGCGCCTGCCTCTTGAAAGGACCCGCCGTGATCCGGATCCCCTCGAACCTGCCCGGCACACGGCCGGGTGACCCGATGCCGCCGCTACTCGCGGTTCGCGCGTTCCTCGCGATGCACGCTGACGTCAGGCACTTCGACGCGGACGTCGAGGCCGCGCTGATCGAGGCTGAGCGCACGGGGACCTTTCAGGTGCTGCGTGAGGCGATTGCCGGCTACCTGTGGTCGGCAATCTGTGCCGAACACGTGGAGGAGATCGGCCGTGCGCCCCGGGACCAGCGTACTGAGCCGCTTCAGGGCCACATGATCAAGTGGATCGAGGCCAATCAGCCGCCGACGTTCAAGGCGTTCCTCGAGGCCGAGCACGCGCGCCTGAACGAACCGCTGCCCGGCCTGGAGGGGCCGATGCGAGGCTTCCTCACGGACCCGGAGGACGATGACAGCGACCCGCCCGCGGCAGCAGTGGCCATCCGCTGAGTGCAGCCGCCCTTAACCGCGCCGCGGCATTGTCGCCGGCGCGCGGGGAGGCGGCGGGGCAGGGCTTCCATCGCGGCGGGAACCGCGCGACATACGGCGGGGTCGGATGCGTCGACCTGCCTAGCGATTCCGGAGCGGGTGGCAGGGGTCGGCTCCTAGGAGAAGGTCGAGGAGCCGCGGGTCTTCCTGGTAGATCGGCGCGGCCGCCTGTCCCGTAGCCGTTCCGTCGCGGCCCAGGTTGCTTTCCTCCGGCGCAACGTCGACGCACTCCATGAGGTGGACGCTCGCCCCGTAGCCAGCCGCAACTCTCGCGATTAAGTGCCCGGAGGCGTCGAGGTCGCCGCTGTAGCGAAGTTCAACACCCTGAGCCTGGGCCAGGGCAAGCAGTTCGTGGTCGACGGCCGTGAAGGTGCCGCAGGTTGTTGCGAAGGCTGCTCGAGAGCCCCGGCTGCGTGCCTCTTCCAGGACGGAGGGGTTCTCCACGATGTGCCAGGGCCTGGCGGTGTCGAACTGCGGTGGCGCCTCGGTGAGGTCGAGGAGTGTCAGGTGCTGGGGACGGCGGTCTTCGTAGGCCAGGCGCAGGGCCCTGTCGGTGGGTCCGTCTCCGACGGCGCTGACGTTGAAAACGGCGATCGAATGGGTGATGCGCTCGGCAGTCACCCCGACCCTGAGGAGGTGCGCGCGCCCGTGGGCGGGGTTGAGAGGGGCCGGGGCGTGGAGCATTTCGGTTGCCAGATGGACTAGACGGTCGCCGTGCCCGTCGGCATTCAGGTCGAAGTAGTGCGGATCGCCGGCGCACACCATCGACAAGATGGCGATGTGTACCGGCCGAGGTAGTGGGAGCAGGCACCTGGCGTGCGCGAGCGCGTTGATCAGTCGGTAGGTCGCAGCAACGTCGTCGCGCAGGATGCCGCCGCCGCGCAGCCGACGCACCAGGTCCGGATTGGCGGGGAGCACGCGCTTGGCGTGGACCCACACCTCGGCTCTAGCCTGTAGCGCCTGCTTGCGGGCGCGTGCCTGGCCGCTGATGCCGACCGTGGCCTCCACGAACGCCTCGAGTTCGGCGCAGTCCCAGGACAAGGCCGAGGTCACGTCCTTGACTTCGACGGTTGTGGTGCCGTCGCTGTTCGGGAGCAGGATTCGCGGCTGGCGCCTGCCGCGTCTTGCGTTGATCGCGATCTGGAGGCGGGCGCGGCCGTTTGGGCTCAGCGCTGCGCGTACCTTCTGGACCGACGCGATGGGGGTTCCCTGTTCGAGGCGGGCGGCGATCGCTCGCCAGAGGGGTTCTATCTCGGGATCGGTGGAGCGGGTAGCGGCCGTGCTCACTTCTCTCCGACTCCCGCGATCTTGACGTTGACGGGCCGGGCCCGGCCCTTGCCTTCCCAGATGCTGGGGGAGCTCACCCGCTGCTTTCCTCGGACGCTGATGCGGTTGATGCCGATGTGTCCGGCCTCGGCGCACAGAAGTGGCCTGGACTCGGGCAGCGTTGCGATGAGGTCGAGGTCCCATTCGTTCAGCAGCGCCAGGAGCAGCCGGAGGTTCGGGCCGTCGAAGGCGGCCTGGAGCTCGTCGATGATCACCGTCCTTGGGCCGGTGTAGCCCTCAGTGGAGTAGAAGGCGCGCAGGGCGGCGAGCAGCGGGAGCATTGTGGCTAGGCGGCGTTCGCCGCCGGAGAGTCCTTCGAAGGGGTTGGATCTGGCGTTGAAAGTCTTGAAGGGCTCGGCTGCGCCGTCCTCGCCGGAGAACCGGGTGTGGGAGACCTCGACCTTCCAGGTGTGCCAGAGCCGGTAGTCGAAGACGCGCTCGATGCGCTGTTCCAGGCTCTCGGTCTGGCCGTCGTCGTTGCGCACGAGGGAGGAGAAGAAGTCGAACATCTCCTCGTAGTTGCCGTCCAGGCGCGGGCTGTTGATGAGTTCGAGGGCGCGGCGTGAGGTCTCGTCCTCGCGCGCGTGCCAGGTGAGGCGGATGCCGACGCGGGCGACGCCGGTGCGCACGTCCTTGAGGTTGGCTGCGATGTCGCGGACGATCTGCTGGGCGAGTGCGATGCGTTCGGTGATGTGCTTGCGCAGGTCTTGGGTGATCACGTCCTTGAAGTTGGTCTCGAGTTCCTGGGTGAAGTCTTCCTGCAGTTCGCCGATCTCCAGTTCCAAGGCGGTGAGCGCCTCGTGCAGCGGGCGGCTGCCGCCGAGGGTGTTGTGTCCGCTCGTCCCAGCGGTGCGCACCGATATCACGCGCCAGTCGGTCTCGGGCACGTCCTCGATCTCGAGGCTTTTGCCCAGGTCGGCCAGCAGCGGGCGGGTTCGCGCGATCTCGTGGGTCAGCTTCCTGTATTCCTGGGCGGCAAGGATTGCGGCAGTCCCGAGTGCGGCGTGCCGGTTGGGGAAGCGCTCATGGAGTAGGGCGTTCGCGCAATCGCGGGCCTGGTCGAGGTCCTGCGGGGCGCTGAGGGCCTCGGCCCCGGCCACGTGGTCGACCAGGTTGAGGGTGAACAGGGCGCTCAGCGCCGTGAAGGCGGCCGCGGCGGCCTCCCGGCGAGTCCCGAGGTCCCGCTGCGCGACGTCGAGTCGTTCCTCGAGGCGGATGAGTTCCTTCTCGGCGTCGCGTGCCGCCTTGCCGTGTTCTCTCATGAGGCGTTGCTGCTGTTCGAGACGGAGCTTCGCGGCGTCGAGTCTTTCGCCCAGCTTCTCGAAGTCCGACCCGTGGGAGGCCGCGGCCGCCTCGGCGCGGTGTCGGGCGACGCGGGCCGCGGCAGCCTTTTCCCGGGCCGCGCGGGCGAAGGCGTCCATCTCGTCGGCTGCTGCTGCGGCGGCGCTGTGACTGCGGATAGCGTCCCGCACGGCCGTGGCAGCCTGGATGGCCGCGGCGCGCAGATCGCTGTCGAGCTCGCTGAACCGGCGCAGCGCGCAGCGGTATGCCGAGAGTCCGCTGCCGGTGGTCGGCACGCTGTGCCCAGTGCGCTCGGCGGCCTCATTCAACGATCTTTCGCAGTCGGCGAGCTCGCGGCCGGCCTCGCTCAGCTCCAGCCGCTTGGTCTCGGTGCGGGCGTCCGCGTGCCCAGCTTCGAGGGCGGCCAGGTCTGCGTCGCGCCGAACGCTCCTGTATTCATCGAGCGCGGATTGCGGGAAGATCGAGGCTTCCTCGCGGGCGAGTTTCGCCGCGTGGGCGGCGCTCGCTGCGCGTTCCACGGCGTCGTGGTGGCGCTTGATCGCTTGCGCGGCATCTTCGGCTGCCCGGGTGAGCGCCTGTCCGGCCGAGGCCCAGGCGCCGATCGCCGATGCGGTGCGCGCGGCGGCCGAGGTGAGGAGCCCGCACTCGTCGATCGCGGCGGCCAGGAGCGCGGTGTCCGGTTCGAGGCCCACTCGTCTGCATGCGCCGCGCGCGGCCTCGCTATCGGTGGCGGCGCCTCGTCGGGCCGCTTCGGCTGCTGCTACGGTCTCGTCGCGTGCGGCCTCGGCCGTGGCGGTGGCGCGGGTGCACATCGAGGAGATGTTCGTGAGGGCCGTATCCAGGTTCTGCTGGTGCAGCGCGATCTCGGTGTCGCGCTGCAGCGCGATCTCGGCGGTCCGCGCGGCCTTTCCCGCCTCGGCGTTCCGCCATGCGGCGTTGTAGGCCGCATCCGCCCGATCGCGGGTGGCCTCGGCGATCCCGGCGGCGCGCGCGGCGGCCTCGTCGGCTTCGCGCAGGTGCTGGCGCAGGCCCAGCAGGTCCCGGGCTGGCGGGAGATCGGCGGCTTCCTGCCGTGCTGAGGCGCGCTTGTCCTCGATGGCGCGGATGTGTTCTTCGGCCTGGGTGACCTCTCGTTCGACTTCGTCGAGCTGGCGCCGGAGCTTCGTGAGCAGGGCGCGGCGGGCTCGTTCGCGTGCGGTGGCGCCGATGTGGCGGGCCTGCCAGCCCTCGGGTGCGCTGGCGTGAAGGATGCCGAGGCGCGCGGTTCCAGCGGTGTCGACCGCTATCGGCAAGTCGCTGTCGGCTGCGTCCTTCGTGACCGCGATCGAATGGAGGATGGCCGTGACCGTCGCCGCCGGTACCGCCCCGGCGGGTTCGGGTATGAGGAATGCGGCGAGCGTCTTGACTCCTGGCGGGCACGGCTCGGCTCGCAGCACACTGTCCCCGGCGATGAGGGCGCCGTCTTCGCAGACCCATGCGTCGAGCAGCCCGACCGCCAGCAGAGCGCCTTCGAGACGGTTGCGTGCGGTGCCGGTCAGCGTGGAAACGAAGTCGATCAGAGCCCACAGCGGCGCACCTGCGCGTCCGCTCCTCTCGGGACGCCACTGGGGGAACAGTGGTCCGGCGTCGTGCCGGTCGGCCTGCTCGATCTGTTCGCGCAGCAGCCGGCGTCGTGCTTCGAGTCCTTCGAGCACGGCTGCGGTGGACGTGCTTTCTCGGGCCAGGTGCACCTCGGCCTCGTGTCGCGCGCCGGCGACGGCGCGCTCGAGCGCCTCGTGGTCGAAGGAGGGCAGTGTCTTCTTCGCCGGGAGCGTGAAACGGCTGCGCGGCAGCACCTTCAGGCCCGCGGCCCAGACCCGGGCCGCGGCGAGCCATTGCGCCGCTGCGGTCTCGGTCTGGCCGGCTGCGAGCGCACGCGTTTGTGCCGCGTCGGTGGCGGACTGCTCCGCTTCGCTGATCTCCCCATCGGCTGTGGCGCGGGCGGCGTCGACCGCTTCCTGCGCGGCTCGCGCCGCCTCGCGGGTCAGCGCCTCGGCGCGGTTGCCGGCCGTCTTCGTCGCCTGCTCGGCATCGCTTCTTGCGGCTTCCTGCGCCGCCGTGGCCTCGCGGCGGGCCGTCGCGATCGCCGCGTTCGCCCTGGCATCCTCGGCTCGCGCGCGCTGATCGGCCTGTTCGGCGTGTGTGGCGGATCGTTGGGCCTGGGCGTGCAGGTCCGCCGCGCGGCGCAGCAGTGAGCGGATGTCGTGAACGGATGCTTCGGCTTGTGCGGCCGCGTGCTCGGCCGCGGCCGCGGCGGCGGCGCCGTTGACGGGTCGGTGTTGTTCATCGCATCTGTCTGCCAGTTCGGTCAGTACCGTGAGGCCGGCGGGTTCCAGGGGAAGTCGATGTGTCGCGAGAGGCGCTGCTGCTGATTGCGCGGCTTTCCAGGCCGAGCGCACGCGCTGTTGTTCCGCCTCGAGCCTGTCGGAGGCGTTCGCCGATGCTTCGGCGACGTTGCCCGCGTACCGCTCGGCCCCTTCGGCGTCGATCTTCGAGAGCGTGGAGAGCAGCGCCTGCGATTTCCACTCAAGGAGCGCGTCGACGTCCAGGTCCGGGCCGCTGATCATCTTTTGCGTCGGTGCGGGGAGGTGGTGTGCCGTGGCGGCGAAGGCGCGCAGCAGTTCGCGGGCCTTCCCATCGGCGTCGGAGGCCGCTTCGCCCGCGGTGTCGGCGGTGGACCTGGCGTGATGCGAGGCGTCGGAGAACTCGCTGAGTTGAACCTCCAGCCTCTCGCGCGCCTCACGGGCGGACTTCGTGAGCGCAACGGCGTCGGAGACTTCGTCGATGTGGATGGCGCGCTCATTCGCCCAGGCCCGGCGGGTTTCGAGGCGGTCGCCGAGGTGGGCCTCGAAGTCGGGGGCGACATCGGGGCCCTCGTCTCGAAGGCTCGCGCACAGGCTGCTGACCTCGGTGTGGAAGGCTTGCGCTCCGATGCTCTCGGCGTTCTCGGCGCTCGATATCAGTACGGACTCGAGCGTGCCGACCGCGCGGCGTCGGATCAGGGAGTCCGCCGTGTGGCGCTTCGCCTCTCGCGCAGCCCGTGCGGAGGAATTCTCCGCGTGGCCCTTCGCCTCGTCGGCCGCTTTCGCGGCATTTTCTGCGGATTCTCTCAGGAGGCTGATGTCGCTTCCGGGATGCCCCGTCAGCTCGCCATCGAGGCGCTCGACGTCGGTGTGCAGCCGCCTGGCTTCTTCGTCGGCCGCGGTCTCAGCGTCCTCGGCCGCGCTCATTTCCCTCTGGCGGTCCCCGACGCTCCGCTCGAGCCCCTTTTTGTGCTCGACCGCCTGATCGAGCAGGTCGGCGTCGTTAAGCAGGCGGGCCGCCACACCGGCGGTCTGCGCGCCGGCGTACCGGCGGTATGCGGCGGCGACCGCGCTGAGTGCTTCCTGCTGGCTCCTGGCGTTCTCCAGTTGCAACTCGAGGTTCCCGGTGCGGGCGAGGACGTCGGCCAGGAGCTTGACCGGCCCGGAGTCGAGGCCCGGCAGGGCCGAGGTCAGCGTGTTGTGGAAGTCGTTGGCTGAGATCTTGCCGTCGCCGATGCGGATCGAGCGCAGTGTGCGCAGCACTCCGGTCAGCGCGCGGAACTGGTCACGGCTGAAGGGAGAGAACATCAGCTGCCGCACGGCCATGGAGTACTGGCCTTCGTCCTCGACCACGGAGATGTGGTCCTCGACCGCGTGGCGGATGTCGGCGGAGGAGCTGAACAGGCGCCCGCCGCGGATCGAGTCGAGCTGCTTGGCCAGGGCCTCGATGCCCGCGGGAACACGCTCGCTCTCCAACCGCAGGTCGAGCCCGATGCGGCCTTCGAATAGGAACCAGGCGCGTTCGAGCGTGGAACTGTCCTCAGCCGGCTTGTGCAGCCACAGGCCGATGGTCAGCCAGCGCGTGGCCTCCCCCTCGTCCGTGGTGTCGGTGCGGGCGAACTCTTGCCACCAGGATCCGGTCACCGGGCCGCGCGAGCGGTCCCCGAGGTGGCGCCCGGCCAGCTTGGTGTCCGCGATCTTGTCGACGGACAAGGCCTTCGGCGAGATGTCGCCGTCGAAGAGGGTGGGGCAGGAGGTGCTGGTGGTCAGCGTTTTACCGGAGCCGTTGCGTCCGATCAGCGCGCAGCAGCCGTTCTTGCAGACGAACTCCTCCACCGTCCAGTTCCAGGAGTTCACGACGCCGAACCTGGTCAGCTGCCAGCGGCCGTGGGCGTCGGGATGCGGGTCGATCACGCGCGGGCGCGCACCCAGGCCGACGAGCGAGCCGAGCTCGGTCAGGTCGCGGTCGTTGCGGAAGGGCGCGCTCACGTCTGTGCTCCGGGGTCTTCGCTGGGTTCTTTGCTTTCGGGGGCGCTTGTTCGGATCTCGACCCGCCACAGGCGCGAGCAGGGTTGCGGATCCCACAGCCCGTGGATGATCGGGGTGACCAGTCCGAAGTCCGTGAGGATCTCGAGCGCGGCCTGTGCGAGCCGCCGCGTCCCGCCGGGAACGCGGTACCGCTTGGCCCACCAGGGGTGCTCTTCCTGCGCGCGCCGGATCCACGCGCTCGCTTCTTCGATGGACAGCGGCTCGATGCAGTCCTGTTCCTGGCTGAGCTCGCGCAGCAGCAGAAGCGCGGCCTGCTGCTCGAAGCTGGCCCCGGCCGGGAACGTCTCCGGCCCGTCGCAGCCGGCCGGGTCGGAGACCAGCCACCACCCCGGTTTCATCGCGCACTCAAGGCCGAGGGAGCGGGCGACGTCCCGGGCGAGCCGGCGGCCCGCCGCGCTCGCCATCGGCCGGGCGCCGTCGGCGTCGTAGTCGACGTGCACCACGGGATCGTCGGCGATACGGCGCAGCAGCTTGTGGCGTTCGTGCGCCTCCCGGGTGACCCCGGCGACATCCTCAGCCAGTTCAGTCTGGTCGGTGCACAGCGCGTGTGCGTGCGTGTCGGGGGCGGCCAGGTCGATCGGCAGCAGGCTCGGCGGCGGGCAGGCGAGCAGTGCTGCCAGGCGCTCGGTCTTGGCCACGATCGTCATGTCGGTCCGCGCGTCTTGCGCGGCGTTCTCCAGCGGGGAGCCCGGGGCCACTACGTGCAGCTGCTCGAGCAGCATGAGGGCGTCGACCAGCGCCCTGCGATGCGCGTCGGCCTCTGCGCGCCGGCCGCCTTCGAGGGCGACCGTCTGAAAGCGCGGCAGCGTGTCCTGCTCGTACTCCAGGCCGCAGGTCGCGATCAGGTCGTGCTGCAGGTTGGAGAACGTCGTCTCCGAGTTGAGCCACAGCTGCTCGCAGACCAGCATGACGAGTACTTGCGCAAGGCGTGAAAGCGGCCGGGGCGCGCTCTTCGCACGGCCGCGGCGGCGCACGAGTTGCGGGGGGCGGTCGGCGGGGGGATCCTCGGTTCGTTTATACAGCCGGGCCAGGCCCACGTGCGGATTGACGGTGAAGGTCCATCCGAGGTTCTCACGGTAGAACCGGCCGATCCGCGCGCCGTGCTCCACCGCCCGTCGAAACAGCTCCGGATCCCGCTCGGCGGCGAGAAACGGGCGGTTGTTCATTGCGGCGGCGACCTCCGCGGCTTCGCCTTCAAGGCCGGCAGCGTCCGATCGCGTGGTGGCGAACCACGCAGAGAGCTCGTCCATCACGGCTCCAGGCCGTCGAGTTCGCCCGCGATCGGGCGCACGTGGACCAGCATGTTGTAGGTGCGCAGGGTGCCTTCCTCGAAGTGCACCTCGACGACCTTCAGGTGCGCCGGCTCCCACACGCGGATCTCGCAGAACGGCGTCTCCGCTACCCCGACGCCGGACTCAGGGTCGAACGCCTCGAGCGCCTCCTCGAGCAATTCGATCAGCACCTCGGCCTGTTCGGGGCCCAGCCCGTGGAAGTGCTCGAGACCCACCGGGTCCTCGGTCGCGAGCCTGGCGATAACGGCTTCCAACCTCGCCATTTCCTGGGCCGCAGCAACCGCCTCGGCCTCCCGGAGCCCGCTGACGTCCTCGATCCGCTGGCTCCTTCCGCGTGCACCGCCCTTCGACTCGTACGCCCGCAATGTCGCCACGGCCTTGATGCGCCAGGACGCGGAGCCGGCGCCCTCCAGGTCGCCGATGCGCGGATGGCGCGCCGGCCAAATTCCAGTCGCCGCGGCGAACACACGATTGGCCTCGGACTCGTCGGGCTGGGCGTAGACCATCCGCGCGATCATGCGGAAGTCGGCCGCGGGATCGCTTCCCCGCACCCTCGCGTGGTGGCGGCGCTCGATCGCCCCTAGCAGCGTGCGGATCCCGGCGACCGCCGAGCCGATCAGACCGTCGATCGCCCCTTGCGCAGCGAGCCACCCCTCGATTTCGCCCAGGCGCCTGGCGGTGGTCCGGACCCACTCCTGCGGTCCGGAGTCCGCCAGGAACCCGATCCCGGCGCGGGCACGCTCGGCGATCTCCTCGTGTCCGAGTGCGCGCAGGTGATTGAGCGAGTCGCGGATGCGCTGCAGCGACGACTCGGACTGCCGCTTGAACTCGCGCAGCACCGCGAGGATGCGGTCCGAGCCGAGCCGGAAGACCTCGTTGCGGGTGACGTCCTCCTGGTTGAGCGCGGCCAGCGCCTCGTAGTAGTCGCCGGCGGCCACCTGCAGCGTGTCGAGATGCGCGAACAGGGCGTTGAGGTCGCCGAAGAGCTCGGCCGGCTCGAGCTCGAAGTGCACCGCCAGCCGGCCGAGGGTCTCGGCGACTTCGACGAGCAGGCGCAACGGCAGCTTGGCGGACTCGGTATACCTGAGCGTGGCGTCGCGCACCGCCTTGACCGTGACCCGTCCCTCCTTCGTCAGCGCCCACGCCTCCTTGCGGCGACGGCCCTCCCCGTAGTCGCTGACCGCCTCGTCCCAGTCCCTGTAGGGCACGACGAGCCGATGGCGCTGAAGCTCGTCGAGAAGATCACGCAACGTCTCGAGGGTCGGAAGGTCCGCGGCCCCGGCCTTGGCGAGCATGCTGCGCAGCTCGTCCAGGGAGATCGGAGGCCGACTCATGCCGGCCTCCAGCAGCACCGCGAGCACCGCGGTCTTCCGCGTCCGCGAGCGGGCGTCGTCGTCCCCGAAGGCCCGCCACAGCTCGGGGCGTACGTCGAGCGACCAGCGCAAGTCCAGCAAGGGCACCTCTACCGATTTGATCTTGGCAAGGCCTGCCACGGTAGCGGAGCCGGGAGTCGGGTCGGTCGTGAGGGGTGAGTTTAACGTTCGTAGGTAGATGTGCTATTGCTGTCGTCCTGCGGGTGGCGCTGGCAGGGCTGCGCTGTGCCGTCGTCGTTGCGCCAGCATCGCCATGACTCGCAACTGCGGCCGGTGCGCGGCGCTACGCTCGGCGCATGACCGATGTCGCCCCGCTCGCGAGCTACCGCCGATTCCTGACCGACACCCACGTCGGGCTTCAGCACGAGGTTGCAGAGCACGAAAGCGTCGTTACCGTGACGAGGTCCTTCGTATGCGGGCTGGTGCCGGGACTGCTTCAGACGCCCGAGTATGCGAGCGGCGTTTTCGAGCGGATGGCCGAGCTCATGGGCATGGCTCCGGCTGGCACCGGCCCCGCCGCGGTCGAGGCCCGGATGGATCGGCAGAGGGTACTCAACGGGGCCAAGCAGTTCCACTTCCTCATCCCGGAGTCCGCCCTGTTCGTGCCGCTGTGCAGCCCGGAGGCGATGCGCGCGCAGATCGACCGCCTTGCCGCCCACGTCGGCAGCCCCAGCGTCAGGCTTGGCGTCATCCCGCTGAGCGCCCCGGTCGAACTCGTCCCCTTCCACAGCTTCACCGTCTACGACGAACGCACCGTGGCTATCGAGATGTTCACCGGCGAGCTCACGCTCACTGGCGAGGAGGACGTCCGACTGCACCTCGACGCCTTCGCCCGGCTCGGCAGTTCGGCGCTCTACGACGACGAACTGCGCGGACTGCTCGCCGCGTCCCGGGCGCGGATCGAGTAACCGGACGGGGGCCGATGGCGATTGCGTACTCACCTCCGGCGTCGCCGGCCGGACGGCGCCGAGCAGTTCGCGTGCGCGGACGTGCACGCGCGGATGCATCCGGCCTCTCGCGCCTGCCGCCTACTGAAGCAGACCCCGCGGTGCAGCTGATCGCTGCGGGCCGCCGGCGCACCGGGCTGGCCGCGATGCCGGCGGGAGGTCAGGCGGCTGCGGGAGCTGCGACGGGCTCTTCGTCCCAGCCCGCCGGGGCCTGGCTGTGGCGCCATGCCCAGACCATGGCGTCGAACTGGTCGTAGAGGCCGAGCCGGTCGGGGGAGTCGAACATCTCGCCGAGGGCGAAGCGCTCGGGCCCGCCGCCGTGGAATCGGCTCGGCCGGGTCGGGCCGGGGGCCGCAGGTCCGCAAAGCGACTCGGCGATCTCGAGCAGCAGCAGCTCCTCCTCGTCGTCCCCGTCCGCGCGTCCGGCTCGAGCGCGGGCCTGGCCCTACCTGATCTCGCTCCCCTCATATACTGCCGGGTCCGTCAGGGCGCTGTGAATACTCGGGTGGCGACTCATGGCCACGCGCAGCACGGCCGCGCGACGCTCGTCCAGGCCTTCGATCATGGCGGCGAGCATTCCACACCGGTCGCGTGCCTGCCCAGCGACACGCGGCCGCGCTCCCCGGTCGACACTCACTTGCCGGCGACACCGTCTTGGGGCACGCGCCACGGCGAGGGGCCGAGCTGATCGGCTGCAGGCCTGGCCTCTAGGCCGGTGCGCGGTCAGCGCCACGCGATGGTGACCCGGCTCTCGTCGAAGATCCGCGAGCGCGAGGCGGCCGGGCCGACGTACACCCGCTCGATGAAGATGTCGACCAGGACGCGCTGGTCTTCGACCTTGGCGTCGTTCCACCACTGCGCAAGGTCGTCCACGGTGGTCGGGAGCTTGACCGCCGCGAGCCGAGCCAGTTCCGCCGCCTCCGCCGCAAGACGCTCGGCGTGGGCCGCGACCTGGAGGTAGGTGTCCTTCGAGGCGTTGCCGACCGCGAACTCCCCGGCCATCGTGCGCACGGCCTCGCGCGCGCTGCGGACCTGCTCGCGTGCGCGGGCCGCGTCCGAGCGGAGTTTCTCGTGAGCGCGCACGATCGCTCCGGGCCCGTCCATGTCGGCGGCGATCCGGGCGAGCACTTGGGTCGCGACGTGCTTCTCGAGTCCGTCGGCCTGAACGCGGATCTTGCCGCATCCCCCCGTCCGCTTGGAGGTGGAGCACACGTAGGAGCGCATCCCGGGAGCCGGGGGGTGCGAGACCAGCGCCTTGGCGCACAGCGCGCACACGGAGCGGGCGTCCCCGGTCAGCAGGTAGACGCGGCCCTCCGCGTCGCCGCGGGTGCGTCGGTCGGGGTCCGAGAGCTTCTCGAGCACGCGCTGGTGGACCTCGGGGTCGAACATCGCCGGCCATGGGGCGGGGCTGCCGTCTCGCAGCAGCCCTGCGTTGGCGGGGTTCTGGAACATCCGGCGCATGGCCGTTTCCGACCACTCTCCGCCGGTGACGGTCTTGTACCCGCGAACATTCCACTCGCTCACGAGCGCGGTGAGAGTCACGTCAGTGTCGGCGAACTCGAGCGCGGCTGCGCGCCCGCGCTCTATCTCTTCGCTGATGCTCTCCGCGCGCTGGTTCGTGGTGTAGCCGTACGGCCGCATGCTGCTTACCCCTTCAGACCGGCTGGTCAGGCCGGCGTGTACATCATGGCCAGTGGTGCAATGCTGCTGTGGCCGCGTGAGCGCTCGGGTCGAGCCTCGGCCGTTTGCGCACGTCGGGGGAGACGCGTGTGCAGGGGCGGGGCTCGCCGGCGCTCATAGGTGCTGGGCTCGTGCATTGCATGGTGCTATGTGCACTGTATAGCGGACCGCCTCCCTGTTTCAGCTAGTTCCGGGACAAGTTTTTTATTAACACAGTGCACGGCGGTTCGGCGGCAATCTGTCTCGCACGCACACCGCGACGCTGAACGGCCGCGCCCACGAACTCGACTTCCCGCGCCGAGCGGACTTGGGGTTCGCCGGCGCTGGTCGCCGTCCCATAGCAGCCAGCCGACGTGCCCATCGTAGGGGATCCGTTTCGGCGCCGGCACAGCTGCCATCCCTTCCGAGTGGTTCTCGCCGCATCGACGTCAACAGCTGGCGCCGGCACCCTGGGCAGATCTCCGCCTGGCGGCGGCCTTGTCGCGTCGCCGCTCCAAGCAGGCCCTGCAGGGCGCCTTGTCCGGCCACATTTGGCCGTCTTCGCACGCAGGGTCCTGGCATCCGTAGGGGGCCGGTAGCGCCATCTTCATCAGGAACGCGTAGACGTCGCGGACCTCCTCGCCACGCTCGTAGACTCGGTCGCAGGCGCGGCGTATGCGACCGGCGATCCGCTCGGGCTCGAGCAGCTGCTCGTCGATCATTTCCGCGATCTGAACGCTGACCCGAAGCCGCCGCCATCCGCTCAGCGAAGCATCGAGCGGGCCGAGCCCGGCGAGCGCGGCTGCCACGTCGCTGCGGCCGGGTGCTTCCCGGCGCCGGACGCGCTCGACCGCCCCCTGGACCACCTGGTCCCAGGATTGCCCCGGGTGGGATGCGGCGGGACGCGCGGCGGCGCGCCCCGGGATCTCCGCCGGCCCGTGCTCCCCCCGCCCCGGCCGCTCGCGGCCGTGCATTACGGAACTCGCGCCTGCGGCGGGACGGGCAGGGCACGGTTTGGTTCTTTCTCCTTCCCCCGTCGTCTTCCTGTAGGGGGCGAAAGTTTCCCCGCCACCCGGTGCGCTTCTTCCTCCGGTACCCGACGCGCAGTTTTCACGGCGCCCCCCGCTACCCGGCGCGCAGGTTTCCCCGGCACCCGGTGCGCAGGCTGACCGGCCACCCTGCGCGCGGGAGAACCCCGGTTCGGGCGGAGGCTGCGGGACGCTCGATGGCGGCACATGCTGAAGGTGGCGCGGGCGATAGAGGTTGCGCCCGCCCCGGCCGGCGCGCGGTTCGACCTCGAGCACGCCGAGCGCGACGAGTCCTGCGCAGTGCTCGCGGGCCTGCTCGCTCGAGATCCCCAGGCGTCGGCGCACGGCCTCCGCGGTCGCCTCCCCGAGCGTCGACGCTTGGTGGACGAGGACGGCCAGCACCCGCAATTTCGGCGCGTCGAGGCGGTCGACGAGCCCGATGGGCAGGTCCACGAACCCGGGTACCGGCGACTGCGGCACCAGGGCCCAGCGCGAGGCGGCCTTAGATCCGCTGGAGGTGACCTGCTGCACGGTCCGCTGCAGTCCCCGCGCGGCCAGGGAGCCGAGCGCGGTGTCCACCGTGCGCGGGCTGACGGCAAGTTGGGACGCGAGAGTCGCCACCGGCAGTGTGCAGCCTTGGTCGGGCGCGCAGAGTTTGCGCACCTTCATCCACACGCGCACGGCCTGATGAGACAGTGCCGAATCACACACCACTGCCATCGGCACCCTGACCCGGGACGCAGGGTCGTATCCGTGCGCGATCCTGCGCACGGATACGACGGGGGAGCGGTCCACTCTCGTGCTCCTAGCTGTAGTTCGTGCATGTCCAGGACACGGGCAGGCGCCCGGCCCCGAGGAGGGCGGCCCGTTCGGCCGCCGACGGCAGCCCGCATCGCCGGTGCGGTGACCGGCGTCTCGGACACACGCGAGGCACCTCGCGCGCCGAGGACGGCGCGATGCCGAGGAGTGAGGGTCCTTAGTGGCGGGCCGGCTCTCGCCGACAGGCCAGGGCTCTGGGCGGCGGCCCCGGCGAGAACGCCGTGATCCTGTGTCTGGGAAGGAAGACGAGGCCGTCTGCGGGTTCGCCGGTGAGCGCATCGGGCTCTGCGACGAACCGGCTCGCGCGCCCGCGCTTGTCCAGGTCGGGCACCAGCGATCCCGGTCGAATGGTCCGCGGGGAGGGGAACGGGACTTCCCACAGCGCCGAACGGGAGGGCCTCAAGGAGCGCCCGGAGCCGCCGGCCTTCGCAGTCCGGCCCGCGGGCGAATGCACGGGCGATAGGGCTCCAGCGAAGGCGGCTTGCCCTGAGCTGCTTCCGGCGAATCGCGCTCTGCGCAGCGGCAGCGGACGGCGCCGAGAACAGCGGGGCACCAATCCTGCGGCTGGTAAGGGCGCCCTGGAGGGCGCCGAGGGCTGGTCGGCTTACTAACTCGTCCGGTTGGCCGGTCGAGGGCGCGCGTGTGCGCGTTCGATGGGTCACGGCCCCACCTCCCGACGGCAAGTACAATGCATTGCCGCCACCTATGACAACCCTTGATGCGGAAAAACGTCACCGGCACCGGCACCGCCGCCGGACTGCTGACGCTTTGCCCGGCTTCACGACGCCGGCGCGCAGCAGGATGAACTCAGGGGCTCGGGCGGGGAGCATCGCGTGACCAGCGCCTGCTTCGGCGGCGCGGACAACCAGAGCCGCACGAGGGCGTGAAGGCCTGTTTCGCTGGGAACGGAGGCCGTTGAGCGAGTTGGCCCCACCACGCAGGCGGCGCGCGCCGCAAGCGCGCGGTGCGGCGGCTCCACAGCGTGGAGCAGATTCAGCATCCGTGCCGAGCACGGCGGCGTTACTGTGCAGACACAGTCTTGCGCACCCTGCTACGGTGTCGCCTTGGGCTGCTGCTCCGGCCACGCTTACCCCGCCGAGGGGTGGCGGTCCGCGGGTGGGCGGGGCCCGTTGGTCGCGGATGCCCCGCCCACTCACATAGGTGTCAGAAATGTAAGTGTCAAGCTGCTATTGTCGAGTCAGCCATCCCCACCCCCACCTCGGGCAGGGCAGCGCGCTTTACGATCAGATCCGGCCCGCAGCCGGACTCTCCCCGGCCGGCGGCGCTGCCTCCTGTGCGCTTTCCACGATCGCCGCCGTGCCGCTCGTCCACTCGTCTCTGCGCGACGAGGGCAGGCGGCGCTTCGCCTGCACGCCCCCGGCATGCTCACGGGACGCCTATACTGCCCGCGAAGCGGCCCAGTAGCCCAATTTATTGACATCTAAATAGGGCTCGCCCGAAAGCGGCTGACGGCCGGCCAGGGCCTCCAAGAGCCGGCTGTGCGCCTTCGCGTCCCAACGGGTCTAGGCGCACTACGCGCATCGCCCGCTCCCAGAACACTGGGAGCGGGCGACGTACTGAAGCGCTTGCGTAGCATCCGCACCGGCCCGCGGGTCGCGAATCCCGCGCGTCAGCGCGTTCGCTAGCAGTTGGTCAGGGCGAACTCCCTTGCCCCTCGCGCCACAGGAAGCTCCTCAGGCACGCAAGTCCCGCACGCCGCCGCCGCCGCGAGCATCTCCGCCGCCGCCGCTGCCTGGCGCATGCACACCGGCGGGAAACTGTCCGCCTGCGCCAGAACTTGTCGGATG
>Ga0073928_10003891_pt1 | contig 22858 bp, 22 predicted proteins | sample PaiPotPPA55metaG_FD_76969 | JGI IMG/M metagenome (GOLD analysis project Ga0073928, IMG submission 76969) | Iron sulfur acid spring bacterial and archeal communities from Banff, Canada, to study Microbial Dark Matter (Phase II) - Paint Pots PPA... ...
GACCGACTGGCCGCCAGATGGCGGCTCCTCGGCCTCGGAGTACGGGTCGGTGCTGCGATGACGAGCGCTGGGCGGCGGTGACATCGCCGGTCCCTTGTCCAGCGATGACGGCGGCGGCGGAGGCGGCGGAGGCGGCGGCGGTGGAGGCGGCGGCGGAGGCGGCGGTGGCGGCGGAGGCGGCGGAGGCGGCGGAGGCGGCGACACCGTTCGAATGAAGTTCTGCGGAGATGGGCCGCCTCCCGGCCCGATCCCACCGGTTGTGGGCAGGGACACGATATTTGGCGGCCCTTGCGAGGGCAACGGAGCGTTCGGGTTGCTACCCTGAAGGCCGCCCAACAGACCTTGGATCGTCTCGGTGCTGACCGCAGCCGGCGCTGACGGGGGCTGACCCCGTAGGCCGATGATCGCGGTATTGAAATTGTTGGTGCACTGCAACTCGGTCCCGGTCCTGACGCACATCCGGTCGCCGAAGAGAAAGATGGCCTCGGTCTCGGTGTCACCTCGGCTGCTGCTCGATTGGTTACCGCCGGCTGTGGCGCTGCCCGCCTTTTGCGCCGCTGCGAGATCCGGCAAAGCGAGGCTGGCGGCTCCCACGGTCGCGAGCAGTATCCGGTAGGATGACCTGGCCAAACCCCCTCCCAAAGCGCCCTGCGGCAAGCGCACCAAAATTCCGGAGCCGGCTTCGCTTTACACAGCCAAGCCATCCCGGGCGGACTCCCCCCAGCACCGGGCGACACTGGGTCGGGCCCCTTAATGCTATCGGTACCCTCCCATGTCAACGGCGGGCCGCCTCTGCCGCGGCTTATTTAAGCGTCAATCGGCCGCGAAACGGACAGCAACCGGCGTGGTTTAGCTCGTCGGCTGAGCCAACGCACCGCTTGGCGCGCCCCGATTGGCCGCCTGCAGGTTGCTGAATAGAGCCTTGATCATCTCTGTCGTGACCGGTACAGGGGCGGACGGCGGTTGGCCTCGCTCACTGGTGATGGCAGTAGCGAATTTCGTTGTGCATCGAGTTTGTTCGTTTGCGGTAACGCACATGCGATCGCCAGACAGAAAATACACCTCGGTCCTTCCGCCGCTGCCCTGATTGAGGCGCGCGTCGCGCTCGGCCTTGATCACGATGATGCCGCCGCGCAGCGTGACCACAGCGGTCGGCGTATAAAACGCCACGTCCCGCGTTTTGCTGATCAGGCCGCCGACATAGCGAAACAGTCCAGTCGTTACGGTCGCGGACAAATTGCCGCTTTGCGTTTGTGGGTCATAGAGGAATTCATTGATCACGATATCGGAGTCAGGCGCGATCGAGAGCGACGACTGATCGGCGAAAAGGAGTTGAACCTGGCCCTTGTCGATCGTGTCGATGCGCTCGTTCCGCATTACGTCATGGCCGATCAGGAGCTCGCGGCTCGATCGATCGGCGGTCGGGCCGATCACTTGCGGTTTGGCCGTCGCGATAAAATTCGCCGAGCCTATGCCCGCCGCGGCCGCAAGGCTCACGAGCAAGAGTCGGTACGAGAACCCGGCCGTTCGGCGTCGGCAATCGTTCCGGTTCAATAAAACACGCGCATCCCGATGATCACCTGCAGATCGCGCGATCGATCGGCCGCAAGGTTCGAACCGGTGGCTTCGCGGATCACATGGGCGGTCACCGCAAGATTATTGGTGAGGCCCAGTTCACCGCTCACTCCATAGCGCCATTCCTGCGTGGAGGGCGTCAAATTCGGGTCCACCGCTGGGTTGGGTGCGGCATTCCAGCTGTAAATGCGATACAGGACCGGGGTGATGATCAGAGGCCCCGTTCCGAATTCGGAAGGCAAATCGAAGCTGTGCGTATAGGTGGCCCGCAGCACGAGCGCGTCGTTCGAGGCGAAGGACCGCCGGGCATTGTCGATCGAGTAGCTGGCCTGGAGGCCGAGGCTTCCATTCTCGAGTATCTGATAAGAAAGGTTCCCGCCAAAGCTGTGGACGCCGGCATCCATGTCCGTGGCGGTCGATACCAGCGGAAGATTGGCGAAGTGTTCGGAGCGGAATTCATAAAACCCGCTCGCGGCGACCTGCTCCGTGATGGCCCGATCGACCGCCAGCCCGGCGCCAACGGTCCAGAGAAATTGGCTGTTGCCCAAAAGCACTTCGTTGGCGAGCGCGTAGGGGCGCAGCGAAAAGAGCTTGCTCGCTCCGCTGCCGCCGATATCGAAGCGAGGCCCCGAATTGACTTCCAGCGCCGCCGAATCGATCGAGCTAAATCGGAACTGCTTGGAATAATAGACCAGCGCGTTGTTCTCGAGCGTGGCGTCGCCGAAATCATAGGTGTGCCTCAAGCTCCCGCCAAGAAAGGCATCCCAGCCAGGCTTATTGAGGGAGATTGAGCTCAGCGTCAGCGGAACGCCGCCGGCGATGATGTCGGAGCCGGCCGGCTCGGCGCTGGCATTGCTCTGATGGCGTAAGCCCCCGAGCAAATTGTAGGTGAATTTAGACGGTGAGGCCGCGCGCTCAATCTCATCAAGCAGTGCCTGCACGCGGGCATGCGTTTCGGGGGTCGCGTCGGGTGCCTTTTCGACCTCAGCAAGATAAGCCCGCGCCGCCGTGTAAGAGTGGAGGCGAATATAGAGCTCGGCAAGCTGGAGTTTGACCCCCGGGTAATTTGGGTTGTAGAGCAGCAAGCGCTCGAGCGCCGAGATTGCCCCCTCGTAATTGCCGAGTTTGACAGCGGCTTCCCCGTAGCGAAAATTGGCCTCGACATTGGTCGGGTCTTTCATCACCGCCTGGAACAGCGCGGTGACCTCCTCGTCCTGTTCGGTGTGGGCCGGGGTTGGCTGAGCAAGCGCCGCACCGTTGCTCAGCCACAGGAGTGCGGCCGCCAGGGGGATGGCGAACCAGCGGCGCCGGCTCGACCCCGGCGAACGACAATCCGGCAGGCGGGCGCGGGCGCGGCGATCGCTTGCGATCCAATGGCGCCCGTGTTGCTTCGTCAATGCCGGCATACCCCTTCGGCGATCATTCTCGGTGGGTCCGCCGCCCAATCGGCGCAATCAACTCGCAGCCTACCCTGATGGGCGTTCGTTCACCATCCCCTCTGTGACCACCTATCTAACTGAAATACCGGAAAGATCATAGTTGTTAGGCGGATGACGCGCCGGAAATCGCGGGGCGACCCACGAAACCCGTCCGGAATATCGCACGTCAGAGCCTGGGTCCGAGCGCGCCCTGGTTATTCGAACGATGGCGTCGGGCAGCAGTCTTCACTGCTCGGGGGCTGCTCCGTAAGGCCGGGTGATCAGCTCCATGAGGTGCCCGTTCGGGTGGCCCCGCTTCCAGGTTCAAAATATCGGCGAGAAACTTGGCGGATTCCCATTTGTCGCGTGTCGGGATGATCGTGTGATTGAGCTCGACACTCATTGTTCTTCTCCTTCAGTGAGCCTCATCCCACCTCGTCGGCGAGTCGCGACAAATGATGCGCGGTGTCGCCGAAGCTGTGCTCGATAACCATGCATCGCCGGAAATAATGGCCGACCGCGTATTCTTCGGTCATGCCGATCCCGCCGTGCAGCTGCACCGCGTTCTGCGAGACAAAGCGCGCCGCCTGGCCGACCCCGACCTTGGCCATCGCGATGTTGTGGGCGCGCTCGGCCGCGTTCGGCTCGTCGACCATCATCGCGGCGAGCATCGCCATGCTGCGCGCCTGCTCCAATGAGACGAACATCTCGGTCGCGCGGTGCTGCAGCGCCTGGTTCTGCCCGATCGGCCGGCCGAATTGCGTTCGCGTCTTCAGGTATTCGAGCGTCATCGCCTGCATCGTCTCCATCGCGCCGACCGCCTCGGCGGAGGTCGCGGCGATGCCGGCCTCGACGACCCGCTCAATGACCGGGAACGCAGCGCCGATCTCGCCGAGTACCGCATCCGCGCCAAGCTCCACGCCGCTCAGCGACATCTCGGCAGCCCGCGTCCCGTCGCGCATCGTGTAGGAGCGGCGTGCCACCCCATTGGCCGCGGCATCGACGAGAAAGAGCGTGATGCCGGCGACGTCGTTGCGCTCGCCAGCGGTGCGGGCGCTGACCACCAGCATGCCGGCGCCGTCGCCATGGGCGACGACGCTCTTGGCGCCGTCGAGCGCCCAGCCGCCCGCTTTCGGCTTTGCCGTCGTCAGCACATCCGAGAGATCATAGCGCGCCTGACGCTCGCTATGCGCGAAGGCGAGCAGCAGCTCGCCTTCCGCCATCCGCGGCACCAGCGCGACCTGCTGCGCCTCGCTGCCGGCCAGGCGCAGCGCGGTGCCGGCCAGCACCACCGTCGCCAGATACGGCTCCAGCACAAGGGCCCGGCCGAACGCCTCCATGACCAGCATCAGCTCGATGCCGCCGCCGCCAAACCCGCCGTGGCGCTCGGCGAACGGCAGGCCGAGCAACCCCAGCTCGGCATATTGTGCCCACAGGGCGCGACTCCAGCCGTCCGGCTCGGCGAGGTAGGCCTTTCGCTTGTCGAAGGTGTAGCGGTCGGCCAGGAGACGGTCGACGCTCTCGCGCAGCAGGCGCTGTTCTTCGGTAAAGTCGAAATCCATGACTCGTTCCCCAGGCTTCCCGTCATCCCCGGGCTTGACCCGGGAATCTCGTGCCGCGACACAAAAATGGCCGGGTCACCCCTGAACGGCCCGCAAGGGCCGGCCGTCCGGGGGCGGCCATGACGACTTTTCTTTACGGCTACAGCCCAAGCACCGCTTTGCTGACGATGTTCTTCATGATCTCGTTGGTGCCGCCATAGATCGAGGCGGCGCGCAGCATCAGATAGCTGCGCGTCCCCTCGGTGGCCCACACCGGACCCAGCTCGGGCTCGTTGCTGAGCGCGGCGAGCTCCTGTGCCCAGTCCGGCATCGACAGCGGACCGCCGGTGTCCATCACCAATTCGCTCGTAGCCTGCAACAGCTCGGTGCCCTTGAGCTTGAGCACCGCCGATAGCGGGTCCTGCTGGCCCGCGGCTTTCGAAGCGGACAGCACCCGAAGCTGAGTGATCTCCAGCGACTTCAGCTCGGTCTCCAGCTGGGCGATGCGGCGGCGGAACTCGTGGTCCTCGACCAAGGGCCGGCCATTGGCGCGCATCTCGCGCGCTGCCTCCTTGGCGAACCTGACCCGCTCCTTCGACTTGCCCAGCCGGGCGATCCCGGTGCGCTCGTTGCCAAGCAGAAACTTGGCGTAATCCCAGCCCTTGTTCTCCTCGCCGACCCGCATCGCGACCGGCACCCGCACATCGTCGAAGAACACCTCGTTCAGATGATGCGTCCCGTCGATCGAGATGATCGGCCGCACCGTGATCCCCGGCGTCTTCATGTCGATCAGCAGGAACGAGATCCCCTCCTGCCGCTTGGGGGCCTGCGGGTCGGTGCGCACCAGGCAGAAGCACCAATCGGCCATGTGCGCTGTCGACGTCCAGATTTTCTGGCCGTTGACGATGTATTCGTCGCCTTCGCGTTTGGCCGCGGTCTTGAGCGCGGCTAGATCCGAGCCGGCGCCGGGCTCGGAGAAGCCCTGGCACCACCAATCGTCGACATCGCGGGCGCGCGGCAGAAAGCGGCGCTTCTGCTCCTCGGTGCCGAACTGGATCAGCACCGGGCCGATCATCGTGATGTTGAAAACCTGCATGTCCGGCGCCTGCGCGAGTTGATTTTCCTCGAGAAACATCATCCGCTGCACCGGCGTCCAGCCCGGCCCGCCATGCTCCTTTGGCCAGCTATAGGCGGCCCAGCCCTTGGCATTGAGGATGCGTTGCCAGCGGATCGTATCGGCCTTTTCCGCCGGGTGGCCGAGCCGCATGCGTTCGCGGATGTCCTCGGGCAGATTGTCTGCGATGAAGCCGCGCAACTCGTCGCGGAAGGCCAGTTCATCGGCCGTGAAGCGCAGGTCCATGTGCGGTCTCCCGTGTCTTGGTTGCCCTTCCTTTAACATGGAGGGGCCGCGCTCGCCCATATCAAAGCCAGCGGGCGGGGCCAATCGCGTTTTCGCTTGTCTCCGGTGCGGCAGCGGCGCGATGCTTTACCGGCGCGAGGTAGGGGCAGAGGGAACGCGATGGCCGAGCTGCCGGGGAAAGCGCTTGCACGGGAGCTGATCGACGAAAGCGAAGCGGAGAGCCGCAAGACGCCGATGCAGGACGTCATTGCGGCGGTGCGTCAGCGCGGCCTCGACAAGGATACCGCAAACCGGCTGATTGGCCGGCTGTGGACGCTAGAACGGATGTTTTATTACATCTACGGCGGCTGGGGGCAGGGGCTGGAGATGAATGACTTCCCGCCTTCGGTCAAATACCTGTTTGCGCGGCAGATCGTCGACGATTCGACGCATGAGATGCTCTACATGGACGCGCTCTTGCGGCAGGGCTGCGTCAAGACGCAAAAGGAAGCCTTCCGCCATCCCTACGGCAAATTTGCGGTCGATTCCGCGACCGCATATTACGTGTTTTCGCTGCGCAACCTGGCGACCTATTCGCATCCGGTCCGCATCGCGGCGCTCAATCTCGGTCCCAAGATCATCGAGTTCGCCTGGATGGAGGGATTGGCCGAAGCGATTGCGGACCCCGATTTGAAGCAGGCGTTCGCCAGCCAGACCGTCGAGAATAAGAGCCATATCAACATGGGGCGGCGGATCGTCGAGGAATTTATCCAGAAACCGGTCGAGATGGAGCTGTGCCGCTGGGCGTGCCGCAGCGCCCGCCAGGATTATCGCCGCTTCCTGCACGAGACGAGCGACTTTGCGCTGCAGCGCCAGACCCCGCCGCCGCCGGTCGCGCGGGTGCGGGTCACCGATTGAGGGGGCTGGCATGTCGTTGAAGATCGATCACGAGCGCTGCACCGAATGCCGGATGTGCTACATCGTCTGCCGCGAACTCGACATCAACGCGGTCTATGTCGCGCTGGAGCCGCTGCACCGGATCGAGATCGACATCGATGCCTGCACCTATCCCGGCTGCACGGCGTGCTTGATGTATTGCCCGGCCGAAGGCTCGATCGTCGAGGCCGCGACCGGCCGCTCGATGGTCCCGCCGCCGCCCGAGGCGTGGCAGACAGGGGAATGAAGCCACATCATCACTTTGCTGGTCAGTTTGTGCTGAGGATCGCAACAGCGGCGATAGTTACAACCATATGCACTGCTTCCGTAGTAGCTCAAACGCTGTCTGATTTGGAAACGATCAAATCCAGCGCCAACGACGCGCTAATGCGAAAGGACTATCCCGAAGCGCTGCGCTTGAATTTGAAGGCTGCGGAACTTGGTGACGCCCAAGCGCAGAACAATGTTGGCGCGATATTTCAAGATGGACTCGGGGTTGATCGAAATTACAATGAGGCCATGAAATGGTACCGAATGGCAGCAAACAGTGGGAACATACAAGCAGAGAAGAATTTAGGTGATACTTACATCGCAATCACTGTGCCAGCTAAATGCAGAGATCCGGACACGGGAGAGGTTTCGCTCGGTTGTTTTTGGCTTAGAAAACCCAATGATCCAAACGAGGTTGAAGCGCTGAAGTGGTATCTGAGAGCAGGCGAAAAGGGACACGCCGGCGCTATGACCAATCTTGGCTGGATGTACGCACTCGGATACGGTGTTAAGACGAACTGCATAACAGCGGGGCAGTGGTTAAAAAAAGCAGCCACGGCTGGAAACGAAGCAGCTATTGCTAATCTCAAAAGAGGTTTGGGGATTTGTAGGTGGTAAATTAGAAGAGCTAAGCGATAATGGGCATCTGGAGGAATCTCATGCACCCGATCCTCGAGGAATTCTGCGACAAATGGGTCTGGCCGACGATGCCCGGCGCGCCGGGCGCCGAGTTCCGCCTGAAGCTGACCCGCGAGCAATGCCTCAAGGGCTGGGAGATCCTGCTCGAGCGCAATCTGCGCGACATCGAGGAGGAACTCGCCAGCAATGACGAGGAGTGGAAACGTCAGCACGCGCTGCGCGGCTATGCCGCCGAAGGCGTGCAGATGTCGATCAAGCAGATGTCGGCGCAACTCCTCTCGGTCGATATCGGCGACCAGGAAAACTATATCGATCTGCAGCGCATGCGCGCCCGCCAGATCTGGGATGAGTGCAAGCATTCCAAGCTCCACGCCGACGTCCTGCTCGGCAAGGGTTGGGTCAAGAACGAGCGTGAGCTGATGGACATCGCGCAGGCCAATGTCCAGCCGCTGCCGGCCTATTTCGGGCTGTCGATGATGTTTCCGCACATTCATCCCTTGGCCCGCGCCGCGCAGAATTACTACACCGAAGCCAATGCCTGCCTCGGCATCATGGCCTACATCAAGATGTGCGACGACCCCTTGGTCGTGCACGAGCACCTCTCGCAGCGCGACGAGGAGCTGATGCATTTCATGGAGGGCAAGTTCCAGCTCGACATGTACTGTACGACCCCGGAAGCGCAGCATCATGTCGAGGACGCGCTCGGCTATCTATTGCACCAGATCGGCGGCATCCGGTGAGCCCGGGTTGTCATTGCGAGGAGCGCGGCGACGAAGCAATCTCGACGACGCGAGCGAGGTCGGCGCCGGATTTCTTCGCTGCGCTCGCAATGAAGGGGTGGCTGCGGTGAAGGTCCGGATCGATTACGCGATCTGCAATTCGTGCGGGCTGTGCCGCGAGGTCTGCCCGGAATCGGCGATCCGGCCGAAACTTCTTGAGCCGCGCCACCTCTATGAAGTCCAGCCGGAAAAATGCACCGGCTGCGGCGAGTGCCTCGACTATTGCCCGGCGCCGGGCGCACTGGTCCAATACGAGGCCGCGGCCTAAATCGACGCTGCTATGCCGCCGGTTCGACCGGCGCCGCGAAGATGTAGCCGGCGCCGCGTACGGTCTTTATCAGCTGCGGCCGCTGCGGGTCCTTTTCAAGCTTGCGGCGCAACCGGCCGACCTGAACATCGATCGTGCGGTCGAACAGGCTGGCTTCGCGATCGCGCGCCAGATCCAGCAATTGATCGCGGCTCAGGACGCGATTGGCATTGTTGACAAAAGCGACGAGCAGGTCGAATTCGCCGCTGGTCAGCCGAACGTCTTCCCCGGTCGGCGAGACCAGCTCGCGTCTGGCACAATCGAGGTGCCAGCCGGCAAAGCGGGCGCACGCGCCGCGCGGCGGAGACATCTCCGCGACAGTCGATCGCGCACGCCGCATCACGCTCTTTACCCGAGCAAGAAGTTCGCGCAGGTGAAACGGCTTGGCCAGATAGTCATCGGCGCCCATCTCCAGCCCGACGATCCGGTCGATCGTGTCGCTGCGCCCGGTAAGCATGATTATCGCTGCGTGGTGTTTTGCGGCGCGCACCGAACGCGCCAGCGACAGCCCATCCTCGCCCGGCAGCATCACGTCCAGGAGGATGAGATCAATAGGCGTCTGCTCGATGACCCGGCGCATCTCGCTGCCATCGCGCGCGGTCGACACGAGATAGCCTTCATCCGACAGATATTCGGTTATCGACTCGCAGACCTGCGGTTCGTCATCGACCAACAGGATATGCCCATTGCCGCCCATCATGTTTGCGATCCGATCCCCGCGTTCAGCGCACAAGAGAGAAGGTAAACACATCGTATTTTTTCAACAAGAGATTATTATATATTTCTTTAGAAATTTTTGCTGATTTGAGCATGAGGAGGATTATGTAGCAAATATACTTAGAGCATACTTCGCGTGCTCGATGCATTCGACTTCTTCGGTGGCATCGACCGATAACGCCCCTAATCCCAAAAATGAGTAATTGACGTGGAACCGGCCTACAGCTAAATATGCTGCACCAGCGGATTAGGGGTAGGAGCCATGTCCGAGCTGAGCAGACCTGATCGGTTGCAGATCATGCTGAACCCCGAGGAGGTGCGGGTGTTGGACGATTGGCGGTTCGCCAATCGCATGCCGAGCCGCGCGGCGGCGGTGCGCGAGCTGTTGAAACGAGGCCTGGCGGCCGATGGCATCGACCTGGAGACCGCCGGCCGGCAATCCACCAGCTTCGGCGTGCTCGACGAGCTTCCGGCAAGACGAGCCGCAAATCGCCAAATCCACGGAGGCCCGCCAAGCGACGGCGACGGGGGATAAGCGTCAGCTGTTGTCTGGTTACCCGCGGGGCTGTTAGCGACGGCTTCGGTCGGTAGAAAATCGCCGGCCGGACGTTTTCCGTGCGGCAGCGCGCATCAGCGACTGTCGGTTCCGGCAATCACTTGCTAAGATGTTCCGGGCGAGGCAGGGAGGCATGAAATGCCCAGGCAGTATAGGCTGATGTCGGCGGATGGGCATCTCGAGGTGCCCCCCGAGCGCTGGACCCATCGGGTGCCGCAGAAATACCGCGACCGGGCGCCGCACACGGTTCACCTGCCCGATGGCGGCGACGCCCTGATGATCGAGGGCCAGCCGCTCCTCGAAGCCAATTTCCTCGATCTGCGCGCCGGGCGCTCGGAGGGGACCTGGCAGCCGTTCGGCCTCAAAGTCGCCGACGCCGCCGGCACGGGCGGGCCCGAGCAGCGGGTGCGCGAGCAGGACCAGGACGGCATGGACGCCGAGGTCCTGTTCGCCGCGATGGTCGCCGGCCCGGTGTTCTGGCGCAACATCGCACATGACGAGGTCTACAAGGCGGTGATCCGCGGCTACAACGACTGGCTCGGCGAAGAATATTGCGCGGTCGCGCCCGACCGCCTGATCGGTATGGGCGTCATCCCGATCACCAATGTCGAGGACGCGATCGCCGAGATGAAGCACTGCAAGAAGCTCGGGCTGAAGGGCATCCTGCTCGGCGGCCTGCCCAGCGGCAAAGGATACCCGACCCCCGAGGACGACAAATTCTGGGCCGCCGCGATCGATATGGACATGCCGGTCACCGTGCACGTTCAGCTCTACCGCACAGGCGCCCGCGCCAGTCAGCCGACCATGATCTACCCGAAGGAAGACCCGGTGGTGATGGCGCGGCTGCGCCGCCCGTTCCTGGAATGGCTGGTCAATTTCGGGCTGCCGCCGTCAATCGGCATGGCGCAACTGGTGCTGTCGGGGGTGTTCGAGCGCTTCCCCAAGCTCAAGGTGTTCTTTGCCGAGACGCGGCTCGGTTGGGTCCCGTTCTGGCTGGAACACATGGACCTCTGGTACAAGCGCCACCTCGGCTGGGCCGAGGAATATCTCGGCTTCAAGCCGCTGAAAGAGCTGCCGGCGACCTATGTCCGCGAGAACATCTATTTCACCGTGCAGTACGAGCGGGTCGCGGTCGAAATGCGCCACCATGTCGGGGTCGACCACATCATGTTCGCCACCGATTTCCCGCATATCGAGAACGAGTGGCCGAATTCGCGGCCGATCATCGACGAGATCTACGAGAACGTGCCCGCCGACGAGAAGCACAAGATGTGGGCCGGCAACGCGGTCAAATACTTCAAGCTCGACGCATAGTGTGAAATCGCAGTCCCGGCACAAGCCGGGAGCCACTCACCAGTCGCTCGACCAGCGGATAAACGGGTCCCGGCTTTCGCCGGGATGACAACTGACTTGAAGGAAAACGCATGGAACCGATCGTCGGCAGCGGCAAATACACCTACCGCGTCAATGAAGAATGGCAGCAGCCGCCGGAATGGCTCGAGGTCAAGGCGTGCGCGGTTTCGGTCGACTCGCAGGACCGGGTCTATTGCTTCAACCGCAATGACGCCCACCCGATCGTGATCTTCGACCGCGACGGCAAGTTCCTGTCGTCGTGGGGCGCGGGGCTGTTCAAGTTCCCGCACGCCATCCGCATCGTGCAGGAGAATGGCCGCGACGTGGTCTGGCTGTGCGACGAGCATCACAACCAGTTCTATAAATTCACCACCGACGGCAAGCTGTTGCAGACGATCGGCGAGAAGGGCAAGCGCTCCGACACCGGCGTGCCAGAAGAGGAATGGAGCTCGCAGGCGTTTCGCAAGGTCACGCATGGCGGCGACCCGTTTAACCTGCCGACCGACATCGCGTTCGCGCCCGACGGCTCGATGTTCATTACCGACGGCTACGGCAATGCCCGGGTTCACAAATTCTCGTCCGACGCGAAATACCTGTTCTCATGGGGCGAGCCAGGCACCGCGCCGGGACAGTTCAATCTGCCGCACGGTGTGTGGATCGATAGCCGCGGTCGCGTGTTGGTAGCCGATCGCGAAAACGACCGGGTGCAGGTGTTCGACCAGAACGGCAAGTTGCTCACGGTGTGGCCGACCAAATTGATCGGAGTGGCGTTCTTCTATGTCGACGACGACGATACCGTCTACGTCCCCGAGCACAACGCCGGGATGATCAGCATCCTGACGTTGGACGGCGAGCGGCTGGCGACCTGGGGCGGCATGATCCATCGCTCGTGTCACGGCATCTGGTGCGACTCGCACCACGACCTCTATGTCGTGCAGCCGGGCGAGTGGGAACCACGCGCCCGCCGCGTCGTCAAATACACGCGACAGTAGGGCCGGCCGGCGAGGCTCAGCGCATCAGCGCTCGGCGAGCCGCCTCCAGCGTCACTTCGGGGTCGCCGACCGGCGTCGATGCGGGTCCAGCCGATGGTGCCGGGGTCGCGCGACAGCTGCTGCCCGAGGACCTCGGGCGATGCGTCTGAGGCATCGCCCCGGCGTGCGCCGAGGCGTGCCAGCAGCATCGGCGCCGGCGCCTCGAGCCACAGGCCGGTGAACGGCACGCCCGCCGCCGCCGCGACAGCGGCAAACCAGCCGCGCTCCTCTTCGCGCAGCGCGACGGCGTCGATGACGGCCGAGTAGCCGGCGCGCAGCACCGCCGCTGCCCTGGCGCAGAGATCGCGGTAGACCCGCACGGTGACCTCGGCGGTGTAAGCTTCGGGAGGCAGCGGGTTCTCCGGCTCGGCGCCGAAGCGCAGCTTGCGCAAGACATCACTGCGCAGCACGCGCGCCCCCGGCCGGCGGCCGAGCCCGGGAGCGAGCCCGGCGGCGAGCGCCGATTTGCCGCTGCCGCTGAGGCCGCCGACCGCGACCAGCCGCGCCGGTTGCGGCAGCAGCGCCGCCTCGGCTTCGTCGAGATAGCGTCGCGCCTCGGCGACGGCGGCACCGGGATCGCCCGAGCCCCAGCCATGCTCGGCCATGGTCGCCCTCACATGCGCGCGGATCACCGCCCGCAGCGACAAAAACAGCGGCATCAGCATCAGGCCGTCTTCCTCCTCGGTCAGGTCGAGGTAGCGGTTGAGGACCAGATTGGCGAAACCCTGATGCCCGCGATGGTCAAGATCCATCAGCAGGAAAGCCAGGTCGTACAGGACATCGATGCTGGCCAGCTCTTCGGAGAACTCGACGCAATCGAACAGCAACGGCCGTCCGTCGACGAGACAGATATTGCGGAGATGCAGGTCGCCGTGAACGCGGCGCACCCTGCCCGCCTGCCGGCGTTCGTCGAGCAGCCTGCCGTGCCGCGCCAGTTCGCCGTAGAGACCGCTCTCCAGGCGATCGATCTGCGGCGCAGCGAAGTCGGCGGAGCGACAATCGCGCAGGACGCGGATGTTGGTCTCGGTCACCGCGGTCATGGCGGGCGGACCGCCCCGGTCCAGGCGGCGCTCGGCCTTCGCGTGAAACGCCGCGATGTGGGCGGTAAGCGCATAGAGCAGCGACGATGACAGCCCGTCAACCCGAACCAAATTCTCTAAGAGATCCTGTTGATCGAAGCGCCGCATCACCACCACGAAATCGAGCGGTTCGCCCGCGTCGCCCGTGCGGTCGCCGCCCGAGCGGCCCCAAAAGAGGGTGCCGTCCGGCCCACGGCTGATCGCTCTCACCTCGAGATAGAGCTGCGGTGCAGTGCGGCGGTTGAGCTTGAGCTCTACCGTGCAGGCGGCGCGGCGGAGTTCCGGCGTCGAGAAATCGAGATAGGGATATTTGACCGCGCGCTTCAGCTTGTAGGCGCACTTGCCGGCGAGAAACACCAGCGAGGCATGCGTCTCGATGATTTCGACCAATCCGGCGTCGGCGCCTGCCCCGCCCTCCCCCGCTCGCCGCGGAGGGTAATGTGGAGGCGGATAGGAAGAGGGGTCGCGCAGAAATGCGATGACGTCCCCTTGTGCATCATCCATCGGCCACTCAGACCGTGAGGTAGGCGCGCGCCGCGGCCTCGTCCATGTCGCTCCGGCGGCCGCTGAGCACAACCTCGCCGCGCTGCATCACGACATAAGCGGCGGCTAGATCGCGGGCGAACTCGAAATATTGCTCGACCAGGAGGATCGCCATGTCGCCGCGCTCGACCAGCCGTTCGATGACGCGGCCGATCTCCTTGATGATCGAGGGTTGAATTCCCTCGGTCGGCTCGTCGAGGATCAGCAGCCGCGGCCGCGCGACAAGCGCGCGTGCGATCGCCAGCTGCTGCTGCTGGCCGCCCGACAAATCACCGCCACGCCGGTTCAGCATGTCCTTGAGGACCGGAAACAGCGTGAAGATCTCATCCGGGATATGTCGCAGGCTGCGCGGCAGCGTGGCGAACCCGGTCGCGAGATTCTCCAGCACCGACAGACGAGGGAAGATTTCGCGGCCCTGCGGGACGAGAGCGAGGCCGACCCGGGCGCGTTCGTGCGGCGGCAAGAGGGTCAGGTCGTGATCCTCCCAGCGGATCCGGCCCGACCGGATCGGGTTGAGACCAAAGATCGCCCGCAACAGGCTGGTTTTACCGACCCCGTTGCGGCCGAGGATGCAGGTCACCTCGCCCTTCTTCGCCGAGAGACTGACCTGGCGCAGAGCGTGGCTGGCGCCGTAATAGAGATCGACCGCTTCAACCGATAACATCGCGCTCACAGCCCGCATTGCCGGCGAAGGCCGGGATCCACGGTAGTGCAACGCCATGACCGATCGGTTTGGCCCCGTCGGTCGTGCGAAGCCGGGATCAATTTGCCCGCGGAACAATGGGTCCCGGCTCTCGCCGAGAATGCGGTGAGGTGGTGCATCGCGATCACCGCCCGAGATAAACTTCGATGACGCGCGGATGGTTCTGCACGTGTTCGACCGAGCCCTCCGCCAGCACCGAGCCCTCGTGCAGGACCGTGACCTTGGCCGCAAGGCTGCGCACAAAGGCCATGTCGTGCTCCACGACGACGATCGTGCGGTCGCGCGCGAGGTCGAGGATGAGCGCCGCGGTCTCCTCGGTCTCGCGGTCGGTCATGCCGGCGACCGGCTCGTCGAGCAGCAGGAGCTGGCGGTCGTGGATCAGCAGCATGCCGATTTCGAGCCATTGCTTCTGGCCGTGGCTCAACACGCCGGCCGGCCTGCCGCCGTGCTCGGCAAGACCGATGCGCTGGAGGGTGGCGGCGATGCGGCCGCGCCGCTCGGGCGTGACGCGGGCAAACAGCGTCCGCCAAGTGCCGCGGCTGTCGGCAAGAGCGAGTTCGAGGTTTTCGACGACACTCAGGTTTTCGAACACGGTCGGCCGCTGGAACTTGCGCCCGATGCCGAGATTGGCGATCGCCGTCTCGTCGAGCCGGGTCAGATCCTCGGTGCCGCGAAAGAATACCTCGCCCGCATCGGGCCGAGTCCTGCCGGTGACGACATCCATCATCGTCGTCTTGCCGGCGCCGTTGGGGCCGATAATGGTGCGCAGCTCGCCTTCCTCGACGACGAGCGACAGATCGTCCAGGGCCTTGAACCCATCAAAGCTGACCGTGACCCCGTTCAGGTAGAGCAGGACGTCGCCGGGAGGAGACGGCGCGGAGCTCGCGTTCATGCCTTCTCCTTCGCGACAACCGACTCGTCGATAGGGAGCGGCGGCGAATTGGAAGATCCCGGCCAGAGCCGAGCCCAGCGCAGTTGTTCGAAGAACCCGACGATGCCGCGCGGGAACAGGAGGGTCGAAAACACAAACAAGCCACCGAGAAAAAACGACCAGATCTCCGGCGCCGCCCCGGTCAGCCAGGTTTTGGCGAGATTGATCAGCACCGCGCCGAGGATCGCCCCCGATAGCGTGCCGCGGCCGCCGACCGAAACCCAGATCGCGATCTCGATCGAGTTGCCGGGCGAAAATTCGCTCGGGTTGATGATGCCGACCTGCGGCACATAAAGCGCACCGGCGATGCCGGCCAGCACCGCCGAGGCGGTAAAGACGAAGGCCTTGGCGTTGGTGACCGAATAGCCGAGAAAACGCACCCGGCTCTCGGCATCGCGCAAGGCCAGCAGCACACGACCGAGCTTTGAGGCGGTGATGGACCGACACAAGAGATAGGCGATCCCGAGCCCGACCGCGGAGGCCAGATAAAGCCCGAGGCGGGTCGTCGGCTGGTGCACGTCGAAGCCGAGGATGTCTTTGTAGTCGGTCAACCCGTTATTGCCGCCGAAGCCCATGTCGTTGCGAAAGAAGGCCAGCCACAGCGCATAGGTCATCGCCTGGGTGATGATCGACAGGTAGACGCCGGTAACGCGCGAGCGGAAGGCGAGCCAGCCGAACACCAGGGCGAACACCCCCGGCACCAGCATCACCATCGCCGCGGCATAGGCGAAATGGTCGAACCCCCACCAGAACCACGGCAATTCCTTATATTGCAGGAACACCATGAAGTCTGGGAGCACCGGGTTCTGATACACCCCGCGCGTCCCGATCTGGCGCATCAGGTACATGCCCATGGCATAACCGCCGAGCGCGAAAAACGCGCCGTGGCCGAGGCTCAGGATCCCGGCGTAACCCCAGACGAGATCGAGGCTCAGCGCCAGCATCGCATAGCAAAGATACTTCCCGAGCAGCGGCACCAGGTAATCGGGTACTGCGAACGGTGAACCCGGCGCGACCGTGCGATTGAGCAGGGGAACGAGGACCACCAGCACCAGCCCGCACAACGCAAAGCCGATCCAAAACCGGATGCTCCATGCGTTCGCTTCGCCGGCCGTCGACCGCGTCTCCACTCTCACCCCTCCGCTTCGGCGGTGCGGCCCCTGAGCGCGAACAACCCGCGCGGCCGCCGCTGGATGAACAGGATGATCGCGACGAGCACAACGATCTTGCCGAGGATCGCTCCGGCCACCGGTTCGAGGAACTTGTTGACGATGCCGAGCGACAGCGCGCCGACCAGTGTCCCCATCAGATTGCCGACCCCGCCGAAGACGACGACGAGAAAACTGTCGACGATATAGAAGGTACCAAGATTGGGGCTGACATTGCCGATCTGGCTCAGCGCCACGCCAGCCATTCCGGCGATCCCGGAACCCAGCCCGAAGGTCAGCGCGTCGACGCGCGCGGTGCGGATGCCCATCACCGCCGCCATGTCGCGGTTTTGCGTCACGGCGCGCATGTGCAGTCCAAAGCTGGTGCGGTTGAGGATCAGCGCCAGCACCACCAGCACGACAAAGCAGAAGACGATGATGTAGATGCGGTTCCAGGTCACGGTGAAACCGCCGACGACGTCGAACCCGCCGGTCATCCAGCTCGGGTTGGCGACCGCCTTGTTGGGCGAGCCAAAGATCGAGCGTACTGCCTGCTGCAATATCAGGCTGACACCCCAGGTCGCGAGCAGCGTCTCGAGCGGCCGGCCATAGAGAAACCGGATCACGCTCCGCTCGAGCACAATCCCGACGATACCGGTGAAGACAAACGCAACCGGCACCGCGACGACCAGATAGGCGTCGAGCCAGCCCGGCGGCAGGACGGCGATAAAGACCTCCTGACAGACATAGGCGCAATAGGCGCCGAGCATGATCATCTCGCCATGCGCCATATTGATGACCCCCATCACGCCGAAGGTGATGGCGAGGCCGATTGCTGCGAGCAGCAGCACGCTGCCGAGGCTGATCCCTTCGAACAGATTGGCGGCAAGCCCGGTCAGACGCAGGCGATTGTTGATCGAGGCGAGAGCATCATCTGCTGCCTTGTGCAGCTCGGGATCGAGATCGGGCTTGCCGCGGAACTCGTCGAGCAAGTTTTTGATCTGCGGATCGGTGGTGAGCGCGAGCGCCCGGATCGCTGCCAGCTCTTGTTCCTTGCTGCCGGCGAACAGCCGTACCGCGAAAAGACCGCGTTGCATGGCCGCGTGGATGTCGGGATCCTGCTCGGCCGCCATTGCCCTTTCGAGCAGCGCAGCCGCATCCGGGGAGGGATGCTTGAGGACATCGAGCGCCGCAGCAAGCCGCGCCGCCGGATCCGGGCTGAACAGCGTCAGCGTGCCAAGCGCCGCTTCGATCGCGCCGCGCAGGCGGTTGTTGACGATGATCCGATCGAGGTTGTCGGACGCGACATCGTTCAGTTCCTGACCGCTTACCGCGTCGGTCAGCTTGGTGGTGCCGCCGGCCGTCACCAGCAGCACGATGCGACCGTCGGCCGCGCGGCGCAGCCGGTCGTCGCTCATCGCTTGCAGGATCGGGACGGCGCGCGGGTCGCCGAGCTTGCCGAGCGCGACGATCGCTTGCTCCTTGGCGGCGAAGCTATCGCCGCCAAGCCCGGAAACCACCCCCGCCAGATCCTCGGCCCGCGCCGCCAGCGGTGCCAGGGCAAGGAAGAGCGCGAGCGCGACTAAGCGAAGGACGCCGGTAATCATCGAGCAACATCTTCGCATGAAAGGCGGGGCATCGTCCCCAATTTGCGGGGCATCGCTGCTGATCGGGATCGTCGACGCGGCTCCCTCTCACCTCCCGCCCGAGGGCGAGAGGGAGCCTCACCCCCGCGTCAGTCGGTATACTTGGCCGCGGTGCAATTGCCGCAGACCCACGGATAGGTCCAATCGGCGATCTTGCCCTTGTCTTCCGGCAGATAGGGGCTCCAGGCATCGGCCTTGATCACGCCCTTGGTCTGCCACACGACATCGAACTGCCCATCCGGCCGGATCTCGCCGATCATGACCGGCTTTGAGAGGTGATGATTGGTGTTCATGACCTCGACCGGACCGCTCGGAGCCTGCACCTTTTGCCCGTACATCGCCTGGCGCACGGCGTCGACATCGGTCGTCCCGGCCTGCTCGACCGCCTGAACCCACATCTTGAAGCTCACATAGGTGGCCTCCATCGGGTCGTTGGTGGTGCGCTTCGGGTCCTTGATGTAGTCGTGCCACTCCTTGATAAAGACTTCGTTGGTCGGGTTCTTCACCGACTGGAAGTAATTCCAGGCGGCCAGATGCCCCACCAGGTTCTTCGTGTCGATGCCCGCCAGCTCTTCCTCGCCGACCGAGAATGCGACCACCGGAATGTCGGACGCCTTGACGCCGACATTGGCTAGTTCCTTGTAGAACGGCACATTGGCGTCGCCGTTGATCGTCGACACCACCGCGGTTTTCTTGCCCGCCGAGGCAAATTTCTTGATATCGGCGACTTCGGTTTGCCAATCCGAAAAACCGAACGGGGTGTAATTAATCTTTATGTCCTCCGGTGCGACGCCCTTCTGCTTGAGAAATGCTTCGAGGATCTTGTTGGTCGTGCGCGGGTAGACATAGTCGGTGCCTTCGAGCACCCAGCGCTTCACATTGCCGCCTTCAGCGCTCATCAGATACTCGACCGCCGGGATCGCCTGCTGATTCGGCGCGGCGCCGGTATAGAAGACGTTCTTCGAACTTTCCTCGCCCTCGTATTGCACCGGATAGAATAGCAGCCCATTCAGTTCTTCAAAGATTGGCAGTACCGTCTTACGCGATACCGAGGTCCAGCATCCGAACACCGCGACGACTTTATCTCTCGATAGCAGATCACGAGACTTTTCGGTCCATACGGTCCAGGAGCCAGACGGCGGTGAAGTAGGATCGACCACCACGGCCTCGACCTTCTTGCCAAGAAGACCCCCCTTCTTGTTCAAATCGTTGACCAACATGACGACGGTGTCCTTCAGCGTGGTCTCGCTGATCGCCATCGTCCCCGACAAAGCGTGAAGTACCCCAATCTTGATCGTCCCCTGCGTCTGGGCATCGGCCGCCCCAGCCGGCACCAAAGCGGTCGCCGCGACCGCAACCACAGCTGCGGCCGCACGGCATATCCCCTGGAAGAATGGCATCACTCCCTCTCTCCTGTCGAAGGCGCGGCGTCTCAACGGCCGGCCCAAGGCGGGCAGCAAGATCGGGGCCAAGCGTCTGCAGGGGATGCCGCAAGTTTCCGCGAAAGCCCCTTTCTTAGGCATGCCTAATTATTAGGCAGAATATTGCCACCCTAATCGGCAGATTGACATAAAGCCGCGCGACCGCTGGTTCGCGAGGCCGCTTCGCCTTACCTTGCCTGCGGGTCGAAACGGAGGCAGCCATGACCGACAGCGATGCCGTGCTCGCGGCCAATCTCGAATTCTACCGGGCCTTCACGGCGCGCGATCTTGCCGCGATGGACGCCCTTTGGGTGCGCCGCGCGCCGGTTTCCTGCATCCATCCGGGCTGGCCGGCACTCTGCGACCGCGACGCGGTGATGGAAAGCTGGCGGGGCATCCTTGCCAATCCTGAGGCCCCGCGGATCGCCTGCTACGACGAGCAGGTGCTGCTGTTTGGCGACACCGCACTCGTCATCTGCGAAGAGGAGCTCGACGGCGGCACCCTGATCGCCAGCAATCTGTTTGTCCGCGAGGACACAGCCTGGCGCATAGCCCATCACCAGGCCGGTCAGCTGGTCGCGCGCCGGTCGCCCGGCCGGCCAGAGCGGCCGCGGGGCGAGCGCCTCAATTGAACCGGGAGCGGCGGCGGGTCTCCTCGGTCGCCTGTGCCGCCTCGACCGCCATGCGCAGTTCGGCGAGTCGGGCGCAGGTCTCGCCGTCGAGCAGCCCGTCCCAGCGCTCTGGGCGGAAGCGGCGCTGGAACGCGGCGAGAACGACCTGCTCCGTAGCCGCGGAGACGCAATAGCCGATCCGGGCGAGATCGGCGAGCGCGGCGGCATGCTGGACCACCCCGACACCGCGCCCGCGGCGCCGCGACAGGCCGGGGGCGGGCGGCGGCCATAGACCAATGCCGGCGCGGGCGAGGCGCGGCCAATCGAACAGCTCGCCGGGGTCGGTCTTGCGGTCCGGCGCGATATCGGAATGGCCGACCACCCGGTGGGGCGCGATCCGGTGACGCGACAGAATATCGCGGCATAGCCGCTCGACCGCCAGCATCTGGGGTTCGGGAAACGGCCGATAACCCCATTCGTGGCCCGGATTGACGATCTCGACGCCGATCGAGACAAAATTGAGGTCGCGTTCGGCTTGCCAGCACGACACCCCGGCGTGAAAGGCGCGCCGCGCCTCGGGGACGAGGCGCCATAGCGCACCGTCTTCCTCGACGAGGTAATGGGCGCTGACCCGGGCCGCCGGGTCGCACAGCCGGTCGAGCGCCGCCGCAGCGCTCGGCATGCCGGTGTAGTGCAGCACCAGCATATTGATCGGCCGCATATTGGGCGGCTCGCCGCGGCTGTCATGATTGGGCGATGGCCGGTCGCGGATGTCGAGCGGGGTCACGCGCGCCGCCCCATAGGGCGAGCCTTCCAGGGATCGGGTGGGTCGGCGATGATGCGGCCGATGACGTTCATGATTGCCGCTATAAAACCGAACGGACCGCTTCCACGGCAAGCTGTGTCATGGCAAGTTTGCAGCGGTTACGGCATCTGAATTTGCCCTGGGCATCGGAAAAGCGTTCTGGTAATCCGCCGCCGACCGGAATTTCATTCGAATTCCTGTATCATGGGCTAACCGCCCCGGAAAACCTCGGCGGTCCGGCTCCGCAGAGCGGCAGGACCAACATACTGGCAGTTCCGTTATGGCGGTCGGGTTGTGGAGAATCGTCCATGTACGGATCGAGCATATCACTACGGCAGGTCCTCCGGCGCAGCCGGCTGTTCGCGCGGCTCGGCGACAGCGAGATCGATGCGATCCTCGCGCATGCGACGGTAACGCGCCAAGCCGAGGGCGACCAGATTTTCGCCAAGGGTGATCCGGGCAACAGCATGATGGCGGTGCTCAAGGGCCGCGTCACCATCAGCGCCCCATCGCCCGACGGCCGACAGGTGGTGCTGACCGTTATGCGCGACGGCGATGTATTCGGCGAAATCGCGCTGCTCGACGGCCATGAACGCACCGCGGATGCGACGGCGACGACCGATTGCGAGCTATTGGTCGTGCCGCGTCGCTCGCTGTTGGCGTTGCTGGAGCGGCGGCCGGATCTGTGTATCGATCTGCTGATCGTGTTATGCGAACGGCTACGGCAAACCGACGAGCAGGTCGAGGATCTAGCCTTCCTCGACCTCGAAGCGCGGATCGCCAAAGTTCTCGTCCGGCTCGCCGAAGAGAATAGCGACGGTCAATCGCCGACCAAGCCGGTCGGCGTCAAAATATCGCAACGCGCGCTCGGGGAGCGGGTCGGCGGTTCGCGGGAAAGCGTCAACAAGCACCTGCAGGATTGGAAGCGTTCCGGGATCATCGCGCTCGGGAAAGGCTCGATCGTGATCTGCGATCTTGAGGCGCTCGCCGCGCTCGCCTGAGGCGCCTGATCGCCTGTACCGTCTTCCCGAGGCGCCCCAAAAAAATCTGAAAAAATTTTGCCGCGTGTGAAGAGCCTCACACGCTTCCGTAACCCCTCCCGACGATAATGGCCCCTGACACGGGCGAACCCGCCCGCGTCAGCGCCAATCCGGCGCCCAGAATGGGGGACAGGTCGTGGATCCTCTTCCTAAGGAGCAACTCCGCACCGCTGGCGGATTCCTCGCGTGGCAACTTGCTGCAGCGATGTGGTTGCGCGCCGGCGGGCAAAAGGCCGCGGCGTACTGTCACGCGCCCCCGCGGTTATGAGCCTCAACGGCACACGACAGAACGCGGAGACCTGAAAATGACCCGCAACACCTCGCTGATCTGCGGCCTCAAGACCCGGCGCGAGACGCTTGGCTGGTCCCTCGACGAATTGAGCAGACGCTGCGGCATTGACAAGACATTTCTCGGCGATTGGGAACACGGCCTCGGCTCGCCGCGGTGTGATGAGATCCACAGCTGGGCC
>Ga0073928_10003893_pt1 | contig 22846 bp, 21 predicted proteins | sample PaiPotPPA55metaG_FD_76969 | JGI IMG/M metagenome (GOLD analysis project Ga0073928, IMG submission 76969) | Iron sulfur acid spring bacterial and archeal communities from Banff, Canada, to study Microbial Dark Matter (Phase II) - Paint Pots PPA... ...
CATTCGCCGCGGGATATTTCAAGCTTGCCTCCCACGAACTGCTCGCGGTCGAAGAATGCCCTATCAGTTCGCCGCTGATCAACCGCGGCATTGCTGCGCTCTGGCAGAGCGGACGCGCCGGAAAAGTTCCTGAAGAAATCCGCGAAGTCGAATTCTTCGCCAATGCTGACGACAGTCAACTACTGGTGGACGTACGATGTACCGGCACCGCTCGCCGATCCGCCGTGCGCGAGTGGGCTGAAGAATTTCGCGTTGCCTCGCCCTGGATAATCGGAGTCGTGGCTTTTCGCGAACCCAATCCCGGCGACCGAAAAGCCCGGGCGCAGGAAGTTCTTGTTACTGTCGGAGCCGATAGGCTGATCTACCAAACCCGGCGGTGGTCCTATCGCGTCAGCGTTGGTTCTTTCTTTCAAACCAACCGTCACCTCACCGACAAATTGTTGGAGATCGTCACAAGAGGACAATCCGGCCAACTCGCTCTCGATCTCTACGCCGGCGCAGGTTTGTTTTCCACAGCCTTGGCCTGTGATTTTCGTCACATAGTTTGTGTAGAGACGTCACAGACTTCTTCAGCCGATCTCTCCTACAATCTTTCCTCTAATGGAGTGGCTGTGCGCGCCACGGCGGAGCAATATCTGACTCGGACAGAGAAACCGGGGCAAGCCGGGAAGGGCGTGGGCACAGGAGCCGCTCAACCTGATGCTGTGAAGAAGCCCGACCTGGTGATCGTAGACCCGCCGCGGAGTGGCCTGGGAGAACGCGTGACGAGATTATTGGCTAGCCTCGAAGCGCCGCGCATTGTCTATGTGTCGTGCGATCCGGCAACGCTGGCACGCGATCTGGTAACTCTACTCGCCGACGGTTATCGCGTCGAGCAAGCGAACCTGGTGGACTTGTTTCCCCAGACCTACCACTTGGAAAGCATTGTGCACCTGGTTAGATAAGGGTTGATTCGTCAGAACGCGTAGCGGCAGCCGCCTCGGCTGTCCGTCGGGCGTACCGCACTTTAGTCCGGTTGCGGGGAAAACTACCACCACGAAAAGCGATCATGATTTCTCCTCCCACTGTCGCCAGCCCTGCCGCCATGCACTTCAAGGCGAGCCGGCAACCCATGCTGTGGGCGGCTTTCTCCTACGCTCTGGGGATAATCGCCGGTGTTTACCTGTGGCGACCTCTCCTGTGGTGGCTGGTTGCCGGAATAGCGTTTGTGGCAGCAGCGGCATATTTCGCGGGACGGCGATCCGGCCTGGGCTGGTCGCTCGCGTTAGGAGCTGTCTTTCTCGCAGGAGCCCTGCACGTTCAGGCGTACGTGGCAGCCACTCGCCTGGACACCAATATCCAGCCCTATGCGGACCGCCAGGAATTACAGATTACCGCGCACGTTACGCGCGATGGCCGCCTGCAGCAGGGTGGTTTCAACGAAATCCGCCAGACGATTGACGTCGAAACAGAAGAAGTCCAGGCCGCAGCAACACAAAGCGAAGCCATACATTCCGGCATCCGCCTCAGCATTTATAGTCTGCGTTCGAACGATGCGGCTTCCGAAGAAAACTCCGCGGCCAACTTACTTTCTCCCCCTCCCCACACTCCAATACCGACTTCTCTTTACCATTACGGCGACCGCATACGCTTTTCCGCCAAGCTCACGGTGCCGCGCAATTTCCGCAATCCGGGTGCGTTCGACTATCGAAGCTATCTCGCCGACCGCAACATCGCCGCCTTGGGCTCGACCAAGACAGAAAACGTCGAACGGCTTCCGGGCTTTATGGGCAGCCCAATCGCATTATGGCGCAGCCGCCTACATAGGGGCGTCATCGCGAAAGTGCATGAAATGTGGCCTCCGCGTGAAGCTGCCCTGATTGACGCGATGGTCATCGGTGAAGAGGGTTTCATCGATCGCGACACCCGCGCCGATTTCCAGCGCTCCGGCACCTATCATGTCCTGGTCGTATCTGGGATGAATGTCAGCATCCTGGCCTTCGTCGTGTTCTGGACCTTGCACCGCCTGCGCTTGGGTGACATTCCAGCGACGTTGCTGACGGTTGGTTTCTGCGTCGCCTATGCCTTCACCACCGAGGTCGGAGCCCCAGTGTGGCGAGCCACATTGATGTGCGCCATTTATCTGGGCACACGCCTGCTCTATCGCGATCGTGCCATGGTGAACGCGCTGGGCGCGGCCGCTTTGGGATTGCTGGTCTTCGACCCGAGCCAGCTGTTTACCGCCAGCTTTCAAATGACCTTTGTCTGCGTGCTCATTGTGGCCGCCATCGGTATGCCGATCCTCCAACGCACCTCGCAACTGCAAAAGCAGGCATTGTCCAATTGGGACTCTGCTAATTACGCTGCACTCCTGCCGCCGCGAGTCGCGCAGTTCCGGGTGGATATGCAATTTATCGCCGCGCGAGCCGCGCGCTTCATCGGATTAAAGTGGGCGCGCCGGCTGGTCCGCACCATGGCAGCATTCTTCCTGGCTGTATTTGAATTGCTCTTCATCTCCGCAGTGATGCAGATGGGACTGGCCCTGCCCATGGCGTACTACTTCCATCGCGCAACCACCATCGGATTGCCCTCCAACTTCATCGTTGTTCCGTTAACGCAACTAATGATGCCCGCAGCCGTGGCGGCGCTGGCCTTGGGATACATTTCGCCCTGGCTGGCTAAGGTCCCCGTGCTCCTGACCACATTTGCTCTCCACGGAATCACCGGAACGGTGCGTGGGCTGGGCACTCTGAGAGTGGCTGACCTGCGCGTTGCCATGCCATCGGTTTTCGTGATCGTGCTGACCACAGCCGCACTGCTGCTGGCAATGTGGGCGTCTCGTCGTCGCGCAGCCCTCGCCATCGCCGGACTCGCAGCCATTCTTGCGGCTGCTTTCCTTCTCGCCTTCATTCCCGCGACTCCGCGAACGCAACCCGGCGTCTTGGAGGTGACTTCCATCGATGTAGGCGAAGGCGATTCCATTCTGCTGGTCACGCCGCAAGGCCGCACCGTGCTCATCGATGCCGGAGGTCCCATCGGTCCCGGCGGATCGCAGCTTGATTTTGGCGAAGACGTCGTCTCTCCCTATCTTTGGACGCGCGGCCTCTCGCGCCTCGACGCCGTCGCCATCACCCACGGCCACTCCGACCACATTGGGGGCATGATTGCGGTCCTGAAAAATTTCCAGCCCAAGGAACTATGGGTAGGCTTGCTGCCGAAAAGCGAAGCCCTGCAGAACGTAATTACCACCGCGGAAGCGCTCGGCGTCAAAGTAGTGCGCCATTGGGAAGGCGACGAGTTCGACCTGGGCGGCGCGACGATCCGAGTGTTGTTCCCACCACGCGATTGGCCTGTCGGCCCCAAACCACAGAACAATGACTCGATGGTATTACGCGTAAGTTGCGGCGATTCGTCGGTGCTGCTGGAAGGAGATGCGGAAAAGCAAGTAGAACGGCGCGTAGCCGCACTGCATCATCCCAGCGCGAATCTGATCAAAATTGGGCATCACGGGAGCGGTAACGCAACCACGCCCGAACTGGTAGCTTCGGCCACGCCTCAGTTCGCAATTATTTCCGTAGGATCAGGAAATTCGTTCGGCCTGCCGCGAACCGAAGTTTTGGCCCGTCTGAGGGACGCGGGAGCCCGCGTCTACCGCACCGATCTCCACGGAGCGGTTACTTTCTATCTGGACGGCCGCTCGGTTACGCCTTCTGTGGCGGCTCTTCACTAGCCGAATCGCCATTCGAAATCTCCACCGTATCGTCATCCTCCGGCGACGATCGCCGTCCTTCTGCGATCACCCGTCGTGCCTCCTCCGCATCCTCTTCCCGCACCAGCAGGATCATCCCGCCGAGCCCCGGAAACGCGTCTTGCACGAGCGACGCCGAAGTAAGATCGCTCTCAATGCCCGCCGAATCGAGCAACCCCTTCACCACCAACGCCTCAGGTTCCTGCTCCGTCTCAAACACTTTCACCAGTTTCTCGTTAGGATCAGGACGCGGCTCTGCATTGCCAGGGTCAACCATTTACCTCTCCAATTCTGGACTCGGACCGAGTGGAATCCGTGTACCAAAGTGATTTTACTCTCCGTTCGAGCCCGCTTCGTGGCGCAGGAATCGGCGTCTAGGGTGGATGCGCCTTCATACTTCCAGGGTTGCGACCTGCGTCTTGTCCAGAGGCTGGGTGCCCCATTTCTCGCCTCCTTTGCGAGATATGGGACTCAGGCACTATCGCCCCGACACTTTTGTGTTATTGCTTTCCCACGTATCTGCGGCAGAATGGCCTTGCCCATCGCGCAACGCTGAAGCGCGTAGAGTCATCCAAACTTGTGGGACGAGCAAAGGGGATACCATGGACATTCATCACCAGGGACGACAGGAAACAAATTTTCCAATACCGGAGCAAGAAGCTCTGCGCGAACGCGAAGAGGAAGCCCGAAAAATCCGCCGCCTGCAAGTGATGATCAGTATGGTCATGTCCGTCATTGGCCAGGACCCGAACCTCACAGTAGAGGAAGCCTCAGAACTGGCCGCCGGAGCCAAGCGCGCCGCCCTCGCTATGTTCCCCGACAAAGAACTCGCCTACGATCTGCTCTACAAGCCCCGCCTGCAACGGCTGATGAAGGAAAGATTCCGACTGCAGTAGGGCATTCTTGATTGTGGATTTCTGATTGTCGATTATCGCGGCACACTGGATCGTAAATTACACCGCCGACAATCTTGCCGCGAATCGTGGCCGCCGCCATGACGCCGAACAGAGGCAGGTTACAGACGAATTCTTGGTGCCATCAATGGGATCACCAGGAATGCGACGGCGGAGCCTACCGTTTGCAGCAGAGAAGGATTCTTGCTGGTTCCTTCTTCTCCGACGATAAGTGCGCCCGGAAATGCCGCCTGTAACGCTGCGTCGATGACCGCCTCGGCGGTTTCGTCCGCATCAGTGACCAAGTCGAGCGCGGAGGACTTTTGCCGAATCTGCGTGGACGTGAGCTTGCGAAATCTGAGCATGATCTCCGTGCGCGCAGCGAGGGCGAGCGCGTCGCCGACTTGATGAAGATCGTGTTCAGAAAAAGACATTCGGATTCTCTTCCCCCAGACCGCTCGCGCCGCCGGCCGATATAGAGTACACGTTGAGAGCCGAGGTCTGACCAAAGGCGTACACGATCAGAATTCAGCGGCCCGCGCCGAACCGCGGCTGAACCGGGATTCACCCGCCGGGGCTCAGTTCATGACCAGCTTCTCGCAGGACGTCGACCGCCCAGGCGAACTCTTCCTGGATCAGTACATAATCCGTGTCATAGGTGGAAATGGCGAAGATCGGAATATCTTTCGTCGACAGCGGCTCGATGAAGGAAAGCAGCACTCCGGTTTGGGAGAACGGGAACGGGCCTTCGAGTTTGAGGCAGATCCAGCGGTGCGCAGATTGCACGTCGCGAGGTAGGTCAACCCTGGGGCAGACAATGGAAAGTTCATCTGGGCTGCGAGTAACCGAAGTGAATTCGCCCTTAGTCGCCCAAGCGGGGATGGGCGCCTCCGAAGAGAGACGCACGATGGCATAGGGACCAGGAAGCAAGCGGAATTTGAGTTGGTGGCGCTCCACTAGCCCTCTACCGCCTTGCGCAGGGCAGCTCTGGCGAGAATGCGCGTCGAGTCCAGCATTGGCAGCGGGGAGGATTCCGGGGTCATCAGCAGCGGAATTTCGGTGCAAGCCAGCGCTACCGCGTCGCAGCCTTCATTCTTCAGTCCTTGAATCACCTCGGTGAGATAAATTTGGGTGCGAGGTAAGAAACTGCCATCTACCAACTCCTCGAAGATGATGCGATGAATGCGTTCCCGGTGCTCCGCACCTGGTATCCGCTGCTCGATGCCGGCGGCATTCAGCGACTCACGGTAAACCGGTCCTTCCATCAAAGAGCGGGTGCCGAGTACTCCGAGACGCTTGTAACCGTGGCGACTAGCTTCCTTGGCGACTTCAACGGCGATGTGCAACCATGGCCGCGGAGAGCGATGCTCAACCAGATCGAAAGCTTGGTGCACGGTGTTGACAGGAGCGATCAGGAAGTCGGCGCCGGCCCTAGCCAATTTTTCGGCGGACGAGAGCATGAGTTCGGCGATTCCCGCCCAGTCGTTCGCGTCAATGTAGTTCTTGTATTGCACGAAGGGATGGCCGTGCATCGACACTTCGGGATGATTGTAAGACCAAGGAGGTCGGCGCCCTCAACGCAGATGGTGCGATAACAGAGCGCGGCGCCTTCTGCGCTTGATGCGACGATGCCGATGTGTAGAGACACAGTTGCTAGTTGCCAGTAGACAGACCGTAATTGGCCTGAAGGCAGTTCAGCTTTCGATTGTAGCTGGGGCGATCGCGTACGGGCTCGCGTCCCGATAGCGCTTTTCGAATTCTTCGCGGGTGCAAATGGTTTTGACGTCGATGACTCGGTCGATCGCAAGGATGCCGTCGAGATGGTCGATCTCATGCTGCAGGAGTTCAGAGAGATCGCGGTCGTCGCCGGCCTCGACCTGAAGCGTTTCGCCGTTGAGATTCTGATAACGCACGGTCACTTGGCGATGGCGTTCCACCTGCATGAAGATCGAGAGGAAGCTCAGACAGGCGTCCCACACAATTATCTTTTCCGCGCTGCGTTCGACGATCTCCGGATTGATCAGCGGCCAAGGCTCGGCTCCGGGGAGTTTGAGGAAAAGAACACGCTGCAGCACGCCAAGCTGGGGAGCTGCAATGCCGCGTCCGTAGCCGGTGGCGAAACGCCAGCGAGCGAGGGTGTCGGCGAGATCGCTCACCAGTTCGTGGATCTCGTGCGTCGGCGGGGTTTCGACCCTCACGGCCTTTTGCCGAAGCAGCGGGTCACCAAGTTGGAGGACGGGGCGTATGGGCATAGGCAGGTCTCAGCTAAAGCAAAGTTTGTTTTGATTCGAATTTTCTCCAATCTCTGCGGCGTTGTCACCTGGCCGCGGCGGCGTCGAATAGGCTTAGCAGCTCCAGTTTTTTTTCTGCGGGCAGGAAAGACGCTTCGAACGAGTTGCGAGCCAGCTCGCGGAGATGCTCATCGCTGAATCCGAATGTTTCCTGGGCCAGTTGATATTCGCGCGACAGCGTTGTGCCGAACAACGCCGGGTCATCGGTGTTGAGCGTGATCATGACGCCGTGGTCGAAATAGTTTTTCGTGGGATGCTCGGCGACTGTCTTGCACACGCCAGTGCGGAGGTTGCTGGTGATGCAGAGTTCGACTGGAATCTGGCGTTGGGCAAGTTCTTCGATAAGGTCGGCGTCGTGGGCAGCGGTCAGGGCGTGGCCAATCCGCTCCGCGCGCAGGTTTAGGGCTCCCCAGATCGATTCGGGAGGGCCGGTCTCCCCTGCATGCGCCGTGAGGCGTAAGCCGTGATCGGCGGCGTAGGCGTAGACGCTGCGGAAAAGTTCAGGCGGCGCCTTTATTTCGTCACCGCCGATGCCAACGCCCACCACATGGCGATCCCGGTAGCGAGCGGCGAGCTCGAAGACTTTTTGCGCTTCTTCCACTCCGAAGTGGCGGGTGGCATCGAAGATCCAGAGTAACGAAACGCCGAAGTCGCGTGCGCCGCGGGCACGGCCGCGCTCCAGGCCTTCGAAGATGGCGGCGAAATCCTGCTTGCGAAACAAGCAGACCCCGACCGCAACATAGACCTCCGCATGCAACACCGTCTCTTCTTTCAGGCGCTGCATCAGGCGATAGGTGATGAGTTCATAGTCGTCCGGGCCGCGCAGGTGAGCGCTGACGGCCTTGAAAGCCATCAGAAAACTCTGGAAGTCGGTGTAGCTGTAAAGACTCTCGACCTCCGCGAGAGTCGCGTAGTCGCCGTGCAGTTTGCGCAGTTCGAGCAGCGTGGCGGGCTCGATCGCACCTTCAAGATGCAAGTGCAGCTCCGCCTTAGGGAGTTGGCGGATAAATGCATTGGGCGGACGCAGCGGCGCGGAAGTCATCCTTGCGATTGTAGATTCTCGTCCAAAGATTTGCGAGGCTTTGGAGAATTTGCTCACGTAATTTCTCTTTGCTATGCGGTGCGCACCGATTTGCTTTGCCAGTCGGCTTACTCACAACGCGGCTTGGCTGACGGCTGAGAGCTGACAGCCTGCGGTGGCTGAAATTACTTTCTGGCGAACTCGCTGCGATGGCGGCTGTAGAAGATGTAGATCAGCAAGCCGAGGATGAGCCAGCCGATAAAGCGTCCCCAGGTGATAACGGTTAATCCTGTCATGAGGCCGCCACAGAGAATGATCGAAATCAGCGGAAACCATGGCACGAAGGGCACTTTGAACACGCGCTTGCGATCCGGCTGAGTGCGGCGGAGGATGATCACGCCGAGCGAGACCAGCGCAAAGGCGAAGAGTGTGCCTATGTTGGAAAGGTCGGCGGCATCGGCTGTGGCCATGAGTCCCGCGGGTATGCCGACGGCAAATCCCGCAACCCAAGTGGACCAGTGCGGGGTCTGGAATTTGGGATGAATTTTAGAAAAGAACTTGGGGAAAAGCCCGTCCCGCGACATGGCATACCAGATGCGCGCCTGGCCGTACTGGAAGACAAGCAGCGACGAGAGCATCCCAGTGAGGGCGCCGATAACAATGACGGATCGTGACCAACGGCTGGCGCCGAGCATTTGCAGGGCGTAGGCGACCGGAGCTTCGTTGGCTTCCCCCGAGACAAAGGTGGTGTACTTCATCATGCCCAGCAGAACGAGGGAGACGCCGACATAGAGCACTGTACAGACGATCAACGAGGCGATGATGCCGATGGGCAAGTCGCGCTGTGGATTTCGCGACTCCTCCGCTGCCGTGGAAACCGAATCGAACCCGATGTAGGTGAAGAACACGATAGCGCCCCCGGTGACGACGCCACCGAAACCGGAAGGGGCGAAGGGTTTCCAGTTGCTGGGATTCACAAGGGCACCGCCGACAACCAGGAAAACGAGAATCGCTCCGATCTTGATGGCGACCATAATGTTATTCGCCTCGGCCGATTCGCGGATGCCGCGCACCAACAGCACCGTAAGAATGAAAATGATAAGAAAGGCGGGGACGTTGAAGTAAGCGCCCGTCCAGTGGCCGGCTTCCCAGACGGGCGTTGACCATCGGTCCGGCAAGTTTACGCCGAAGGAAGCGAGTTGCGACTTGGTGTAAGCACTGAAGCCGATCGCCACGACCACGTTGCTAACAACATATTCCAGGATGAGATCCCACCCGATAATCCAGGCAAAGATTTCGCCTAGGGTTGCGTAGGAGTAAGTGTAGGCGCTGCCGGCAATTGGGATCATCGACGCCAGTTCGGCATAGCAGAGCCCTGCGAAACTGCAGGCCACGGCCACCAGGAAAAATGAAATGGCAATGGAGGGGCCGGCCGGCGGGCGTCCGTGCAGAAGAACGCCGGAGGTGTTCCCGGTGCGCAAGAGGTTCACAATAATATCGAGAACTTGTGCGTGCCAGATCGAGGACGCCTTGAAGTATTCTCCAGCGGCAGCCGTGCCGGTCAGTACGAAAATTCCGGATCCGATAACTGCGCCAATGCCCAGCGCCGTCAGCGACCAGGGACCAAGAGTTTTTTGCAGGCGCTGGCCCGGCGCTTCAGATTCAGAGATCAGCTTGTCAATGGATTTGCAGCAGAATAACTGATTGTCTGAAGTACGGATGACGTCTGTGGGTTCCGCGGTTGGTTGTGACAAGCGGTTGTGATCTCCTGAAAGTCGATCTCTGTCCCGCGTCGCCTCGGGATGGAGCGGGCGACTCGCCCGCTCCCACACGAGTTCTTTCTACCGCTTCGCCTGGCCGCGCGCCAGTTTCTTGACCTTGGGCTTTTTCGATCCGCGTGCGTAGTCGCGGGGCTTCAGCGGCTTCTCCGCCTTGCGTTTTTTGCGGGCGGTGCGTTTGGCTTTCTTGCGTTCTTCTTTGGTTAGCTTTGATGTATTTGCCATGATTGAAATGAGTTCCTCTAATGATGAAGTTAGTAGTTATTCGGCGTTGTACGACAACCCTTGCTGCTCGTTCTCCTGCCTTGCTGGCGTTGTCATGTAGCTGCACTGCTCAGCCCCGGTGCGCTGTGCCTTGTGCGCCGGAGTGAAGTCATAACAGGCAGTCCCCTTATTACTAACAATGCCCCGGAACAATTGAGGCCGCTTAACAAGCCCAGAAATCCAATAAACACCGACATGAACCAATAGGGTTCGTGCCACTTGAGAAAGTACCCGCCGGTCGCAGCCAGCACGGTGGTGACTAACGGAATCATTAAGAGTCCAGACCACAAATACTGACGCTTTTCCCGCCGACTCAGGCGTGTCCATTCGCGTCTGCCGGTCTCATACCTGTTCCCACATACACAGATATAGCATTCGCGTCCGATACAAATTTCCGCGCCACTGTGGATGGGCGGAGCCCAAAACACTCTGTCGCAGCGCGTGCAATGATGCCGACGTATCAGAATCAGCATGATGATATCGAAGATTCCGAACATGCTATGCCCGCTCCAGCTGGGCATACTTCTCCACCAGCTTTTTTAATCCGAAGCGAGGGAATTGTACCGTAATCTTCGCTTCTTCGCCTTCTCCTTCGCGCTGGTAGACCGTGCCTTCGCCATATTTCGGATGGCGCACTTTCTGGCCGGGACGAAATCCGCGCTTGCCGGTGGGTTCTTCGACTACGTGTTTTGGGATAGTGAATTTTTTGCCGCGGCTCGCGAAGAACTCTGCGATGTTCTCGATGGAGTTGTAGGGACGGGCCGGAGCTGTGGGCTTTTGGCGGCTTCGGGCGGCGAGCGTTTCGCGACTGTGCCATGCGGCGCTTTGGTCTTCGTCTTCGTAGGAATAGTGCGAGCTCTCGGCAGCAGCTACGGCACTGCGTCCCGCCGGACGGGCAAGAGTTCCCATCCCCACACGGTTGGTTCCCACACGAGCGCTCTTGGTTCCTAACTCTTCGATCAGGGGCGCTGGCACTTCCTCTAGGAAGCGCGAGGGTACGCTGGCTTCGGGCAGATCGGTGCCGTAGCGGCGGCGGTAAACCGCGCGGGTCAGGATGAGTTGATCCATGGCGCGGGTCATGCCGACGTAGCAGAGGCGTCGCTCTTCCTCAATATCTTCGGGAACGAGCATAGTTCGGGAGTGCGGAAAAAGTCCTTCTTCGAGGCCGCTGAGAAAGATCAGGGGAAATTCCAGACCTTTGGCAGCGTGCAGGCTCATGAGCGTGATCTGGGCGCGGGCGTCGTAGTCGTCCGCATCGGCGACCAGCGCGGCGTGGTCGAGGAATTCGTCCAGAGTCTCGGCGCGGTCGCGCGAATCCATGGCGGCGTTGACCAGTTCGCGCAGGTTTTCGATGCGGGAGAAGGCCTCGGGCGTGTCTTCGTCTTCGAGCAGCTTGATGTAACCGGTGCGGTCGATGAGGAATTTTAGAATGTCGGCGGTGCTGACGGTGGGAGCGGGAAATGACTCGGGCACCTCCCCTACCTGCGGCTCCGCGGGCTCGTCGGGACTCGTAGCGCCGGGGTCCCGCCGCCTGTCGGGGAGGCGGCCCGCCACCGCTGTGGCATCCGCCTCATTGCCGGGAGTTTCATCTTCCGCGGCGCCGAAGTCGAAGGAGAAATTTCCGAATTCTGCTGGATCGAAGGCGGTGACATCGTCGGTTGCAGGCGGCAGGCCTTCGCCCTGCTGGACAGCCCCTTCGACTGCGCTCAGCGCAGGCTTGGGCGGCGGCTGTCGCCACATAGAACCTGCCTCGGGCATTTGCGCGGGCGAGTCGCCCGCGCCCGCACTTGCAGTTTCTTGCAGTTGTTCCGTGAATCTTCCCGCCAGCATGGCGCGAGCGTCTTCGATCAGCTGCTGGAAACTCTGCAGCGACGACAACGCTCGCGGAGGCAACAACTGGCGGCGGATCGCTTCGCCGATTGCGCCCCAGAGTGACAGTCCGGTTTCCAGGGCGAGCCGTTCCAGCGTGTCGATCGTGCCTTTGCCGATGCCACGCGCAGGGGTGTTGACAACGCGCAGCAGCGAAATCGAGTCGTCCGGATTATGGATGACTTTCAAGTACGAGATCATGTCTTTGATCTCGGAGCGCTCATAGAACGAGAATCCGCCAACTACGTGATACTTCAAGCCGTAGCGGCGCATAGCTTCTTCAAATAAACGTGACTGCGAGTTAGTGCGATAGAGCACGGCGGCGCGCGGAGTTTCGCCGTGCTCCGTGGCCTCGCGCAGATAGCGAGCGATCCAATCGGCTGCGAAAAGCGCTTCGTTCTCGCCGTCGGGCGCTTCGTAGTAGCCAATCTTCGTGCCGCCCTGCCGCGAAGTCCACAGGTTCTTGCCTTTGCGGCGAATGTTGTTCGCGACCACCGCCGACGCCGCCTGAAGAATGTTTTGCGTGGAACGGTAATTCTGCTCGAGGCGGATGATTTTGGCCTCGGGAAAGTCCTGTTCGAATTCCAGGATGTTGCGAATGTCGGCGCCGCGCCAAGAATAAATCGACTGGTCTTCATCGCCCACGGCGCAGATGTTATGACGGTCTCCCGCCAGCATGCGCATGAGTTCGTACTGCGGACGGTTGGTGTCCTGATACTCGTCGATGAGCAAATACTGGAACCGGCGGTTGTAGTATTCGCGCACGGTCGCGGAAGCCTTCAGCAAGCGGACAGCATCCAGCAGCAGATCGTCGAAATCAACAGCGTTCGCCTTTCGCAGTTCCTTGCGATACTCCTCATACAAATGAGCGATACGCTCGGTCTTGGGGTCGGCCGATTGCAGGTAGAGTTCCTGCGGATCGAGCATGTGATTTTTCGCCCAGGAAATTCGGCCCAGGACGGTGCGCGGCGTGAGTTGCTTGTCGTCGAGGCCGAGACGCTTCATCACTCCTTTGACTACGGCTTGCTGGTCGCTTTCGTCGTAGATGACAAAATTTTTCGTGTGGCCGATCGGCGGCTGGCCGGGAACGGTCGACGGAATGCGCATGGCTTCAATGTCGCGCCGCAGCATCCGCACGCAGAATGAATGGAAGGTTGAGATCACCGGCTTGGCAATGCTCAGGCCGCCCACGAGCTTTTCAACGCGCTCGCCCATTTCGGCGGCGGCCTTGTTGGTGAAGGTCATTGCCAGAATGGACTCCGGCATCACGCCTTTGTGCTCAATCAGATAGGCAATTCGATAGGTGATGACGCGCGTCTTCCCGCTGCCGGCGCCGGCGAGGATCAAGACCGGGCCTTCCGTCGTTTCGACAGCTTCGCGCTGTTCCGGGTTCAGTTGTTCGAGAAAAGACAAGGCGGAAGTCGCTCCAGAGTCGCTGATTCAATTTTACAGGGAATGGCGTCAGTCGGGATGGGCCCACCTTCCAGCCTTAGATTTGTGAAACAAAACAATCGGACACGATGCGCCTGGCGCGAATTTTAATCGCAAGCAAATGTGTCACCTTCGTTCTTCCCACGGGTCGGAAAGGGCGATGTCCCGGACGGCTTCAGGCTTGGGTAGGGCGGACTCTGTGTCCGCCAAGGGATACGTTCTCCGGCTCAGGAGGAACCTATATGAGTCCGAAGATTTTCTTGGCGTTGGCAGTAGGTCTGATAGTGGCCGGGCTAGTGATCTGCGACCAGCGGGAAGCCTGGGCTGGCGAGGTCACACCGACGCCGGGTTACAAGGTACTGGATCCGATCCGGCATGGGAACTTAACCGTCTTTCCGGTGGTGGCGGCCAAGAGCTATCCCACCGGGGAGTTTTTGACTCTGGATGAAGGGTTGCGGTCCGGAGAAGTGGTAGTCACCGAAGCGGGCAGTGTACAGGGTCTAATTCGGCGCCATCCGACGCCAGGCATTCGGCACGACGGAGCGCAGGTCAACCGGCTGGTGCTGGTGAACAATTCCAAACGCCCGCTGCTGTTACTAGCCGGGGAGATTGTCACCGGAGGCAAGCAGGATCGCGTGATCGGCAAAGATCGCATCGTCCCGGCGGAGAGCGATCCGGTGGATCTGAGCGTGTTCTGCGTGGAACCGGGGCGGTGGGTCGCGACGAGTGAACATTTTGGAGCGTCAGAAGCGATGTATGGCTCCGCTGTCGGCGGTCCAATCAACCGTGTTCAACCTCCCATGGCGATGATGGCACAACCCTCAGTTCGCGCCAAGGCCATGGGGGACAAGAATCAGCAAGAAGTTTGGGACGAAGTGGGAAAGCAGAAAGCGGCGGTCGCGGGCAGTTTGGTAGCCGATTCCGCGCCGGTGGCGGCCGGAGTCTCGCGCATGACCTCGTACGCCAGGGTGATGGAGACGGATGAGGTGAAACAAAAAGTGGACGCCGTCGCTATGCCGATCGAACACAATTATCAAAGCTTGATCCGGCAACTGCGCGATCGCAACGCCGTTGGAGTTGTGGTGGCGGTGAATGGACGCGTCATTTGGGCAGACATCTTCGCCAGCACCGATCTGCTGCAGAAATACTGGCCGAAGCTGGTGCGCTCCTACGCCTCAGAAGCGGTAGTCACACGCGCCAAAGAAATTGACGTCAGTGTGAACCGCGCGCAGGCTTTCCTGGGGGACATGGAAGGACGCCGGGAAATGATTGAGAGCGAGCCGGGCATCTATCGCCACACCGAGGTCAGCGGCGACGGCTTCAAAGCGTTCTCGCTGACGTCGCTGCTGCCGAAGACCGGATTCGACGTGCACGTGGCAAAGATGGCGGAGTGAGGAGAGCAGTGATCTAGTGATTAGTGGTCAGTGATGAACGATCGGTAGGCGGTGCCTGGCGGTTCGTAAAAAGTGGACGGTTCTGCTGGGCACTGGGCACTGTTCACTGGTCGCTGTTTCCTAGACACTCGCCTTCATCGTCTTGCCGCGCAATTGTTCGACCGCCGGAAACGACTGCGGCGGAATCAACGTGCGGTCCGGAGGCATAGAGCCAGCGTTGAATGCCTTCGCCAGGATTTCAAGAGCGATTCCCGCGGCGGGGGCGGTAATGATTGACGCCTTCAGCAAACCGCGGCGCACCCAATCTTGCCCAGTCTTGGTGACTCCGTCACAACCCGTGAATGGAATGCTGAGCCACTGCTCGCGATCCTTGTCCGTCAGGCCGATAAAAGCTTTTCTAGCGCCCATCGCCATGGCGTCGTTCTGGCAGATGACAGCCCGAATTTGAAGCTGCCGCGAGGAGCCCAGCGATAGCCAGGACTTCACCGCATTGTGCGCGCTGCGCTCGGTCCAATCGCCTTTCAGCATTTTCAATTCGACAGCCGCGGGTTTGGTGGAAAGCATCCCTTTCGTCCGCAGTTGGGTCGCCGTGCTGTTGAAGGGGCCTTCAATATACAACACGTTGCCTTCTGGAAGGAGCATGCCCACCTGGTTGCCTTGGATTCTGCCCACTTCCACTTGGTCGGTGCTGACCGAGAAAACTGGAGTGTCGCCGGCCTGGCGAAGATCTGTGATGTATTCGGGATCGCTATTAATAATTCCCCACCCGATTCCGGCTCCCACCGCCGCCTTCGCAACCTGCGGCATTCCCGTGCCCACCGGCTCTACCAGGATTGCACTGGGCCGTTGCGCCGGGTCCTGAATGATCTTGATGAGTTGCTGAGTCTGGTTGACGGCATCGTTGTCGGCGTAAATGATCTGGAGCTTGATGCCGAGTCGTGTGGCCACTTCGGCCGCAGCGACTGCTTGTTCGGCCTGGTAATCATTCTCTCTGGTGGTGAGAGCAACAACTACATTCAGTTTTTCCATGAGGCCTCGGCTTGAAGTTCCCTCGGTGCTGGATTTGGACAGACTCTAAGCATTTACTAATACTTTTTCGGAGCGAAACAATCCCGGATTAGCATCCATGCTGAACTTTCGTGAATCAGTCGGGCTTCGGGGAGTTGTACCAGTTCCTCCAGGCATTGGCGTCATTACCGAAATGCTGATGAGTGATGTCACTCAGCGCCTGGGAAGCCCAGGCGTTCGTCTGGGGATCGAGGGAGGGATCGTCGACGTAACTCAACAATCGTGGGACGGCGCTCAGGCGCTGCTGGTGCGTAAACATTCCGGACTCCGCGAGACTGCACGCGGCCCGTTCCCGCACATTAGCAGAGGGATCATTGTGCATGGTCTGGAGCAGAGGCTCGATGGTCTCAGTCGCGCCAGCCAGCGCGAGGCCTTCGACCGCCCACCGTCGCGAGTCTTCGTCGGTATCTTTCAAATGGCGGGTTAGGATCTGCACTACGCGGTCGGTTCCGATGCCGCGGTTGGCCATGAGGCCAAGTGCCCAGAACGCCCAGATCTTTCGCGCGTGATCAGAAGACGCGGAGGTTCTGACCAGATATTCGAGACTAGCGGAATTCTTGGCTAACCCGTAGGCGGCAAGTTCCACCTCAATGCCGGACTCGCGCACACGCATGTCATCGGAGTTCAAAGCTGCTGTTGTCAGCGTGGCAATCTGCGGGCTCCATTGCACTTTCCCCTGCCAGCGGTCGACCCTGGAGGAAATCTGATCCACGGCACCGTCTCTGCGTCCGACAGCGAGTTCGAGCAGGGCCTCTGCTTGCTTCTGCGGTCTCAGGCGATCGAGTTGCCGTGTATCTTGAGCGGAGGCTGGGGAAACTTCTCGCGAGGAAAACAGATTCTCGAATCTTGCCCACGCTGCGTGCGCACTGCCGACGCTCCCCGCCAGCACAGCCATCAGTACGCCAATCGCCGCGGCAAAAACCGGGGCATAGCGTCTCGGGTCTGTCGACCGTCGAATAGTATCCGCGCTCGATTCAGGGTGGCCGACTGCAACATCGGAGCCAGACCCTAGCGTGCCATAGTCCGGTGTCGGTTCCAAGCGCGGATCGGCTATCGGCTCACTTTCCAGGGTCGCGCCTTTCCCCGCAAAAGGTGTTTGGGATGCATCCATATAATTAAGAGTCTAGGATTGAGGCCGAAATAAGGTAAAGTTACTTCGGTTCGGATCCTACCGGATTCGATGCAAGAACGCGGACTCTCGATCTTGGGAAAGGGCCCCACGGGTGGCTTCCGCGATTCCACTCAGTAACGAGGAGAAATTGATGCCTGTGAGGTCTAAGTGGTTGGTATCCATAATCGGTGTGTCCCTGGCGGCGTTGGCTCTGGCTGCGGTTGGTCCGGGATATCACGTTATAAAAACCTACAAGGTAGGCGGCGACGGAGGCTGGGATTACCTGACCGCCGATTCCGACGCGCGCCGGATCTACATTTCTCGTGGCACCCACGTGATGGTGATTGACGCAGATTCCGGGAAGAGTGTCGGCGACATCGCCGATACTCCCGGCGTTCACGGCATCGCGCTGGCGCCGGAATTAGGACGCGGATTTACCAGCAACGGACGAGAAGGCACGGTCAGTATTTTCGACATGAAAACGCTGGCGACCAGCAGCAAAGTGAAAGTCGGCGACAATCCCGACGCAATTCTTTACGATCCCGCGACCAAGCGGGTCTTCACCTTCAACGGCCGTAGCCAGGATTCAACGGCGATTGATGCTGCCACCGGAAAAGTCCTGGGCACGATCAAACTGGATGGCAAGCCGGAATTCGCGGCCAGCGACGCCAAGGGCGAAATCTTCGTCAACATCGAAGACAAGAGTGAACTCACGGCAATCGATCCCAACACGCTGGAAGTGAAGGCGAAATGGCCGCTAGCGCCTTGCACCGAGCCGAGCGGACTCTCGATTGATCGCAAGAACCGGCGCCTGTTCGTAGGCTGCGACAACAAAATGATGGCGGTGGTGGACGCCGACAGCGGCAAGGTTCTGGCCACGCCGGCCATCGGCGAGGGCGTAGACGCGACCGCATTCGATCCAGAGACCAACCTCGCTTTTGCTTCCTGCGGTCGCGACGGCGTGCTCACTGTGGTGAAAGAGGATTCCAAAGACAAGTTCGATCTCGCGGAGAATGTGACCACACAGCAAGGTGCGCGGACACTGGCGCTCGACGCGAAGACGCACAACGTGTTTGTAGTGACAGCCCAGTTCGGGCCCAGACCGGCCCCGACTGCGGATAATCCGCGCCCACGGCCTCCGATTCTTCCCGACAGCTTTGTGGTTTTGGTGGTGGGAAAATAAACCGGCCGTTGCTCGGGAGCGAGCCTGGCTTGACGTGGGCGGCCCAGGTTCCTCCCCTGACACATAGTTATCTTGATTTTCGCAGAGCTCTGGCAGCGCTGGGCCTCCACAAAACAGTGATTCCGCTACCATAACGCAATCTAGATAAGCGTAAGTCCGTAGCCCCACGGTATTTATTGCACCCCAATCCAGCGGGGGTGTGTCCAATTGATTGAGCCAGAAGTTAGATGGCTGAGATCACGTTAATGCCGATTGCCGAGGAAAAGTTCTATCGCGCGCAGGTGACCAGGCGCGTCGATTTCGCTCCCGACCTGTGGATGGTGCGCATTCGCAGCGGAGGAGAGTTCCACTTCATTCCTGGCCAGTACGCAACGCTGGGAGTTGAGACAAATGGAAAGCGCGTCGAGCGCCCGTATTCGATCGTGTCATCGCCGGCGGAAGATGAAGTAGAGTTTTTCTTCGAACTGGTGCCGGAAGGCGCGCTTACGCCTTCGCTCCACAAGTTGCAGCCAGGCGATCAGTTGCTTATGCGCAAGGTGCCTAAGGGACGATTTACTCTGGACACACAAAATGGCCGGACAAATCATCTATTGATTTCCACCGTAACCGGCGTGGCTCCTTTCGTGAGCTTCGTGCGCACGCTCTCCAAAGAATGGAAAGAAGGCCGCTTCGACGGGACCCACAAGCTATTCCTGCTGAATGGCGCGAGCCGTCCGTGGGAATTCGGATATCTCGAGGAACTGAACCAGTTCGCCAAAGAGCTGCCCTGGTTCAAATACGTGCCCACGGTCAGCCGGCCGTGGGATCACGCGGACTGGGCAGGTGAAATTGGCCGCGCGGACGATATCCTGCGCAAGTACGCCGATCACTGGGAACTGGATGCGAGCAACACAGTGGCCTACTTGTGTGGACATCCCGAGATGATCGAGCACAGCAAGGCGATTCTGAAGCGCCGCGGATTCACCGACAAAGGAGCCGTTAAGGAAGAGGTTTATTGGATTCCTCCTCACAAGTAATTGCGCCGGTCCTGCACTGCTCTTATTTTCCGACGGTTGCGCTGCGACGCTCCATCAAGATCACGTCTCTCCAGATATCCCCCAGTTTACCAATGCGACGCCGGACGCCTACCTTCCGGAAGCCGCATGACTCATGGAGTGAAATACTTGCAGTGTTCTCCGGGAAGATTCCGGCCTGGAGCGTCCAGATTCCATTGACTTCCGATTCCTGTACGAGCGCCTGCAATAGCTCCTTCCCTATGCCACGTCCCCGCGCGATGGCAGACACGTAGACCGACACTTCGGCTACTCCTCGGTAAACGCGGCGGCTGGATACCGGGCTAAGCGCAGCCCATCCAAGCACGATAAGTTTGCCTAAAGGAATCAGTGTTTCTACAACAGCCTCATCAATAGGTTCCAAGGCAAGTAGCCGGCAGTCCTTCCGATGGCTGCCGTCCCATTTCTCCCAGTCAGGAACCTCGGTTTCAAATGTGGCGTTTCCGGTCGCGATGCCCTCGCGGTAGATCTCGCGAACCGCGGGCCACAGATCCGGAGGCATGGGAACGATCGGGTAATCCATAGACGGTCAGAGGACTTTGCTCTCCGCGGGTGCAAAGAAAACCAGCAGTGCCAGTTCTTGCGCGATGTCATAGAAGCGATGCTCAACCTCGGCGGCTACGAAGAGAACGCTTCCGGCGGAAATTTCCCGGTCTTCGCCACCGGCTCTGCAACGCGCCTTGCCGCGGACCACGTAATAGATTTCGTCTTCATGATGCGGACGTTGCGGGTCGGTCGCGCCGACAGCAAGTACGTAAAGTCCCGCGCTCATGGCCGGTACTCGAAGAAACTCCTCATACAACTTGTTGCCGTGGGTTCGTTTCCGATCAATCTCGCCAATATTCGCGAACATGGCCTTCACGCCAGAATTCCTCCGAACACCAGATCGGTGAATTGCGGGGCCAGGTTATTCGCCTGCAAATCGCCCTCCGGCTTATACCACTGGTAAATCCAATTGATCATGCCGAGCAGGGCGAAGGCGGCGGCGCGCGGGCTGACTGCGCCCTTGGTTGGTCGAGTTCGATTGCGTTTCCCCTGAACCTCGGCGATCAGGCCCTCGACAAAGTGGATATATTCCTTTTTGCGAGTGTTGATGCGCTTGCGCAACGCAGGCGGCAGGGGATGATTTTCGTGCAGCATTACCGTGATTTCGCGGTCTCGGGGGCTGAGTACGACTTCGATGTGCAGACGGATGAGAGCGCGCAAGCGCTCGTCGGGATCATCGATGAGGCGCACCGGGCTAAGAACGCGCTCCTGAGTAATTTCCATCGCGTGATCCATGATCTCGAACAGGATTTCGTCCTTGCTCTGAAAGTGGTGATAGAGTCCGCCCTTGCTGAGTTTGAGAGCGGCGGCAACGTCATTCATGGAAGTCGCGTCATATCCGCGCTGCTGAAACAGCCGTGCGGCGGTGCGCAGAATTTCCTGCCGGGAATCGACCACAGTCTCGCGGGCCATCGCGTGTCATGGTAAATAGTTGCGGGAAAGAATGCCAACGCGACTCAACCTGGCTCACTGTCCGTGTGCTTTGCCGTACTGCTCGGCCGCTGCAATACGATCGCTCGTGGAAGGATGGGAGTACTTCCACTCCGAGTTCTTGTCAAAGACCATCAAATTCAGATCGGTGATCTTTCGCATGGCCGTAATAAAGGGTTCTACCCTGGCCACTAGTTTCCAGCAGTAGAGGTCAGCCGCCTTTTCTTGCCGACGCGCCAGGACTGCCAGAATCACGCCGCAGTAAATGTATCCGCAGCTCCAGAAAAGGAAGAAGCCAGGAAGCAATCTTAAATCAAACCAATTCGAATTCTCACTAACAAACAACATCAGGCCGTTGTCAACGGCAAGATTGATGAGCCAGAATATGCCGCAAAACATCACACCTTGCAGCGCCACCCTCTGGCTTACATGATGGAGCGCGCAGTGGCCCAACTCATGACCCACAATTGCCTCTACCTCATCTTCTGAGAGCTCCGCGATTAATGTGTCGGTAAGTAAGATCCGTCGGCTTGTGCCGATCCCTGCTACTAGTGCGTTTGCTTGCCGTGTGCGGCCTGAAATACGCCATTCGGAAATGATGCCAACCCGAACCCCCGCCTTCATTGCCAGCCGGTTGAGCCGCTGTTGTAGAGGATCATTCTTTAAAGGCGCCACCGGATAGAACAATGACAACAACCAAGGGAATAATTGGATCATTCCCAGGAACAGAAGTGAACAAAGAACTCCGGCCCACAGCCACCCATGTGCGGGAGACAGCTTGTGGGACACGAAAGCAATTTCAACAATCGCGCCTCCCAGAATGAACGCAAGCCCTTTCCCTTTGAGGGAATCCAATAGCCAGGTGCTTAGACGCGACTTCGTCAACCCGAATTTTTGATCAAGGTAGAAGTGGTACCACAAAGCCGGGAGAGAGGCAGCGGTACATATCGCCCAGAGCGGAACCCAACACACCGCAACTTGCACGTAGAAGTTATTGCTTAGCACTTTGGCGGACAAGGCGGACCATTGATGCAGGCCGAGGCCACCGTACGCAACTATCGCTAACAACGGACCAAAGAACCGCAACTGACGGGCGCGCCGCAGGCGCTTTGTGTAGGTAAGACCGATGCCCGAAGTCTCCCTCGCTGGTACCGATACTGTCACCATGATTGTCGATATTCTGACAACTTTGAGAGCTCACGAATAGCAAGATGGTTACGAAGGAGAGTAACGATTTGGCAACGTCACTGATTCAGTTCATCTAGATCCAAATTCTGGCTTGACTCCATAATGGGCCTTCGATAACATACCAATACCGACCGACCGGTCGGTATTGCCGTCAGGGGAGCCGCCTCCCCACAGACAAGGGCTTCTCCCTCCCCTTGTGATCGAGAGGAGCACGCTGGTGGTTAAAATTTTCTACGAACGTGATGCCAAGCCCGAGGCGCTGAAGGGCAAGACCATCGCCATCCTGGGCTATGGCAGCCAGGGACACGCGCAGGCGCAGAATCTCCGCGACAGCGGACACAAAGTGATCATCGGGCTCGACCCAAACCGTCCCAGCGCCCAACAGGCGAGGGCGGATGGCATGGTTGTCGTCGCGCCTGATGAGGCCGCCAAGCGGGCCGACTGGATCCACGTGCTCACGCCCGACGAGACTCAAGGCGAACTCTACGAACAGCACATCAAGCCCTATCTGCATCCCGGCAAAGTGCTCGGAGTTTCCCACGGCTTTAGCATCCACTTCAAGACCATCGTTCCGCCGAGCGACGTCGATGTGGTGATGATCGCTCCCAAAAGTCCCGGACACCTGGTGCGGCGGGTTTATAGCGAAGGGCGCGGAGTGCCGTCGCTGATCGCCATTCAGCAGGACGCAAGTGGACGAGCGCACGAACTGGCTCTGGCTTACGCCCACGGCATCGGCTCTACGCGCGCGGGCGTTCTAGAAACGACGTTCAAGGAAGAGACCGAGAGTGACTTGTTCGGAGAGCAAGCTGTTCTCTGTGGCGGCCTGACCTCGCTGATTAAGAAAGGTTTCGAGACGCTCGTCGAAGCCGGTTACGCGCCGGAGATCGCTTACTTCGAGTGCCTGCACGAGGTGAAGCTGATCGTGGATTTGATCTACGAGGGCGGCCTGAGCCGGATGCGCTACTCCATTTCGAACACGGCGGAATATGGCGATCTGACGCGCGGCGAACAGGTTGTGGGCGATGCCACGCGGGCCGCAATGAAGAAAACCCTCGCCGACATTCAGAGTGGCGAGTTCGCTCGCGAATGGATTGCAGAGA
>Ga0073928_10003896_pt1 | contig 22844 bp, 22 predicted proteins | sample PaiPotPPA55metaG_FD_76969 | JGI IMG/M metagenome (GOLD analysis project Ga0073928, IMG submission 76969) | Iron sulfur acid spring bacterial and archeal communities from Banff, Canada, to study Microbial Dark Matter (Phase II) - Paint Pots PPA... ...
TCGACCGACAAAATCTCGTCGATCTTTCCCAGAACGAACAAGGCGCGACGCTCGTTCAGTTTCGGTGCCACCAGTGGCTGTCCGTTAATCCTCAAGCTGGTCAAGCCAATCAAGGTCGCTGGCTCCAGGTCGACGAGTGAGCTTCGCATCGACCAGTTCCGGGTTCCCGAGGCAGAGCCCGAGGTGCGAACAACTCGTGCAGCCATTCATTGGAAAGCGAATGCCGCTATGCCTCAGGAACTGACCCGATTCGATTTGACCGACAGTCGCTTCCATCAACTCACCGAATTCCTTGTGCTGGCCTTCACTGATCGAAGCTTTCAGGTATTGGATCTCCGGATTGTGTTTCCGCACGAACACAACCAGGGCTACCTCGCGAATTCCGCTCATCCACGAGTAGCAGACGAGTTGCGGATCCAGAGACAGCAGGCCTTCGGGCTCTTCCGGATAGCGGCTCGTCGTCGTTTTCCAGTCGATCAGAAAGCGTTGACCGTCGATCTCGCCAATGGCGTCTATATAGGCCACGAACTCGCTGCCGTTTCCGAGCGAGCGAAGCATCTTTAGCTGGAGATTCTCCTCGGGACGGTGAATCCGGATGCGATCGTCTTGAGCCACTTTGTGAAGCAGGTGGACCCCTTGATGAACGAGCTTGTCCCAAGAGTCGCCTTTGCCGTAATCGAGAGGCAGATCACGGTAAGCTTCCCATTCCTTGAATAGAACTGCTGGGCTGTCCTCCCAACAGAAGTAAGCCGCCAAAGCCTTTTCAAAGCAGCGGCCAAAGATCATGGCAGCGCGAACATCTTTTTCCTTCCAACCATCGAGGTAGCGGTGCCGGTAACTGCGAGGGCAGCGCAGATATTGGCTGATCTGGGTGTAGCTATAGATCATGGGCGTTCTCCATTCCTGATTGCGGAGACTGCAAGCTCCTCCCATTCCCCCGCGGGTGCGAAGGCATCGAGATTCAGGAAGGAACGACCATTCCGTGTCGTCCGGGAGGTTTTGACGATTCCTGTCAGGCCCAGGAGGACTTTCTCATCGACCTCATCGTGGGCGAACAGGTCATTGTCGTAGCCGAAATCTCGGAGGAACCAGTTCAGCTTCCAGAGCGCTTTCGGCGTGCAGTACAGCCTTCCTGAGATCGTCTGAGCCGCATGCTGTTTCGGTTCGAGGATTGAAAACTGCAGAGCGAAGAACGGTTTCTGTGGATGCCACCGGTAGAACGCACGGTCAACTCGGGAGAGAAACAGCCCTTCCAGCAACCCATCACCGTTTTTCGATTCCACATGCAAGCCAGGAAACTGTCGCTTCATGGCTGTACCTCCTGAGCCGGCGCGTAGCCGTTGAGTTTGCAGAGGAGCCCGGACCGGTCTTTCGCGGCCCATTCGGCGAGATGAGCGATGAAGGACTCGACCAAGTCCCGGCTCGCTTCACGGATTTCCTGGGTGCCGCAGAAATCAGCGGCATATCGCTTGACCAAGGTTGGATCAAGCTGGTGCTGGCGGATCAACAGGCAAAGTCGGTCGCGGAGGCGCGGCTGGCCATTGCCGGAGCCGTTCCCATTCGAATGACTGGAACCGGCTCCCTTACCCCGAGCTGGTTCGGGCGGTGATGAGAGATACCCGAGTTCTTCAACCGAGCAGAGCCCGATTCCGTACGCTTTGCGCAAAGCGCGATTGACGGCTCGCGTCTCTGCTACGCGCATTTCGGCGCCGCGGACTAGAGGCGAAACGTTGGACGGATCAGCGTCCCCATAACCGACGAAGCCTTTTGAACTGGGAGTTTTGTAAACCGTCGCCTTAAACACCCAGCGGTAGGAGAGGCGGTCAGATACATCCTTCTGAAGGGATGCCTTAATGCCGTGGCATCGCCTACGTTGAGCAATGCGAAGCAAACCGGCGTGTGTTACATACCATTTACTGTCAAGTAGAAGTAGATCGCCAAGGGCAATAGAGAGTCCGTATTTTGTGGATAGAGAATCCAACGCCGCTAAAAGCAATCCCCCCAACTCCCCTGACCACCTACTCTGCGCAAGCTCGGCATTCTCGCTTTTCAGGTTTGCCCGTTTATTTTTCAAAAGGACCTCCTTTTACGTAACGCCACTGTAACGCTATACGCGTTACATGTCAAGAACGGACAAAGACCAGGGTCGACTTCTTGACGACAGCATTTGGCTTCAGTAGCATCACGATCGATCTGACCTGAGGCGAGAATGCGAAAGAGTGTGACCTTAAATCTCCGAGTCTCACCGGAGTTCAAACGCAGGCTTGTGAGGGAGGCCAGAAAAGAGAAGCGCTCTGTAACGAATTACATAGAGGTTACGCTAGCGCAATGGTGGAAACGAAAACAGTCTTCCACGATAGCTCAGCCAGAGAAGACTTAGAACTAGGTCCCAGCGTGGGCTGTCCATCACGTCAAGGTAATCATCGGACCAGATCGACAGCTTTTCTACAGCCCGCGGTAATCACCGAGCAGCAGAAAGCCTTTCCGTTTTTCCGCCGCGAGCAAGCAGCGTTTGATGCCAAGCGGTTAGCCAGTCCTTTCGAGCCCCGCATACCTCGGCTCAACTGGCTGTCCTTTTGCTGATTCCCCTTTCTGCCTGAAGTGGTTCTCTGCAAAATCCACGTTGCGCCGATCCTTGCGGATCATATTTTCTGCCAGAGAAAAAAGTGCTAGGGTCCAACTGAAGAGGAGGTACCCCAAAAATGAGTTCAGAGGAAACGCGGAAAAACAATCTCCTGGCTCTTTCCGATGCGCATACAGAGCTAGCTCAGCAGCCGATTCCGAGTAGTACTTCTTAGTTTTCAAATGAGGACAGGGGAACGCCTAAGCCTGCCCTCCTGCTCTTGGAGGGTCACAAAGATGCAAAAGCAGAAAACGCCAAACAACCAAGTATTGAATAGTGCCCAACAATCCGATTTAGGCGCAGTGGGGGAGAACAGAAAAAGGTCGTCCGCGATTACCCCGAGGGCCACCGGCCCGCGAACGGCAGCGGGAAAGCGGCGAAGCAGATACAACGCATTGAAAACCGGGATCTTCGCAAAGGTTGCCCTCCTAGAAAGTGAACCGCCCTCCGAATTCGCGTCACTACTGGAAGGTTTACGCGAGGACTTGCAGCCCCAGGGAACGTTTGAATCGAAGCTCGTCGAGAATCTCGCGTGGCTGCTTTGGCGCAAGCAACGGGTTCTAAGGGCCGAAGGCGCTGAGATAGCTAAAGCAGCTCAATTCAACACCGCTGGTTCGGTACAGGCACAGATCCGCGAAGCATGGGATCAGTCACGCGCAGGAGAAACCTCGGGCGGCATGCTGAGACAGAGTTCGAATCTTTTCGTAATTCAAGAGGCCATAAACGCGCTGACAACATTTCGTAATAGTTTGGAGAAATACGGCTTTAAGAAGGATGAGGACCCGTGGATCCTCAGAAAACTCTTCGGACTCGACCACGATGATGCAGCACCATTGGGTGTTTTTCGTGCGTACCAAATCTACTCCAAACTTGCAACAAATCTCCCAAAAGGAGACGAGATTTCCATCTCTCCTGATGAGCTGGAGAAGGAGGCGCTTGGAATTCTGGATGACGAAATAAAACGTCTTGAATTTTCGAAAGAATTGCAAGAAGCGATGGATAAGCAACGAAGAGAATACGAAACTATCGCTGCGTTAGTTCCTCCTCAAGATGTCCTGGACCGTCTCATCCGCTATGAGGCTCATCTGAGCCGGGAGATCGATCGGACCTTCAACCAGCTTGAGCGCTTTCAGCGAATCCGCCTCGGCCAAGCTGTTCCGCCGCCGCTCCGACTCGAGATCTCGAGATGAGAACATCTACGGAGGCGTTGGAGGGAACGTCGTGAACGTAGAAAGATGATGGTTGGTCTATACGGTCAGGCATTCCATTTACCCGGACGCCGACCATTTTGATTTCAAGCCTCCAGCCGCGCATCGGGAATGGGGTAGCCGACGGCGAAATGGTAGACCACTTGTCCCATCTTAGGGGACAGGCCCAGATACTGGTTCACTTGGTCATCGAAGAACGCTCCGATGCCTGTTGCGCGCAGGCGAAGTGCCTCGGAAGCGAGATACAGTCGCTGCCCGATCGCGCCCGCTTCGAAGTGAACATATCGATACCCGCGATCGCCGTAACTACGGCCAGCATTCTCAAAATCGCCGATCATCGAGAATGCCAAGCAGGCGTTGCCTGCCAGGTCTTGCCCCAAACTTAGAGCTGCCGCTACCAAACGCTGGTCCCCTTCCTTGATTTTCTCGAGCGCCGCGTGCTCCGGTCGGTAGCGGTAAACGCCCGGTGCCAAACCCTCGACGCGATGGACGTAAAGGTACAGATGGACGAAACGAACCGTAGCGAAATCCGCGAGAAAAGGCTCCTTTGTGCTGTCGAGGAGAGCGGCAAGTTGCGAGAGGGAAATCGACTCACCTCCTCCCCTGAAGTCGAGAGCCGAGCGCCGTGTCCGAACGACGTCCCCGAAGCTGCAGCCAGTGGACGCAGGAGGCGGCAGGCTGATTTCGCCGAGCCCGGATCCGCTGGGCTGGCCACAAGAGGGGCCAACACACGGGACCGTCTCTTTAGTGCTGACCTTCGTTGCACGGTAGATCCTTTCGATCGAAGGATAAGGTACCGGGTCGTCTGGTAGCTGGTTGGCCGAGAGCTCGCTAGGCTGGCCACCGAACAAGACGGTCTCGGCTGTGTCCGGTATCCCGGCGGGCTTCCTGATGGGAATGACTGGGCCGTGAAGCCCGACGATCAACATCGGCCACCCGTCCGGAGCCAGGAGACACGCTTCCGCCACGCTGTCGTCTGAGAAATGGCCGAGCGCGAAGCTCTCGCATCCGATCGATCGAGCAGCAAGCGCGAGAGCCTGCCAGGCATGTCCGATGTCGTGCAAGCAATAACGAAACGCGCGGTCGCGGTATTTCCAGGCTTCGCGCCACGCAATGCTGGTCAGAACGAAGACAATCGGCGCCGAGTCGTGCACGAGCTTCCCGCAGAAATCTCCAATCGCGCGTTCTTCTGCCATGTGGGACGACGGAAGATAATGATAGAGACCGTCCGGCCAATCGATGAGACCACGCGTGCAGAAGTGAAATTCCGTCGGATGGAGATTGCCGGAAGAAGGGTTCACGCGTAGCGCGTAAACAGCCCCGGTGGACGAGGCTCGCTTCGACGCGCTGATCGAAGCCGAATAGAACATCAACTGCGAAAGGAATCCCGCACCATCCTTGACGGAAGTACTTCCCGTTTTGCCTTTGAGTATTTCTTGTGCGGAAATCTCCGGAGAAGGCGGGTCGGCCGGCAGATCGAGGATGGGTACTCCGCCATAGTGGCGAAATGGACTGGGCATGTTGGCCCAATCGAGATAGTACCGAGTGCGGCGCAGCGATTCGGCACTGTGCTTGGTTAATTCATGGTATTCGCGCCAGTTCATGTAAGGAGAACTGCATAATACGCGGGCCCAAGCGCTGGAGAAGGAAAGAAAGCTGCCTCATCTATTGCTCGCGCGGGAATCGAAAGATACCGCGATGGTGGAAACCCGTGGCCTTGCGGTACTCCGGGCGGTAGACCCACTGGCTCCCGAGTCTCGATGCAGGGACCTATTCCATCTTGTAATACTATATGTGTAGTATATCATAAGAACGCGTCTGGCGAAACGGCTTCGTCCTCTTTCGGTACCCGTCGCATCGCGCATGCAGCTTCGTCTGTAATAGCGCGCATCATCGTGAGGAAGGCAAAATTGCAAAACGAACTAGGGTAAGACGCTCAAATACAGCAATTTAGCAAATTGAGAGGTGCTAATTCTCACAGTAATCGGGCAGGTCCTGCCGAGGCGCGACGCCAAGAACCAACCATGGTGATTCTAGTTCTGGAGCGCGGCGTAAGCCTTTCGCGCGATTAGGACAAAGCCTTTTCCTTCGAATCTGGCGGTATTCGCTCTTTTTCAAATCCAATCGGATTATTGTTGATTGTACTGCCCGGATGTGGCCCGCGCTCCGTCCTTACTTCGAGTTTTCTTCTGGTCGCGAGCGCTCTGTTAGTACGACAAAAGGCCGAGTTTATCGAAGAAATTGCTCAGTAAGAATCTACGCAGCAATTGGCATCAAGCGTCAAATGGCTGATTTCAATAGGTATTTCCCCAGCTCGCATGGCACTCAAGATGCACAAGGTAGCTTGAAATTGTTCTGGAATACGATGAACTTATTCGGACTGGAGGCTCAAAACGCGTTCTAAATTCGGTATTTTCAATCGACTTAGAGACGGAATCGGATAAATCGCCTGGCTGTCGTTGTGCCTGAGTGAAAAGAAAGTATTTGCCGGTGCCTCAATGGATTTTTTGGTTTGGCGTCTGCTCACTCCCAGGAGAAGAATATGGAGAATCCAAGTACTCAACGGAGAGCGATTGGTTTACTCGTGGCTTTTGCCACTGTCCTGACGCTGATGGCGATCTGGAACCTTCCCGAGACTGAAAGCTAATGCAGCGTTGCAGATCAGTCGCAGGGCCTATTAATTAGAATTGCCACGGTTGAAAAGGATTTCTTAGAGACACACGTAGAACAATGATGTAGGCGCCACCCGGTCAGACAGATCACTTGTTTGGGAAGCATGATCGGATTACACTGCCGCGGGCTGGCGAAAAATCTGTCCAATTACAAGAAAGGAGCCATCTATGAAGAATAAGCTCACGATCCTCGCGGTCTGCCTGGCAGTAGCTTTCCCGGTGTTCGCTCAGAAGAAGCAAGATGACCGTTTGGCAAAATCAGCCGATGCGATGAAGGAAATCCTCGCTGCGGACAATGGTCTTCCGAAGAATATCCTCGACGGTGCGGTGTGCGTCCTCATCTATCCAAGCGTCAAGAAAGTAGCTGTCGGCATTGGAGGCAGCTACGGGCGGGGCGCGCTCGTTTGCAGGAAGGGCGCCAAGATGGATGGTGCCTGGGGCGCACCAGCGATGTATTCGCTCGACCAGGGCAGCCTTGGTGTGCAACTCGGTGCCACAGCAACCGATTTTGTGCTAGTGGTCATGAACGACAAGGGCGCAGATCAGATCCTGTCCGGCAAAACAAAGCTGGGAGCAAACGCGGCGGCCGCCGCTGGTCCGACGGGCGCTCAGGCAACGGGCTATAATGCCGCGGCGATGAAAGTGGACGTTCTGACATATGCGCGCACGAAGGGGCTGTTTGCTGGTGTGTCCCTGGAGGGTGCATCCATGGACGCGGACAACGATGCCAACAAGGCCCTGTACGGCAAAGAAATCGGCGCCAAGGAAATCGTGACCGGTATCGGGCCAGTTCTGCCAGCGGCTGAACCACTGGTCAGCCTGCTCGACCAGACGTCGCCAGCTCGCAGGTAGCTCGAACGAGAACCCATATTCGAATCCGGACCGTCGTGAGGAGAACTATCAATACTGATGGTCCAACTACTCGAAAGCAGCGATGAAATCGAGATCTGAAGGGTTCGTAGCGAGGGTTGCAAATGAGGACGCGGTTCAAGTTCCATTTGAGGAGACGACTAAGGCTACGTTGCGACAGCGGAATAGGGTAGGCAAACATCCACAGGTGCCTCTGCCTGATGAACTGTGGTCGATTAATCTAAAGAAAGAGGCGCAGATTTTGCTTGACACGCCAAGGTACTTAACCTACTGTGGTTAAGCTAAAAGAGATTTTGTAGGCTAGCGTAAACCAAGTACAGTTAATCTAGTATGGCCCCTTCGCCAAGACCACAGGCCATCGCGCCCATTGCGCTGACCCGCGGAATGATTCGATAGCTAGATTTGGTTCGACCTTCAAGCACGTCACCCTTAGGGCGCACTCTCGCCGGGAGCCATGTGTTTCGGGAGTGAGTCCGGCGTCCCGGTTGCCGACTCCCTGAAACGGGAGAAGCAACAGGCGCCGCAGAAGGAAAATTGACCGCCAGAAGACCGGAGCCAACGAGCTGAGCCTGGCGCGACTGAAGAACGTGAAGATTTTTGTCTTTTCGCGTCGACTCAGTGCAATAACGATCTTACTCGGAATTTGCAGAATCGATTGAACGGAGGTTCGAGAAATGACTGTGAATGTGACTCCCCTACATGACCGTATTCTGGTGAGGCGGTTGGAAGAGAAAGAAACCGCGAAGGGCGGCATCATCATCCCCGATACCGCCAAAGAGAAACCACAACAGGGCGAAGTGATGGCCGTCGGTGCCGGCAAGATCGAAAAGGGTAAACGGATTCCAATCGATGTGAAGGTGGGCGACCGGATTTTGTTCGGCAAATACACGGGCAATGACATCGAGATCGATGATCAGGAATATCTGATCCTCCGCGAGGAGGAAATCCTGGCAAAGCTTAGCGGGATCGCCAAGGCGGCATCCGGGAAGAAATAATTTCGCCGATCCGAAAGGTTTCGAACGGATCCCAAGTTCGCATGCACCCAGGAGGGTGAAATCCAATGGCAAAACAAATTGTAACTGGCGAGAATTCACGGCAGGCGATTCTACGGGGCGTCAACATTCTCGCTGACGCAGTCAAGATCACGCTGGGCCCGAAGGGGCGCAATGCCGTGATCGAGAAGAAGTTCGGCGCGCCGATCATCACCAAGGACGGCGTGACCGTCGCGAAGGAAATCGAGCTGCAGGACCCACTCGAGAATATGGGCGCTCAGATGGTTCGCGAAGTCGCTTCCAAGACTTCCGACGTTGCCGGCGACGGCACCACCACCGCGACCGTGCTGGCCCAGGCCATCTTCCGCGAAGGCGTGCGGACGGTTGCGGCCGGCGCGAACCCAATGGGGCTCAAGCGCGGCATCGAGAAGGCCGTTGAAGTTGCCGTCGATGAAATCAAGAAACTCCACAAGGACGTCAAGGGCGACATGATCGCGCAAGTGGGCACCATCAGCGCCAACACTGACAAGCAGGTCGGTGGCATCATCGCTGAGGCCATGAAGAAGGTCGGCAAGGACGGCGTCATCACCGTCGAGGAATCGAAGACGATGGAAACGACGCTCGAAGTGGTGGAAGGCATGCAGTTCGACCGCGGCTACCTTTCGCCCTACTTCGTCACCGACCCAGAGCGGATGGAGTGCTTGCTGGAAGACGTTTACATCCTGATCCACGAGAAGAAAATAAGCTCGATGAAGGACCTGCTTCCCTTGCTCGAGCAGACTGCCAAGATGAGCAAACCGCTTTTGATCATCGCGGAAGACGTTGAAGGCGAAGCACTCGCGACACTCGTCGTGAACAAGCTCCGCGGCACGCTGCAGTGCGCTGCCGTGAAGGCGCCCGGCTTCGGTGATCGCCGCAAGGCCATGCTCGAGGACATCGCCATCCTTACCGGTGGCAAGGCCATCACCGAGGATCTCGGGATCAAGCTGGAAAACGTCAAAGTGGAGGATCTCGGCCGCGCCAAGAAGGTCTCCATCGACAAGGACAACAGCACCATCGTCGAGGGTGCCGGCAAGGCCGCCGAAATCGAAGGCCGCATTAAACAGCTCCGCGCGCAGGTCGAAGAGGCCACCTCGGACTACGACAAGGAAAAGCTCCAGGAGCGCTTGGCCAAGCTGGTTGGCGGCGTAGCGGTGATCAAGGTGGGCGCGGCAACCGAGACCGAACTGAAAGAGAAGAAGGCTCGCGTCGAAGACGCCATGCACGCCACGCGCGCGGCTGTCGAGGAAGGTATCGTTCCCGGCGGCGGCGTAGCGCTGGTCCGCTGCATCACCGCTCTCGAGAAGCTCAAGCTGCATGATGATGAGGCCATCGGCGTGAACATCGTGAAACGCGCGCTCGAAGAGCCCACCCGCCAGATTGCCCAGAACGCCGGGCACGAGGGCGCGGTTGTCGTCGGGCGCATCCGCGACTCGAAGGATGAGAACTTCGGCTTCAACGCAGAGACCGGCGAATTCGGCGACATGCTCAAGGCGGGCGTTATTGATCCAGCCAAGGTCACTCGCCTCGCTCTGCAGAACGCTGCGTCCATCGCAGCGCTGATGCTGACCACGGAAGCTTTGGTGGCGGACATCAAGGAAGAGGGAGCGAAGGCTGTGGCAGGCGGCATGGGCGGAATGTACTAAACCTTCCAAGCCCCTTGCACCACATCCGCACCAATTGGGACGCGGACGAAGACCCACAAAGAGCGCTCGCCGATGAGTGTATTGAGGAGCGACGCAGCACGGAGCGTTTCCGAAGGCGACGTGCGAGAAGGAGCCGGTTTGCCAGTAACATAGAGTGCTGGTCCGAGCGCGGATGAGACATGGTACGTACGGGGTTTGTGAGGTTTGCCAGCAGCCAATCACCAAGGTGCGTCTCGAAGCCGTGCCATGGGCACGCCACTGCCGCGACTGCAAGGACCAAGAACACCCAGCCGCTTAAATGGTCGATCAGCGTGGCTGCTCGATCTCAGAGCTTGTGAGTCTGGCGCGAATCCGTCGGAAGGAACTTCAAGGCAACGAAGCGATGGAGCTTTGTGTCCTCTGGGATGAATCGGTTGAGTTGCAACTCTATCGCGGGCGGCGCTTGGGTCAGGATCTGTTTCGGCGTTCAATGTGCTGTGCCATTCCGAGCAGGAGCGTCCGTTGTTGGTCGTTCATCCGCGAGAGCAGCTTTGCGAACTTGAGTAGCTCATCGCGTTCATTCCCCTTCGTGCCCCACATTGCCTCGGACTTCGTTGCTGGCAGAAGTTTCGGCTTCTCCGGTGGCTCCTCGCCGTCGTAGAAGAATTGGTACAGCGGAATTTCGAGCGCCCTCGCATATTTCTCCAGCGTCTCGATTGAGGGGACAGTGTGCCCGTTCTCTACACGCGACGTGTAGCAGCGGTGCAAGCCAGTTTGTTGTTCGATGTCGCCTTGGCTGAGATTCTTTGACTCGCGGAGTTCTCGGAGTCTTTGTCCGATGACCATCGACGAGAGCGTACACCCGCCGCATTACCTTCTCAATCGGTTCTCCGTCGAGGCCTTCGCCGGTGTGAGATAATTCCGCCCATGAAGGCGACCATCGCCGTCATTCCCCAAGGCTTTCTGGTCCTTTCGGTTTCTCTTTCGCCTGTACCGGCGCAGAGGCCCGGCCAGCAGCAGCAAGAGCCGGAGTTCATCAAGCAGGGTCAGCAATTGATGGGCGAGGGAAACTTGGATGATGCGCTGGCGCTGTATCGCAAGACTCTCCAAATCTCGCCGGAATCCGTTCCGGCCAACATCGCTGCGGGGAGTGTCCTCGACCTCATGGGTCAGGGTGAGGAGGCCCGCGAGTATCTTAAGGTGGCAAGGCAAGTTGCGGGCACGCCTGAGCAAAGAGCAACGGCGCAAAGGGCGATGGCGATGTCCTACGCCTTCGAGGGGAATCGCAAGAAGACCGTCGAGTACGAACAGCGGGTTTTCGACTACTACGGGAGCGTGAAGAACTTTTCTCAGCAAGGCGAGATTGCCGACGAGGCCGCTCGCGTTTGCATTGACTCAGGCGATTTGGACACCGCGTATCACTGGTATCAGGTAGGCCACGACACGGGATTGAAGGAGCCCGACATCAAACCGGCTCGCCAAGACCTTTGGGAGTTTCGTTGGGAGCATGCGCAGGCCCGCATCGCTGCCCGGCGAGGAGACCAAGCGGAGGCGCAGAAGCACGTCGCCGCGGCGAAGGCGATTCTCGACAAGGGCACGAACCCCGAGCAGGCGCAATTCCTTCCCTACCTGCAGGGCTATGTCGCGTTCTACGGCGGAGATTACAAGACGGCGCTTGAGGAACTGCTGAAAGCGAACCAAGATGATCCGTTCATCCAATGCGTGATCGGCGAGACGTACGAGAAGCTAGACGACAAAGACAAAGCGTTGGAGTTCTACCGCAAAGCTCGAAAGCAATCACTCACAATCCTCCCGCTGCGTATGCGGTATCGTTGGCTAAGAAGAAGCTCGCCTCGCTCGGAAAATAGGTTTTCTCGGTCTAGGACACAAGGATTCTCGGCGCGGCCACTTGCCTCTCGCAGTACGTCTGGTGCGCCAGCTCTGCTTTGAGATAGAGTTTGTTCGGAGGATTCATGGACATTCGATCTGCGATTAAACGAGAAGAGCGGAAGCTGGAAGGACAGTTGGGCAAGTTGCAGAACCAGTTGAATGGAGTAAGAGCGGCAGCGAAGGCGCTGGGGAGTTCGGCAAGCCGGGACTTCGCAAGCGCAAAAAAGCACTTTCTGTCAGCCGCAGCGAGAGCAAAAATGTCGAAAGCTGCCAAGAAGCGATGGGCGAAGATCAAAGCGCAAGGGAAGAAAACTCTAGGCTGAGAGCGAAGAATCTCGGCACCGCAAAATCGCTAGTCTTCGAAGAGTGAGCGTTCCTGCTTCATCCTGTGCGGTTCCAAGCAGCCCAAGACGTCACCGTCCTATCGGAACACGAGGTTAGTCCTCGATGAGCTAGAACGGGTTGACCTCGGGAAAATGAATCTTCAGCTTATAGCAAATGAAGAGAACCAGGATCGCGCCCAGGGTGGAAAAAATGAGGCCGGCGGGGTGATATCGTTCGTTTGTCGGGCGCGAAAACATGTGGGTAACGCCGCCGCCGATGATCGATCCGAGGATGCCGAGCACGATCGTCCAGAAGATCGTCATGTGCACGTGCATCACCGATTTTGCGATAACCCCCGAGATTAGCCCAATAAGGATATACCAGATTAGGTGAAACATACTTTTTCCTCCAGTGTTTGCCTTCGGAACGCCGTCGAGTATAACCCAGGGTTGACAATCAACCGGGATTTCCATTTTGACTTCCCGGCCGACCGATAACGTACACCCACCCCCATCAGTATGCAATGTTCCAGCCAGATTTTGGAGTCCAGAGCCCTCTCGGCGGTCGAAGGAAGATCACAAAGCCCAAGAGTGACGCTTTTGTGACCGGCTTCTCAAACAGCCGTCCTTCCCTGGGTTCTCTGCTCATCAAAATCTGATCCGGCGTACGGCTCGCCGATGTGGGATAACTCCCGATAAACGCTGCCAGCTCAACCGGTCGACGCAACACCCTCTATTCAGTTAATCCGACAATACTTCCTCCAGGGAATCGATCTGTGAGGCTGTACTCAATCAGAACCTAAACAGGGCAGTCTCCTGTCTGCATCAACGCCCTTGACCGAATTAAGCTTCGCAGAGCCCTGCAAGTCGACTTTGAGCTAGTGTTGCGCCGACCCATTGAGACCACCCGGATAATCGGACATTTGCGGGAAATGTCCGGCTACCGCGTTGATCAGGCACTGATAGATTGCGACAAAATTGGTGCTCGCCTAGACTGAGCAACAGTCTCACTGTCTTGGTCCTAACGAAGAGATCCGCAATGCGCCTGACGGTCTACCTTCTCTTCCTACTTCTATTCGGGCTAGGCGTGTACACGCTGAGAATCTGCCTGCGCGATTTCCGACGAACACGCGGCTCTGGGACCTTCAAGCCATACCTTTACCTGCTTGGCATTTTGCTTTCTGTTGGCCTGCTTGTTTTCGGAGTCATCGGCTTTTTTTTCGCGGTTGTCGGACCACTGCACTAGGGGTAAGGGGTGTCGGTGTCGTAAGTGCCGCACCGACCGGAGCGCTCGACGGCCAATCAAAAACCGACAGAATTCCCGTGGACTCGGTGACCAAGAGAATCACATTCACGTTCTCGGTAGATCCAAAAGGCAACGCACTCAACGTGAGGGAAACGAAGGTCCTCTGCGTCCTGGCGATGATGGAGATCTGGAACCTTCCTCAGTCGGAGGGTTCTCGCTAGGAAGAATGGGCCGCCCTCGCGGCTTGTGGCGGAGGCCCTTCCCCGAGATACCGATCTATCGCCTCACCTGCAAGGGTCTCGAAGAACCTGAATTCGTCTCGGAATGGAAACGTGAATTCGACCGGCTGTTTCACGCGAAGCGGTCGGACGCGCACCGAGATCGTGACATCACTCTCGTCAACGACCCAGACTTTCCACTTCCGGCCGTTACGCTCTATGGTGGGAATCTTTACCGCCATTTGTGATGCGGCCACTGTAACACTTTTTGGACACGGCGAAACGCTTAGGTCGAACCTCCGCAAGTTTTGGCGGAGCCGACTGAGGACGCGTAGGTGCCTGCGAATATCAAACGCATAGAAGGAATTGTGGAGGCTCTTAGCTTGGAGCCAAATAGAATCACCGCGAAATTTATCATGTTTGGGTGGTAGTGGACGTGTAGTCAGATAATCGGAAACTTGCTCTCGGACAGAAGCAGTTTTTCGATTACCGCGTTGATCTGGACATTCGCAGCTTATCCGGCGAACGCGCGGCGATTTCGCAGCTTGTAAAAAGCAAGAGCGATCATGTTGCTCACGAACACGGTCCCGGCGATTTTCGCCGCGTAACCGACTGGATTCACTACATCGACGAACGGATATACCGAGATCAGCAGACTGAACAACGAAGCGCAGAACCCCACGAGTGAAATCCACTTCAACCAGCGGGGAAGTGATTTTCGCAACGCGCTCGCCCCCACAACCGGAATCGCAAACATCGCCATGTACATCAGTTCGTAATGCGTCAGGCTAGCGTTGGAAAGCACTTGATACGCTTCTTGCGCATGAACTCCAAGGCTTCCAAGCACAACCAATGTCATCACCAGTCCAGACGAGCATAGAATCGAATTCACGGGGGTCTTCCATCGCGGATGCAAGCGCGTGAACCACGCAGGCAAAAGATTGTCCCAACCCACCGCCATCGGTAACCGCGTGTTGCCTGTGAAGAGATAGCTTGCGATGCCCAAGGTCCTCAACTCCAACAGGACAATCGCGGCGACGGCCATTAAATTTCCTACTCCGGAATCGCCTAGGGCAATTCGGAAAGTCTGCGGAATAGGAGCAATGAGGTCAATGAATCCCGGCTTGGCAAAGAACACAACTGAGCTAGTGCCCAGGATGAACATCGCGCAGATGATAGGCGAGGCGAGCCACACAGAGCGGGTGATGTTCCGCTCGGGTTGCTGGCTTTCACCGGCAAAGATAGCGATATATTCGAGACCGCTCAAAGCTCCCACGAGCATCTGTCCGAAGAGCGCCAGCGAAAACAGATTGCGCGGCGGGAGGGCCAGTCCAAGTCCAATTCCGTGACCGAACGGCTGCTCCCCCAGCCGATGCCGCCAGAGCGCCCATAGCGGCAGCAGAATCAGCCCCGCGAACAGCACGATCATCGACATGGCACCGACGTTGTGAACCCATTTTCCCCACTCCAGTCCGAAAACTGCCGCGACCGTTACGGCCGTCATAATGAGCGCGATGATGCCGATTGAAGCTAGATGACTCTCGGGAAGCCACGCCGCTTTAGGACCTATCAGGTAGCTCAGTTCCGAAGGAGTCTGATACAGAATTGCGGCGATCACGGCGATTGCGTAGACCCAAAGGTTCCACGCCGTGAGAAAACCACCGACCCCACCGAACGCTCGTCGCGCCCAGACATAAGTCCCACCTTCCAACGGCATGATCCTGTTGAGGCTGATCACGACAGCCGCCATTGGAAGATAAAACAGCAGCATCGCCGCCACCCAAGTGAGCGCCTGCGCGCGGCCCAAACCTGCGGCCACGCCAACCCAGTTTCCACCTACAACGCCAAGCACCTGAGCCAACACCAAGTCGCGCAACCCCAAGTGGCGTTGCAGTCGGCGTTCCTGAGTGACTGTGGCTGCGTTCTCCATGGAGCGGAACCGGTGGGGCGGATGTTATCCGCCAGGCGCGGGAAAAGTAAACGAGGATGTCGATCTAGGAGTGGTTTTCAATGACTGCCCGTCGGAAGACCCGCAAGAAGTCCGAGCAGCTAAATCGGAGTGGGGCTCCGGGCCGTACCACTGGCTACCCGGAAGCAATTCCAAGTGGACGTGTAGTCGGATTACCGGACAATTCAAGTAGCACTTCACTTGCCCGCGAACCGCGTCAACAGGGGCAACTGATCAACGCGCATGTGATTTGACTATGGTCCGACTCGCATTTAGCATCCCACTCATGCGTTGGGGCCGCGTGGCTTGATGGCTTAGATTAGAAGACGACCGTGAAATGGAGAAACGAGATGCTACAAGAGTTGCGATTCGGACTGCGCATTCTGCTGAAGCAACCGAGCGTTAGCATCATTGCGATGCTAACGCTAGCGCTGGGTATTGGCGCGACCTCGGCGGTCTTGAGCTTGATTCAGGGAGTGCTGCTAACGCCGCCTCCCTACCGGCAGCCGCAGCAGCTCGTGCTGGTCACGACTGCCCGAACAGACGGCCAAAAAATGGACAGCCCGCGCGGCTGGCCGTCGCAGCAATGGCAGGACTGGCAGAACGAGGCGAAATCCTTTGAAGGAATTGCCGCTTACGACTGGACCTTCAATTTTCTGGTCCGCAACGAAGGCAGCCAATCGATGCAGGGCATGTGGATTACGAAAGACTATTTGCCTTTGATGGGATTGAAGGCAGTTGCGGGGCGAGGCTTCGAGTCGTCCGATTTTGGGTTGGGGCCGGTGAAGGTAATCGTCATCGGGTACGAGTTTTGGCAGCGCGCGTTCAATGGCGATCGCCAAATTATCGGCAAGACAGTTCGGATTAGCCGGTGGGATGCCCCGCCTACAGTGATCGGGGTAATGGAGCCGGGAGCACGGTTCCTGCCTTCCCCTGGTGCGGGGAAGGAGCCGAATTACGACGTCAACGCGACCGTGGATTTTTGGATTCCTGCAATGCCGGACCCGAAGTATCTGAAAGACCCCTATTGGAATGTGGTGGCGCGACTGCGGAATGGAACACCGCAACAGCAAGGACGGCAGGAACTGGCCGTGCTCGCCGCGCGAGAAGCGCAGACGGAGAAGGAATTTGAAGGGTTCACGCCGCAGCTCGAGTCCCTGACGGACGAAATGAATCAAGATGGGCGGAGAATTCTGCTGCCTTTGTTAGGAGCAGCGGCGTTGGTTTTGATGATTTCGTGTGGGAACGCGGCCGCGTTGCTGCTGGTGCGCGGACTGCAACGCCAACAGGAGTACGCCGTGCGCACCGCTATGGGGATGGGGCGCATTGCTCTTTTGCGACAAGTCTCGACCGAGACTCTGTTACTCGCTTTGATGGGCGGAGCATGTGGAGTGGGGTTGGCCTTCGGCGTCGTGAAGTTACTCAAGCTGATTGCCGCACACGCCATTCCGCGGCTGGACAACGTGACCGCTGGATGGGCGGTGCTGGGGTGGGGACTGGGCGCTGGGGTGCTGGCTTCGTTTTTTGCGGGAGTCTTTCCGGCGTTGCGGGCCTTCCGTTTGCATCCGATTGAGGTGCTGAAGAATGCCGGGCCGAAAGGGACAGCCGGAATCGGCGAGCGGCGGCTGCTGCGCGTCGTGACGATGCTGCAGACGGCACTGACGCTGGCGCTACTCGTCGGCGCGGGGCTATTGATTCGCACGATGGTGAATATTGCGAGGGTGCCGTCGGGCTACAACACCGGGCGCATCTTGACCATGAGCGTCACCGACGTGCAGGCCTGGTCAACCTGGGCCAGCTTTCATCGACAGGCGTTGGAGCGAGTCGCGGCGATTCCTGGCGTGCAGTACGCGGCGTTTGCGTGGGGAGTTCCGCTGACAGGCAACAATTGGCCGGCAACTTTGGAAATCGAAGGGCAGCCTCCGGCGTTGAAGGAAAGCGACAAGTCGGCTGTGCCTTTGCGGGCCGTCACGCCGGATTATTTCAAGTTGATGGGCGTGCCGCTGATGGACGGGCGAGAATTTCGCCCGACGGATGATGATAGAGCGCCGAAAGTGGCCATCGTGAATCAGACGTTCGCGAATCGCTACTTTCCGCACACGACTACCATCGGGCGGAAGTTCTGGCTAAGCGGTCGAGACAAACCCGGCACCGAAATTATCGGCGAAATCTCCAATGTTCGCACCGATGACCTCACACAAACGGCGTCGCCGGAAATTTATCTTCCTCTGTGGCAGGCGACGGCGTTCTCGAAGCATTTGGTGGTGCGGACGACGGCGGACCCGCGCGGTGTGGTGGTGACGATCGAGCGCGAGCTGCATTCCATTGATCCAACGGCTGCCATCGAGAACGTGAAGACTCTGGAGCAGATTCGGGATGATTCGCTGGCGTCCCGCACTTTCGCGATGCGCTTGCTGATCGCGTTTTCCGTTGTGGGAAGCGCCCTCACGCTCGTCGGAGTTTACGGCGTGCTTTCACTGTCGGTCGCATCGCGGAGAAAGGAACTGGCCATTCGCAGCGCGCTCGGCGCCAAGCAAAACGACATTCGCAGGCTGATCTTCGGCGAGGGATTTCGATTGATTGCTGGCGGCGTGCTCGCGGGCGTAGTGCTGGCGATCGTTTTGTCACGCGCGCTCAGGTCGTTCTTGTTCCAGGTGCAGCCTAACGATCCTGCCACGCTGATCATCGTTGGAGCGCTGTTCATGGGAGTGGCGCTGCTGGCTTGCTGGGTGCCGGTTCGTCGCGCTGCCGGTGTCGATCCCCTCGAGGCCCTGAGATACGAATGATCCTTCGCAGATTCGCGCGCAACTCTTCCTCGGAACAATCTTCCGCACCATCTAGGGGTTTGGCGACATGGACGGCCGTTGCTGCCAAGTGACGGGCTATCCGGAAGTTATTCCGGGCCAGAAGTCGGCTTCTAGGAAGCTGCGGGTGCTAACTCCTGTGTAGTCGGATAACCGGACATTCGGTCGGGGCGAAAAGCAATTTTCCGGTAACAGCGCCGGTCTCAACGGGTCGACGCAACACTCAGCTCGAACCCACCTTGCATTGAGAACAAAAGCCAAAACGCCTGTTAGGATCAAACCAGCCGGAAAGCTGCCCTGGCTTTGTTTTGGCCGCGTACAGCCAAAAAGATGGTTCTCCCACCGAAGCATTGTCGAATCAAAGCGTTGGATGGTGTTGCGTCGACCGGTTGAGCTGGCAGCGTTTATCGGGACTTGGGCATTCGACCGACGCCACAGAACCCCGTTGCTCGATCGTTTCCGGGTTGCCGACAATTCACCCTGAGCAACATTGGCATGTTATGCTTGCGACTCTGCTTCCCCCAATTTTCACAAGCACTTCAATCGAGAGAGGTCGAAATGAAAGTGAGACGAATCGCCCTGCTGGTGTCGCTAATTGTTTTCTCCGTTTCCTCTGCTAGTGCGGGGCAATCCGCACAGCCGGGTGATCAGCAGTCACTTGCTGCGATTCGCGCCGCTTGTGCCCAGGATGCAGAGAAGCTGTGCCCGGGAGTGCAACCCGGTGGAGGCCGAATCGTGGCCTGCCTCAAGGAACACAAAGACTCGCTGTCTGATCGGTGCAAACAGGCTGCGGGGCTGACTGCGAACCCGAGCAATAGTTCTGCGCCTAGCTCTTCGAGTGCATCGCCGGCTTCCGAAACCCCGGCATCTTCCGCTCCGGCCGCCCCCACCGGCCCCAGCGCCGCGGCCACTTCCGCCGCAAAGTCGCCCCACGGCTCCTACCTGCGCATGAAGCAAGTGCAAGTCATCGCCCATGTCGTAGATCCTGCATTGGGGGGCAAGGTCGACCTTCCGACGAACGATCTGTTGATACCTTCCGCGTGGGACTTCAAGGGTAGCGTGGCCGGTAACACCACTGAGGGATGTTTTTCAGATCTTTATGCGGTGTCTTGGGAGGCCACGAGTGGGGACGGGTCAGTCGCTTTTCAAGGTGCCCCAAACGACAGTTGGCAATATACGGATAATCCAGCAGCGTTGCGCAAGTTGACAGACCCCAATCGCCGCGCACTCGGCCTTCAAGGCAAGCCTTGCCCGGTGAAGAAACCCATGAAAGCTGAAGAATATTTTCGTCAAAACGTGCTCAGCGTGTTCCCAAGCGGGAGTACGGTTGTTTCGGTTGAGCCGTTCCCCGAGCTTAACCAGATGGCACGCAAGCAATTGGGGCTGCCGCCAGATGATGCGGGCAACGGCGGCAGCGCTCGAACCGAGGCCATTCGGGCGCGTGTGGAATTCCAAAAAGATGGCAAGACATTTGAGGATTGGGTGTCGCTGGTCGTGGTGACACGTATCTTTCCCCAGGGTCGGAGCGCATTTTACGATTGCCAGGCGATCGACGTGATGGCATTGAGGGCGCCGAAAGGGCAACTCGATGTCAATGATAAGCTTTTCAAAGTGATGATCAGTTCGGTTCGACCAGAGCCGAAGTGGCAGGCTTATTCGAATGGAGTTATTGCCAAACTCTATCAGGCGGAGGCTCAAAAGGAAGCCACCATGGACGCAATCGTGGCCGCCTTTCAACAGCATGTCGCCGACACCATCAACGGCGTCACCGCCAACGCACAGCGGGGTGCGCAAAACAGTGCTTTCGGATTTGACCAAAACATACGTGGTGTGCAGACGTTTCGGGATCCCACGACTGGAAATACGATGGAATTGAGTAACCAGTTCGATCACGCCTGGTTGAACGGGTCAAACGAATACATCATGAGTGATGATCCGAACTTCAACCCGAACGGGCAACTCTCGGGAAACTGGAATCAACTGCAGCCCGTGCGGCCCGAGCCCTAGGAATTTAGCTACGACTTCAGTCAGGAATAGGGGCGAGGCAACGCGCCATGAAGTCCTCTGGAGCGGTGCTGTGCATTCGTCTGAAGGACAGGAAGAGAACTGACTAACGGGTGCACGTGACCTGAACCGGTGAGTTGCTTTGCTGACTCATAAAATGGCAGCTGGCAACCTGACGGCCACAGAGGCGATTCGGAGCGATTGACGGGCAACTCTTCCCATTCGACAAACCGCAGTCTACTCGGGTCGAGGCAGCCGACATTGTTATGCAATCATTTGCCGTACCAGGACCCCAATTTTCCGGTAACCGCGTTTATCAGGCACTGACATGATGGCTGGGTGGTCGCTGTGGCCGTCGAATGCCTATTGACTTTGCATATCACGCACCGCATCAACGAATCGTTTGTCATGCGAAAACTTACGAAACGAATCGTCTTTCAGCGGGTCAGGCAGCGATTCTCCGGGTATCACATTGGCCTTGTACTTGAAGGCCAAGCTCAACTGTTTGATGCTCTCGTTCATCAGCCCCTGCTCTCCATAGGTACAGGCCATGAGGTAATAGAAAAGGGGATATTCCGGGTCTTGCGAAATTCCATACTCAAAAGTTTCCTTGGCCATGGGATATTTCTTGGTTAATCCATAAGACATGCCCAGATTGTCCACCAACACGCGGAAGACATCCCTGCTTAGAGTGCGGTCACGTTTCTCAAGGTCCAGCGCCCTTTGGTAAAGCTCGGCCGCAGACTTGTAATTGTGTTCGAGGTAGAAACGGCTGCCTTCAGCGAGATATCGTTTCTTCTCCTCAGCAGCATTGCTTTCCGAGTGCCCAGTTTCGTCGGTCACAAGTCGGACTGTCGAAAGAATCTCATCGAATACTTCCTGGTCCTCAGGGACAAACTGGTCTTTGGACAAGTGAACCTCGGCGCAGAGGTCATTAGCTCCAAGGTAGGCATGCACGCTTTTTTGATGCAGCGTGTTCCCACGAAACTCGGGAATTATGTATTCAACGACAGCGATCCCATCTCTGTCGTACTGACGAAGCTCCTCGCGCTTCAACGGAGCAGCTTTTGCTGTCATGGGCCACCACTTTCCCCGACAGTTGTCAGCACTCGCGGGGAAATTTACCTTTTGCAAGAAAGCGGTAATCCGAATGTCGTCCATGCGGTACATTGCTTGCAGCTGGATCTCCTTGCCATCGGCCCGAACATGGGCGCCCCATGCGGTCGTTCCAACGTTAAGTTCCAACACTCCTTTAACCCCAGGAATTGGAATCTGTGCTTTGTTAGCTCCGGTCCCCCGAGCGAAACCTCCGCAGGGGATCAACAAAACGAAAAAGATGGCAATCAATCGCATCATCCTTGGATTCTAGCTCCAATCGCAAACAATGCCCACGCCCGTCCTAGTGCCTGGTAAGTTGGGTGCATTCGATAGGTCGATCCAACACCATCTGAATAGCAGTTAAGGATGGTGTTTATGAGCGAAGGAAAACGATTCGAACTGCTGCTTTCTTGCAATTGGACATATAGTCGGATTACCGGACATTTGGTTTGGGGGCGAATGGGGTGGCTCAACCAGAAGTTCAGGGATTACGCGGTTGGAGGATGAGCAACAATATAGAATCCTGTTCCGCACGCCGCAATGCCGATGCAGAGTCCGTTTGCCACGTACAGAAGCCAGAATCCCTTCTGTCCGAGTCGCTCCTTAAAGGCAAAATGTATGACTGACGCTTCCGACAGTGCTCCAATCATGGCGATAATGAGAAGCATGGCAACCCAGTTGACCGGGTCGCTGTAGTCGGTACCAAAGATTCGATTCAAAGCGATTTTGGGCAGTCCCCAAATCCACCAAGCCACCGGGAGCGCAATGAGGTTGAGGACTGAGGAAGCAGCGTTCATCGCAACATCCATGGCCACACGTCTGCCCCAGGACCGCTGAGCGAAGTGGACAACATACGCAAACTTCACGGCCAATCCAGCGACGATGGCCCACAAAAGGAAGTAGCGATAATAAAGGGAGTAAACCGCTCGCACGTCCACGCGGGGAAATATTTCGCAGATTCCTGACAGAGCTCCCGGTAACAATTCTCGCCCCTCTTCGCTTGTGTCGCTCCAAAGATTAGACACCGGAAAAGTGCTTTACGGAGCCTTTCTCGTTAACCGAAAACTCAGCGCCTGGTAGGTCGGATTACCGGACATTTCCCCGTTCTAGTACTTCGCTCGGCGCGGCCAAAATAAAACCCCCGAACGCCTGGAGCATCCGGGGGGTCAAGCGATTATCGTCTGACGTGCTTTCGTCTCTGCAACGCGGCATGGACCTGTAGAACGATCTCGGCCAATCCGAGGATACCGAGTGCCGCGACCACCAGCAACGCCAGATAGAAAA
>Ga0073928_10003897_pt1 | contig 22834 bp, 23 predicted proteins | sample PaiPotPPA55metaG_FD_76969 | JGI IMG/M metagenome (GOLD analysis project Ga0073928, IMG submission 76969) | Iron sulfur acid spring bacterial and archeal communities from Banff, Canada, to study Microbial Dark Matter (Phase II) - Paint Pots PPA... ...
ATCAAGCGAATAGGCCGATTTCTCGGCGGCGAGCCGTTCATGGTCACTTATGGCGACGGCGTGGCCAACATCGACATTCGGCGTCTGATGGCACTCCATGCGCGGCACGGTAAGCTCGCGACAGTGACCGCGGTGCGGCCGTCGTCGCGCTACGGCGAGCTGGGCGTCGAAGACGGCATGGTACGAGTGTTCCGGGAAAAACCGCAGGTCCATGGCGGCTGGATCAACGGCGGCTTTTTCGTCTTCGAGCCGGGAGTGCTCGATCTTATAGAAGGGGATGACGATACGCTGGAGGCAGGGCTGCTGGTAAAATTGGCCGATGCGGGGGAACTTGCAGTTTACCAGCACGAAGGCTTCTGGCAATGCATGGATACCTATCGTGAGATGCAGGAATTGGAGGATCTTTGGTCGCGCGGAACTGCGCCTTGGAGAAGCTGGTAAAAATGCTAATACGTCCCGACTTCTGGCGCCGGAAATCCGTACTAGTGACTGGCCACACAGGGTTTAAGGGTGGATGGCTGGCACTTTGGTTGTCGCAAATGGCGGCGGAAGTGCACGGCTTTGCATTGCCGCCCGATACTGACCCCTCTTTCTTTACGCTGTGCGGCCTCGACCGCGCGGTTCATTCCACGCTCGGCGACATCCGGGACGCTGATGCGATATTTGATACAGTGAAGCTGGCAAAACCAGAAATAGTTTTTCACCTCGCCGCTCAGTCACTAGTCCGCCGTTCCTATCGTGATCCTGCCGCAACTTTCGCAACGAACGTGATCGGTACGGTTAATTTGCTCGAAGCGGTTAGAGCGTGCCCGTCAGTTCGAGCCATTGTCGTGATTACAAGCGACAAGTGCTATCAGAATAACGATTGGGTCTGGGGCTACCGGGAGACAGATGCGTTGGGAGGTCATGATCCCTACAGCGCCAGCAAAGCGTGTGCTGAGTTCGTAGCCGCTGCGTACCATCGCTCATTCTTTAAGGTTAACGGAGGGTCCGGCGTGTCACTCGCTACGGCTCGCGCGGGAAACGTAATTGGGGGTGGGGATTGGTCGGAGGGTCGGCTGGTGCCAGATGCAATGCGCGCATTCGCGCTTGACAATGAGTTGGTGATACGCAATCCGGGCTCCACGCGTCCCTGGCAGCATGTGCTTAATCCAATTACAGGATACTTGATGCTCGCGCAGTCTCTGTATTCAGATGGCGCGAAATATTGTGGCGCATGGAATTTCGGCCCGCACGAGGACGACGCGATATCGGTCGCTGCAGTCATAGAGCAGTTGGCCAAGCGATGGGGCGAAAATACGACATGGAGGATAGAGCAACAGGGAGAGCGCCTTCACGAAGATCGCTTTCTCAAGCTCGATTGTAGCAAGGCACGGACCCTGCTCGGATGGGTTCCTCTTCTTAATCTTAGTGACGCACTCGAAATGACCGTCGCCTGGTATCGCGCAGCTTACTGCGGGAATCGACGAGCGATGGCTCAATTCAGCCGGGAGCAAATCAGCCATTACGAGCGATGTCTTGGAGCACTTAACGATGAAGTTCGTTGATACTCCGCTCGTGGGCTCGTTTTTAATCGAGACGGAAGCCCGTACTGATACTCGTGGCTTTTTCGCCCGTGCGTTTTGTCGGCACGAATTCGAAGCTCACGCGCTGGTATATGACGTCGCCCAGTGCAACATTTCCTTCAATGTGCAAAAGGGCACTTTGCGCGGAATGCATTACCAGATAGCACCTCATCAGGAGGTAAAGCTGGTCCGTTGCACAGCCGGTGCAATCTACGACGTAATTATTGATCTGCGCGCCGACTCGCCAACCTTCTGCCGTTGGTTCGGAATAGAGCTGAGCTGCGAGAACCGCAGAATGCTGTATGTCCCGCGCGGCTTTGCTCATGGCTACTTGACTCTGCGGGACTCGAGCGAGGTCTTTTATCAGGTTTCCGAGTTTTACCAGCCAAGCTCGGAGCGAGGCGTGCGATGGAATGATCCTACTATCTGCATTCAATGGCCGCTGGAGCCGCGGGTGATTTCCGAAAAGGACCGGGCTTATCCGAATTTGCTGCCATGAAGCGAGTCCTGGTCACTGGCGCCACCGGGTTCGTTGGGCGTCACGCGTTATTACCCCTTGTTGCCGGAGGTTATGACGTACACGCTCTGTCATGGCACGCACCCGCCACGGAGACCGAAGGAGTTCGATGGCATAGGGCTAATCTTCTAGACACGGCTGAAGTGGAGCGGATCCTTTCGACAATATGCCCGAGCCAGTTGCTGCATTTCGCCTGGTACGCACTCCCGAGCGACTACCGGACTTCGCCCGAGAACCTCCGCTGGTGTGCTGCAACGATACAACTGCTTGCGGCCTTTGCGAACGCAGGCGGAAGCCGGGCGGTGTTTGCCGGAAGCTGCTTCGAGTACGACTTCGGATACGGCTACTGCGTTGAAGATCGAACACCCTCTAATCCGGACACATTTTATGGGGTCTGCAAGAATGCGGCGCGTGGGGTGGTTGCAGGCTTTTGCCGGCAGTTCCGCTTGAGTGCCGCCTGGGGCCGGATTTTTCATCTGTTCGGGCCGCATGAGCCCCCGGGCCGGCTGGTGCCAGCGGTCGTGACGGCGCTCCTCAAGGGCGAACCGGCGCGATGTACACATGGCCGCCAGATTCGTGATTTTCTTCATGTCGAAGACGTGGCTGCGGCTTTCGTCGCGCTACTGACCAGTGACGTTCGCGGTACCGTCAATATCGGTTCGGGAGAACCGATTTCGTTGCGCCATCTGGTTACCAGATTGGCAGCGACAGTGGGTGCGCGACAGATGGTCGAGTTTGGGGTGCTGCCGTCCCGGCCGGACGATCCGCCCCTCTTAATTCCAGATGTACATCGACTACATGAAGAAGTCGGATGGCATCCACGGCTGACACTCGAAGATGGGCTAGAGCATACCGTTGCGTGGTGGCGCGACCAGATTGCGGCGCACTAGCGGGCCCCAAAATGACCCCTTCTGAGTTCTGGGCCATGTTGTCGCGTGCCTGCGAGGTCTCTGGGACGACCGTGATTGCTGTAATGGAGCAAGGAACTTCCCTTCGAAGGTGATGGTAGATCGATTCGCCATGGCTGAAGAACCGTAACGATGACCGACCGTAACGATGATCCCCACTGGGCGTATTATTGGACACCGCGAGTCAGGTATGGCATGAAGATTGAGCAAACAGGCGGTACGAGGGAGGATCAATGTCCCTACGGTCGGTAATTCTATTTCAGTTCGAGTCAGTGGCCAAGGAACAAAAGCAGAAATTGGCGCCGCTGTCCGATGATCTGGAGCTTTTGAACTGCGGGCTTGACTCTTTGTGCTTTGCAATCATCGTCGCTCGTCTGGAAGACGTCCTCGGACGTGATCCGTTCAACAACGGCGAAGCGGTAGATTTTCCTGTAACGCTCCACGATTTTATTGCGCTGTACGAGAACAATGCGAAATAAGTACGATTCGCTGTGGGACCGAGTGTGCACGGCGGGTGACCTGTCACACCGCTTTCTCTCCGGTCCCGACGCAAAGGTCACCTTGAGTGATCTCGTTACGGGTTCGAGCCTCGGTGATCGTCTTGAGGAACTGCGTGGGCAGTCGGTATTTGTCAGGACGAAGGAGCAGCTCGCGGCGGCGCTCGCATTTATCGAGCTGGACGGAATCGCTCGTCGGATTATCCTTTGTCCGCCCGATTTGCCCGAGGCGCAGATCCCACTTGCAGCAGAAGTCGCAGAAACCGACTCGTTTGTTTACGACGATGCCTCGCTTGACGCCGGTGCTTTGGGATTTGCGAGTACCGCCAGAGGTAGTTCCAGAATCGTTCCAGGCAACTTCGAACGAAAGGGATCGCACGAAACCGAATGGGTTCTTTTTACCTCCGGTACGATAGGCTTGCCCAAGCTGGTCCAGCACACATTGTCCAGCCTCTGTCCGACGAATAGCGTTAGCGGCGAGGCGGGACCTTCGCTCGTTTGGAGCACCTTTTACGACATTCGTCGTTATGGTGGTCTGCAGATTTTCTTGAGGGCCTTGCTGGGCGGGGCATCGCTGGTTCTGTCGAGCGCGGAGGAATCGACCGAAGACTTCTTGACCCGGGCTGGCGCAAGTGGGGTGACCCACATCTCAGGCACCCCCTCCCATTGGCGCAGGGCGCTCATGAGCCCTGTGGTTCAGCGGCTAGCACCGCGCTACATTCGCCTCTCAGGTGAAATGGCCGATCAGGCGGTCTTGGACAATCTCCGTACAGTTTATCCGGAAGCCGCGATCGTTCATGCCTTCGCTTCGACCGAAGCGGGCCTGGCATTTGAGGTTCGCGACGGTCTTGCGGGTTTTCCCGCCAGCCTTATCGGGTTGCAGGACTCCGGAGTCGAAATGAAAATAGAGGATGGTTCGCTGCGCATTTGTTCGCCTCGCAGCGCAGTTCGCTATCTCGGGAGTTTAGACGAAGCTCTCGCGGCTCCAGATGGCTTTGTCAACACGCGCGACATGGTCGAGTTGCGTGATGACCGCTATCACTTTATCGGCCGTGCGGATGGCGTAATCAATGTTGGCGGTCTGAAGGTCCATCCGGAGGAGGTCGAGGCTGTCATCAACCGTCATCCGAGCGTCCGCATGTCGCTGGTAAAAGGGCGCCGCAGCCCGATCACCGGTGCCCTAGTGGTTGCTGATGTCGTTGCCCAGTCGGCCCTTGGGCAAGTGGACCCACCAACCGACCCAGCGGTGCTCAAGGCCGAGATTCTCGAAACCTGTCGGCGGGTTCTGGCGCCGCACAAGGTTCCTGCCACAATCCGCTTCGTTCCATCGCTCGAAACATCGCCCTCGGGCAAATTGGCGCGTTGCTAAACGTTGTTGTTACAGGCGGAAGCCGGGGACTAGGACTCGGCATCGCGCGCAAGCTCGTCGCCGAGGGGTACCGGGTCATTGCGATAGCGCGGCACGAGAGCGAGGAGCTCGCGACAGCGATTGCAGAGCTGGAGCCGGATAGATCCGGTTGGCTCAATTTCAAGCCGTTTGATCTCGCCAATACCACTGATATTCGCGGTCTGGTGAAAGACTTGCGGCACCAGTTCGGACGCATACATGGGCTCGTCAACAACGCTGGGATTGGCACCAGTGGTCTCCTGACCATGATGCCCGATGCGCAAATTGGGCAACTAATACATCTGAATACGGTGTCGCCCGTCATCCTGACCAAATATGTGGTGCGAGCGATGATGGCGGACGGCGGCGGCCGCATCGTTAATATGGCATCCATCGTTGGCTTCGCTGGATATCGCGGCCTCACTGTCTATAGCGCAACCAAGGCGTCGATTATCGGCTTCACTCGATCACTAGCGAGAGAGGTCGGAGCTTTGGGCATCAATGTGAATGCGGTCGCGCCGGGCTTTGTTGATACGGAGATGACCGAGGCCATAAGCGAGCAGAAGCGTGAGCAGGTCGCACGGCGCAGCGCTCTTGGTCGGCTGGCAGAAGTCAGCGACATCGCCAATGCTGTCGAATTCCTGCTTAGTGAAAAAGCAAGAAATATCACCGGGACGGTGTTGACGGTCGACGCCGGCAATACGGCCTGAAAACTCACCTTGATGCACCTGGACTAGTCTGGCGCGGAGGTCAGCTTGGACGAAACCGAGAAGTCGGCCCATCGAGCATGGGTACGTGCGCTCGAAATGACCGCGACGATTAGTCGTCACCCATTGACCACCCTGCCCGTCCTGATCGAGACGATGGCCGACAAGTTCGAAACTGCTCCTGCACTTATTTCCGACCAACAGACCTTGAGCTATCGTGCGCTGGCGGAACAATCAAACCGCTACGCGCTCTGGGCACTCGGGCAGAAGCTCGCCTTTGGCGATGTGGTCTGCTTGTTGATGCAAAACAGTCCCGATTATCTCGCTATCTGGCTCGGAATAACGAAAGTCGGCGGCACCGTTTCACTAATCAACACGCACCTTGTTGGCAGTTCTCTGGCACATTGCATCAAGACGGTTGGCCCTAAGCACATCATCGCAGGTGCCGAACTGGCCGAACGCTTGATGCCCATCCACCAGCAGCTGCCTTCGGCGATAAAGCTCTGGATACATGGAGGGAACGCTGAGGGGTTCTGTCGGATTGATCATGAAACTGGACAATGCGATGGCAAGCGCCTCATGACTTCTGAGTATCGGTCGCCGACCCTCGCAGATCGGGCACTCTACATCTACACGTCTGGTACGACCGGGCTGCCTAAAGCCGCCAGTGTCAGTCATTTTCGCTTGATGCAATGGAGCCATTGGTTCGCCGGTATGCTGGACACGCGTTCGGATGACACAATGTACGATTGCCTGCCGATGTATCACAGCGTTGGCGGGGTAGTGGCGATTGGGTGCGTGCTGGTGAATGGCGGATCTGTGGTGCTACGGAACGAATTTTCCGCCCGCCGGTTTTGGGACGATATCGTTCAAGGGAACTGTACGATGTTCCAATACATCGGTGAACTCTGTCGCTATCTCGTAAACAGTCCGCCCCATCCCCACGAGATCGATCATTCGCTCCGATTGTGCTGTGGTAATGGGTTGAGCGCTGGAGTATGGGACAAATTCAAGCAGCGGTTCCATATTCCGCGCATCGTCGAATTCTACGCTGCGACTGAGGGCACCTTTTCGCTGTACAATTGCGAAGGCAAACCCGGTGCTGTCGGCAGAGTCCCACCATACCTCGCTCATCGTTTTCCGATGGCCTTGGTTAAATCAGATACTGACACCGGAGTTCCGAAACGCGATGAAAATGGACTTTGCCTCCGCTGCTCGCCCGATGAAATTGGTGAGGCGATCGGCAAGATTGTCGACAACGGGTCGAGTGCAGCTGGCCAATTCGAAGGTTATTCCGACCAGGTAGCTTCTGAACAAAAACTCCTGCGGAACGTGTTTGTGAAGGGGGACGTGTGGTTCCGCACCGGCGACCTTATGCGCCGGGACAAACACGGTTACTTCTATTTCGTCGATCGCATCGGTGACACCTTCCGCTGGAAGGGGGAAAATGTCTCAACCACGGAGCTGGCAGATATCATTTGCGAGTGCCCCGGCGTAACCCGGGCGACCGTGTATGGAGTGACCATACCCGGTACGGAAGGTCGTGCCGGCATGGTGACGGTTCTTGTCAACAATGGCTTCGATCTCGCAGCATTTCACAGGCATTTAGTTGAGCGCCTGCCTGTGTATGCTCGTCCGCTTTTTCTGCAGGTCGGCAACCACTTGCACGTCACCGCAACGTTCAAGTCGCAGAAGCAGAAGCTCTCACACCAGGGTTATGATCCGTCCGCGACGACGGAGCCCATTTACTTCAACGATCCATCTCGTAAGGCATTCGTGAGAATCGACTCCGAGCTATATCAACGTATCCTCGCGGGGCAAGTTCGCGTCTGAAGCGTACAGCACTGTGATCAGCGTTTAATCGCCATAATGATCTCGTGTTGCAGCTTCCCGCCTCATTAGGAATGAGCTTAAGCTCGCGATCTTGTGCTCCAAGCACATCGCCGCTAACACGATAAGGCAGTCTAGTCCGACCCGGGTAGCTATTAGCTAAGACGCGTGTCTCAGGATTCTCGAATAGGTTTCGCTGGAGAGATATTTATACCAGGACTCCAGACAACCTGATCTTTAGCGAATTGTCCTGACTGCACCAAAAGCTGGCGGAACGAACTCAGCGAACCTACTTGATGGCGGTGAAGGCCGAATGGCGAGACCAAAAGGAAAATCGCAGGTTGCGGAATTTTTGGGACCGGAGGTCGTGAGCCCAATATTAACAACGGCGGAAGTCGCTCGTTACCTGCGGGTGCACCCATCGACTATTTACCGACTACTGAAGTCGAAGGAATTGCCAGCATTCAAAGTAGGCAGCGATTGGCGTTTTAATCGCGAGCAGATCGATAAATTCGTTTCAGCATCGACGCACCTCGGCTCTGAGAATCCTAATAAAAGGAAAACAGCCAAGGCGGTTGCAGATCTGTCGAAAAGTTGAATAGCCTCTCAACAAGGACTGGCTTCGGAGTGGCTACTTCCGGGGGTCAACAGTGTCGCTTCAACGGCCGGCCCGAGACCTTTCACAGCAGTTGTTGTTCGCAGAGAACCAGGGCTACGTACCGTGTGCGGCTTTGTGGAAGGAGTCCACGCACTCAAGGCTTGTTAGCGCCGCCCGGTCGCCGGCGACACTACGCTCCAAGCACAGGCGCGCCTAGCTTGAGAGTTGCATTCAGGGATCGTCACGAGCTCTACGAACTCATAAACGCCGCGGGCGCTGAGCCTCAAGCCGCTTCAGGGTCAATGACAAGAAATTCTTCTTATTGCATTTGCCTCGCTAATTTTTCACGCATTGGGAAGGTACATTAATTTGCGCAACGAAACGATTGCCGTCCACGGCGGTTATGATATTGAGCCCACGACGAGAGCCGTCGCCGTACCCATCTACCAGACCGTGGCGTACGCATTCGACAGTGCTGAGCACGGCGCCGCGCTCTTCAACCTTGAGGTGGAGGGACATCGCTACGGTCGCATCAGTAATCCGACCAACGACGTGCTCGAGCGCCGCGTCGCCGCCCTGGAGGGCGGCTTGGCGGCTCTCAGCGTCAGCAGTGGGCAGGCGGCTTTGCACTATTCGATTCTCAACGTCACCCAGCCCGGGACAAACATTGTCTCCGTACCGCAGCTTTACGGCACTACCCATACCCTATTCGCACATGTGCTGCCTGGGCTCGGCGTCAAGGTGAGATTCGCCGAAAGCGATCACCCTGCAGCGATCGAGAAACTCGTCGATGGTGATACCCGTGCGATCTTCTGCGAAAGCGTGGGTAACCCTGCTGGGAATATCTGCGATCTCGAAGCATTGGCTGATGTCAGCCATCGGCACAGCTTGCCCTTGATCGTGGACAACACCGTCGCCACTCCCATCCTGTTACGCCCGATCGATTATGGGGCGGATATCGTGATTCACTCGCTTACGAAATTTATGGGAGGGCACGGAACCACCCTCGGCGGTATCATTGTTGACAGCGGTAAGTTCCCTTGGGAAAAGCATGCCGAGCGGTTCCCGATGTTCAGCGAGCCCGATCCCTCTTACCACGGACTCGTGTACACTAGCCATTTCGGCGCTGGGGCTTACATAGCACGCTGCCGAACCGTCTATCAGAGAACGATGGGTTCGGTGCTGTCGCCGCTGAGCGCGTTTCTGCTGCTCCAGGGCATCGAGACCGTCGCGCTACGGGTCGGCCGTCATGTCGAGAATGCGCATCGAGTTGCCGAATTTCTGCGCGCCGACGAACGGGTGGAGTGGGTTAATTACAGCGGTTTCCCAGACAATCCTTATCACTCGCTTGCAAACAAATATCTCGGCGGCCGCGCGTGCTCACTGATGACGTTCGGCATTCGCGGCGGGTTCGACGGCGCCGCTAGATTCTACAACGCGTTAAATCTGTTTAAGAGGCTAGTGAACCTTGGTGATGCGAAGTCTTTGGCGTGTCACCCCGCTTCTACGACTCATCGTCAGATGTCCGTTGAGGAGCAGTACAAGGCGGGTGTTACACCCGAGATGATCCGGCTGAGTATCGGAATCGAGCATGTAGACGATATTATCGCTGACCTCGATCAAGCGCTGGATCGAGGCGTAGGCGCCGTTGATGAGCAATCAAGACGGCAGCCAGCCGATGATGCTAACAACTAGCTCCCTCTTGAATACACGTCATCCAAGTGACCGCCGCGAACTCGTCATCGGGCTCGTCAACAATATGCCGGACGGGGCATTACACGCTACGGAGCGTCAGTTCAAGGGCCTGCTCATCGCCGCTTCGCCGGATTTCCCGATTTGTCTGCGGCTCTTCTCTCTGCCTGGCGTCCCTCGTGGCGACCAGGCGCAATTGTATGTGAGTCAATATTACGAACATATCGGGCACTTGTGGTCCGGCCGTCTCGACGGCTTGATCGTGACCGGCACAGAGCCGCGCGCTCGCTCCCTGGCCAATGAACCATACTGGCCGGCTCTCAAACAGCTCGTTGATGAAGCCGAAGACCATGCTATTTCAACGGTCTGGTCATGTCTTGCGGCCCATGCCGCTGTTCTGCACATGAATGGGGTCCAGCGGCGCCCGTTGCGTGAGAAGCTCTCGGGCGTCTTCGAGTGCACCAAGATTGGTGATCATGAAATTCTGGCTGATGCGCCGCTACGATGGTGTGTGCCACATTCGCGACAAAATGGTCTGCCGGAGGAAGCGCTCGTTTCAAAGGGTTATCGAATTCTGTCGGGATCGCTCGAGGTCGGCGCCGATATGTTCGTAAAGGAAGGCAGGAGTCTCTTCATTTTCTTGCAAGGCCATCCTGAATATGACCCGGATGCGTTGTTCCGCGAATATCGTCGGGATGTCCGGCGCTTCCTCGCCGCTGAACGAGATGATTACCCTTCAATGCCACGTGGCTATTTTGACAGTGACACCGAGGCCGCATTTGCTGTATTCCGGGAGCGGGCAATGAGGGACCGCAGCTCTGACTTGCTTCTGCACTTTCCGCAAGCGTCCGGGAAGGCCGATGCCTGGCGTGAGCCGGCCGTCCATTGGTATGGACACTGGCTCTCGTATCTGGCGCAGCGCAGCAATGCGCAGCACTGCCTGTAAGCGTCACAGCATCAACGTCTGCATCGAGATGGGAAGCTGGGCACAATGAGCAGCTCGTCAACTGCGCCGGACTTGAGACCACGCGCGACCTTTGTCGTGTGCTTTGTAGTTGGTCAGCGTGGGAGAAAGCAAAATTAGATGCAAAACAGAATCCCTGACGAGCTATGGGCACCGCCGCCAGCTCTATTCCCAGGACGTGACGACCGAGAACGTCTCGATTATTTGCTCACGAGGGAATTGTTAGATGCCGCTGCCCGTGTAGCCGATGGGCCCGTCACGCCTACGCTTGACCTCAAGGCGTTCAGAACTGAACTCACCAGCTTCGATTTTGACACGCCGCGCTCGCTCGACGATCTGCTAGGCTGGATTATAGAGCAGCTGCAGCACGGTCTCGTCCACGTGACCCATCCGCGCTACTTCGGACTTTTCAATCCGTTACCGACATTTCCTGCACAGTGCGCCGATCGCATTGCGGCGAGCTTCAATCCGCAGTTGGCCACTTCGATGACGTCTCCGGTGGCTGTAGAAATAGAAGCCCACGTTATCCGCGCTATAGCTGGGCGGGCGGGTCTGCCCCCTCAGGCTACGGGACACTTCACTTCCGGCGGATCCGAAGCGAATTACACAGCGCTGATCTGCGCGTTGACCAGCTCCAATGCGGAGTTTGCGACGAAGGGTAGCCGTGCCTTTGAAGGTCCGCCAGTCTTCTACGTTTCTAAGGAGAGTCACTCGGCGTGGCTCAAGATCGCGCATCAGGCCGGTATCGGCCGTTCAGCAGTGCGTCTGGTGGCAACCGACGGATGCGGACGAATGGACCCGCATGCACTGGGCTGCGCTCTGAACGATGATCGCGAGCGCGGCTGCATTCCTGTGATGATCGCAGCTACAGCAGGAACGACAAACGCAGGCATGATCGACCCTCTTGTCGACTGCGCGAGCCTCGCGCGTTCCACAAACACTTGGTACCACGTTGATGCGGCCTGGGGAGGGGCTCTCATTGTCTCCGAGCGTTTGCAGCATGTCCTCCACGGAATCGAGCAGGCGGATTCGATTACGATCGACGCCCACAAGTGGTTCGCGACCACGATGGGCTGTGGCATGTTCATCACCGGCCACCCCGAGGTGCTGTCGTCAGCGTTTCACGTTTCGACGAGCTTTATGCCCTCCAATCTTCCGCAGCTTGACCCTTACGTCAACTCCGTTCAGTGGTCGCGCCGTTTCCTCGGGCTTCGTCTGTTTCTGTCGCTCGCGGCAGCTGGATGGGCTGGCTACGCACAGCACGTCGAGCGTTCCCTTCAGCTGGCGGTTATGCTTCGACATCGATTGGAAACGCGCGGGTGGTCGGTCGTCAACAACTCACCCCTGGCAGTGTTATGCATTAAGCCTCCATCTGGATTCAACAACGTCCGTTCCATCGTCGGCCGCCTGCTCGCCACTGGACGAGCATGGGTCGCAGCGGCGATGTTCGAGAGTGACGAGATTATCCGGGCATGCGTAACCAACGGTGAGAGCAGCGAGTATGATATAGATGAACTTGTGACTGCTCTCCATACAGCGGGAAAGTAAGGGCCACGACCCGGGAACAGACTCAGCCTTGGAACCAGAGACCCGTACGAACTCTATACCATAGTAGCGTACTGCCCATTAGTTACCCCAAAGAGCCATTGACGAGTCATCTGGACAACGAGGCGATGACCTCGACGACTGGGACTTGATCGAACCTTCGATTACTCAGATTCGATTGCATCCTTTTGCAAACACGCCTATCGATTGTTGAGCAATACTAGAATCCGAAAGAGGTGTCTTATGAACAATGGCTCGATGGTCAATCACAACAATTCGCCAGACCACAGAGTGATCGCGATCGTTCAACAACTAATCAAAGAACGGCGGATTCTCAATGGTCGCCCCATTCGCAGCGACCATAGATTGATTGAGATTGGCCTGACTTCACTGGATCTCGCGAGGCTCGTGCTCCTTATCGAGGACGAATTCGAGCTGAGGATACCTTCACGTGACCTGATTCCCGCCAACTTCCGATCGATCTCAACGATTAGCCAATTGGTCAGTAAACTGGTTGATGCCAATAATTAGTCCGATGTATCTGCTGGCTCTTTATTGCCGCGTGCAGCAGAAGAGCGATAGTCGCGATATTGCATCGCGGTGGTTACTCTGTGGCGAACCAAACGCGCAAGCTCTGCACCGCAGGGACTATCGGCATCGCATTGGCGGCTCCTTTATTTTAGCGACGGGAGCTTGCTCCCGTCCATAATCTTGGTATTGAGGCTTTATGCTGGAGACAAGCTCAACAAGAAGTGTTTGCTCACTCGCTCACCCCCTCGAGCTAAGAGCTGCTGGCACGGCCGCGGTCGCGGCGCAAAATGCACTTGTGGTGGACCGAGAGGCAAGGTTTCCGGTGGAGGCGTTTGCGGCGGCCAGAGAACAGCGTCTGCTCGGCATCCTAGTCCCAACCGAACTGGGCGGAGAAAACGCTAGTATGGCCGATGTCGTAGATATCTGCTATATGCTGAGCGTGGCTTGCGGCGCCACCGGCATGATCTTCGCCATGCATCAAATCATGGCGGCCATCCTGGTGCGCCACGCTCAAAATAGCACGTGGCATCGTCTATTACTCCGCAGACTGGCCGATGAGCAGTTACTGTTGGCGTCGTCTACTACAGAAGGCCAGGGCGGCGGTGATCTGCGTTCGAGCGTTTGTGCAGTAGAGCGAACCGGCTCCCACATGGCACTAGTCAAGAGCGCAACCGTGATGTCCTATGGAGCACAAGCCGATGCTATCCTGACTACCGCGCGGCGTTCTCCGGATGCACTTGCCTCTGATCAGGTGCTCGTCGCGCTGCTCAAGGATGACTATCAGCTTGAGCCAATTATGGAGTGGGACACGCTGGGCATGCGAGGAACCTGCAGTTCTGGGTTCACGCTCAAAGGCACTGGCAAAATCGATCAGGTGCTGCCGGACTCTTACCAGAAGATTCAGGCGGAAACGATGATGCCAGTGGCGCACCTGACCTGGAGCGCGGTGTGGGCGGGTCTGGCTGCCGGCGCGGTGGAGCGCGCGCGACGGTTCGTTCGCAACAGTGCTCATAATGGCAATGGCCAGGTGCCGCCCGGTGCAGCCAATCTGACGCGCGCCAGCATGTCACTTCGTGCTCTCACCGGGATTATCGCCTCGGCACTAGAGCGATACGAGACCGTTTCAGCGGAAGAAGACGAGCTGCAGTCGCTGGACTTCCAGAATGCGATGAATCTGCTGAAGGTGACAACCTCCGAACTGGCCATTTCAACCGTGATGAGCACGATGCAAATCTGCGGATTAGCAGGCTACCGGAATGATGGAGAGTTCAGCATCTCTCGTTACTTGCGTGATGTCCTATCGTCTTCGCTCATGATCAACAATGATCGAATCCTCGCAAATAGTGCAACCGCAGCCCTTGTGATCGAAGCTCCTCGGACTCTGCGAAATTAGACGTCCGATGGGCTTGGCGTTCGGATATCTCCGTGACTCCATCCGTCCAATAGGCAGGAGGCCCAGCTGAGTACAGTGGCAAGACGTGAGTTGGCGGCCATAGCGCGTGCCTTGTTTACACCCACCGATGCCGCGGGCGTTTATGCCCGAACCGAGGTGTTCGAACAGGTCATTGCAGCCCTATCGAGCTTTATCAGTCGCTACCGAGAACCCAACACAGAAGTCCTGAGATTTCCGCCAGTGATGAATCGCCGTCAACTCGAAATCTCTGGGTATCTGCAAAGTTTTCCGCATCTGCTGGGTGTCGTCAGTTGTATCCGGGGCAATGAATCGGAAATTCGCAACCTGGTCGAAACACCGGATTGGGTGAGGGGATTATCGGCCACGGAACTCGTGCTCGCCCCAGCCGCTTGCTATCCGGTTTATCCGATGGCTGCGGCCCGAGGTTCTTTGCCGAACGACGGTCTCCTGTTTGACGTTGCGTGCTATTGCTTTCGGCGGGAGGCGACACACGAGCTTGACCGGTTGCAGGCTTTTCGGATGCGTGAGTACGTATGCATGGGAACAGCCGATCAGGTATTAGATTTCCGCGATAGATGGATATCACGTGCAAAATCCATGGCAAGGCTGCTATGTCTGCTGTATGAGATCGCGCCGGCGAGTGACCCATTTTTCGGCAGGGTGGGCAGGATAGCCGCTCTTAGTCAGCTCGAGCAGTGTCTTAAGTTTGAGTTGCTGATTCCGGTAGAATCCGACGAACAGCCGACCGCCTGTATGAGCTTCAACTATCATCGCGATCATTTCGGAACAACTTGGGGTTTGCATACGGCCGCCGGAGCAGCAGCCCATACCGCCTGTGTGGCGTTTGGCATGGATCGTCTCGCCATGGCGCTCTTTGCCACCCATGGAATTCAAGTACGAAATTGGCCGGCGGTCGTTCGCGACACATTAGCTGAGGGTTCAATCTTCTCATCCTGTTAAGGTACATAGCAATGACGCGGCAGTGGCTGTGTTGTTTGATGCTGTGAAGTGGTCGCTTCTTCAACTCGCTTCCCTCAATGTGAGAGAAAACCAACGAATTTCTGCCAACTGATCTCTTTGACTAGAAGTTGACCGGTGAGATTGAAGGCCATTAGCACGCGCGGCCCGCACAGCGGGTCTCATCAACAACGACGTCCCAGGTTTCAGGAGAACTAGCGTATAAATGCCAGGGTCGTCCTCTAGGTCGGGAGCAGGATCGCACATTTTGCCCGGTCGCGAGCTAGTTGAACTCACAGTTAGCGATTGCATCGCCGGCGACGGCCTTCGATTTGCGGATTCTCGACCTGCGGCTGCTGGCCAGAACCTTCAAGGCAAACCGCTAAGCGGAGCTGCTGAAGTCAGTCGGAGCTCACGGACCTACTCAAGACAGCTGGCGCGGCAGTCATCGTGACTAACCATAGGGCATCGATTACTAGCCTATAACGGCGAAGCGCGCAATTGATCATAAGGTACGCGAAACGCAATTGCTCCATATATAGGATTAGTCAACAGGCTGCTCAAAGCGTGAGGCCGAAGAGGAGTATACACGTATGCAAAAAGCACTTGTCACCGGCGCCGGCGGCTTTATCGGTACGCACTTAGTGACTCTTCTTAAACGGGAAGGGTGGTGGGTCCGTGGCGTCGATGTCAAACCGCCGGAGTTTGCTCCGAGTTTGGCGGATGAATTTTTGCTCCTCGACCTACGCTCCCCAGAAAGTTGTTTCCGAGCGACTGAAGGCATGGACGAGGTATATGCGCTTGCCGCAGATATGGGCGGCATGGGTTTCATTTCAGCCAATCATGCGACGATCCTGCGCAATAACTCGCTAATCAGCATGCATACGCTAGACGCGGCCAGAGTCAACGGCACTAAACGCTATCTGTATGCATCATCTGCGTGCGTATATCCTGAGTATCGCCAGACTACTACAAGTGTCGCAGGCCTCAGGGAGGAGGACGCTTACCCCGCTCAGCCACAGGATGCTTATGGCTGGGAGAAGCTGATTACCGAACGACTTTGCGCTCACTATCGTGATGAGTTCGGGTTGGGTGTCCGGGTCGTTCGTTTTCATAATATCTTCGGGCCTCTCGGCATATGGCAAGGAGGACGCGAAAAGGCGCCGGCGGCGCTGTGTCGTAAGGTCGCTGCCGCTAAGTTGAGTGGCAATCACGAGATCGAGATATGGGGCGACGGAGAACAGACCCGATCTTTCTGCTACGTCGACGACTGTGTGATGGGAATCTGGAAGTTAATGCGTTCGGGTTACGCGGAGCCCCTTAACCTCGGACAGGACCGAATGGTCAGTATCAACGAACTGGCCAATATGATTGCCTCCATTGCGGGAATTGCTGTTTCCCTCAAACATGTGCCCGGACCGCAGGGCGTACGTGGACGCAATTCGGACAACACGCGCTTGCGCGAGGTGCTCAGTTGGCAGCCTGAGATCACCCTGGAAGAGGGGTTAGCCCGCACGTATTGTTGGATCGAGCACCAGGTGGGTGTTTGGAACGAGAACCGGGGCGCAACCGCTAGTACAGCCGGCTTCCAAGGGCCCTGACCTTCCTATCTGGCGAGGCTCCTAGTTGGTATCCGGGAAAAGCTGCAACCAACTGTTGAAGGGCGAGGATCCGAGGTTTTCTTCGCGGCGGTGCTGGCGCAATCGCGAGAACAGGGCCTGCTCTCCGACGAGCACTTCGCATCCCCGGCGGCGCATGGATTTAGGCGTGTGCAGGACAGAACAGTGTCAGCTACAAATATGCCAAATCGGCCAAGACCCCGCTGAAGGTTTAGATTCGCTTAACGTGTTTTTCCTGTCAAAGCTGTTGCCGATGCTTTTATATCCGGTCGGCATGGCGTCGCTGTTTGTCGCGGTTGCCATTGCCATCGCCCTCAGGCGACCGTCCGGTGCCAGACATTGCAGCATTATCGCACTAGCGATCATTTTTCTGGGAGGCAATCGCTGGGTGAACTTTGCGTTAGTAAGATCCTTAGAGGAGCATCACGTTCCCTCTGATCCCCCGCCTCGCGCTGATGCTATCGTCGTTCTAGGAGGGGCGACGCAAGCGGCATTTCCGCCTCGGCCAAACGTCCATGTTAACAATGGAGACCGGTTGGTGTACGCAGCGATGCTTTATCGAGCACACAAGGCGCCGTTTGTGATCGTGAGCGGCGGCACGGCGCCGTGGCGAAAAGCTGACCCTGCAGAGTGCGAGGGTATGTCTGAGCTGATTCAGCTGATGGGTGTGCCCGCGTCGGCAATTCTTCAAGAAGCGGCTTCTGCCAATACCTACCAGGAGGCGACCCGTACCAGAAAACTGATGGAGGCTCACCATCTCCACAAGATTCTGCTAGTAACATCAGCAATGCATATGTCGCGCGCCTTTCGCACTTTCAGGCACCAAGGAATCGACGCGGTTGCTTCGCCAACCGACTTCTTAGTAACCAGCCACGACGTTGAGGCATCCTGTGCCACTTTTCAAGAATTCATCCTCAGCCTCATGCCTGATGCAGATATTCTGCTTTCAACCACCACCGCACTGAAAGAATATATCGGTCTAGCATACTACCGGGCCCACAACTGGTTATAGTGGCGCAAAGTCTGTGCAAGCACCCTGCCTGCAGCAACTCAACCGGTTCTCACCGTATCCACCCCAGCAACTCCTGCAACCGCTCAGGTAGATGCGTCATCGCCGGTACCGCATCTGGACCAAAGTTTCGAAGGGAGGAACACGCCTTTTAGTTCGAAAAGTTTGAAAAAGTGATGTTGCAGAATCCCTACATCTGATGGCTCATACCGAGCTGATCCACGATGGCAAATTAGTGGTCTAAGCCGCTGTCGGCTTTGTGGCGGAGCCATGGCGAGCGATGGCAGCTGGGGATTGAAGCTTCCCGCAATAGCCTCAGAACCCCCGGATGCAAAAGTGATCGCTCCGGAAAGCAGGGAAAGCATGAAGGCGGGCGAGTCGCTCCGGTCCAGATTTTCGGCTGCACACTATGAAGGGACGACGAAGACTCCCATTCACCCGGGCCAAGCACACGAGGACCAAAACGAAACATTTACGGACTTGAGCAGCAGCGCCGACTTACCGGAGTCGAAACTGCCCCGTGTGCTCCAGCTTGAGGAAGAGAACGTCGTTAAGAAGGGTCGTGGCAGACCAGGCGCTAGACATTCAAGTACTCAAAGAGGTGTTAAGAAAAAGATTTGTGACGCACGATGAACGATAAGGACATTGTCGATCCGACTGAACGATTGTGAGACTTTGAGGAGCGAGTGTCGTGTGGATTTCTGTTTGATAGAGCTCATGAGTGTTCAATCCAGCCCCTGCGCCCGGGTATCCCGTGGACATTGCCGAGGAATTTATTCGAAGCGGTTCTCGTAGGGAGCCTCGGCCTTCAGTACAAGGTGCAGCTTGGCTAGGAAGAGGCACACCGAAGAGCAGATCCTGAGGTCCTTGCGGCAAGCCGAAGGCGGCACACGACTCGGCGACATCCGCGAGTATGGCGTGAGCGGAGCCACGTTCTACGTGTGGAAAAAGAAGTCCAGCGGCCTGGCGTTGAATCAGATGCGTGCGCTGCGGCAACTGCGCGAGAAAAAAGCCAAGCTCATCGCTTGCCACGAACCCTTTCGCTTGATCGGCACATTCGCAGGAGATAGTGAAAAAGCTGTAAGGCCTCGCCGGGAGGCGCCAGCTGTCGCGGTGGACGCAAGCAGCGTTCGCGATCGGTTTGCAGCGGGTGACGGGGCTGATGGTGCTTAATCGATCTATTATAATACTGTCGCGGCCGGGAGATCCGCAAGACGCGCTGCTTGCACGAATTAGAGAATAAACCGATACGGATGCGTTTCGGCTGTCGGCCGTTGAGGGTACAGCTCCGGCGCGAAACGCTGGAAGGTCAGTACAAAACGCGTTGCGTTTATGGAGAATAGGACTTTAAGCTTATCAGCTCCCGAAGCGAAACATATAGAGCAAGTTGGTGAAAGCGACGGAAATAAAGCACCCATCTTTGTATAAACCGGAACGTACAATGGAAAACGAAATTTCGGGGTCCTTGCACCTGGGCCTTGAAGAAGTCGATATTTGGGTAGCATCATTGAATTGCCTGCCGGAGTTCTCGCGGGTAATGATGAAGACTCTGTCAACTGATGAAGTTGAACGAGAATTTCATTTCGATTCTGATCGGTCTCGTTTCCTGACTGCCCGGGGGATTCTACGCGATATACTATCGCGATATCTGGGCTGTATGGCAGCAGAGATCCGGTTTGCTTACCAGCCCTATGGAAAGCCGCGGCTTGACGATCCTGAATTTACGGGAACAGGTCTGCGTTTTAATCTGTCGCACTCTACTGATACAGCCCTGTACGCAGTCAGTCGAGGGAGAGAAGTGGGGGTAGATGTAGAGTCCATCAGCTCCGAACTGCAATGGGAGCAGTTAGCGAATAGCTTCTTCTCTCACAAGGAAGTGGCGAAGCTACAACAATGGCCAGCTGATAGACGTACCAGTGCTTTTTTCTCTTGCTGGACGTTGAAGGAGGCCTACGTGAAAGCGCGCGGCGAAGGACTGCTAATACCGCTCCATAGCTTCGAGGTAGCTGCAGGCCCTGGGGATGAACCCGTATTAGTATTCGCGACTAATAGAAACGAGCTTGATAGATGGGCTTTTTGGAAAGTTCCGCTAGGCGAGAGTCTTGCCGGTGCCCTGGCGGTCGAAGGTCGTCCGAGCCGATTGCGGCTTTTTAATTGGCACTCGGCCGAGTCGCAGCGCCCAGAACAACCACGCTCTATATTTCTCGCTGATGCGAGCAAGGGATCCTGAATGTTCGATACAGTATCGGATGAAGGAGGACGTAATTACTTGCGGCAAGCGTCGCTGCTGCCGGTCAACCGCGAGGGTGACTGCGTCGCGTGAAAACAGAGATAAACAATGGACATTTCGGCTAAATCAATCATAATCGAGCGCGCAGCGTCAGCTGATCTCTCTGACCTCGAACCGGTTCCAATCCTACCTGCTCTAGCAGGCACGCCTGCAGCGCGCAGCAAAGTCCTGGCCAGAAGTCGCGACCGCACTTCGTGGATTATGGTTTGGGAATGCACTACCGGACGCTTCATCTGGGATTACGGCGTGGACGAGACGGTTGTGGTCGTTTCCGGGGAGGTCTTTATTACCACTGGCCAAGGGAAAGAAAAGCGACTTGGGCAGGGCGATCTGGCATTCTTCCCCGCCGGCAGTTCTTGTGAGTGGCGTGTCAATGATCGCATCAAAAAGGTTGCAATTCTCCGACAGGACCTCCCGCCCCTTTTGGGTATTGGCGTGCGAGTCTGGCACAAGCTCCTAGCGATTGCGGGGTTAAGGGGTCGATCATCCTTGATACCGTCGGTTCGTCTCTGATCCGGCTCGAATGAAATTTTTTGAGGCAGCTACATGAGCCAACGAAACGCGAGATTTTCCCCCGGCGACCTGGTGGAACTGAAGACGCCTGACGAAATCGCCTCGACGCTCGACGCCGACGGAGCATTGGATCACCTGCCATTTATGCCTGAGATGCTTGAATTTTGTGGCCGAAGATTTAGGGTCTCCAAGCGAGCATTGACGATATGTTTCTCGGGACCCGGCACAACACGCGGGTTCCGGGGCGATGACGTCGTCACTCTCGACGACGTTCGCTGTTCCGGGGCGGCCCATGATGGTTGTCAGAAAGCCTGCACGATTTTCTGGCGTGAGGCTTGGCTCCGAAAAGTGGAAGACACCGAACTCCAATCACAGGTCGATCCAGGAGGCTTGGATCGGCTACGATGCCGCCTCAAAGTCTGGAACCGCCCGAATATCTATTATTGTCAGGCCAGTGAATTGTCAAAAGCAACCAATTTCCTCTCGCGCTGGCAAAGGTTGGGAAGATACTTGAGCGGACTCCGTGCGGGAAACTTCAGCGCTCTTCAAATGGCACAGAGCTTGGCAACATGGTTGTTTTGGAGAGTCCGCCGAATGTTTCTCGGCGTGTATCCGCGTGGGAGCGGTAAATTCACTGTGGGGCAAGCACTGAATCTCCAGCCTGGAGAATGGGTCGAAGTGAAATCGATACAGAGCATAATTGAGACTTTGAGCGAGCGCGGGGAAAACCGTGGGCTCTCGTTCTCTCCCCACATGCGCCTCTGGTGTGGCCGGCGGTGTCGGGTGAATGGGCGGATCGACAAGATAATCGTGGACGGGACGGGACAGATGAGGCAGCTTCGCAATACGGTGCGTCTCGAAGGCTCAACCTGCGGATGCTCCTACTTGGGTCTTGGCACGGGCGGGTGCTCGCGCAGTGAAGTCACCTATTGGCGGGAGATTTGGCTTGACCGAGCCGATGGACATATTGACTGACGGTCCCCTTCCACGACCGCACAGGCTGGCTTACATAACGAAGGGCATAGCGTCATGAGTGTGAAATTCGTTACAAAATCGGGCGCCCGATTCGAGGGTTTGATCGGCGGTTGGTCCAGATGAAGGGTTTGGATTACGGTGTGGTAACAGTCGCGGTAAGCGCGGATGGAGTCTTCCAGTTCGCGAGTGCTGCGGTGAACGGCGCGGCGAGTTGTTTTTTCATTGAGCAGTGCGCCGGTCGCGGTAGGGATGTCGGTCACCCCTCCCTGGATGTTGTTCGAGTAAGTGGCATCACCGATCAGCGCGCCGCTTTGACTCCTTCGCTATGTTGTTACTGATGGTTCACCGATTTTGGGTTTGAGCAGGCCGGCCTTGAGTTTTTCTTTGAGCCGGAAGCTTTCACCCTTGATGTTGACCGTGATCGAATGATGGAGCACACGGTCGAGGATGGCGCTGGCGATTACCTGGTCGCCGAACACCTCGCCCCCACGCGCCGAGGCTCTGATTGCTAGTGATGATGATCGAGCCACGTTCATAGCGGCGCGATACGAGTTGAAAGAACAGGTTGGCTCCCTGGCGGTCGATTGGCAGGTAGCCAATCTCGTCAATTATCAGAAGCTGCGGCTGACTGAGTAGTTTCAACCGTTCTTCCAATTTACCCTCGGCCAGTGACTTGCCGAGCGTAGTGATGAGCGCAGTGGCGGTGACAAACAAGGTGCGCACGCCCTGCTCGCAGGCCCTCATACCGAGTCCCACGGCCAAGTGGCTTTCCCAACCCCCGGCGGTCCGAGGAACAGGACGTTATCGCCACTCTGCATATAGCGACCGCCTGCCAGCTCGCGGATCAGCTTGGGGTCGATCGACGGCTGGAACTTGAAGTCGAAGCTTTCAATGGTCTTTTGGAACGGGAAACGCGCCATCGCGATGCGCATCTGATGATGCTTCTGGGTTTTTGCGCCGACCTCGAGCTTCAGCAGATCGTCGAGAAAGTCGGCGTAGGAAATCTCCTTTTTCGTGCCTGTTCCAGGCGCGCGGTAAGTTCGTTTTCAATCTGATAGAGCCGCAGCCGATGGCTGTGCTCAAGCAGGCGTTCGAGTTGAGGAGTGCTCATTGCGCATCACCTCCTTCGCTCTGGCTGATGGCCTCATACAGCGACAGGTCGCGCACCATCACCTCGCCGAGCCGGCTGAAGTTAGCCTAACTTCCACGCTCGATTGAGCGATTTTCGGGTTTTGCGCAAAAACTTCAGTATTTTCAAGGGTGCAGGGCGGAATCCGAAATATAGTGACGAATAAATGGGGCTAACTACTTGACTG
>Ga0073928_10003899_pt1 | contig 22823 bp, 22 predicted proteins | sample PaiPotPPA55metaG_FD_76969 | JGI IMG/M metagenome (GOLD analysis project Ga0073928, IMG submission 76969) | Iron sulfur acid spring bacterial and archeal communities from Banff, Canada, to study Microbial Dark Matter (Phase II) - Paint Pots PPA... ...
GTCTCTGGTCGGCGGCCGACATCGAACGCCTCGCAGAAGCGAAGGCGAAGACTTATCGCAAAGGCCGCGGCCGAAAACCGAAAGCGAAGAAGGGCGCCGAATGAAACCGCTTCCCGAAACGCGATCGGCTAGCCATCAGGACTTCGCGGTGCTCGGTGGGATGTTGCAGGGAGTTTTCTATCGCATCCTTGCCGAAGTGGCGAAGAATGGCCTCGGATTCCCCATCCTGGTCGAACTGACGGACGCAGATGGTGACGTGTTGAAGTACACGATGGCTTACAATTCGGCGACAGATAACGTAGATGTCGCGCCGGATCAGAACGTCGATGCGATTGCGGTGTATCCGGTCACCTGTGTCTTGATGGACATGATGAAAAAATCTGCACGCTTCGCGATCAACGAACCGGAAAAAATTCAGTAGAAAGAGCGCGCCACGCCGGTGCTATGAACACCGACGCGGCGCTAACCGAGTCAACGCACAGGAGGCGTCGAAATGGCTAAGCAAAGTCTATTACAGGCACGTTCCCGCCGGCAGTCTGAAACACGCAGCGAAAAGCCCCTCATCATCACGCAACAGGATCTCGAGGAAGAACGCCGCCTCGAGATTGCCCTCGACCAGAAGCGCCTCTACATCGCCGGCGCGCTCGAAGCTGGCGCGACGGTTGAAAAAGGGGCGCGCGCGGCCCGGCTTGAACGCGAACTGTTCATTGAGTAGTTTTCTCCCGAAACGGCCCGGCTGCTTTTTCACGAGCTGGCGCCGTCCGCCGCAATTTCATTCCCGCTTCGCGGCGCCGATGAGGACCGGCGGGACGAGGAAGAAAAATGAAAACCACACGGAGCAAACCAGCCGCGGCCCGAGAAAAGCGCGTCAGCATCGAGCAGGCGTTCGAGTTCGAACTCCCTGGCAGCATCAATGATCGAGTCTGCAAACAGGTGCGCGCTGTGGCGCTCTTACTCGAAGGATTGAGCGACAGCGGCAGGGAAGTCGATGGCATCACCGCGTGCGGCCTAGCGCTTGTCCTGAAACTTTGTGCGGACGATATGCAGCACCATTTGCGGACACGCGGTCTGGACGAGGCGTGACATGCCGTTCACCGGCACGAATCAGCAACTCATCGACGGTTTTGAACGGTGGACCGCGGGGCGTCTGGCGCGATCGACACGCAAGCACTACCGCCTCGCTCTCCGCCATTTTGTGGCGTTCCTCGGCCGGCAAAGTGCGGCGACGGCCGACCAAAGAACAATCCGCAACTTCCTCGGCGAGCGCAGCGCGCGCAGCGACAGTGCGTTTATGGTCTACCGCTATCGCTCCGTTCTGCGTTCGTTCTATCGGTGGCTGGTGCTTGCCGGCGTCGTTGATCGCTCGCCGGCGCAACACATTCAGGCGCCGAAATACAGGCGCAAACTGCCGCGTTTCCTCAGTGAGTCCGAAGTCGATCGCCTGATTGCCGCCGCCGAAAGCCCCAGAGATCGCGCAATCTGTGAGGTCTTGTACGCTTCCGGGTTGCGCCGAGAGGAGCTTGTAAATCTGTGCATCGAGGACGTGAACCTGTCGAAGGGAACATTCTTCGTCCGACGCGGTAAGGGCGGAAAAGACCGGCTCGCGATGCTCGGGTCAAGGGCGGTCGAGGCGTTGCGAGTCTATCTTCGCGGCCGTCGACAAGGCCCTGTTTTCGTCGGCATTCGTGGCGCCATGAATGCGTCCGCGATTTCCCATGCAGTCACGGATGCGGCTCGGAACGCTGGCCTGACAGACGTGACCGCTCACACTCTGCGTCACACGTTCGCGACACACCTGCTCAGCCGCGGCGCTGACATTCGGTACATCCAAGAGTTGCTCGGTCACTCGAGTATTTCGACGACGCAGATCTATACGCAAGTTGCGATCACGGATTTGACGAACACCTATACCAAATGCCATCCGCACGGAGGAGAAAATGTCGGACAAAAAACCAGTTAGCAACGTCAGGATAGAAGTCTCGGCGTCGACGCGCGCAAATCCGCCAGATCCGGTCGAGTTCGTGAAGGCGCTCGTCGAGCAGCACATCGCTGAGCTCGTCACTCGCCGCGACGACTTTCGCTTCCGGCCATTCTTCGACGAGAAGCGCGTTTCGCAAGAAATCAAGCGCTTGCAAACCATTCCCCAAGCGCTGGCGTGGAGCCGCGTGTTTCGAGACCACGGCTGCTGGCGCTGCGGCAAGCGTAATGTCCCCTACGGGGCGATTGGGCACTGTCAGGACTGCTACAAACTCGGGTTGGCATGGAAGAAAAAGGCCGTTCGCGACCTGAGCACGAACGAACCGGAGATTGAGATCGAAGAGTTGCTCGCAGCCTGTGATCCCGGAAAACTCGCGCGCGCTGCGCTCGCCGGCAGCGTTGAAAGCGCGCAGTTGTCCGAGTACACCGAGCCGGCCAATATCGAGCCCGAGCGTCACAGCGCCTGGTGCGTGATCTGTGCGCACCCGAAGCGCGAAGAGATCGAGCAGGACTACCTCGACGCTGGCACGAAATACGGAGCGATTAGGGCGATCGTTCGGAAGTACGAGTTGAAAGGAACGGCCGGACTCTACAAACACGCGCACGCTCTCGGCCTCAACGGGAAGCGTGCCGAGAAAGAAGGCACACGATGAGAGCAGCTCTGTACGCACGGGTCAGCACGACGGGACAAGGCCAGTCGCCGGAGATGCAGCTCCGCGAGCTGCGCGAATACTGTGAGCGCCGCGGGTTGCAGATTGCTGGCGAGTACGTCGATGTCGGAGTGAGCGGAAGCAAAGACCGCAGGCCACAGCTCGATCGCCTGGTGGCTGATTGCCGGCGCCGCCTGGTCGATGCCGTCGTCGTCTACCGCTACGATCGGTTCGCGCGCTCGCTGCGCCAGTTAGTGAACGCGCTCGAAGAGTTCCGATCGCTCGGGATCGAGTTTATCTCGCTCCACGAGGGCGTGGACACTTCGACTCCGAACGGCCGGCTGGTCTTCGGGATCTTTGCCAGCATCGCGGAGTTCGAGCGGGAGTTGATTCGAGACCGCGTGCGGTCCGGGATCGCCGCGGCGAGAGCTCGCGGGAAGCACATCGGTCGCCCGCGGGTCTTCGTCGATCGCCGGCAGGTTACGACGCTGCGAGCAGGCGGCGCGTCCTGGGCGACGATCGCAGAGCGGCTGAACGTCGGCGAGGGAACGGTCCGCCGGGCATCCGCCAAAAACCCCTCGCGCGCGGTGTCCGTAAGTCGTTACGAGAGCGCCGCGGATTGACCCAGTTTCGGTCCGCCAAAACCACTTGGTTTTGGCAGGCAAAATCATTCGCGACAGCATTCGCGACACCCACCCAAATCATTCGCGACAGGCCGTCCCAAACCGTCGTCTCGGCCTTCTCGTGTGATCGGTCCGCGACTCACAGCATGTCAGAGCCGCTTTGACAGAGTCGCACGTCAGTAAGCGACTTCTGTCAGCTATGACTGTGATTTGCGGAACGCCACTATGGTTTATATAGGGGTGGCGTTCCGCGTTCCGCGCCCTTTTCGGAACGCCAGTGGGTGGCATTCCGGTCGCGTTCCGCGTTCCGCGAATCGTACTACGGTCGTAAGAGCGACCGGCGAGCCGCCTTTTGTGTCACTGATGACACACATTTTGCGGCAAAACGGATTCGCGACACTGTCGCGAATGTCGCGAATCGTGGGGGAAATCATTCGCGACAGCGGCCTGTTTTTGGAGTAGGCCGTTTCGGCCGAGCATAGCGAAGAGTGCTCGTGCTTCAGACCGCGCGGCCGGGGAACTTGCCATGCCGAATCCGGAGGCGTCACGGCGTGAAGAATTGAGCCAGTCACGCGCTGCTGTCAAGTCGAGGCGGGGAATTATTTTTCAGTTGATCAGCGGAGATGGCTCGGGCGTAGAGGTTGGAACGGGCGGCTTTTCGCCGGCCGGTTGCTTCGCCGCCTGCTCGAGCTCGTACAGCTCTTTGTAGTAATTCCAGATCCCGCCGGGCTCACTGCCTCGGAGGTGATGCAGGGCAAGCGTCGTCGAATCGACCTGGTCGTCGTGAACGCCGGCGGGGAAGCTCGAAAGCTCGTCGAGGTAGTCAGCGAGCCACGGCGCGCGTTCCGGAAGGAAGACTTTGCCAGCCTCGACGAGCGGCGTAACTGCTTGCGCGCGCGTAACTTTGTCGCTGTCGACTTTCACCGGCAGCACGGGCAGCGTCGTCATGCGGCGAAACTCCTGGATCAGCGATTGCCCGCTGGCCTTGTCCTCGACGATGATCGCGTTCGGGGTGTGGCGCGCGGCGAGAATTTGAAGCTGGCGCTTGAGATCTGGAAACTCGACGCGGCCTTTCCAGACGTCGAGCAGGTAATAGCCGTTTTCCGCGCGTCCCCAGGTTGATCCGACGCTGTAGTCGTTCTCGGATCCCGTCTTAAAGGCCGTGTCCCACGATTGCAGGACGAAGCTGAAGGCCGGAGCGTCTTTGTAGCTACGCCACCATTCCCGCTTGAATACAGCGCCCTCTGCGGCCACAGGACGCTGCTGGTAGAGCGATTGCCACACGGCGCCGCCTACGGCCCGCTGGATCGTCTCCAGCGCGTCGAGCGAATATCGTGACGGCCAGAGCGCTTCGCCGGCCTTGCGGAAAGGTTCGTCGACCTCAGCGAGTGCCGGCATGTTGATGACTTGCCAGCGCTCTTCGAAGTGCTCGCGCAAAAGCCAGCCGGCCAAGTCGTCCATGTGCCAGCGGGTTTGGATAATCACGATCGCGGCGTTGGGCTGCAGGCGGGTGTAGGCGACGTTTGCGTACCAGCTCTGCAGCTCGCGCCGGACGGCATCACTGCGTGCTTCGGCCTGGTCCTTCAGCGGGTCGTCGATCAGGAGGATGTGCGCGCCGCGGCCGGTGATTGCAGCGCCACGGCCGACAGCGAAATAGCTCCCGCCCGACGTCGTGTTGAATCGGTGCATCGAGCCTGAATCGCCGGAGAGCTGACACTCCGGAAAGATCGCCTTTTGCTGCGCATCTGCCACCATGTCGCGAACGGCACGGCCGAAGTCGTCGGCGAGCTCCTGGCCGTAGCTCGCCGAGATCACGAAGCTGTCCGGATGCTTGCCGAGATACCAGGCGGGGAAACGTTGCGAAGTAACGAAACTCTTGCCGTGGCGGGGCGGCATGAAGACCATCAGCCGCTTGATCTCTCCGCGCTCGACCGCCTCGAGTTTCTCGATCAGCACCTGGAGGTGCGGAGCAAGCTCGAATCCAGGGAAGGACAGAATGCAGTAGGCTGCGAGGGAATTGCGCGCAGCGACGGCGAGCAGATCGCTTGTAGCCGCTGTCTGTGAGCTCATGCCGTCAGCACCTTTCGTCGCTCTTTTTCGAGGTAGGCCATCATTGCGCGCCTCGCCGTGTTCTCGTCGACGTTGAGATTCAAAACGTTCACAGCCGCGGGCTTGTTGATCTGGCCGGCGATTTCCGCTCGCAGCGAAATCAGCCGCGTTATCTCGCGACGCGCCATGATCGCAGCGCGGATGTCGTTGGCCTTTTCCGCCGCGGCTTGCAGCCTCACAAACTCCGCTTCGTTCTCCTCGATGCGCTGAAGCAGGTCGTCGGCATGCAGAAGGGCCGCGCGATCGCGGCGTGCCTCGACATCTCCGGGCTCATCTTCCAGCTTGACGCCCTTCGCGATGATTTGCGGAAGGTGTTTCGCGTGACGGTTGATCGAGTGATGCGAGAGCTCGTAGATGCGGCTGAGCGCGCGCGCCGACTTGCCGGCTACGATAGCCTGGTCGATCGCGTCGCGCTCTGCGTGTTTGCAAATCGTGCAGAACATTTTCCAGCTTCCGCCCAATTCCTCGCGCCGAGCTGCGATGCCCAGGGGAAGAGTGCCCGAGCATCGCAGCGTGCGGTCGACCGCGGCGCGCTAACAGATCGCCGCGCTGGCGTGACCGGGGGGAGAGGGCCCCGGCCGCGCGAACCTTAGTTCACTCGCTCGCGTTTTTCGGCGGGCGGCTTCGCAGGAACAATCGGTGGAAAATTCGGGAGGTGCCCCTTAGCAATTTCCCACTGCTGGTTTTGCGGTTGCGTGGCGAGCTCGGCTTGCGCCAGTATGAACCTGGTCAAAAGCGTGCCCTGCTCGCTGTCGCTGAGCCTCGGGTCGGTGCTGATCTCAAAAACAGTTGTGCATTGCTCGAATCGCTTGAGGCAACCGGCGCGCCAGATCGCGGTTAGGTCGTTGTGCAGTCGCTGCAACTTCTCGCCGTAAGCCGCAACGACTTTCGCATGCTCTTCGCGCTGGCGAGCTTCGAAGATTTGGGCGCGCGCAGGCGCGATCGAAGCCATCTGCGCATCGGCTTGGGTTATTTTGATCTGCAATCCCTGGACCTCGCGGTCGATCTCGATCTTCTGCTTGTCGATCGCGTCGAGCTGCGCGGTCGCACGCTTGTCACCGTCCGCCACAGCCACAACCAAACCCTGCCGCTGGCCTTCGAGTGAGCCAAGGCGACCCTGCGCTCGCTGGATCTCGTTGGTGAATCGAGCGCGATCGGTGCTCAGCTTTTCGTATTCCGCAAGTACGTCGATCACTTCAGTTGGCATGTGCTCTCCTGTTTTTCTATTTGAAAGTCTTACTTCCCTAGCGTCGCTGAGCCTCCATGAACCGCGCCACCGCTTCTCGTTCTAGGCCGACGTGGCCTTTCGCTTCTTTGAACTCTCGTCTGTAACGTTCCCAGAGGCTCATAAAGTCCGGATCTGATGAGGCACTCTTCGTCAGTCAACCGTCGCTGTAAATCTTCCGAAGCTCCGCGTTGCATTCTCTGTTGACGCGATCCCGAATCGCTTCCGCATCACTGACGATCTGTGCGTTGCTCTTGCCGGCGAACTTCAGCGCGCCGACCGGAACGTTTCTGATGCCGTCACGCACGTACACCGCGCGGCCGGCCAGGAGTTTCCAGCACTTGCGCGCCAGGTTCTCGCCGCGCTTGACGTGGCTGAGCTCGTCGATGTGTTGATGACCGCGATCGCGGTGCATCTTGATCGCCGTCTCGACGGTTTCCATGTTGTCATCGGGCAGCAGCGGATAGACCACGGGGGGCCGAAAATTCGCGTCTGGGTTTTGGCTGACCGTGCGGTCTGGGCCCCCATTGCCCGTCATCCCGGCCGCTCGGTTTCGCCTGTACTGCTGGGCTGCCCAAGATCCGTCGCCGACAACTCCGCCGGGAATCGCCGTTGAGGAAGCGTCGTTTCCCGCGTATTCTTCGCCCTGGCAAATCTCGCGGGAGTCCTCGATCGCCAGCTCGAGGATCTTCGACACAAAGCCGTCATTCATGGCGCTGTTCGCGATCTGGCCGGCGGCGTCCTGCAGTAGACCCTCGGCGATCCGGTCTTTCGAGAATCCGTCGCGCAGCATTCTGGCTTTGTGCTGATCGTTTTCGTCCTGGAGTTTGTAGCCGTGCGCGAGCGCTTCGGCCATCAGTCGTTGCATGGCCGAAGCCCAACCCGAGTGGTCCATCGGCGACGCGCTGGTCTGCGCCGGATTTGGCGTGGGCGATGAGCCGTGAAGGTCCGGGCGGACCACAGCATCTTCCCTTTGCTGTTTCAGTTCGTCCGCGAAGCTTTTGACGAGATCCTGCTTCGTCCTCTCGTAGTCCTCGCGGCTCGTGTCACCTACGATGATTGTCGGTCCTGTCCACATTGTTAAATCTCCTTTTTCGGGCTATCGGGTCACGCCCTCAGTCAGCCCTTTCTTAATTTCGTTGATGATCTGCTCGCGAAACTCCGCCAAGCTCGATCGCATGAAGCTGCGCTCCGGCAGGTCGAATGCGGCCGCGTGCATAGCGAAGACGTCTCCGCCACTGGCGTTCAGCCAGTGAAGGGCATGTTTCTTGATTGGCACGCGTTCAGGGATGTGCGCGCCGTACTCATGTGCGCGGCCGTAGACCGATGCCGTGGAATCGACTGAGACTTTTCCAGTCAGGATGTATCGATCCAGGGATTGATAAATGCTCGGCTGCGTCGCGTTGGCGAGGTTTCCGGTGCGCGCGTGGAGAACTTGGCCAGAGAGCTTTTGCGTGACGATGTATTCGCGGAGGTTGCCGATTGCGATGTAGAGGTGCTCGGCGAGGCGCGCGCGAAACCGGTCCTCGATCTTCTGGAATCCGGCGCCCACCTGGTCAGCGGTTCGCTTCCAGTTCAAAGTGATCATCGTTCGAAATCCTCCGTCACTTCTTCGTGTAGCCAGCTCTTCGCAGGTGCAGCGTGAGTTCCTTCTTGATCTTGCCCATCACCGCGGTGTTCTCGAACGATTGCGCGTCGATCGCATGAATGTGGAAATGCACATGGTCGCCGCCTCCAAGACTTCCGCCCTGAATCGCGCCTTGCAGTCCCTTCGAGATGTCGGCCGGCAGAACCATTTCCTGCGAGTGCAGGATCGCGAGATCGTCGCGCGGCATGATTCCGCCCTCGGCGAAGGACGCGATTGCCGCATAACTCATGACCTGCGCGAGCGCCGCTTCTGCCATTGGCGGTGCGATGAACGGTCCGACAACAGGGATCGCGGAGACGGACGCGTACACGTTCGCGGCCGCGAGGCCCGCATCTGAAACGGCAAGCGTTACGTTCGAAACCTGCTGCTTGCCGGCTCCGGCCGCGCTGAGAATCTCCGACGCGATCCAAGCCTCGGCTTGCTGTAATAGCCATTCGGTCCAGAACTCCGCCTGCTGGATCAGGATGTCACCAAACATGTGCCGCACGGCGTAGCCGAACGTTTCAGTGCCGCGCATCCAGCTCGCGAGCGCGTTGCCCATCCCGGAGTTGAAACTGTTCAGCGTCGAGAGCGCGTCCTGGCTGAAGGCTTGCTGGAAGGTCTGGTGCGTGGCGGCGATTTCCCTAACCACGTTTTTTAGGCTCTCCGAAAACTTCAGTTCTTTGTCTGTGGTCTCGTCGATGAGCGCGTTGTACTTCGCGGTGGACGCGCTGAGCTGCTCCATCAGGGCTTGCTGGCGTTTCCTTGAAGCCTCATAGGCGGAATCGTCGGTGGGACTCAAGTCTTCGCGCTTGCCGCCCGCGAGCAACGACGCCTGAAACTTCGCTTCGTCCTCGATCCGTTTGTTGAGAACGTCTTCCGCTTCCTGGCCCTCTTGACGGTAAATCTCCTTGACGGCTGCGAGCTCTTGCTGCTTCGAGATAACGCGCTCGCTGAGTTCTTCCTTGATTTTCGCGAGGGCCACCTCTGCTCTTTTTTCGTAGTTGGAGACTTCGTGCTCGGCCGCCTTGTTCGCCATCTCGTACGCATCGGCGGAATCGCGCAGGGCCACTTCGTGCATTTTGGTTTTCTGGGCAGCCACAAGCTGGAGATCCCGCAACTCGGCCAGAGCCTGTTCTTTCGATCGACGCACTTCCTCTTCGTGGTCCTGCTTTTTTGCGGCCGTCACGCGCCGCATTTCCTCCAGCTCTTCGCTGGCCTGGCGTCGGCTGTATTCGGCGTCGTCGCGATTGTCCTCCTTTATTTTCCTCGCGAGCTCTGCGGCATCCTCAAGCGGTCCGATGTCGGGTTTCTTTTCGCCGAATAATTGCAGGTGCCCAATGGATTTGACCGCTGACGAGTACGTGATGATCGCGTTGTCGAGCTGCGAGAGCACGTCGTTTTGGCCCTGGAATTGACCTTTCAGCTGCGTCGCCTTCTCAATTCCCGATTCCGCGATATCGGCCATGTTTTGCAGGGTTCTCGCGTACTCGTCGGTTCCGGGCGTGAGTTGCGCTAGCTTCGCGCGTTGCTCGTCGAACTTCGCATTGATCGCACCAAGCTTCTCGGCGGCTGTTACGTCAGCGCCTCCGAGGGCCCACGGGAACGTTACCTTGACGGCAAACTCCTTGACGTCGGTCCACCATCCGGCGTCGACGAGTGCGGCGCCCTTCGACATGAGCTCCGATAATTTCTCGCTTGCCTGATTCGTCTTTTCGGCAATTTCCAGAACGGCTTCGGCCAAACGGTTGCTGCTCGGATGCCCTTCCAGCTTTTCGATTTGATCGTCGAGTTTCAGGTTTTCGAGTTCGAGGGAGTGCTCAAGGTCGAGAGCGTGAATCGAGAGGTTGATGTCTTCCAGCGCGAGCTTGCGAGCCTCCTCCTGGGCTTTCACCAGCTTCTCGATCAGGCTTCCAACAACGCTGGCAAGTGCTACGGCCGCAAAGACTGGAAACGCCGCTGCGAGGATCGGGCCGAGAGCTCCGGATGCAGCACCGACCCGCGCGAGGGCCGAGCCCATCATGCCCATGCCCAGTTCCGCGGCAGCGATCCTGCCGGTGGCCATCGCCATCGCGCGATCGAGGCCGGACATGGACGCCGTCGCCTTTTTAACCTGTCCATCAGTTTGCGCGAACGTCTCGTTCAGCGCCGACATCATCGACTGCACGTTGGCCGCATTCGGCGTGGTCTTCGCTAGCTCGGCGTTGAGCATCTGAAGCGCGAGCCGTACCGGTTCAGGTGCGTTCTCGACCGAGCCGAAAGCGGTTTTGATTCGGGCGGCCATCTGGTCGACGGCCGCAGATACTTCCGCTGTTCCGCTGGCGAGCGGCGCGGTGTCGATCAGGACTGCTACGCTAAGCTGTTCGTCGGCCATGCCGAATCCTCCGCGAGAATTTGGGAGCAGAATGGGAGCAAAACTGCGGTCGGATGAGCGCCAAACGAGAGATGTACGGTGAGTAAGGACAGTCGAATCAACAGGGATTTTGCGGATTTCTGGAGCGGGCGATGGGAATCGAACCCACGTCCGAAGCTTGGGAAGCTTCTATACTGCCATTGTACGACGCCCGCTCTTGTAACTATTATTTTAGCTGGCCTCTGTTCTTCGTGCAATACGCTCGATACCAAAAATTGGCGGGGAATGTGTCAGGTTGCTGCTGCGCTAGCGATTATTCGTTCAAATCCTGCGCCATGCTAGCGGCGCCATTGGTTGCCAACTCACTCGCCGGCAACGGAGACGCGCGATGAGGTGCGCGGTTCTGGAAGGAGGCGTTTATGTGCGGCACGTTCAACGGATCCCGAGGTCAAGTTTTGCGAAGATCGAACGGCGCTTCACGTCCGAGTCTCGTGTTAGAGTTGGCTCGCTCGAAACGACTTAGAGGTTGCTCGGAGCGATCCACGCGTGCGTTTCGGCGTTGGGAGGGGAAGTGGCGTATCGCGATTTGCGGGATTTTGTGCGCAAGCTGGAGAAGAGCGGCGAGCTGAAGCGAATCTCCGCCGAGGTAGATCCGGTGCTGGAGATAACGGAGATTACCGATCGCGCCGTGAAAGCCGGCGGGCCTGCGCTGCTATTCGAACGGCCGAAAGGGTCACGCATCCCGGCGATCACGAACCTGGTTGGCAGCGAGCGGCGCATGAATCTCGCGTTGGAAGTGGACTCGCTTGAGGAAGTGGCGGATCGTGTCCACTCGTTCCTCGACATGCAGTCGCCTCAGGGACTGCTCGAGAAGGTGAAGATGCTGCCGAAACTCGCGGAACTCGGGTCGTTTTTTCCGAAGAGTGTGCGCAGCGGCGATTGCCAGGAAGTGGTCGAGACCGAAGGATTCTCGCTGCTCGATTTTCCGATATTGCAATGCTGGCCGCAGGACGGCGGCCGCTACATCACTTGGCCGATGGTAATCACCAAGAATCCGGAAACGGGCAAGCGCAACGTGGGCTGCTATCGCATGCAAGTGTTCGACGAGCGCACGACGGGCATGCACTGGCAAACGCAAAAGCACGGCGCGGAACATTTTCGCACCGCGCGGTCGAAGAATCCCAAGGGCACGCTGGAGGTGGCCGTCGCGATCGGCGCCGACCCAGCTGCATGCCTTGCGGGCATTCTTCCCGTGCCGCCGGACTTGGACGAGTTTCTGTTCTCGGGATTTCTGAGGCGAGATCCAGTGGAACTCGTGACTTGCAAGACGGTGGACCTGGAAGTTCCAGCAAACGCGGAAATCGTGCTTGAAGGATACGTCGAGCTGGGAGAGCTTCGCACGGAAGGGCCGTTCGGCGATCACACGGGTTTCTACTCTCTCGAGGGGCAATATCCCGTCTTCCACGTCCAGTGCATCACGCACCGCAAAGAGCCGTTGTACCTCACGACGATCGTCGGGCCGCCGCCCCAGGAGGACTACTTCATCGGCCACGCCATCGAGCGAATTTTTCTGCCGGTGATGAAAATGCAGCACGCGGAAATCGTGGATGTGGCCATGCCCGCCGAAGGCATTTTCCAGAACTTGATGATTGTGGCGATTAAGAAAAGCTATCCGGGGCAGGCGCGGAAAATCATGAACGCGATATGGTCGCTCGGGCAGGCTATGTTCACGAAGGTGGTGGTGGTGGTGGATCACGACGTTGACGTGCAAAACGCAAGCGAAGTGGTTTGGAAGGCGTTGTGCGCGATTGATCCGGAGCGCGACGTTCAATTCGTTCTCGGGCCGGTGGACACGCTGGACCACGCGGCGCGGCTGCAGGATTTCGGCTCGAAGATGGGAATCGACGCTACGCGGAAGTGGCCGGAAGAGGGCTACGCGGGGCGCTGGCCGGACGAAATCAAGATGGACGAAGCGACGAAAAGACGAGTCGATACGTTCTGGCACCATCTGAAGATCGAAACTTCCAAGAAGAAATGAGCGCGTGCAGGGTCACGGGAGGCGCGATGAGAAGAAACCTGTGTTTGTCGGCGATAGGGGTGCTAGTCCTCTTTTCCGCCTTTGGGAGCGCGATTGCCCAATCGGGCCCGGCGCTGTCTCCCGAAGTGCAACGATACGTCCGCGTGCCCGGGCCGCTGATCGCGCTGACGCATCTCCGCGTGGTGGACGGCACGGGCTCAGCGCCGAAAGAGAATCAGACGGTGATCATTTCGGGGGACAAGGTGCAATCAGTAGGCGACGCGAGCGCAGTTACCGTTCCGGCAGGCGCGCAAGCGCTCGATTTGTCCGGCTACACCGTGATCCCCGGACTCGTCGGAATGCACGAGCACATGTTCTATCCTTCGGGCCGCGTGCCGATTTACAACGAAATGGCGTACAGCTTTCCGAAGCTTTACCTTGCGGCCGGCGTGACGACAGTTCGGACCGGCGGCAGCCTCGAGCCCTACACAGACATAGAGTTGAAGCATCTCATCGACACAGGCCACGCGGCAGGCCCGAAAATGCACATCACCGGGCCCTACCTGGAAGGCGTGGGCGCGTTCACGCCGCAAATGCACATCCTGAAAGACGCAGAAGATGCCCGCAAAACCGTGAACTATTGGGCCGATGAAGGTGCGACGTCGTTCAAGGCGTACATGAACATTACACGGGATGAACTGTCGGCAGCAGTCGACGCCGCGCATAAACGTGGTCTGAAGGTGACGGGGCATCTCTGCTCGATCGGCTTTCGCGAGGCCGCTGCCATCGGCATCGACAATCTCGAGCATGGCCTGTTCGCGGACACTGAATTCGTTCCTGGAAAGATACGGGACGTTTGTCCCGCGCGCGCCGACGGTCTGCACGCGATGGCAGGACTCGACCTGGACGGCGCGCCGGTGCAGGCGATGATCCACGATCTCATCGATCACCATGTGGCAATCACTTCGACGCTGCCCGTATTCGAACCCTACTTGCCGAATCGACCTCCTCTTGACAGGCGTGTGCTGGATGCGATGATTCCCGAGGCTCAGGCAGATTATCTTGCGAATCGAATTCGTACCAACGCAAGTCCAGACAATGCCACAGGAACTGCCGCTTTCAAGAAGGAAATGGACTTCGAACGGATGTTCGTCAAGGCCGGCGGATTTTTGATGGCGGGTGAAGACCCCACCGGGATCGGCGGCACTTTGGCGGGCTTCGGCGATCAACGCGAAGCCGAGCTGCTGGTCGAAGCCGGCTTCACGCCAATCGAAGCCTTGCGAATCTACAGTTACAACGGCGCTCAATTTCTCGGTGAGGCGGACCGCATTGGAACGATCGCCCCTGGGAAAGCGGCCGACCTCGTCGTGATTCACGGTGACCCCTCGCAGAATATCGCCGAGATAGAAAAGGTGGAAATCGTCTTCAAGGACGGAATCGGCTACGATTCCGCCAAGCTGATTGATGCCGTGCGCGGCTCGGTTGGACTCCACTAGACGAAATTTGGGAAGGTGCTGGGCCTGGAGTTCGGAAAGTCGTCTTTTTTCTCAACTCCGTGAAGCCGGGCCGAAGAGCCTTGCAATGCAGTGACAATTTTTGTAACTCCCGTTCTCGGGTCGGCTTTCGCGGCGGATCTCCAGCTTCTTCTCTTCGTTTTCGTTGCACACAGAGTTAAGGCGAAAGCGCTCCGAAGCCCGAATTCATTCACTTTTTCGTCGCTCGCTGATGTCGTCGCGAAGCAACATTGTCCGGACGACCCTGAAGTTTCCTCAACCGGCGAGAGCGGCGAAAGCCTTTGCTACCTGTACTTTTACCTGTACTTTTCGGCTTCCTGTCCTAAAGGACTGGGTTTTACCAACAGCACACACGCGGACAACGTTGCTTGACAGCCTGTGTTGCAGATGTAATAAACGGTGAAAGCGAGCGTACCGGGCGTAGCAGTACTAGCGGACGCTACTCTTGCGCAGTTCTCCTGAATGGGGTTCGGGGGCAAAGCGGAAGCGAAGTTTAAACGGGCATCTTGGGGATTCAGCCGGGTCAGTCTTGCGGTGTGAGCCGTCCTGCGAAACGGGCGGGCGAGGAGTGAGGGGCCGCGATGTTAAATCTGGGGAAAACGAGATCCTTGATCGGCCTCGATATCGGTTCGAGCTCTGTCAAGGCGGTTGAGCTGAAGAAAACGAAGACGGGATATGAACTGGTGAGTTTCGGCCTCGAGCCGCTGGCCCAGGATACGGTAGTGGATGGAGCCATCATGGATGCCCCGTCGGTGGCGGAAAAGATCATCTCGATATTCGACGGGCAAAAGATCAAGGCCAAGGACGTAGCGACATCGGTTTCGGGGCACTCGGTGATCGTGAAGCGAGTGAGCATGCCCCTAATGAGCGAGGAAGAGTTATTCGACCGGGTGCAGGCGGAAGCGAGCCAGCACATCCCGTTCGACATCGCGGACGTCAATCTGAGCCACCAATTGCTGGAAGCCACCGAAAACCAGATGGATGTGCTGCTGGTAGCCGTGAAGAAAGACAAGATTCTGAATCACACGAACGTGTTGGCGCAGGCGGGGAAAACGCCGGTGGTGGTGGATATCGACGCCTTCGCGCTGCAAAACAGTTTCGAGACGAACTACGAGCTGGACCCGTCGCAGGTAGTGGCGTTGCTGAACGTGGGCGCCAGCGTGATGAACATCAACATCGTGCGCGGCTGGACTCCGCTGTTTACGCGCGACGTTTCGGTGGGGGGGAACCAGTACACGGACGCTTTGCAGAAGGAGCTAGACCTGAGCTTCGAGGACGCCGAAAAACTGAAGATGGGCGGGACCCTGGCGGGCGTCAGCGAGGAACAGCGTACGGCGATTCTGCGGTCCGTTTCGGACATTCTGATCCTTGAGATCCAGAAGACGTTCGATTTCTTCCGCGCAACAGCCAGCGGCGAAAACATTCGGCGAATTTATGTAGCGGGCGGGACCGCACGAGTCCCCGGATTGATCGACCTGCTCAAGGAAGAGTTCGCCATGCCGGTGGAGGAGCTATACCCCTTCCGGAAAGTTTCGATTAACCCTGGGCGTCACGACGAGAATTTGCTTCGCGAGCTGGCGCCGCGCCTGGCCATCGCCGTGGGCCTGGCGCTGAGGAGTTTTGACACGCCATGATTCGGATCAACTTACTCGGTCAGACTCGTCCAAAGGCAGCAAAGAAATCGGTGCCTCTGGAGGCGACCGTTCAGGTGATTTTCCTGATAGCCGCCATTGGCCTCGCTGCCGTGGTGCTCGGAATCACGTACTTCCAGCAAAAGCGCCAGCTGGACGAAACGAATGCTCGCATCTCCGCGCTTCGTCAGGAAAAGGCCAGCCTCGAGCAAATCAAAAGCGAAGTGGAGCAGTTCGAGCGCGAGAAAGCGATTCTTCAGCAGCGAATCGACGTGATCGAAACGCTGCAGAGGAACCGCACGGGCGGCCAGGAACTTCTTCAAATGGTCGCGAACACAGTGGTGCGAGTCGACAGCCTGTGGCTGACCACCCTCGAGCGCAAGCAAGACGCGCTCAACATGGAGGGCGAGGCGGGTTCAATCAACGCCGTAGCCAATTTTATTACGCAACTCAAGCGCTCGGGATACTTCGACAAGGTGGAAATTACCGAGGCGAAAGAAGACGACCTCGTGAAGACCACGCAGACATTCAATTTCAAGATGACTGCCGCCATTAACGCGGCTGCCGCGCCAAGCATGAACACGCCTCCGGCGAAGGCTCAGCCGACCGGCGCGTCTCAGGCGCCGCCAGCGGCTACCGACAAGGGGAGGAGCTAAATCATGGGGACTAGCTTCCGAGATTGGCCCTGGCCCCTGCAGGCGGTCTTCTACGTAGCTTTGGCTTTCATCATTGTGGTTGCGGGCTTTTACGTTCCGGGCTCTCCCGTGCGTAACGTTCGGATGGATCTGGAGAGCGCGCAGGCGGACCTGAAGCCCCTGGAGCAAGACGTCGCCCGACTTCGGCTTTACCGGCAGCGCCGCGCTGAATTGCAGTCCGATATGGATGCCCTGCAGAAGCAGCTTGCCACTCTTCAGACGATCGTTCCCGAGGAGAAGCAGGCCGATCAGTTCATCCTGATGGTGCAGCGCGCCGCGCTGGCTTCCGGTGTATCGATTCGGCGTCTCACCTCGAAGCCGATCGCGAGCAAGCAGTATTACTTCGAGATGCCCTTTGATGTCGAGGCCGACGGTCCGTATTACGCGGTGCTGGACTTCTTTGCGCAGCTCGGCCGGCTCTCGAGGATTATCAATGTAGGCGACTTGAAGCTCACGTCCGTTGTCAGCAGCAACGCCAACAGCAGATTTCATATGGCGCCCGGCACGTCTGTGACGGGGACGGTTACGATCACGACGTTCTTTACGAAGGCCGCGGATACGGCAACAACGACGCCGACGAGCGGTCCGGCAAAGCGGTAGGCGGAGACCATGAAACTCGCAAAGAAACTCGCGAACCTGGCTGTGATGGTATTCGCGCTGTCTTTGGCGCCCAGCGTAGGGGCTCAGAGCCAGCCGATGCAGCAACCGGCGCCCAAGAAGGCGGCCAAGGCTCCCAAGCGCGCGCCCAAGACTCCGAAGGCCGCGACCGGCAAACCCGCGGCCAGCGCCGCCGCTCCAGTTCCAGCGCCGGAGGGCGCTCCTTCCTCCGACAAGCCGGAAGCGATCGCCAACAAGCGCGATCCCTTTCTGCCGCTGGTGGCTCTGCAGCAGCAGGCCTCGAGCGGAGAGCATTTGCCGCCCGGCAAGGCTGGCCTGGTGATCGCTTCGGTTCGAGTGGATGGAACCGTGAAGTCTCCTAACGGAATGCTGGCGGTGGTTTCGAATCCGGAGCAGCGCGTGTACTTCGTTCGCGAGGGTGATCGCCTGTACGACGGCGACGTGGAAAAGATCGGTCTCGACGGCGTGACTTTCAGGGAAAATTCAAAAGATGCGTTCGGGAAATCGGTGGAGCGGTTAGTGACCAAGCGAATCTACCCGAGTGCAGGAGAGCAGCAATGAGGATCATGTGGCGGGCGTGGGGGCTGGCCGCAGTGGTGGCGGCAGGCCTGATGTGGACGAATGGAACGCTGTCGGCGAGCGATGCGCCGGTGGTGCATGTGAAGGCAGTGGTGAAGGACGGCGCCGTTCGCCTGGAAGCTCGAGCCAACGGTCCGTTTGAATACACCACGTTTCGCCCCAGCGCGAGCCTCTACGTGCTCGATCTGAGCGGCGTCTCGGCGGCAGATCCCGCGGGAGACCGAGTGGTGGCCTCGGAATTGGTGAAAGGCTATCGCGAAACCTCATACTCGGCCGGCGAAAAGTCGATCGTCCGGCTGGAGGTTCTTCTCAGCCAGGGCCTCGAGCCCCGTCTGGAGCGGACCGATTCCCAGGGACTCACCCTTCTTGTTTCGCGCACGGGAAGCGGCGACACTGGCTCGTCCTCGCCAACTCTGAAGCCGATCGCTGCCAGAACTTCGGACGCGCCGGCTGCGAGCGCGAGCCTTCAAGCCATTCAGCAGGTCACCCTGTCCCAGGACGGAGACAAGACGGAAGTGAACGTTCTCGGTTCCGGACCGCTCAGCTACCACACGAGCCGGTTGCAGAATCCTGACCGCCTGGTCCTGGATTTCCAGTCTTCGCATTTGAAAACCTCGACGCGTCACATTGCCAGCAACCTCGATCCGGTTCGTGAGATTCGCCTGGCGCAATTCACGCCGGAAGTTTCGCGGATGGTGATCGATCTGCGCGGTCCGGCGCGCTACAACATCAGCGCCAAGGGAAATGACGTAAACGTGGCGTTTGCACCTGAGGCGGGGGCCGTGAAGTCGGCGCCTGTCGAGACGCCCGCTAACCTGGTAACGACCAAGAACGAAGCACCGACGCCTGCCGCTGCGGTAAGCGTTGCCGCCCAAGCTCCGATACCTGCGCCGGCAGTTGTCTTTCCGGCAGGCATTACGCAGACTGCTTCCGGGCTTGCCGATCCGGTTCCTTCGAAGCCTGAACAGGAGCAGAGCGCGACGGCGGCCACCCAGCTAGCTACTCAGACCGCGGCGACGGTCAGCGCACCGCCTTCGAATTCTGGCGCTGCGGCACCGGCTCAGGACACTCAGGCGGCTGGCGCTCCGCCAGCGGCCCCAGCAGCACCGCCTATGGCTATGCCGACGCCAAGGCCGGTCGAGGCGCAAGCAACGGCTGCAACATCTTCCAGATACTCGGGCGAGCCTATTTCGGTGAACTTGAAGGACGTGGACTTGCGCGACTTCTTCCGCCTGATTCACGAGATTAGCGGGCTGAACGTCGTGGTAGACCCCGCCGTCAAGGGAACGCTGACGATCGTGCTCGATGATGTGCCGTGGGATCAGGCGCTCGACATCGTGCTGCACAACAACGACCTAGACAAGCAGCTTGACGGCAACGTTCTGCGCATTGCCACCAAGGAAACGGTAAAGAGGGAAGCCGAAGAAACCCGCGATCTCGCCAAGGCACAGGCGGAAGCGGCCGACGTGGTCACGACCACTCGCGTGCTGAACTACGCGAAAGCAGCGGACATGGCCACGACTCTGAAGAAATTCCTGTCCTCGCGCGGCGATATCCTGGCTGACGAGCGGTCGAACAGCCTGATCATCCGTGATGTGCCCAGCGTTTTCCCCGTGATGGACAACCTGCTTCGCCAGCTCGACCGCAAATCGCGCCAAGTGGAAATCGAGGCTCGCGTTGTGGCCGCCAACCGCTCGTTCGACCGGGAAATCGGCACAATCCTTGGTTTCTCCGGCGCCTCGGGTCACAATTTCTTCGGTGGCACGGGTACCGTAGGTCAATCGGAAACCACGTTTACGCCCTCGCCTCCCTATCACACGGGAAGCGGCGGAAGCAGCTCGACCAGCGGATCGACGGTGCCGTTGCTGACGAGCCTGGGATCCAGCGTTCCGTCCAGCGGCATTGCGTACCTCTTCGCCTCAGGGAACTTTGCGTTGGACTACGTGATCAACGCCCTGGAAGAAAAGGGAGTCGGCAAGTTGCTCTCGAAGCCGAAGGTGATCACGCAGAACAACCAGAAGGCGATTGTGAAGCAAGGTACGAAGATTCCCGTGCAGACCATCGTCAACAACACGGTTTCGGTGCAGTTCGTTGACGCCGTTCTGCAGCTCGAGGTCACGCCGCAGATTACGGCCGATGGCACGATCTACATGGACGTGACCGTGCAGAACGATCAAATCGACCAGTCGATTCCTCGCGTTGAGGGTATCCCGGCTATCGACACCCAGTCGGCCCAGACGCGCGTCACCGTAAGTGATGGAGCGACGGTGGTGGTCGGTGGCATTATCGTATCGACGCAACGAACGGACATTCAGCAGGTTCCGGTGCTGGGCAGCGTGCCCATCATCGGCAATCTGTTCAAACACTCAACCGTTAGCACCACAGCTCAAGAACTGCTCTTCTTCTTGACGCCACGCATCCTGCCGGGCTAATTTGAGGCTGGCACGGGGAGAGGGCGTCGGTTAGCAGAGCGGCGAAATCGAAGCGCGAAGTTTCAGGCCGGAGCCGAGTGGATCGGCTCCGGCTTTGTTTTTCAGAAGTGCGCGCGGACGTAATCCTCGTCACGCACCTCCCCAACATCTTTTATCTCACCGGGTTTAGCGGCAGTGCCGGCTTGCTGCTTGTCGAGCCGGAAAAGGGTCTCCTTCTCATCGACAGCCGCTATACGTTTCAGGCTCGCGAGGAAGTGTCCGGTGTGGGCGTCCAAACGGTCAAGAACGGGCTGCTTCGGGGGGCTGGGCACGCAATTTCAAAGATTTTGCATCGAGGCCGGGTCTCGGTGGCCTACTCGCCCGATCAACTGACGATCGCCCAGAAGCAAGCGTTAGAAGCCGCCACAGGCGACAAAGTGCGCTGGGTGCCCGTGAGCGGCCTCGTCGAGAAGCTCCGCTCGATAAAGGATGCGGACGAGCTAGGTCGCATGCGACAGGCCGCGGAGCTCATCAGCAGGACGTTCTGCGACGTTGTCGGCATGATCCGGCCCGAGGTCACCGAGCTCGAGCTCGCCGCCGAAATCGAGTACCGAATGAAGCGGTTCGGGGCGTCCGGTCCGTCGTTTGAAACGATTGTGGCTTCCGGGCCCCGGTCCGCGTGGGCGCATGCGAGGCCTACCGCCAAGCCACTCAAGAAAAACGAGTTGGTCGTGTTAGACCAGGGTGCTATACTCCGCGCCTATTGCAGCGATATGACTCGAACCGTCTTCCTGGGGCGGTCCTCGCAGAAGGTGCGGCGAATGTATCGCGCCGTGCTCGAAGCCCAGGAAGCGGCGAAGAATGCCATTCGGCCGGGTGTGGCGGCAGAGGCTCCAGATGCGGCGGCTCGAAAGGTCCTGAAAAAGTACGGCTTGGATCGTTTTTTCACCCATAGCACGGGTCACGGGCTCGGTCTCGAAGTGCATGAGACTCCGCGACTCGGCAAAAGCGAACGGTCCACGCTGGAAACGGGCATGGTCGTCACAGTTGAGCCGGGTGTTTATCTGGAAGGTTTCGGCGGTATTCGAATCGAAGACGACGTCGTTATAACATCAAAAGGTGCGCAGGATTTGACCACTGCTCCCAGGGAACTTCTCGAACTCTAGATGGCCAAGAGCTCCAAAACCCAGCCCGATTCTGACACGCGAACCACCGGTGTAGACCTGCACGAAGTGGAACGCGTGCTCGAATTCATGCAAAAGCACGGACTCGAGGAGTTCGAGTACGAGCGCAACGGTCTTAGAATTCGCCTGAAGAAGCCATCGGTCGTGGCGCAAGGCTCCTTCCGCGCCGTGCCGAGTTCCGAGATTGTGATTGCCTCGGCTCCGGCTGCGGGGATGCCGGGAACCGCAACCGCTGGGTCTGGGGGTAAAGAGGCTCCTACCGAATCCGGGCACTCCGAGGATTTACATGTGGTGAAATCGCCGATCGTGGGGACTTTCTACGCCTCGGCAAGCCCCGGAACGGCGCCATTTGTGACGGCGGGTGCGCGCGTGGAAGCCGGACAGGTGCTGTGCATCATTGAAGCGATGAAGCTGATGAACGAAATCGAGTCGGATGTTGCGGGCGAGGTGGTGCGGATCTTCGTCGAGAACGGGCACCCGGTGGAATATGGCGAGCCGCTGTTTGGCATTCACCCGCATCGCAAGAAGTAGTCGTTCTCTCGATCGATCCTTTTCAGGCGACCTTTTTCAAGTGGCCCTTTTTCAACTGAAATGTTCCGAAAAATCCTGATCGCCAATCGCGGCGAAATCGCGCTTCGGATCCTGAGCGCCTGCAGGGAACTGGGCGTCCAAACGGTTGCCGTGTATTCGGAAGCAGACCGCCATTCGCTGCACGTCCGTTTTGCCGATGAAGCCATTTGTATTGGGCCGCCTCGCTCCTCGGAGAGCTATCTCAATATCCCGCAGGTGATCAGCGCGGCCGAGATCGCCAATGTCGACGCGATTCATCCCGGCTATGGTTTTCTTTCCGAGAACGCGAACTTTGCCGAGGTCTGCGAGGCTTCGCATATAGCGTTTATTGGCCCTACGCCGAGCGTTATCCGCATGATGGGCGAGAAGGACCAGGCTCGCAGGGAGATGGCTGCGGCAGGGCTGCCCATCATTCCGGGAAGCGCTGGTGTGGTTCCGGACGAGGAAGCAGCGAAGAAGGTGGCGTCGGAAATCGGACTGCCGGTGATGATCAAGGCTGCTGAAGGTGGCGGCGGCAGGGGAATGCGGATCGTGCGCAACAAGCGCGAGTTGATTCCGGCGTTTCAAACCGCTCGCACCGAGGCCGAGCAGGCTTTTGGTTCCGCGAACGTCTACATGGAGAAACTGATCGAGCGGCCTCGCCATATCGAGTTCCAGGTGCTCGGCGATTTGCACGGCAACGTGATTCACCTCGGAGAGCGGGAGTGCTCGCTGCAGCGCCGGCACCAGAAGGTGCTGGAGGAATCGCCTTCGACGGCGGTCGACGACGCCACGCGCCAGCGAATCGGGAAGCAAGTGGTGGAAGCCCTGCGGAAGATCGGATACTCGAGCGCCGGGACCGTCGAATTCCTGCGGGACGAGTCGGGAAACCTTTACTTCATCGAGATGAACGCCCGAATTCAAGTGGAGCATCCGGTCACCGAGATGGTTACGGATATCGATCTCGTCAAATCGCAAATTCGGCTCGCGGCAGGCGAGAAGCTGAAGGACGTTGTCGGCCGCGTTGAATTCCGCGGGCACGCCATCGAGTGCCGCATTAA
>Ga0073928_10003900_pt1 | contig 22818 bp, 18 predicted proteins | sample PaiPotPPA55metaG_FD_76969 | JGI IMG/M metagenome (GOLD analysis project Ga0073928, IMG submission 76969) | Iron sulfur acid spring bacterial and archeal communities from Banff, Canada, to study Microbial Dark Matter (Phase II) - Paint Pots PPA... ...
GAGGCCGGCGGCGGCGGCGAGGATGTGCGGGGTCGAGCGGTAGTTCTGCTCGAGGCGGATGATCTGCGCGCCCGGGAAGTCGCGCTCGAAGCGCAGGATGTTGCCGATCTCGGCGCCGCGCCAGGAATAGATCGACTGGTCGTCGTCGCCGACGCAGCAGAGGTTGCGGTGGCCCTGCGCCAGGAGGCGCAGCCAGAGATACTGCGCGACGTTGGTGTCCTGGTACTCGTCGACCAGGAGGTAGCGGAAGCGCTGCTGATACTCCTGGAGTAGCTCGGGCCTGGTGCGGAAGATGGTCAGGACATGGAGCAGAAGGTCGCCGAAATCGGCGGCATTTAGGGCGGAGAGGCGCTCCTGGTATAGCCGATAGAGCGCCAAACCCTTGCCGTTGGCGATGTCGCCGCCCTGATCCCCCGCCGGCACCTGGTGAAATGTATAGCCCCGATCCTTCCAGCGCTCGAACTGCCCCAGCAGCGCCCGCGCCGGCCAGCGCTTGTCGTCGATGCCCTCGGCCGCCGCGATCTGCTTCACCAGGCGCTGCTGGTCGTCGGCGTCGAGGATGGTGAAATTGGGTTTCAGACCAACCGCTTCGGCATGGCGCCTGAGGATCCGGGCGCCGATGCTGTGGAAGGTGCCGAGCCAAAGCCCCTCCGCGGCCTCGCCGATCATGGCGCGCAGCCGCTCCTTCATCTCCAGCGCCGCCTTGTTGGTGAAGGTCACCGCCAGGATCTGGCTCGGCCACGCCCGTCTGGTCGCCAGGATATGCGCCAGCCGCGTCGTCAGCACCCGGGTCTTGCCGGTGCCGGCGCCCGCCAGCACCAGCACCGGCCCCTCCACCGCCTCGACCGCACGGCGCTGCGCCGCGTTGAGGCCGGCGAGATAGGGCGGCGCGGCAACGGCGGGACTCGCGGGACGATCGGGCTCGGCCATCGCCCGCTATATAGCATGCCGGCCCCGCCGCGCGAGGGCCGGGCGCGGCGGAAAACGGTGGAGCGTCCCGGGAATTCCCTTATGATGGCGCGCCTTACAGCCCCCGCCATGCACGCCGCCATCATCCTCGCGATCTTCTTTCTGTCCTATGTCGGCATGGCGGCCGGGCGCTTGCCATGGCTGCAGGTCGACCGTACCGGCATCGCCCTCCTCGGCGTGGTCGCGCTGCTGGCGACGGACGCCGTCACCCTCGACGACCTCGGCGGCACCATCGACACCTCGACCCTGGTGCTGCTGTTCGCGCTGATGATCATCTCGGCGCAGTTCGTGGAGTCGGGCTTCTACGACGTCTGCGCCGATTGGGTGACGAGCCGGCGCGGCGGGCCGGCGCGGCTCCTGGCGGTGACCGTCGCGGTATGCGGCGGGCTCGCTGCGCTCCTCGCCAACGACATCCTGGTGATCGCCCTGACGCCGCTGCTGGTCGCCGGCGCGCGGGCGCGCAGCCTCGATCCGCGTCCCTTCGTCATCGCGCTGATCTGCGCCACCAATGCCGGCTCGGCGGCGACGCTGATCGGCAACCCGCACAACATCCTCATCGGCCAGATCGGCAACCTCAGCTTCCACACCTTCCTGCTCGCCTGCGCCGTGCCGGCGATCGTCAGCCTCGGCTGCGTCTTCGGCGTCATCTGGCTACTGTGGCACGACCGCATCGAGGGCACGGTGCTGGCGGTAACGCGCGCGGTGCCGGCCGTGCCGCGTCACCCGCACGACCGCAACCAGACGATCAAGGGGCTCGTCGCGCTGGCAGCGCTGCTCATTCTCTTCACCACCTCGGTACCGCGCGAGATCGGTGGCCTCGTGATCGCCGCGCTCCTCCTCGCCAACCGGAAATTCACCAGCCGCACCATGATCGCCGCAATCGACTGGCCGCTGCTGCTGCTCTTCGTCTGCCTCTTCGCCATCACCGGGGCGTTGGCCGACACGGGCATCCCCTGGCGCATCGTCTCGGGGCTGCAGGAAGTCGGGCTGCTCCCCGACAGCCTCGCCATCCTGACGCCGCTGTCGCTGGTGATGAGCAACACCATCGGCAACGTGCCGTGGGTGGTGCTGCTGCTGCAGAGCTGGCCGAGCCCGCCGCAGGGGCCGCTTTACGCGCTGGCGCTGCTGTCGTCGCTGTCGGGCAACCTGCTGCTCATCGGCAGCCTGGCAAACATCCTCGTGGTCGAGCAGGCCGCCACCTTCGGCGTGCATGTCGGGTTCGCCGAATACGCCCGCGCAGGCATTCCGATCACGCTGCTGTCGATGGGCTTCGCCGTGTTCTGGCTCGCCTGGACCGGCTGGCTGCCGCTTTTCCCCTAGCGCCGCTCGGCGACCGGCTGTGGACAACTTCTCCACCGCGGCCTCGGAGGTGGCGCGGTTGCGGCCGTTGTGCTTCGCATGGTAGAGCGCGGCCTCGGGCGCGGCGGCGCATCATGCGGGTATGCAGCGCGCAGCTTCGGAGATCCGACCGACATGGCCCATCTCTTGCCCAGTTGTTTTTTCGACTTCGTCCGGCGCCCAGCCCCGTTGGGCGCGGTACCAGACGCGCGAGCCCGTGAGGGCGCGCCATGAGCTTTCCCTACGTGCTGCTGGATCTGGATCTCTCTGCCCCCCTCGATCGGCACCGGGCCAAGGTCCGGCCCGAATGGATCGACGCCAACGGCCACATGAATGTCGGGTACTACGTGATCGCCTTCGATCACGCCACCGATACGCTCTGCGATCAACTCGGCGTCGGATGGAATTACGTCGAGCACCGGCTTGGCATGGTGTTCGTCCTCGAGGCCCACGTCACCTATGACCGCGAGCTTCACGCGGAAGATCCGCTGCGGATCACCACGCAGATCCTAGATCACGATGCGAGGCGGCTTCATTTTTTCCACGCCATGTATCACGGTACCGAGGGCTGGCTGGCATCGACAAACGAGCTGATCATGGCTCACATTGACTACGAGAGTCGCCGTTCCGCGCCCTGGCACCCGGAAACCATGCGCCGGCTCGTAGCGATGGCGACCGCGCACAAAGCCTTGCCTCGGCCCGACAAAGCGGGGCGCATCATCGGCATCGGCCGCAAGTCCCGCGGCTGAACAGCCTTGGTCCTCCGCCCCTTCGCCTTCCTCGGCCGGCACGGCACCTGGCTCCTCGCCGCCGGTCTGTTCATCGGCTTGCTGGTGCCGGCCCTGGCGGCGCTGCTGCGGCCGATGCTGGCGGGCTTCGTCTTCCTGCTCACCACCGCCACCTTCCTCAGCATCGATTGGCAGGAGCTTGCCAGCCATGCGCGCCGGCCGGGCCTGCTAGCGCTCATCCTCGCATGGACGCTGCTGGTGAGCCCGATCGTCACGGCGCTGGCAGCGCGCGTGGCTGGCTTGACCGCGCCGCTGGCGCAAGCGCTCGTGCTCTGGGCGGCGTCGCCGCCGCTCATCTCCGCGCCGGCGATCGCGCTGCTCCTCGGTCTCGACGGCGCGCTCGCCCTCCTCGTCATGGTCGCCGGCACCTTCCTGATGCCCTTCACCCTGCCGCCGTTGGTGCTGGGGCTGATCGGCCTGGAGCTCAGCATTGGCATCGTGCCGCTGATGCGCAACCTCGTCCTCTTCATCGGCGGCGCCGCGCTCGTGGCCGCAACACTGCGACACCTCGCCGGCGCCGAGCGGCTGCGCCGCCATGCCGTCGAGCTGAGCGGGCTCAGCGTGCTGATTCTCATCCTCTTCGCCATCGCCATCATGGACGGCGTGCGTGACCTGATCGTGGCGCGGCCGCAGCAGGTGCTCGGCTATGCGCTTTGTGCACTCTTCGCCAGCCTGCTGCTGCAGGCGCTGGGCTTCCTTGCCTTCGGCTGGCTGCCTCGAATTGCCGCGCTCACCGTCGCCCTGATCGCCGGCAATAACAACATGGCGGTGGTGTGGGCAAATCTCGGCAGCGCCGCAACGCCGGAGCTGATGCTGTTCTTCGCGGCGGTGCAGCTGCCGATCTATGTGTTGCCGGCGGCGCTGCGCCCGATCTACCGCGCGCTTGGCGCGACTGGCTCGCACCGCATCGAGCGGTAGACCGGTGCCGATCGCGACGGATCAGCGCCGGCTTTAAAATGCCGCCGTCAGCTCGCGATCGCTTCAAGACGGCGGCGCGTGACAGCAGGTCCGAATCCGCCGATGACGATGAAGACGATCACCATGGCGATGGCAATGAAGGTGAAGACGCCCTTCGGACCGTAATTACCGAGGAAATACTGGATGATGAAGGGAGAGAAGATGGTGCTGAACCGGCTCCAGGAATAGACGAAGCCCACGGCTTGCGCACGGATCCGAGTCGGATAGAGCTCGGCCTGGTAGGCGTGGAAGGAGAAGGACAGCCAGTTGGCGCACATCGTGATCAAGATGCCGAAGACGATCAGCAGGAGTTCGTTGCTCTGCTGCGAGAACAGAAGGCCAAAACCCGCGATGCCGATCGCCGCCCACGCGATCTGCCACTTGCGTTCAAAACTGTCGGCGAACCACACGCCAATGAACGGTCCGACGGGGTTGGCGATGGCGATGATGAACGTGTATTTGAGCGATGTGGTGACGCTGATGCCCTGTGAGATCAGTAACTGCGGTACCCACGCCTGGAACCCGTAATAGCCGATGGTCTGGAACAGGTTGTAGATCACCAGCATGATCGTGCGGCCGCGATATTGCGGGCTCCACATCTCGATCCAGGCGCCTCGCTTGGTTTCGGCCTCGCCCTCGACGAGCTGAGGTGGCGGCAGCGGCCGGCTGGTTTCGGCTTGGACGCGGCGCTCCATTTCAGCGGTGATCTGCTCGGCCTCCGCCATGCGCCCGTGCTGGGCGAGCCAGCGTGGCGATTCCGGCAGGCCGAGGCGGATCCACCAGATGAAGATCGCGCCCAGCGAGCCGATGATGACCACCCAGCGCCAGCCTTCGAGACCGAGGAAGGTGAAGGGCGGCGCCATCAGATAGGCGAGAAGCGCGATGGTGGGCACCGCCGTGTACATGACGGTCTGGTTGAAGGCGAATGCCGGACCACGCTGTTCCTTCGACACCAGCTCGGACAGATAGGTGTCGACATTCACCAGTTCGACGCCGAGGCCGATGCAGGCGATCATGCGCCACAGATCGATGCCCACGGCGGTTTGCTGGAAGGCCAGGATCAGCGATCCGATCGAGTACCAGAGCAGCGAGAAGGTGAAGATCGACCGCCGGCCGAAGCGGTCGGAGAGCCAGCTGAAGGCGATCGTGCCGATGAAGAGGCCAGTGAAGAGCGCGGCGATGAAACTTGCCAGACTGCCGATCTCGAACGGATTGGGCCCCACCTTGAAAAGCCCGCTCTTCACGAGCCCGGCGCCCACGGCCGCGGTGAAGAAGAGATCGTAGAACTCGAACCAGCCGCCGAGCGACAACAGGACGATCAGCCGGCGCGCATATCCTGAAAGGGGCAAACGATCGATACGCGCGGCGATCGTCGCCCCAGAAGACGTAGCCATCAATTTCCTCCCCGCTCTGACCCTGTTGGTCGATTCAGGCGAGGCATGCTCCCACAGCGACGCGCCGTGGTAAAGTGCAGCCACAACTCGAATCGAGCAGGGCGGCGGCTGGGCATCGCGGCCGAGGCGTTGCCATCTCGCGGAACACGAGGAGAACGACGTCTGCGATTTGCTCTGGCAAAGAGTGCACGGAAGCGCGCCCGTGATTGTCGCGCGTGACCGCGGCACAGGACCTGATCCTGATCGGCCGTGCTGGAGCGGCACCGCTGGATTGCCGAACCGCGATGGCGGCGCGGACGGGGCCTTTCAGGCTCGTTAACCAGACATGAGGAAACGCGCGGCACAATAGCGCGTCATCCGCCAAGGAGACCAGCCGTGCCGCATGCCCCAACCGCCCGCGCCCGCATCAAAGCCGCCGATCAGCCCGTCGTTGGAATGGCGGCACGGCTGCGCCAGCTCGACCGCGAATGGGACCAGGAGCAGGCGCTGCAGTTCGGCGCCGCAGCCTTGGGATTCGTCGGCGCCGTGCTGAGCCTCACCGTCAGCAGCGCCTTCATCTTCCTGCCGGTCTTCGCCTTCGCCGCCCTGGCCCAATATCTGGCTCAGGGGTGGTGCCCGCCGCTGGTGCTGCTGGGGCGTGTCGGCCTGCGCAGCGGCAGCGAGATCGACCGCGAGCGCTACGCTCTCGCCGCAAGCGTCGGCGAGGCGCACGAGCCGCGCCTCGGGGCCGCCGCCGGCGGGGATTAGGCGCACTCACACCGAGAAATATTTCGCCTGCGGGTGGGTGACGACGATCGCCGAGGTCGATTGCTCGGGTTCGAGCTGGTCCTCCTCAGTGAGGGAAACGCCGATCTCCTCGGCGTTAAGCAGCGCCAGGAGCTGGCGCTGGTCGGCGAGATTGGGACAGGCGGGGTAGCCGAAGGAATAGCGGCTGCCGCGATAGCCCTGCTGCAGCAATGCCTCGATGTCGCGCGCTTCGTCGCCGGTGAATCCCAGCTCGGCGCGGATGCGCTTGTGCAGATATTCCGCCATCGCCTCGGCCATCTCGACCGAGAGGCCGTGGAGGTAGAGGTAATCCTGGTAGCGGTTGTCGGCGAACCACTCGCGCGCCACGTCGGACGCGCGCGGTCCCATGGTCACGACCTGGAGCCCGATGACGTCGCGCGCGTCCTGCGTGACGTCGCGGAAGAAATCGGCGATGCAGAGCCCGCCTTCCTTGTTCTGGCGCGGCAAGGAAAAGCGCGCTACCTCGCTCTTGCCATCCTCGGCGAAGAGGATGAGGTCGTTGCCTTCTGCCGCGCATTTCCAATAGCCGTAAGCCGCCTGCGGCACGAGGATGTTTTGCTGGAGTGCGGTATCGAGCAGGCGCTGCAAGATCGGGCGCAGTTCCTTGTGCGCCCAGGCCTTGAACGCGTCGAGGGTGCGGCCGTCCTTGCGGAAGCCCCAATGGAATTGATAGAGCATGCGCTCGTTGAGATAGGGCACCAACGCCTTCACCGGCACACGCGCGACGGTGCGCGGGCCCCAGAAGGGCGGCACCGGCACCGGCACGCCGCGCGTCAATTCCGCGCGGCGCAGCCGGATCTCCTCGACATCGACGGGCCTCAGCGGCCGCTCATCGGCGGCGCGGCCGAGCTTGCGCTTCTCGTTGACGACGCGCCCGCGGTTCTTGACCTGCACCTCCGCGAGATGGGCGTCGAAGCGGCCGTTCACCACCTTGTCCATCAGCAACAGGCCGTCGAAGGCATCGCGCGCATAAGCGACGCGGCCGCAGGCATAAGCTTTGACGCAATCCTCCTCGACATAGCGCCGCGTCAGCGCGGCGCCACCGAGCATCACCGGCATGGCGATGCCCTGGCGCGTCATCTCCTCGAGATTCTCGCGCATCACCACGGTCGACTTGACGAGCAGGCCCGACAGCCCGACCGCGTCGGCCTTGTGCTGCACCGCTGCATCCATGATGGCCGTGAGCGGCTGCTTGATGCCGAGATTGACGACGCGGTAGCCGTTGTTGGTGAGGATGATATCGACGAGATTCTTGCCGATGTCATGCACGTCGCCCTTCACCGTGGCGAGCACGATGGTGCCCTTCTGCTGACCCGCCACCCGCTCCATGTGGGGCTCGAGATAGCCGACCGCCGCCTTCATCGTCTCGGCGGATTGCAGCACGAAGGGGAGCTGCATCTTGCCGGCGCCGAACAGCTCGCCCACCACCTTCATGCCGTCGAGCAGGAAGGTGTTGATGATGTCGAGCGGCTTATGCTTCTCCATCGCCAGCGCGAGGTCTTGCTCGAGCCCCAGGCGGTCGCCATCGACGATGCGCCGCTTCAAGCGCTCCTCGACCGCGGCCGGACGCTCCTTCTTCGCCGCCTTGGCGACGACGCGGTTCTCGAACAGGGCGATGAAGGCGTGCAGCGGGTCGTAGCCCTCGCGCCGGCGGTCGAAGATCAGATCCTCGGCGACGCGCAATTCCTCCTCGGGGATCTTGTGCAGCGGCATGATCTTGGAGACATGGACGATCGCGCCGGTGAGACCGCGCTTCAGTGCATGGTCGAGGAACACCGAGTTGAGCACGTGCCGCGCCGGCGGATTGAGCCCGAAGGAGATGTTGGAGAGGCCGAGGATGATCTGGCATTCCGGCAGCTCTTTGGCGATGCGTTCGATCGCCTCGAGCGTCCACAGGCCCAGCTTGCGGTCGTCGTCGTTGCCGGTGCAGATGGTGAAGGTCAGCGGGTCGAACATCAGATCCGCAGCAGGCAAACCATGGCGGCCGCAGGCGAAATCGTGCAGCCGCTTCGCCACAGCGAGCTTGCGCTCGACCTCCTTGGCCATGCCCTGCTCATCGATGGTGAGGGCGATGACCGCGGTGCCGAAGCGGCGCGCGAGATCGAGGCGCTTCGCCGCCGGCGCTTCGCCGTCCTCGAAATTGATGGAGTTGAGGATGGGCTTGCCGCCATAGAGCTTAAGCGCCGCCTCGAGCACCGGCAGCTCGGTCGAATCGATGACCAAAGGCGCATCGACGGAGCCGCGCATGCGGCTCACCATCTCGCTCATCTCGGCGATCTCGTCGCGGCCGACAAAGGCGGTGCAGACATCGAGCGCGTGCGAGCCCTCCTTCACCTGGTCGCGCCCCATCTCGACGCAGCCGTCCCAGTCGCCCTTCTCCTGCAGCCGGCGAAACTGCTTCGAGCCGTTGGCGTTGCAGCGCTCGCCGATCGAGAGGCAGGCGTTCTCCTGGCGCAGCGGCGTCTGACCGTAGAGCGAGGCGATGCTCGGAACCCAGACGCTGCGCCGTTGTTTGGGGCGCGGCCGGATGCCCTCATCCGCCAGCCGGCGCAGCATGGCGTCGAGCGCGGCGATATGCGGCATGTCGGTGCCGCAGCAGCCGCCGATCAGGTTGACGCCGTCCTCGGTGACGAAGCGCTCCTGCCACTGGGCGAGCTCGTCCGGCATCAGCGGATAGTGCGTCTGCCCGTTCACCAGCTCCGGCAAGCCGGCATTGGGCTGGACCGAGAGCTTGCCGGGCCAGTTCTCGCCGAGCCATTTGACATGCTCGGCCATTTCCAGGGGGCCGGTTGCGCAATTGAGGCCGATCATCGGCACATCGAGCGCATGGATCACCGTGGCGGCGGCAGCGATGTCGGAGCCGACCAGCAGCGTGCCGGTGGTCTCGACCGTGACCTGCACGAAGATCGGCGTATCGGTCTTCGCCTCGGCGCGGGCGCGCTTGGCGCCGTTGACGGCGGCCTTGATCTGCAGCGTGTCCTGGCACGTCTCGATCAGGATGGCGTCGACACTGCCGGCGATGAGGCCGCGGCACTGCACGGTGAGCGCGTCCTCGAGCCTCTGGTAGTCGATATGGCCGAGGGACGGCAGCCGCGTGCCCGGCCCGACCGAGCCGATGACGAAGCGGGCGCGGCCGTCGCGCTCGAGCGCCTCGACCGCCTCGCGTGCCAGCTCGCCGGCCCGCTGGTTGAGTGCGAAGGCCTTGTCGGATATGCCGAACTCGCCCAGCGTGATGGGCGAGCCGCCGAAGCTGTTGGTCTGCACCGCATCGGCGCCGGCGCGCAGATAGCCTAGATGGATGTCGCGCACAAGGTCGGGCCGGCTCTCGCACAGGATCTCCGTGCAGTTCTCGTGGCCGAGATAGTCGCGCTCGACATCGAGCGTGCGCGCCTGCATCTGCGTCCCCATGGCGCCGTCGCACAGCAGAACCCGGTCGGCAAGGTAGTCGAGAATGTGTGGCATGAATCTCGATCGTTGATTTCAAAAACCTCTCCCAGGGGGAGAGGGAGGGCTGAGGGGAATGCCTGGGTGCGTTGCCTATCCCGAGGGATTGACAGCTGCGGCCCCTTCATCCCGACCCTCTCCCCGTGGGGGCGAGGGAGCGTGTGAGCCACGGACGCCGATCATGTGGCAGATGGCGACCAGGAGGTCGGCACGGTTCAGGGTGTAGAAGTGGAATTCGCCGACGCCTTCCGCCTGAAGGCGGCGGCACTGCTCGGCGGCGATCGACGCGGCGACAAGCCGGCGCGTGTCCGGGTCATTGTCGAGCCCGTCGAACAGCCCTGCCATCCATGTCGGGACGGCGGCGCCGCAGATGGCTGCGAATTTCTTGACTTGGGCGAAATTGGTGACTGGCAGGATGCCGGGCACGATCGGCACGTTGATGCCGACCTTGGTAGCGCGCTCGACGAAGCGCAAATACGCCTCGACCTCGAAGAAGAATTGCGTGATCGCGCGGTTGGCGCCGGCATCGATCTTGCGCTTCAGGTTGTCCAGATCATCCGCGGCGCTCTTCGCCTCGGGATGGGTCTCGGGATATGCCGCGACGCTCAGCTCGAAATCGGCGATGCGCTTCAACCCGGCGACGAGATGGGCGGCAAAGGGATAGCCGCCGGGATGTGCGCGATAGGCCTCGCCGGGTGCGCCGTCCCCGCGCAGCACCACGAGATGGCGGATGCCGGCCTCCCAGTAGCGGTGCGCCACTTCGTCGATCTCGGCGCAGGCGGCGCCGACGCAGGTGAGATGCGCCGCCGGCTCGAGCCGTGTCTCCTGGCGGATGCGCAGCACCGTCGCATGGGTGCGCTCGCGTGTGGAGCCGCCCGCGCCATAGGTCACCGAGACGAAACGCGGCCCCAGCGGCTCGAGCCGCTTCACCGTCTGCCACAGCCGATCCTCCATCTCCGGGGTCTTCGGCGGGAAGAACTCGAAGGAAACCAGCGGCGGGCGCGCGTTGGCGCCGAGCGGCTCGGCGGCGAGGATCGCATCGCGCGTCGTGCGCATCACGACGCCTCCGCCAGCGCCGGGGCGCGTGTCTCGTCATCGGCCTGGGCCCGCCGTCGCGCCGGCCACAGCGACACGGTCAGCGGGTTGCCCGGAAGACGCCGCGCCGCCTCGGGCTCGAGTCCGGTGGCGCGGCACCAGGCGAGGACTTCGGCGTCAGCGAAGCCCAGACGCCGGTGCGCATGCTCTGTGCGCAGGAATTCGAGATCGTGCGGCGCAAAATCGACGATCACCAGCCGGCCCTCGGGGCGCAGCACGCGCGCCGCTTCGGCGATGGCCTGCGCCGGACGCTCGGCGTAATGCAGTACCTGATGGATCACGACCGCATCGAACGAGGCACCCGGGAGCGGCAATTGATACATGTCCGCCTGGCGCAGCGAGCAATTGCGCAGATTGGCGCGCTCGAGATTGACGCGCGCCACCGCCAGCATCTCGCGCGACAGATCGACGCCGACGGCGCGCTCGACCTGGGGCCCGAAGATCTCCAGCATGCGCCCCGTGCCGGTACCGACATCGAGGAGATCGCGCAATCCGGCCGCAGGCAGCAGCGTCTGTAGCACTCCCTCGACCTCGCCCTCGGCGACGTAGAGCGAGCGGATGCGGTCCCACTGCGCCGCATTGGCGCGGAAATAGGCCGTCGCCTGGGCGGCGCGCTGATGCTTGATGGCGGCGAGGCGCTCGCGGTCGAGGGCGAGCGTGGCGTCGGCCGGCGGCACGAGATCGACCAGGAGCCGCGCCAATTCGCCCGCCCGCGCCCGCTGCGCCAAGCGATAGAACACCCAGGTGCCCTCGCGGAAGCGATCGAGCAGCCCCGCATCGCAGAGCAGCTTCAGGTGCCGCGATACGCGCGGCTGGCTCTGCCCGAGGATGTCCGTGAGCTCGCTGACCGTGAGCTCGCCTTGGGCGCACAGCACAAGCAGGCGAAGCCGGGTCGGCTCCGCCACCGCGCGCAATCCCATCAGCAGCTCGTTCATCCGTCCGCCCTCCCATATTTTCTGATATAAGCATATCTTTATATCTAACGCAAGGCTCTTTTCGGGCTGTGGCCGACGGGCGGTCGAGACTGCCCCTGTGAGCGAATTGGCCGGGATGGAAACACGCAGCCTCGCCGCTCGTTGTCCGCTCGGAGGCTGATCGCTGGCTCATGGCTACATCCCTTCCGCTCCACGGCTTGCCGCCGCACCCAGCGCCCTCGGCCTTGCCGAGGGCTGAGGCGAGCCGCTGGCAATTTCGAGACGTTCATGGTAGCGAGGGGCGCCTTGTCCGGTGCTCGGCCTCGTCCCTATTATCGCCGCTCTTGTTCCGGATCAGATTAGGTCGCAGCGAATCGATGCCGTCCCGTCCGCCCTTGTTCGCCTCCTCGATCCCCGCAACCGCCGAAGCCCCTCCCGCCTCGGCTACAGCGAAGGCACCCGTTCCGATGTTCCTTTTGCGCCGTCCTCTGTTCCTGCTGGTCCTCGTCGCCTCGCTCGGGCTCGCCGCGGCGAGCGGGTGGGCGGCGCCGACGAACGATGCGGCCGCCTTCGTCAGCGACCTCGTCGGCAAGGCGATGCATTCGCTCAGCGACAAAGCGCTGTCGGATGAGCAGCGCGAAAAGCAGTTCCGCGCCATGCTCGACACTAAGTTCGACATGCCGCGCATCTCGCGCTTCGTACTGGGACGCTATTGGACGACGGCCAGCGACCAGGACAAGCAGAATTTCCAGAAGCTGTTCGAGGATTATGTCGTGCGCGCCTACGCCGCCCGCTTCAGCCAGTACAGCGGCGAGCAGGTCAAAGTCATCGGTGCGCGCCCGGAAAGCGAGACCGTCACCCTCGTCACCAGTCAGATCGCCCGCGACAACGGCGCGCCGCCCGCCAAGATCGACTGGCGCGTGCGCAAGCAGGACAACGACTACAAGGTCGTCGACATCGACGTCGAGGGCGTGAGCATGCTGGTGACGCAGCGCGAGGAGTTCGGCTCGGTCATCCAGCGCAGCGGCGGCACGATCGCCGGACTCAACAAGACGCTGCAGGAGCGGCTCGCCAGCGGCGACACCAGCCTCGCCGCACCGCCGCTGCCGCAGAAGCAATAAGAACGCTCAGGCGCGCGTCAGCGGCTTGTAGCGGATGCGGTGTGGCTGCTCGGCCTCGGCGCCGAGCCGGCGCCTGCGGTCGGCCTCGTAATCGGCGTAGTTGCCCTCGAACCACACCGCGCGGCTGTCGCCTTCGAAGGCGAGGATGTGCGTGGCGATGCGATCGAGGAACCAGCGGTCGTGGGTGATGATCACGGCGCAGCCGGGAAACTCGATCAGCGCCTCCTCCAGCGCGCGCAGCGTATCGATGTCGAGATCGTTGGTCGGCTCGTCCAACAGGATGACATTGGCACCGGCCTTGATCATCTTGGCGAGGTGGACGCGATTGCGCTCGCCCCCGGAGAGCTGTCCGACCTTCTTCTGCTGATCGGTGCCGCGGAAATTGAACAGCGAGCAATAGGCGCGGCTCGGCATCTTGCGCCGGCCGAGATCGATCTCCTCGTTGCCGCCGGAAACCTCCTGCCACACCGTCTTGTCGGGCGCGAGCGTGTCGCGCGACTGGTCGACATAGCCGAGCTTCACCGTCTCGCCGACGCGAAAGCTGCCCCTGTCCGGTTTTTCCTGCCCGATGATCATGCGAAAGAGCGTGGTCTTGCCGGCGCCGTTGGGGCCGATGATGCCGACGATGCCCCCGGGCGGCAGGCGGAACGACAGCTCCTCGACCAGCAACCGGTCGCCATAGGCCTTGGCGACTTGCTCCGCCTCGATGACGAGATCGCCCAGGCGCGGCCCGGGGGGCAGCACGATCTGCGCCGTGTCCAGCGCCTTCTCGCGGCTGGCAGCGACGAGGCTCTCATAGGCAGAAACGCGCGCCTTGCTCTTGGCTTGGCGCGCGCGCGGGCTCTGGCGCACCCATTCCAGTTCGCGCCCCAGCGTGCGCTGGCGCGCCGCCTCCTGCTTGCCTTCCTGCTCGAGCCGCTTTTGCTTCTGCTCGAGCCAACCGGAGTAGTTGCCCTCGTAGGGGATGCCGCGGCCGCGATCGAGCTCGAGGATCCAGCCGGCGACATCATCGAGGAAGTAGCGGTCATGCGTCACCGTGACGACCGTGCCGGGGTACTCCGCCAGGAATCGCTCGAGCCACGCCACGGATTCCGCGTCGAGATGGTTGGTCGGCTCGTCCAGCAGCAGCAGGTCGGGCTTCTGCAGCAACAGCCGGCATAGCGCGACGCGCCGGCGCTCGCCGCCCGAGAGCGTGCTCACATCGGCGTCGCCGGGCGGACAGCGCAGCGCATCCATGGCGATCTCGATGGTGCGGTCGAGGTCCCAGCCGTTGACGGCCTCGATCTTCTCCTGGAGGTCGCCCTGCTCGGCGATGAGCGCGTTCATCTCGTCCTCGGACAGCTCCTCGGCAAAGCGCGCGCTCACCGCCTCGAAGCGGTCGAGCAGCGCCTTGATCTCGCCCAGACCCTCCTTGACGTTGGCGGCGACATCCTTCGTGGGATCGAGCTGCGGCTCCTGTGCGAGGTAGCCGACCTTGGCGCCCTCCGACGACCACGCCTCGCCGGTGAAGTCCTGGTCGAGCCCGGCCATGATACGCAGCAAGGTCGACTTACCGGAGCCGTTCAAACCGAGCACGCCGATCTTGGCGCCCGGCAGGAAGGAGAGCCAGATGTCCTTGAGGACTTCGCGCCCGCCCGGATAGGTCTTGGACAGACCTTTCATGACATAGATGTACTGATAGGCGGGCATCGCGCTCTCCGATCGGCGGGATGTGGGATTTGGTGGGTTCTAGCGCAGCGGTGCCGACGCGCGCAACGACGCCGGGCTCAGCGCGGCCCGAGCAGTCCGTGCCTCTTCAGGTGGTGGCGCAGCTGGTCATAGGTGAGGCCGAGCGCCTGCGCGGTGCGGCGCTGGTTGAACTGGCTTGCCGCCAGCGCCTCGCCCAGCAGCTTCGCCTCGTAGGCACGCAGGCGCTCGCGAAAATCGCCGGGCTGGGCTGATTTCGGCACCATCGCCGCCGGGGGCGACGCCGCCTCGGGCCGCGACGCGGGCGGCCGATGCGGCGAGGCGAAGGGATCGAAGATGATCTCGTCCACCTTCTCGTCCGGACGCGGCCAGCGATGCACGCTGCGCTCAACCGCATTCTTCAGCTCGCGCACATTGCCGGGCCAGCGATGGGCGGCGAGCCGCGCCAGCGCGCCCGCAGTGAAGCCCGGAAAGACATTGCGCCCGAGCTCGCGCGCCATGCCGCGGCCGATATGCTCGGCGAGCAGCGGGACGTCCTCAGCCCGCTCGCGCAGCGGCGGAATGGTCACGACATCGAAGGCGAGACGGTCCAGGAGATCACTGCGGAAGCGGCCCTCCTCGGCCAACGACGGCAGGTCGACATTGGTGGCGGCGATGACGCGGACGTCGACACGCTGCACGTCGTTGCCGCCGACGCGTTCGAACGTGCCGTATTCGATGACGCGCAGGATCTTCTCCTGCACGGCGAGCGAGGCATTGGCGATCTCGTCGAGGAACAATGTGCCGCCATCGGCGATCTCGAAGCGCGACAGCCGCCGGCGCGCCGCGCCGGTGAACGCGCCCGCCTCGTGGCCGAACAGCTCGCTGTCGAGCAGGCTCTCGGCGAGGGCCGCGCAGTTGAGCTTGACGAAGGGGCGGTCCCAGCGCGGCGAAAGGTAGGTCAGGCGCGCAACGACCAGCTCCTTGCCGGTGCCACGCTCGCCCACGACCAGCACTGGCCGGTCGAGTGCGGCAAGCGCCGACACCTGCGCCAGGCTGGCGCGAAAGGCCGGCGACTCGCCGACAAGCGGTGGCAGATCAAGTGCTTGGTTCGTCGCATGTACCAAAGATTAGCTCATTTTCCTATTTATTGGCGTGCCTTACATAGGTCACACGCAAATGATTGGCAATCTGCCTCTGCAAAAGTCATTAATTTCAAAGGCTTGAGCGGAGCCGACGCGCTTGGCACGGCGCATGCTTATGGGCGGCGAGAGGGCCAGCTAGCGGCTGGTGCAAGGCAGGGTGATGGAAATGGGAATCTTCTCGCGGCTCACCGACATCGTTAATTCCAACATCAACGCCATCCTCGACCGCGCCGAGGATCCGGAGAAGATCATCCGCCTGATCATCCAGGAGATGGAGGACACGCTGGTCGAGGTGCGCGCCTCTGCAGTGCGCACCATCGCCGAGCGCAAGGAGATGGAGAGGCGGCTGGAGACGCTGAAGCGCGAGCACGAGGAGTGGCAGCGCCGCGCCGAGTTGGCGGTGACGAAGGGCCGCGAGGACCTTGCCAAGGGCGCCCTCATGGCCAAGGCGCGCGTCGTCGCGGCGCTGGAGACGCTGGAGAAGCAGCGCCAGCAGATCGATGAGGCGCTGCACAAGCAGAACGAGGACATCGCCAAGCTGCAGGCCAAGCTCGCCGACGCCAAGGCGCGCGAGAAGACCATCGTGGCGCGGCAGAAGACCGCGGCGGCGCGGCTCAAGGTGCGCACCCGCCTCTATGACGAGCGCATCACCGACGCGTTTGCCCGTTTCGAGCACGTCGAGCGCGCCCTCGACGAGATGGAGGGCAAGGTCGAGGCGTTCGACCTCGGACGTAAGCAGACGCTGGGCGAGGAGCTCGCCGGCCTCGAGGCGGAGCATGGCGTCGAGGACGAGCTCAAGGCGTTGAAAGAGCGTCTCGGCAATCGCATCACTGCGAAGCCGCAGGCCAAGGGCGCATCATGATGAGCAGCGCGGCCATGTTCATGCTCGGCATCATCTTCCTGCTCATCGTCGCGCCGATATGGATCGTCGCCCACTACGCTACGCGGTGGCGCGCGGCGCGGCGGCTGTCGGGCGAGGACGAAAAGGCGCTGGCGGAGATCTGGCAGAGCGCGCGCCGCATTGAGGCACGCATCGAGGCGCTCGAGCAGGTGCTCGACAGCGAGGCGCCGGGCTGGCGCATGCGCGCAGGAGGGTAAGACGATGACCTGGACCAACACCAGCAACAACCCATTCCGGCTCTACCGCGACACCGAGCGCGGCATTCTCGCCGGCGTCTGCGCCGGCATCGCCGACTATATCGGCGCCGAGCCGATCGTCGTGCGGCTGGTGACGGTGCTTGGGCTCTTCTTTTTCTTTCCGGTCACGCTCATCGCCTACATCGTGTTGGCGATCGCGCTTCGGCCCAAGCCGCCCGCGCTTTACGCCAACCGCGACGAGGAGGATTTCTGGCGCGGCGTCAGCACCGCCCCCGCCGACACCTTGCAGTCGCTCAAGCGCAAGTTCCGCGACCTCGAGGACCGGCTCGGTCAGATGGAGGGCCAGATCGCTTCTGGCGATTTCGATCTGCACCGCAAGTTTCGTGACCTCGACCGCTGACGCGATGAGGGTGCCATGCCGGTGACCAGCGTTCTGCTCAATCTTCTCTGGATCATCTTCGGCGGGCTGTGGATGGCGCTCGCTTGGGTGGTCGCCGCGATCCTCATGGCGGTCACCATCATCGGTCTGCCCTGGGCGCGCGCGGCCTTCAACATCGCGCTCTACACACTGCTGCCCTTCGGGCAGAAGGCGGTGTCGCGCGCCGAATACACGGGGCGGGCGGATCTCGGCAGCGGGCCGCTCGGCGTGATCGGCAATATCATATGGCTCCTCGTCGCCGGCTGGTGGCTCGCGCTGCTGCATCTGATGACCGCGGTGCTGCTCGCCATCACCATCATCGGCCTGCCCTTCGCCTGGGCGCATGTGAAGCTCGCCGGCCTCGCCCTCTGGCCCATCGGCAAGATGATCGTGCCGGTCGACGAGGTTGAGCGCCGCGGGCGCCTCGGGCGGTATGTGAGCTAGTCTAGCGCCGCAGCAGGGCCTTGAGCACCATCTCGCTCAGCTTGTCGAAAGGCGGGCGCAGCAGCCAGGCGACGTTGAGGCGGCTCTGCAGGAAGACGCTCTTGCGGTGAGAGAAGGTCTGGAAGCCGATCTCGCCGTGGTAGGCGCCGATGCCGGAGGCGCCGATGCCGCCGAAGGGCAGCGCCTCGACGGCGACATGCAGCAACGTCTCGTTGACGGCCGCCCCGCCGGAGATGGTGCGGGTCAGCACCTCGTCACGCCGCTTGGGATCGGTGCCGAAGTAATAGAGCGCCAATGGGCGCGGCCTGCTGTTGACATAGTCCAGAGCGTCGTCGAGACGGCGATAGGTCTTGACCGGCAGCACTGGCCCGAAAATCTCCTCGCGCATGACCGCAAGCTCGTCGCCAGGATCGATCACCAGCGTCGGCGGCAGCTTGCGCTCGCCGGCGTCGAGCGTCTCCTGCGCCGGGTTGAGCTCGACCACGCGCACGCCCTTCGCCCTCGCCTCCTGGACATACTGCGCGATGCGCCGGTAATGCCGCTCATTGACGATGCTGGTGTAGTCGGGATTGGCCTGGAGGCTCGGATAGAGCTTGCGCACGGCTTGGCCGGCGAGGTTGATGAACTCCTCGCGCCTCCCCTCGGGCACCAGCACATAATCGGGCGCGATGCAGGTCTGGCCGGCGTTCAAGAGCTTGCCGTGGATAATGCTGTCGACGGCGCTGGGCATTGCCGCATCCTCGCCGATGATGCAGGGCGACTTGCCGCCGAGCTCGAGCGTCACCGCGGTCAAATTCTCGGCGGCCGCCAGCATGACCAGCCGGCCCACCGCGGTCGAGCCGGTATAGAGCAGATGATCGAAGGGCAGGCGCGCGAAAGCGGCGCCGATGTCCGCACCGCCGAGCACGGTCGCCACTTTATCTCTGGGGAACACGCCGGCGAGGAGCTCGGCCAGGAAGGCGGATGTGCGCGGCGTCAGCTCCGAGGGTTTCAGCATCACGCGGTTGCCGGCGGCGAGCGCCGCCAGCACCGGCATCATCGCCAGCTGAAACGGGTAGTTCCATGGGCTGATGATGCCAACGACGCCGACCGGCTGATGGAGGATGCGCGCGCGGGCCGGCATGAACTCGATGCCGACCGAGACGCGCTTCGGCCGCATCCATTTCGCCAGGTGCCGCGAGGCGTGGCGGATGCCGGAGAGCGTGGTGAAGATCTCCGCCAGCAAGGTCTCGTGCTTGGAGCGGTTGCCGAAATCGGCGGAGATCACCTGCGCGATGCGCTCGGTGTTCGCGCGGATCGCCGATTTGAGCTTGACGAGATCGGCGCGACGCTCGGCGAGCGAGGGCGGACCGTCCTTGAGGAAGGCCGCGCGCTGGCGCTCGAGGGTCGCGCGCATCTCTTCGGTAGCAGTCGAGGCGCCGCGGAGATCGGCCACGCTGACCACGTTCATGACATTCTCCCGGATGCGCGTCGGTGGGCCGCCCGCGCTCTAGCGGCGCGCTCGCGGTCCCGTCCGAACATTGCGCCCCCAGGCTAGGCCAACCGGCGGCGTTTGCCTAGGGCGCGCTCAGCCCTTCGTCAGCTCGTAGACCTTGTTGAACTCCGGCTTGATCACCGTGATCGGCAAGCCGGAGGCCTTGAAGGCGGCCTCGACATCGGCGGCGTTGTGCGCCCCCGGTGGCGGCTGCAGGCGGATGTGGTGGGGAATGACCGTCTTGAGGTTAGGATTGTCGGTGCGCAGGAGCCGTGCCTGCTCGACGAGGTCCTCCGGGTCGCGGCCGTTGGAGAGACAGAGGATGGCGACATTGGGCTTGTAGCGCTGACCCCACATCTGCATGTCCAGCGTCGTATCGGTGCTGCCGGCGAAATAGACGGTGAGGCCGTTGTCGAAGGTGATGAAGAACCCCATCGCTTGGCCGCCATCCGTCTTGTCCACCGTGCCCGACCCATGCACCGAAGTGACGTTGCGGATCTTGACGCTGCCGATCTTGTTGGTGTCGCCGGTGGCGCGTGGCGCTCGGCACATTCGTATCGTGGGCCGGTGCTGCACAAGGCACGGGAACGCTCCGCCGGCGTGTGCCGGCACCTTGCGGGGCGCACCGCGCCTCTGCATCCTCCCGCTCATGCAAGGCTGGCCCTGGCCGATCGATCCGCTTCCCGCGCGCGCTGTCGTGGTCGGCGCCCATCCCGACGACGAGATAATCGGTGCCGGCGCGCTGCTGGCGCGCTTGCCCGACGCAGCGGTCGTGCATGCCACCGACGGGGCGCCCCGCAACGAGAGCGACGCGCGCGCCGCCGGTTTCGCCGGCTGGACCGAGTATGCAGCGGCGCGGCGGCGCGAGGCAGAGGCGGCGCTGGCCGTGGCCGGGCTGCCGCCCGAGCGCCTTACCGGCCTCGGCGTCGCCGACCAGCAAGCCGCGCACAACCTTGCGCCGCTGGCGCAGCGCCTCGCCGTGCTGCTGCGCGAGGGTGGCTTCGCTGTGGCGATCACGCATGCCTATGAAGGCGGGCATCCCGACCACGACGCCACGGCGCTGGCCGTCCATGCCGCTTGCCGCCTGATTGAAGGGGCCGGCCAGGCGCCCCCGCGTCTGGTCGAGATGGCCGGCTATCACGCGCTGGGCGGCAGCTTCACCGCCGGCACCTTCATCGCCCATGCTGAAGCCGGCCCGGTAGCAACCGTCGCGCTCGATGCCAAGGCGCGCCGCCTGAAACGGCGCATGCTCGACTGCCACGCGACACAGCGCTCGGTGCTCGCGCCGTTTACGGTGCAGGTGGAGCGCTTCCGCGCGGCGCCCCGCTACGATTTCAGGATTCCGCCCCATCCCGGAGCCCTCCATTACGAGACCCAGAACTGGGGAATGACTGGAGAACACTGGCGCCGCCTGGCGCAGACAGCGCTCGAGGGATTGGGCTTTGCCTGCCCGCTATGAGCCTGGCCGTTCCGGGCATTGGCCCCGCGTCTGCCGCGAGGCCGCATGCCGCCGTCGGTTTCCGGCCGCAGGCGTCCGTCCTCCACCGCGGCGAGCAGGTCGGCACCCCATCCCAAATCGGCGCCGCCATGCAACCACTGGCCAAGGGCAAACGTTTTGCGATCAGGTTTGGCTTACGGACGATCGTTCAAAGATGTGGTCGTTCCAGCGATATCTTTTGGCGGCTCTCCTCGTGTGCGGGGCGTGCTCTTCCGTGCCCGACGTCGATGGGCTGGTGGACCGGCCCAGTTCCGGCTCGTCGCGCCCGCAACTGGTAGGAGTGCACGGGCCGCTGACGGCGAAGCAGAGCAAGCTCGTGCTTGCCCGGCTGGAGCTAGAGGCGCCCAATGTCGATGTCCTCGCGCGGCACCTGGCGCTCGAGGACGCGCTCGCCGACAGCCCGCTTGCCGTGGGCAACAAGGTGACGCTGCTGCGCGACAGCGCCGCAACCTTGGCCGCGACGTTCCGCGCCATCCGGGAAGCGACGAATCATATCAACCTCGAATACTATATCGTCGAGGACGTCGATGAGAGCGGCGTGCATCTCGGCGATCTGCTGATCGAGAAGCAGCGGCAAGGCGTGCAGGTCAACGTCATCTATGACGGTATCGGATCGATCAGTACCCCGTCGGACTTCTTCGATCGCCTGAAGGATGCAGGGGTCAGCGTGCTCGAGTTCCATCCCGTCGATCAAACCTCCTCGCTCAACGACCGCGATCACCGTAAGATACTGATCGCCGACGGCCGCACCGCCACCGTGGGCGGCGTCAATCTCAGCACTGTCTACGCCAGCGCGCCACTGAGGAGCAGCAGCGGCGCGTCGGGACCGTGGCAGGACGCGGACCTGAAGATCGAGGGCCCGGCGGTCGCCGAGCTGGAGAAGCTGTTCATCGCCACCTGGATGCAGCAGGACGGCCCACCCTTTTCGGTCACGAGCGATTTCTTCCCGAAGATCGACAGCGGCGGCAGGGATGTGGTGCGCATCCTCGGCAGCACGCCCGATCATGACGTGCCGCAATATTATGTCAGCCTGCTGTCGGCGATTCGCAACGCCGAACGCCGCATCTGGATCACCGCCGCCTATTTCGTGCCGACGGCGCAGGAGATGGACGACCTGACCGCCGCAGCCGAGCGCGGCGTCGAGGTGCGCCTGCTGCTGCCCAGCCTTAGCGACAACCAGCTGTCGCTGCTCGCGGGACGCTCGCATTACGAGGATCTGCTGGAGGCGGGCGCCAAGATCTACGAATACCGCCCCGCCATCCTGCATACGAAGGCGGTGGTGATCGACGGTGTATGGTCGGTGCTCGGCTCGTCCAATTTCGACCACCGCAGCGTACTCTTCAACAACGAGGTTGACGCCATCGTGCTCGGCCCCGAAACCGCAACGCAAATCGAAGCGATGTTCGAAGACGAGATCACCCGCGCCACGCCGATCGACGAGCACAGCTGGCGCCACCGCCCGATCGCCGAGCGCATGCGCGAGCTCTTCGCGCGGGCGTGGGAGGTGTTGCTGTAAAGGCGCGCCCGCGACGCAAGGAGTGGTGGGCCCGGCAGGATTCGAACCTGCGACAACACCGTTATGAGCGGCGCGTTCTAACCAGCTGAACTACAGGCCCGTTCGAAGGAACAGGCCACAGATATCAGGGATCGGGACGATCGAGTCAAATCGCACCGCCGAAAAACAAACCTCTGACGCCTGATTCTGGTCAGGTATCGAGGAAGCTTCTGAGCTTGCGCGAGCGGCTGGGATGCTTGAGCTTGCGCAAGGCCTTCGCCTCGATCTGGCGGATACGCTCGCGCGTCACCGAGAATTGCTGGCCCACTTCCTCCAGCGTGTGGTCGGTGTTCATGCCGATGCCGAAACGCATGCGCAGCACGCGTTCCTCGCGCGGCGTCAGCGAGGCGAGCACGCGCGTCGTCGTCTCGCGCAGATTGGCTTGGATTGCTGCATCCAAGGGCAGGATCGCGTTCTTGTCCTCGATGAAGTCGCCGAGATGCGAATCCTCCTCGTCGCCGATCGGCGTCTCGAGGCTGATCGGCTCCTTGGCGATCTTCAGCACCTTGCGCACCTTCTCCAAGGGCATGCCGAGCTTCTCGGCAAGCTCCTCGGGCGTCGGTTCGCGGCCGATCTCGTGCAGCATCTGGCGCGAGGTGCGCACCAGCTTGTTGATGGTCTCGATCATGTGCACGGGGATGCGGATGGTGCGCGCCTGGTCGGCGATCGAGCGCGTGATCGCCTGGCGGATCCACCACGTGGCGTAGGTGGAGAA